>Ga0302278_10003564_pt1 | contig 16846 bp, 14 predicted proteins | sample III_Bog_N3_2_FD_194543 | JGI IMG/M metagenome (GOLD analysis project Ga0302278, IMG submission 194543) | Peat permafrost microbial communities from Stordalen Mire near Abisko, Sweden - III_Bog_N3_2 | ecosystem: Environmental > Terrestrial > Soil > Wetlands > Peat | place: Sweden: Abisko...
GGTTCTTCGACGTTCGTAATGGGTAATCAGCCATAATAGGGAACCTCTAACTTGCCCGCGACGAAGTAGAGCATGGCGGTCTGATACTCCGTGGAGCGATAACCACGCGCCTTGCGCTTGGTCGCCGAGAACAAACTGTTGAGCCCTTCTAGAAACGCCGTCGTCAACCCCTGCTTCCAATGTCCCAGGATTCCTTCCAAATGCCGCTCCACCATCCCGGCGGCCTGGCGCATCGGCTCCAGCAGCCCGTTGGCCAGCGCCGCGGCTTCCGTCCGCACCCATTGACACCATTTCCTAAACCGGCTCCGCGCCACGGCGGCCGTGCCCGCCGCATACGCCCGCTGCAACTCCAGCCGCATCGCATACGCCAGACCCGTGACCAACGGCTTGTCCTTCAATTGCTCCCAGCGCGCCTGTTCTCCGGTCGTCCAGCCGTCGGGATTTTTGCGCCACAACCAGCTGGTCTTTTCCAACTGCGCCCGTGCCCCCGCATCCTGCCGCGCTTCCTTGCGCCGCACCTCTTCCACCGCCTTGGTCACCTGGCTCACCACGTGAAACTTGTCATACACCACCACGGCGTTGCCGAAGTTTTCGCGGACGCCCTTGATGTAGGCCGGACTCATATCGATGGCAATTTGGGTGATCGCCTTGGGATGCCCATTGTGCTTAACCAATTGCTCGGCAAAGCGTTCCCAGACGCCGGCGTCCTTACCCTCCACCGCCAGCAACACCCGCTTGGCGGCCAAGTCCACAAACACCGTCAGATAATTGTGACCCTTCTTGCGGTTCATCTCGTCGGCTCCCACCCAGACCACGTTTTCCCAACTCAACTCCGTCCACGCCGCGTCCACGTGCGCAAAGAGCGCTCGCCACAGTTTCTGGTCGGTCTCGCCCAGAATCTCTCCGGCTTTGCTGACAGGCATCTCCCGCATCAGCGTCAGCGCAAAGGCTTCAAACTCCTGGGTCAACCCGCGCGAGCGTCCCTCCCAGGGCGCGCGCACCGTGTAAACTTTATGACATGCCTGGCATTCGCCCCGCGGCAACGCGCAGACGATTTCCGATTGCAGCTGGCACACATTGAGATGTCGCCAGCGCCGCTCCGGGGCATGGTCGTAACCCCTGACCGTTTGGCCCTGGCAGTGCGGACAGCTCTCCGATTTCCACACCGCTGGCGTCTCCTCCACTTGGATCAGCACCTTGCTCTCCTTCGCAACATAATTCACCTGCTGGATTCGCCAGCCTTCGCCCAGCGCCAAAATCGAATGAAACATCTTTTCGGGTATCATAGTTGCCCGAAATTATACCCACCGTCACACCCATTTCAAACCCCTTTACCCATTACAAACGTCGAGGAACCTCAAAAAGGTTATCTGCGTCACCAGGTTAATTAACTCCGTCATCGCCTTGGTTATGTTTGTCACCGATTTAATTAACTTTGTCATCGACTTAACCAGGGTCGGTCATCGGGTTAATTAACTCCGTCATTCGGAAGGTTAACGATGCCATGGGGAAGGTTAATTCCGTCACGGCTTTAATTATCTCCGTCATCGCAAAGGTTAACTTCGTGACAACGATAGTTATATTTGTCATCGCGATAATTATCCCGCCGGCCTGTCCAATTTGGAGCGTGTCCCATTTAACTGCGCTTTTGCACCGGTTCTGGACAGCGATTTGGCCACAGATGGACACGGATAAACCCATATTTTAAGCCCCAGACAAAACCGGAACGCTGGTCTCCAACCCGCCTTCAGGGCGCGACGACGCGGTAGAAGCGCAGCGGGTATTGGGCCGCGTTGGTGTCGGTGAAGGTGAAGGGGTTGGCGGCCGGCAGCAGCGTGCCGATCTGCACCCAGGCATTGGGATCGGCCGGGTTGGTGGTCGCCTGGATCAGCAGGGTCTGCATCACGGCCCCGCCCTCGGCTGCGCTGAATTGAAAGCCGCCGGGTTGGCTGGCCGAAGCGGGGGCCGCGCTCAGGTGCGGCGCGGCGGGCACGGGATTGGTGACGAGCAGGATATTGTAAACACCGGGCGAGCCGTAGCCTTGGGCGTCGAACGCTTGAACCGACCAGAAGGCCACCGAGCCGGGGGTAAGGCCGGTAACGGTGCCAACGGTGTTGGTAAGGCCCGTGACTTTGGGAATGACCTGATAGGGTACGCCGCCGGCGGCGGGAAGATACTGGCCGATGGCATAGCTGGTTATGGCAGAATAGTTGGCGCTTTGCCCCGGTCCGGCGGAAGGCCCCCACTTGAGCGTAAACGTGGTGGAGGTCAGGCCGGTGAGTTGCACATTGACCGGCGGCTGGGGGCTGGTGGTGTACGCCCCGTAGATGGGCGAGTTGGGGGTGGAGTAACCGCCGGCAATGGCGTTCACCGCGTAGTTGTGGGCCGTGCCCGGAACCAGTCCGCTGATGGTGGCCGTGGCATTGGTGTATCCGCCGCCCACGGGAAAGAACGCGCCATGGGAACCGCCTTTGCCCCCGCCGGTGAACCGCCATTCAAACAGGTTGTAGGTGGTCGGCCCGCACAACGGATTTTCGGGCGCCCACGCCACGGTGATGGAGTTGTCGGTCACGGCGGCAATCGTCACGTTGGTCGGCACAATTGGCGGCGGCGGCGCGACGACAATGGCATAAGTGTAATCGGCAAAGCCGGCGTAATTCGTGGCCCGGAGGGTTATGGAATTGGTGCCGATTTCAGCGGCTTGCGGCGTCCAGGTGATGGCCCCGCTATAGGGATCCACTTGCAGACCGGCGGGACCGCTCAAGACCAGATAGGTTGGCTGCGGATTGCCGGCGGCGCCGATGGTGGAACTGTAAGGCAGTAGGTAGCCGCCATTCGTCACGCCGGGATACAGGTTGAACACGGGCACGCTGTCGGTCACGCCCAACTGCTGGCTGCGCCAGACATCGCTGACATCGAAGCCGTTGGTGTCCACGCCACCCATCACCAGCAGCCGGCCCAGGCTATCCACGCCCAGGGCGGCGGCGCTCAAGCCTTCGGGCAGCGGCGTGGAGAGCACCCAGGCATTGGCGGCGGGATTATAGACTTGAACCAGATTGGTCGAGACCCCGCCGACCGTGCCGCCGACGACATAGATTTGGCCGTCCGCTCCCAGCGCCGCGGCGCTGCCAGCCACGGCCACGGGCAGAGGTGCGAGCGTGGTCCAGGTGTTGCCGCTGATGGAGTACCGGAACACCAAGGCGGTTTCCGTGCCGGCGGTGGCATTCGTAAAGCCGCCAAAGGTGTAAATAAAATTGGTGTGGTTGAATACGGCCGGGAAATCATAAAGCGCGGCCGGCAAACTGGCGAGGGCGGTCCAGTTGGTCGTGTCCTGGCTGTAAAACTCAGTGGAGGCCAGGGGCTGGCCGGTGTCGTCCAGGCCGCCGAGGGCGTAGGCATTGCCGCTGCGGTCGGCCGCATAGCCGAGGTAGGCGCGCGGGACGCTCATCGGGGCCAGAAGCTGGGTGCCGTCGCTGGGACTATAACTCCAAGTGACGCTCGTGGCGCTGACGCCATTGTCGCCGCCATAATAGACAACCAAACCACCGGCCGCTGCGGCCCCGGCTCCCAGCGTGGCGTAGTTGAACGGCGTCTGATAAGTCCAGAGGTTGTTGGTGGCGGCCAGTTCCTCCACCGAGTAGGCATCGCCGCCGATCAGGAGGTTGTTGCCACCGCCAAAGACGGTGGTCGCGGCACCGCTGAGCGGCGCATCAAGGGAGGGTCCGGGAAACCACGTCAGCGGCGCAGCCGACAATCCGGCTCCGACCAAACACGACGCGATCCCGGCCAGGAGGAATTTCTGGAACTGGAAGGTTTTCATAACAATTAGTTTTTGCTCTGATTTCTGAGACCCGGTGGACTAACCAAAAATTGTCTTCCTCCGGGCAATTATGGGCAACGTAGGCGCGTTTGTAATTTTGTCAAGTTGTGGTGACATCCGGGTGAGGCGGCAGCGGTTTGAACCCGGTTTTCGCCGTGCCGGCGGAAAGCAATTGGGCCGGTCTGAAACGGATTTTTCCGGCGGCTAAACTCCGAGGTCGGCGGCGGTGCGGCCCACCTGAAACACTGCCAGACAGGCCTGGGCCCGGAGCGGATCGTTCAGGCAGAGCGCGCCGGCGCGGAGGCGGGCGTCCGGTTCGCCGGCGAGCTGCACGGGAACGGTTTTGGCCAGCGACCGCGCGTAGTCCGGAAATTGGTCAATGCCCTCCGCCCGCAACTGGGCGCGGTTCACCACCCGGAGCCGGCCAAAGCTGCCCTGGCACGCTTGCCGCATCAGTTCCACCAGCAGCCGGCCCATGGTGAAGCGGGGATTCAATTCAACGACGGGTTTCAACTTGATCGCACCGGCCGCGTCGCGATAGACGAAGGCGTCGATGCCAATGGGCCCGAGGAAATCGGCGGCACGTAATTCGGCCTCCAGCGAGGTGAACACGGCGGCGTAAAAGTCCAGCAGCCGGCGGCTGATATCGGCCGGGCCGGTGAACCGCGCCACGACCGCGGCGGGAATCCGCTGGTGATGGTGGGATTCCGCGACGTTGGCGAGGAACTGGCCGCGGGCATCGGTGACCAGCCCGGTGTAGCCGCACAGCTTCAAGCCCGACGCTGTCATCTCGAGCTGGATGGAAAAATCCGCTTCGCGCGCCAACCACGGTTCGACGACCAGTTCGCGCCCACGTTCAAACGCCTTGGCCAGCCAGCGTTTTTGCGGTTCCAACAGGTGCGGCTCGAACAGCCGCAGGGCGTTGCCGCCGGCCACGCCGAACGCCTGCTTGACGATGACCGGGTGATGGCCGCGCGCGCGGATGCCGGCAATCGCGGCGAGGGCTGCGGCCAGGGAATGAACGGCGACGCCCACCTCGGCTTCGGTGCACAGCCAGTCGGCAGCCGGAATCCGGGCCAGCAGCTTCCGCAAAAAGTCGGCGCTCCACGCTTTGGAATAAAGCCGGGCGAGGCCGGGATTGAACCGTTGCTCTGCGCTGCGATTTTCACCGGTCACGCTGGCAAAAAGCGGCTGGAGCAGTTCCACGCTATCCGGTCCCCAAGCCCATGGCCGCAACCGGCCAAGCTTGCGGTTTTGGAGGGAGCGGAGATCCGCGAGGGTCGCAAACTCCGGCAGGGGGAAGCCGGCCTGCTTGATTTGGCTCAAAAATTCCACGGCCGGTTTCTGCCGCACCAGCACAAGGTCATCCTGGCGGCCGAGAAACTGCGGCAGGTTTTCCAAGTCGCCGGCGAGCTGGGCTTGGAGCCGGGTGGGGTTGAAGGTTTTGCCCTCGGTGAGACGGCCTTCGGTGAACGGATTGAAGACAAATACGCCGGGCGTGCGGCCCTTGGACTGCGCATAGACATTCAGTTCGGCGATGAACTGCGGGTCCAAGCCGGCGGCCTGGCGACCGGCGACGTTAAGGGCAAAGCCCTTGGCGCGCTGGGGCGAGAGCGGAAATTTCAGCGTGTGGCAGAACGCGGCCCAATCGCTTTCCGCGGGATTTTTCCAGCGGCGGAACCATTTCAGACCGTAGGCAACATGGCCGATTTCATCGCGATAGATTTTCTCGAGCAGCCGGGAAGACTCGGCGTCGCCGACCTGGCCAAAGCGGCCCGCAAAATGGCGGGCGAAGTCGAGGTTGGCCTGCTCGAAGGTCAGGCAAAGGCTGGCGACGTAATCGATGGGATGTTCCATCGGCGCGACGCACCGCCAGAAATAGCCGCTAACGGGTAGATCGCCAAACGCGAGGCCGCACGCCTGCATGCGGGCGAGATAGAGCCGCGTGTGCTCCTGCTCGTCCTTGAGCGTCTGGAGCACCCCGCGGCGAAAGGCGGCGGGGGCGTCGGGAAATTTGAGCAGCACGAGCGCCATGAGCTCGGTGGCGAGGAGTTCGTGGTTGCCGAAGAAATGGAGCAGCTTGGCACGCTCGGACGCCTGCTCAAGCTGGTGCCGGCCGGGGAATTCGCTTTTGCCGGTGGCGTGTGGCTTGAAACTCAAATGCGTCGGCCGGCCCGGCGCGGCGGGCGTGACCAGCGCGGCGCCGGGATGATCATCGGTAAGTTCGCCCGGCGCGCGGAGTTTCTCCTCCAGCGACGTGGCGAACAGAACCGATTCGGCAAAGTCACGCAGTTCCATCGGCAGGAGTGCTATCAATTGCCGCGGCGGCTGGCGACGAAATTTTTCGGCCGGGAAAAAATTACCTTCGACCAGTCAACAAATGATACAGGCGGAATCGCGATTCCCTTTAAATTCGCGTAAATAATTTTCGGCATTGAAGCTGCTTGTGAACGAACCATGATGAAAAGTACACTTTTTGCCCTCGCCGCCCTGCCGCTGCTCATGTCCTCCTGCGCCACGCCGCCGCCGCCGCCGGTCACGTTCCACAAAACCGACAACTCTGCGCTGGTCATCCGCTCGCTGGATGAGCACACCGGCCAGTTGTTGCAACCCACCCTGTCGGCCAAGGAGAAGGACGCTCAGCTTTTGCAGCAGGCCAAGTCCCTGCAGTCGCATCAGACGGCCATCGTGATCCTGGAGAATTATTCGGACGGGATCGGCGAACAATTCCACGACCGCACTACCTCGTGGTTCATCGAACTGCGCCAGCTGGGCTACCAACATATTTACTTCCTGCAAGGCCGCAACGTGACCAATCCCGAAGGATTGATTACCCTCAGCGAATACGATTGACGCTTGGGCCGGCGAGCGGAAATTCGCCGCCACCGCCAGAGCGTGGGACAGCCTTTGCCCCAGCACTTCCTGCATAATTCTCCGGGCCGTCCTCCCCCGATGAACAACTCGACATGGCGCGGCGGGGCCGAACGGCTTATCTTCTACAGCCCTGGGCACAATGGATCACAACCGAATTTTGCACGTGGATGGCGACAGCCTTCTTCGCCAGCTGCGAAATCGCGTTGGATGAGAAACTCCAGGGTCGCCCCGTCTGGGTCGGCGGCGGCTGATGAAAACCCGCGGGCTGGCGCAGATTCCGGATTGACGGATTTTGGCTGGACGCCATCAATAAATTTCCTGCTGGAAAAGTGCGCCGTGGTGCGGCAAGATTGTCCTTCAATTTATGGATGTAAAACTTCCCAAGCTCGGTGAAGGCGCTGATTCCGGCGTCGTGGTCGGTCTTTTCGTAAAGGAGGGCGACACGGTCGCCAAGGACCAGGCCATCCTGGAGCTGGAAAACGAAAAGGCCGTCGCCTCGATCCCGTCCACGGGCGCCGGCGTCGTGGAAAAAGTTCATGTCAAGACCGGCGACCGCATCAGTGCCGGCCAGAAAATCATAACCATCGCCGACGGCGCGGCTCCGGCCGCCGCGCCCGCTGCGGCCGCATCCAAACCGGCCGCGAAGAAAGCAGCCGCCCGACCCGCACCGGTTGTGGCGGAGGCGGTCGACGAGCCGATCGCTGAAGCGACGGATGAAATCGTCAATGAGAACCCCACCGCCTCGCCTTCCATCCGCAAGATGGCCCGCGAACTGGGCATTGATTTGCACAAGATTGCCGGCAGCGAATCCGGCGGCCGCATCGTCGCCGCCGACGTGCGCCAATACATTCAACGGCTGATCCAGGTGGCCAGCCAGCCGGCGGCGGCCCCCGCGGCGGCCGCGGCTCCGGCCAAGCCTGCGCCGGTGTCGATTGACTTCTCGCAGTGGGGACCGATTCTCAAGAAGCCGGTCACGCCCTTGCGCAAGGTCATCGCCCGCCGCATGAGCGAGAGCTGGAACACCGTCGCCCGCGTGACGCAGTTTGACGACATCGATTTCACGCGCGTCGGCGCATTACGGAAGCAGTTCGCGCCGGCTTACCAAGCCAAAGGCGTCAAGCTCACGCTCACGCCGTTTGTGTTGAAGGCGGTGGCGGACACGCTGAAGCAACATCCGGTCTTCAATTCCAGCCTGGACGAAGCCGCCGGCGAAATCATCCTCAAGGAATACATCCATCTCGGCATCGCGGTGGACACGGACCAGGGTTTGATGGTTCCGGTCATCCGCGAAGTGGACAAAAAATCGCTGTTTGATCTGGCGAAGGAGCTGGAAGCGCTCGCCGCAAAGGCGCGCGACCGGAAGATCACCGCCGACGAGATGAAAGGCGGCACGTTCACCATTTCCAACCAGGGCGCAATCGGCGGCGGACATTTTACCCCGATCATCAATCTGCCGGAAGTAGCCATCCTCGGCTTGGGCCGCGGGGCGCTGAAGCCGGTGGTGCGGGACGGCAAGATTGAGGCGCGGCTGCTCACGCCGGTGGCGTTGAGCTACGACCATCGCGTGATTGACGGCGGCAGCGCCGCGCGGTTCACGGTGGATTTGGTGAAGGCGTTTGAAAACTTCGGCGAAGCGGCCGTGAAGCTTTAATTTCTATGGATTCGATCAAGACTGAAATTGTGGTGGTGGGCGCCGGCCCCGGCGGCTATGCGGCGGCGTTTTACGCGGCTGATCTCGGTAAAAAGGTCATTCTCATCGAGCGCGAAAAGCGGCTCGGGGGCGTGTGCCTGAACCGGGGCTGCATTCCTTCGAAAGCACTGTTGTATGCGACACACCAGATAGTGGGCGCACGGGAATCGGCGCATCGCGGCATCACTTTTGCCGAGCCGGCCGTGGATGTGGCGAAACTCCGCGCCTGGAAGGAATCCATCTTGGAAAAACTTGGCGGCGGCGTCGCAACGCTGGCGAAGATGCGCGGCGTGCAGGTCATTCAGGGCCGGGCTTATTTTGAGGGCTCGAACAAGCTGCGGGTCGAGACCGAGCAGGGCCAGCAATTTGTCGAATATGAGCAGGCGATTCTCGCCGTGGGTTCGCTCGCGGCGATGCCGAAGGCGTTCGACCTGGGCAACCCCCGCGTGATGACGAGCACCGAAGCGCTCGAAGTTGAGGACATTCCCGAAAATCTCCTGGTTGTCGGAGGCGGCTACATCGGGATGGAGCTCGGTTTTGTTTATTCCGCCCTGGGCAGCAAGGTGACGGTGGTGGAAGCGCTCGACGCGATCCTGGCCGCCGCCGATCCCGATCTGGCCCGGCCGGTGGTAGCCAACGCCAAAAAATCTTTCAAGGAAATCCGGCTCAAGGCGCGCGTGGGCAAAATGTCCACCGCCGGCAAGCAGATCAAGGTGGAATCTGAATTCAACGGCCAGAAACTGACCGAGCTGTATGACCGCGTGCTCGTGGCCGTGGGTCGCGTGCCGAACAGCGCCGACCTCGGTTTGGAAAACACGAAGGCGGTTCTGGATGAAAAAGGTTTCGTCAAGGTCAACCACCATCAGCAGACCGACGACCCGAGCATCTACGCCATCGGCGACATCGCCGGCGGCATTCTGCTCGCGCACAAAGCCCACAAAGAGGCCCGCATTGCGGTGGAAAACATCCACGGCGATGACGTGGTCTTCGAGAATATTGTCATCCCCGCCGTGGTTTTCACCGATCCGGAACTGGCCTGGTGCGGCTTGACCGAGGCCGAAGCCAAGGAGAAGGGCGTCCAATATGAAGTCGCCAAATTCCCGTGGTCGGCTTCCGGCCGCGCGCTGTCGTTCGACCGCACGGATGGCGTAACCAAAATGCTGATCGATCCCGAGACCGATCGGATTCTGGGCGTGGGCATCTGTGGCGCCGGCGCCGGCGAGTTGATTTCCGAGGCGACGCTCGCCATGGAAATGGGCGCGACAGCCGAGGACATCGCGTTGACGGTGCATCCACATCCGACGCTGTCCGAAACGCTCATGGAATGCGCGGAAGTGTTTTACGGCCACGCGACGCACACAATCTCCAAGAAGAAATCGGCGGAATAAATCTCTTTCCTGATTCGCAAACCCCACCAGCCCGTGCCGGTGGGGTTTTTTGTATCCCGACAGCTTGATTAAAAATAATTGTCTTCGTCATCCGGGTCTGGTGGGGTCGGCGGCCAAGACCGGCGTAAAAGCAACAGCAGGGTGATGAAGCAATTCACCCACATGCAAAGGGAAATCGCCGCACCCAACTCAAACGCGCGGTCGTGGTAGAAGAATTGCAACTGGTGGCGGCCGGCCGGAACCTGCACGGCTTGAAAGGCCCCATTCGCCCGGAACAGCGGCGTCGGCTGGCCATCAATGGTTGCGCTCCAGTCGTGGTAATACGTTTGCGCGATGACGACCAGCGACAGTTCGCGGGCTTCCACTTCGGCGTCCACGGTGTTATTGCCAAATTTGGAATTTAATACTTGAGCGCTGGTCTGATGGGAAACGGTCACGAACGATTTTGCTTCCAGTGGCAAAAAGACCATCTGCCTCCCGTCAAAATCATTTCGACCAAAGGCCCAAAGCGTGTTGGTGTCATCGAGAAACACCGGCCGCTGGCCGGCGGTGACGAGCGGCAGAAAGTTTGTTCGCGGTGTCCACGCCAGCGGATTTTCCGGCGCGGAGAATTGGGAAACGCCCAGGAAATTTTCGAGTTGCGACCAGTTACCGTTGGTCGCGCTGTAAATCAGCGACAGCAGGCCGTCAAACTCGCGCGGCGTCAGCGAGAAGAAGCCGTCCACCTTCGGCACGCCGTCGAGCAGGTTGGCGTTGGCGCAGTAGCCGGCGCGCTTGGCCAGAAAGTTGATTTTGGCGTTACGGGCGGAGAAGCGGGTGAGTTCCAGCGCCGCCGCAGGCGAAAGCATTGCCCGGGAACCGCCGAGTTCCGGCTGCGGCTGCATTGCGAGTTGGGTGCGGCTAAGGTTCAATTCATAGACAGTCGGAGGCACGGTGGGGTTCTGCGCCGGCTGATGCGTGAAGACATCCGCCCACGCGACCAAAATCACCAGCAGCGGTGCGTACGGAAGGAAAATTGATTTTCTGTCTTTCGCCAAAATTAAAAGAATCACTCCAAAAAGAATCAGAAAGCCGGCGCGGGAAAGGCCGCTGGCCCAGGCCGCCGCCGGCTCGTCGCCGGGTCGCGGTGCCTGCTGGGTCCACCATAAAATCGCCACGAGCAGCGCGAACAGCCCGCCGCCGAGCGGCAGCAATTTTTTTTGCACCTTCGCAATATTAGCCAGCGCAAATGCCGCCAGCAGCGGTGCGGCGAATATGGCGACCGTGATGTATTTGATCGGGTAAGTAATGAAACTCAACTGCGGCACGAGCCGGCGCAGCGCAGGCAATACCGGCGTGTTTTCGCCGAGGGCAAATATCAGGCCGACGAACGCAATGGTGGCGAGCAGCCAGACGCGGCGTTCGCGCCGGACGAACAGCGCCAGCAACGTCAGCCAGAGCGTACCGACGCCGAGGTAATATGTCGAAGTCCAATACTGCCCGTGCTGGAAGAAGATACCCTCGGTCGCGGTGGAGCCGAACGCCATCGGCACGATAAAATTGGCGAGGCCCGTGCCGGGCATGGACCAGCGAAGGTCGGCGAAACCGGATTCGCGCTGCGCATGAGCGACGAGGTCGAGGAACGGCAGCAGTTGCACCAGCGTGAGCGAGATGACCAGCGCCACCACGAGCGGATACCGCCAGCACATCATCCAGCGCGGGGTTTCGCCTTGGATGAATTGCTGCAGCCACAACGCCGAGACGATGAGCCAGGTGAACAGGATGATTTCCGGTCCGCCGGCGAGCATCTGCAACGCGCCGGCAAAGGCGGCGAAAATGATTTTATTCCAGCCTTCGCGCCAAGCGCGCTCCGACAGCAGCACGATCCAGGGCAGCCAGCTGAACGTGGCCATGTGGCTCGGCCACATGATGAGGTTGAGCGTGAAACCGTTGAAAGCGAACGCCACGCCCGCGAAGACGGCGGCGAAATCCTGGCCCGTCCAGCGGCGCGCGAGGAAATACATGCCCAGGCCCGCCCACCACAAATGAAGCAGCGAAAACATCCCCAGCGACCAGATTAGCGGCAGCGCGAGGTAAAACAGCGCCGGCGGATAGAGCGGCATGGTATTCCATTGCGCGAGAAAGGGCACGCCGCAGTTGTTGAAGGGATTCCAGAAGGGGATTTCACCATGCCGCAGGCAGTTCTGCTGGAAATGCGCGAGCGGGTACGCAAAGAAGCCAAAGTCGCGCGCGACAAATGTCTCCAGCCCGAGGACCACCTGCGGGAAGCTGGCGAACACCAGCAGCGCGAGGAAAATCCCAAAGCGCACGGGCGTGAAAAGTTTTTCGGCGAAAGCGGCGGAGCCGTTCGGTTGCACGCGCAGATTTAAACTGGCGGCGGCGCGAAATGCAACTGCGCGCAATTGACGCGTTCACCGCGATGTCTTACGCTGTTCGCAGAACTTTATGAGCCAACTGCTTGATTCACTCGTGGAACTCATCCGCCGCACGTCGGCCGAGATTCCGGATGACGTCCACCGCGCGATTCTCACGTCGCTGGAAAACGAGCAGAAAAATTCCCTCGCGGCCAACGCCTTCAAAATCATCGACCAGAACATCGCGCTGGCGAAAACCAAGTCACAGCCCATCTGCCAGGACACCGGCAGTGTGCTGTTTTACGTGGACGTGCCGGTGGGCTACGACCAAGTCACCTTCGCCGAGACCGCGCGGGAAGCGGTGACGCTGGCCACGAAGAAAGGTTTTCTCCGGCAAAACTCGGTCGATTCGTTGACCGGAAAAAATGACGGCACGAACGTCGGGCCGGGGGCGCCGGCCTTTCATTTTCACCAGCATCGTTCGCCGGAAATTTCCGTGAAGCTCGCGCTCAAGGGCGGTGGTTGCGAGAACGTCGGCGCGCAATATTCGCTGCCGGACGACGGCCTCCACGCCAACCGCGACCTTGACGGCTGCCGTAAAGCGATTCTTGACGCGGTCTTGCAGGCGCAGGGCAAGGGCTGCGGGCCGGGCGTGCTGGGCGTGTGCATCGGCGGCGACCGCGCAACGGGCTACGAATTGAGCAAAACGCAGTTTCTCCGCCTGCTCGACGACCGCAATCCCGAACCGAAACTTGACGCATTGGAGCAAGACATCCTGAAAACGGCCAACGAACTAGGCATCGGCCCAATGGGTTTTGGTGGCAAGACCACGCTGCTGGGCGTGAAGATCTGCGTGGCGAACCGTGTGCCGGCGTCGTATTTCGTGAGTGTGAGCTACATGTGCTGGGCGTTCCGGCGTCAGGGCGTGACACTAGATGAAGTGGGGAAGATTGGAAAGTGGTTGTATTGATTCCGCAAGGTTGAAAGCCCTAAATATTTTTTAACAACGCGGTTAAACATCCGCCTTATTATATTCTATACGGATGCTGAACTGCAGAGGCAGGGACCAGTGCGGTGAGGTCTAGACAGCAGAGCGAGGACGAATATGCGAAGTGAGAATTCATGTACCAATTTGCCTGCCTGATGCCACGCTCGGCACGGCGGACGGCGCCAGCACACCATCCTGCCAACCATTGCAGCCCAGGCTGAAAAAGCCGAAAGCGGGTCATTCGCGCTACCTGCAAATCTGATGGTTAGTTATGAGGCGTTTCCCATATCATGGGTAACAATTTGTGGAATCCGTTTCATTGAATTTTCCCGCGGTTGCGGCAGACTGTGCGGGTAATGCGAATCCTTGCCCTCGATCACGGAACCAAGCGCATCGGCGTCGCCATCAGCGACGAGTTGAAGCTGATTGCCCAGCCGTTGGAATATATTCTCGCGCAGCCGTTCGGTCCGTTCCTGGAGCGGCTCAAACAAATCCTCGTGGCCAAGGAGGTGGACCTCATCCTCATTGGCCACCCACGCAACATGGACGGCAGCTACGGCCCCGCCGCGCAGAAGGTGGAGATCTTTGTTGGCGTCCTAAAAACAGCCATCACCGTGCCGATCAAGTTGTGGGACGAGCGGCTGACCAGTTCGCAGGCGAACAAGCTGCTGATCCAAGGCGGCGTCCGCCGCGATAAACGCAAGGAGAAGGTGGATAAAATGGCGGCGGCAATTTTGTTGCAGAGCTACCTAGACCGGATTTGAGTCACAGAGGCACCCAGATGAAACCCAAAATAACAATCCCGGCAGGACAACGACCGCTGCCAACGCGGCAGCGCGCACGGTGTGCCGTGCCCTACCCCAGACGATTTGCCCCATCGGGGTTTTATCGTTGAAAATCTGTGGCCAAAAATGTCCGCGTTAAATAAATACAACCTCGTCATCGCCTACGACGGCACGGCTTACCAGGGCTGGCAGTGGCAGCACATCGGCCTCGGCGTGCAGCAACGGGTGGAGGAGGCGCTGGCGAAACTGTTTCCCAGCGCACCCCGCCTGCACAGTTCCAGCCGGACGGACACCGGCGTCCACGCACTCGGCATGGTGGCGCATTTCGAGGTGCCAGCCAACGAGATGCGGCGGTTGACGTCCGCCCGGCTGCCCATCGCCATTAATTCGCTGCTGCCGCACGACATCCGCGTGCAGTCGGCCGTGCGCAAGCCGGCGCAGTTCCACGCGCGCTTTGACGCCACGGGCAAGCAGTATCGCTACTTCGTCTGGAACCACGTGGGGATGAACCCGCTGCTGCGCGCGACGGCCTGGCACGTGCCGCGCAAGCTGGATGTGCCCGCGATGCGCACGGCAGCGAAATTATTTCTCGGCGAGCAGGACTTTCAATCGTTCGCGGCCAATCCCGGTTACCGGCGGACGACGACGGTGCGCCTCCTGACGCGTTGCGAAATCAAGCGATCCGGCGCGCAATTTACTTTTATCATCGAGGGCGACGGTTTTCTCTACCGCATGTGCCGAGGGATCGTCGGCACGCTGGTGCAGGTTGGCCTTGGCAAGTTCACGCCGGCCGAGGTTGCAACGATGATCGCAAAAGCCGACCGTCGCGTGGCTGGCATGAGCGCACCGGCGCATGGTTTGGTGCTGTGGAAGGTATTTTACCGTAAAGGCAAGAAGGCCGAAGGCAGAATGAAGAAATGATTTGCGAACAATTTATATACCGCGTTTGCTTTTTTATTTCATCATTCTGCATTCCACAATAGCCGATGAACATCGTCCTGCTTGAACCGGAGATTCCGCCGAACACGGGCAACGTGGCGCGCCTGTGCGCGGCCACTAAATCCGGACTGCACCTCATTGAGCCGTTCGGTTTCAAGCTGGACGACACGCAGCTAAAGCGCGCGGGGATGGATTATTGGCAGCAGGTCGAGTGGCATCGCTGGAAGAACTGGAACGCCTTTGCGGAGAAGCTGCCGGCGACGGCGCGGCTGTGGATAGTGGAATCGGCCGGCCCAAAACGGTATAGCGAGGCGAGTTTCGCGGCGGACGATTTTCTGGTGTTTGGCCGCGAGACGGCGGGTTTGCCAAAGCCATTACTGGAACAGCACAGCGAGCGCTGGCTGCGGATTCCGATGTTCAACGCGGAATCCCGCTCGCTGAACTTGTCGAACTGCGTGGCGCTGGTGCTCTTCGAGGCGTTGCGGCAGCAGGGCTTTGCGGGCGAGCTCTTCTGAACGGGCGGATTAATTCAGCGCGAATCTCACGCCGAAGATTTGCGCCAGAAAAACCAGGGTGCCATTCGTCACCGCCGCCAAGGTAGCGCGCACCGGGGGAACTTGCAGCAGCACGATGATGATGATGAAACCGAACCGCGCGAAGTTGGCGTAGGTTTCTTGGCTCATGCCGGTCGCGATGCGTAAAATGTGCGAGCCGTCCAGCGGCGGCACGGGAATGAGGTTGAAGAAACAAAGAATAAGACTGAGCCCCGCCGCCTGCAGACAAAAATCCACCATTTGATCGGAATGGGACATCATCCCCACCCGCGCCAGCGCCACGAGACCGATGGCGAGAAGCAGATTCATCGCCGGTCCGGCCATGGTCACGAGGATGTCGTCGCGCTTCGGGTGATTGAGGTTGTAGGGATTCACTGGCACGGGCTTGGCCCAGCCGATGAGAAAGCGCCCGATACTCGGGGAAATAAAAATCATTAGCAACGGCAGCGCAACCGTGCCGATGGGGTCGATGTGCACGACGGGATTCAGCGAGACGCGGCCTTGCAGGCGCGCGGTGTCATCGCCGCACTTCCAGGCCGTCCACGCATGGCCGTATTCGTGGAACGTCAGGAGCGCCACCAGCAACAGATATTGGATCAGCCCGTCGGCGATAACATTTGAGTCCATCGCCGCCAGTCTAATCGTTTTGCCGCCGGTGAGTCGAGGCTGGACGCGGGCCGGAATTATTTTAGAATGAACGCAACAAATTCATCTATGCCACTACTTGAAGGAAAAACCGGTGTCGTCTTTGGTGTCGCCAACAAACGCTCCATCGCCTGGGCTATCGCGCAGGCGTGGGCCCGGGAAGGCGCGAAACTGGCATTCACCTACCAGGGCGAACGTGTGAAGGAAAACGTCGAGGAGTTGGCCGGTACGTTTGGCGCAGAGACGCTGATTCTGCCTTGCGACGTGACTAAGGACGAGGATATCGCCAATGTTTTCAAGGCCGTCGGCGAGAAGTTTGGCAAATTAAATCTGCTCCTGCATTCCGTGGCGTACGCGCCGAAGGACGCGCTGGAAGGCAAATTTGTGAACACCAGCCGCGAAGCCTACCGCATCGCGCATGACGTCAGCGCGTATTCGTTGGTCGCCCTATCCCGCGCCGCCGAGCCGCTGATGACCGAGGGCGGCAGCATCGTGGCAATGAGTTATTACGGTGCGGAAAAGGTGGTGCCGCATTACAACGTCATGGGCGTGGCCAAGGCCTCGCTGGAAGCCAGCACGCGCTATCTCGCCTACGACCTCGGCCCGAAGAAAATCCGGGTCAACTGCATCAGTGCCGGCCCGGTCAATACGCTCGCCGCACGCGGCATCAGCGGCTTCATGGAAATGCTCAAGCATTACGAAGCCCACGCGCCGCTCAAGCGGAACGTCGTGCCGGAAGAACTCGGGGCGACCGGCGTCTTCCTCGCCAGCGACGGCGCGGCGGCCATCACCGGCCAGGTGCTTTACGT
>Ga0302278_10003565_pt1 | contig 16845 bp, 17 predicted proteins | sample III_Bog_N3_2_FD_194543 | JGI IMG/M metagenome (GOLD analysis project Ga0302278, IMG submission 194543) | Peat permafrost microbial communities from Stordalen Mire near Abisko, Sweden - III_Bog_N3_2 | ecosystem: Environmental > Terrestrial > Soil > Wetlands > Peat | place: Sweden: Abisko...
CAACATGCGTCGCAACCAACAACAGAAGCAAAAACCCTATGAATAAAAAAACGGAGATCAACCCTTGACACAGACGACCTTCTCATAGAAACCCCGTATTGCGGGATTTGCGCTAGTCTCTAGCCATGCGCAAAGAGACCCTTGTCTGGTTGGCATTAGCTTCTGTGTTGAATACTTCTTTGGCTTCAACCCCGTTTGTCACGTTCAGCGATTCCGCGATGCACTTTACCTTCAGCTATCCAGATGACTTCCAGTCTCTTCCTTCCGTACAACCTCAAGTGGGCGGGTGTCTCATAATTCCCCTTCGTCTGAAAGGAAAGTCTGAGCGTCCCTATGAACGAATCCTCGTCAGTGAAATTGACTTCGACTGCCTGAAAAGAGAGACTCCCGACCTAGGATCGCTAACGAAGAGCACAGAGAGCGACGTCATGAAGGTTTATGGTGATCTCGAAATGAGTGAGCCGACCAAGTTTTTCCTCGACGGACACCCCGCAGCCTTCATTCGGACGAAGGCTAAGGTCAACGTTCCTATGAAAGGGTTGGGAACCGGCATGGTCCTTTATGGTGCGCAGACCTGTGTTCTCCTCGAACATCGCGTTGTTTGCTGGAATGTCTTGTCATCCGATCAGGCGAGACTCGGCCCACTCGGCCCGTTGCTGGCGGGCAAGGTGGCATTCAGTGGACGTCCCGGTCAGGCGTGGGCACCCGTACATTGAGGTCACAACGCAATTACCTAAAAATCGCGATTTCACCAACCGCCGCTGAATCGGGATTTGCGGTAACTGAGGATCCCGCAACGCGTTTTGACCGACAACCCCGGCACCGTATTTCGTGCACTTCACTTCAAACTGCTCTATGTTTGAGGGATGCTGAGCGAACAGGCAATCGACGAGCTTGTAGAGCGAGAGTTGTCACGGGTGTCCGATGCCAAACTTGCTGCGAGGATTGCCGAACTGCGAGTGACGCCTTACCAAGTTGATCGCGCATGGGACTATGGCAAAGAAGCCACAACCTATCAATGCTGGACGGTCCTGGAACACCCTGAAACAAACACCGGAATTGCATATTGCAGGGAAGGATTCGGTCCAGCAAGTCCTTGGGGTCTCGTCTTTCTTTCAGGGCCGTACATGAGTATCGGAATGGACTCCGCTTGGTACGCTTCCTTAGAAGGAGCCATGAGGGAAAGCATGGCGTGGGACGGACCGAATCCAGACGGCTATGAATCTGAATGAACTTGCGCCTTCACGTGCTTGAGTGAGGCGAATTGCCCCTGAATCGGCATTTTGAGCAACTACGATCTTCGCCCTCCGCTGGCTGGGGGGATTCGCCCGAGACAGGTCGCGGGATTCGTTTGAAGCTCGTGTCGGGATAACTTCCGACGCTGTCTCCGCTCGGCAGCGGCATGACCTTTCAAGGGCTGGCGGCATAACATCGCAGCCAGCAGCAGAAGGCCCCCGGCAAACTCGTGGCGAGCCCTCCAGTTCCGCGCTAGCGCAGCGTGTAGGAGATGGCGGTGACGAACTGGGTGCTGTTCTTGTTGTAGCCGGCGGAGGGATTGTTGAGGAAGTTGTCGGTGGCGGTGAAGCCGACGCTGAGGCGCTTGTACACGGGCAGGGTGAGGGTGCCGGAGGCGTTGGCGGAGTAGTCGCTGGACTGGTTGAACGCCGGGATGAAGTTGCCGAACTCGGAGAAGACCAATTTTCTGGGCAGGGTGCGGTGGTAGGTCTCTGAAATGGTGGAGCCGACCAGGTTGACGTTGCTGGCGGCGGTTTGGAAGGCCTGCTTCTCATACTGGACGGTGGCCTTGAGGTCGAGCTCCTGGTTGGGGCGCTTGAGCGGGGTGTAGCCGATGCCACCTCCGTAGATCTGCTGCAGGTTCAGGCCCTGCGAGTAGTTGTGGTCGAAGGCGGTCTGGCCGAGGGCGAAGAAGCTGGCGGAGAAGTACTCGTCGCGTTCGGCGTCGGCGTGGAGGATGCTGGTCTCGGTGACGGCGGCAGGGGTGGGCGTGGGGGTGGTCTGGGGGATCACGGGCGAGGTGAGCTTGCCGTAGGTCTCCTGCAGGTCGAACGACGTGCGGTTGCGGGCGGGCAGGAAGGAGACTCGCGGCGCGGAGCGGACCAGGCCGATGCCCGCGGTCAGGGTCTCGCCGTAGTCGGTGGAGCGGACGATGGTGGCGCCGCCGTTGAGCGCGCCGCTCCAGCCGGAGAGGAAGCCGGACTTGCCGGAGGTCTCCTGGGCGAAGGTGGCCTGGTCCAGGATGAGGGCGATCTGGGCGGTAGGGACGGGCTGGGGCGTGGCGGCGGGGCGATTGACCGTGAGGCTGCCGTCGGCGACCGAGACGGTTCCCTGGACGGCGACCTGCTGGGCGGAGGCGACGGACTTGATCGGGGTGTCCTTGCGCAGGATGGCGAAGCTGCCGTGGGAGCGGAGCTCCTTGATCTTGTCGAGGGGGACGGTGATCTCGCCGGCCATGTCGCTCTTGAAGACGATGGAGCTGCCGGCGCCGTGCAGGAGTGTGCCGGTGAGCTGATCGCCGTTGGTAAAGATGAGGACGTCCGGCGCGGGAGCGGGTGGCTTGGCGGTTTGCGCGTGGGCGATGCAGGCGGACGTGAGGGCAAGGAGAAGCGAAGCCTGGACAGCGAGGGTTAGGAACTGGAGCCGATTGCGAAAGAATCCCATGGATTAAAAATAGCGTAGCCTTACGCAGATGGGGAACGACATGAATCCGGTGGTGCGTGCGTTGGGGAAGGTGCTGCGGCTGGTGGGGATTTCGAGCCCGGAGGATGCGGCGGCGAAGCCGAAGAGTGCGGCCGGCCCGCCCTCCTGGCGTGACGCGCCGAAGTCGAAGCCAAAACCGAAGAAGGATGACGGCGGTCACTGAAGCGGCGTGCGGCCGGGACTAGAATGAACCCCATGAATGGGTCAATTCGGGCAGATGTAGCGATTGCGGGCGGCGGGATTATTGGGTTATCGCTGGGGCTGGAGTTGCAGCGGCGTGGGCTGTCGGTGGTGGTGGTGGAGCGGCAGCAGGCAATGAGTTCGGCCTCGTGGGCCGCGGGCGGCATGCTGGCGGTGCACGATCCGCAGAACCCGCCAGAGCTGATGCCGCTGTCTGTGAGGAGCTGGGAGTTGTATCCGGAGTACCTGCGGCGGGTGGAGCAGTTGTCTGGCAAGCAGGTGCCGCTGCGGACGCGGCGGGCCATGCAGTATGTGGAGCCGGGCCAGGGCAATGGGCATACGGCGACGGCCGAGGAGATGGCGCAGTTTGCGCCGGGACTGGACGCGACCGGGCACACCTTCAAGTGGATCGACGAGGGCAGCCTGGACCCGAACGATCTGCACGAAGCGCTGCCGCCGGCGTTTCGCGCGGCCGGCGGGACGCTGCTGGAAGAGACGGAGATGCTGGGTTTTAAGAGCGTGACCGGCGGTGTGGTGGTCGAGACCACGCGCGGCCCGGTGGCTGCCGGAATGTTTGTGAACTGCCTGGGAGCCTGGGCCGGCGATGCGGAGCGCGGGCTGGGCAAGCTGCCGGTAAGGCCGGTGAAGGGCCAGATGGGCAACCTGCGCTGTGCGCCGGAGCGGCTGCGCTGCGTGGTGCGGGCGCCGGGGATCTATCTGATTCCGCGCGGCGACGGCCGGGTGACGTTTGGGTCCACGTTGGAGGACGCCGGGTTCGATGAGACGGTGGCGGAGGAGCGAATCCGGCAGATGGCTCAGATGGCGCGGCGGCTGCTGCCGGAGGCTGAGGCTCCGGAACAGATGGATATGTGGGCCGGGCTGCGGCCAGGGACGCCGGACACGTTGCCCATCCTGGGCCGGGCGGAGGCGGAGCACTGTTGGCATGCGACGGGGCACTATCGCGATGGGATACTGCTGGCGCCGGCGACCGCGCATCTAATGGCGCAGGCGATGTTGGGGGAGGCGACCGATGTGGCCCTGGATGGGTTCGCGCCGGGGCGGTTTATGTGAGTCTGGTTTGCATGAATCTGGTTTGAATGAATCCAGGGTCGCGGCGGGCGGACTTATTTGCATTTGAATTTGTTTCAAGGCTAAAAATGGCCGGTTATCGCCATCTCTTCCACTGGTTCAGGTTTGATAACTATGTGTATGAAAGGCAGTTGTTTGGCGTGCCCGTCCGATCTTGCTCTCCCCCAAAAATTGGTCTTGCCAATCGTCTTTCGATAGGCTTACTATCCGATTCGCATTCAGTGCACAGCGCGGATTTTCTCCCGCGCCAGAACCGAGGCAAGGTTTGCAACTCCCTGAACATGGATCGGGCCCGTTGGTCACAATCGCCGGGCAGTTTATTTGGGTCAAGAATCGCCTTTCCCACAGGCAAGGCTATTTATTTCTGCGCGTTGGAGTGTAAAGACAATGGCATGGTATGCCTACTGTATCGCTGAACGAAACGCATTTCCCGACCTTTGCCGCCACCGCCGTCCGATGCCGCTGAATGGAGTGACGGGCCTTTTCGGAAATCAAACCTTCCTATTTCCTGCCAGTGAACTCGCAGTCATCGTCTCCGAACACACCCAGGAGGACGCGGCCCGGATGGACCAGAACGCAGCCAAAGACCATGCCAAGGTGATTGCGGACTGCTTCAAACTATCGACCGTGCTTCCATTTCGCTTTGGCACCACCTTTCCAGACGACGATTCGCTGCGGCGGTCGGTGCGCTCGAACCAGCGGCACTTTACGGCCAACGTGGAGCGGCTGCGGGGCAAGGCGGAGATGCACCTGAAGGTGCTGGTGGATGACACCTGCCCGGGCACGTCGGCGCGCAACATGACGGTGGGCCAGGAATACCTGACCAGCCTGCGGGAGAGCGCGGCGCGGCAGCGGGAGCGGCAGTCGAAGGCACGGGCGCTGAGCGTCCAGATGCATCGCATGTTCCTGCCGCTGGCCGAGGAGATTACGTGCAAGCGGATGGACTCCGGCAAGATGCTGCTGGACATCGCGCACCTGATCGATAACAAGACGGTGGAGCGGTACCAGAACAAGTATTCGTCGGCGACGCAGGAGCTGAAGGAGTGCCGGATGCAGTTGTCCGGCCCCTGGCCTCCGTACCACTTTGTGCATCGGAACTCGCCGGTCCATAACGCATAGTTCGGCAGAAGAATACGAGCGCTCCTCTTACCCGGCAGGGTGGGAGGGGCGTTTTTCTGTTTGGGGCGGAAAGCGAATCACAGAGAGCACAGGGCAAAAGAGAGAGCACGGAGAGTGCGGTGCCGCGCTATCGCGGCGCGAATCGCTATAGAGTGGATGGGATGGGAATTTTCAAGAAGAAGATGAAGCAGGAGCACAAGATCATGCTGCAGCATGATCGTGCGGCGGGTGCGCTGCTGCCGGAGTATCACCGGGCGACCGCAGAGTGCCCGCACCCCGAGCAGTGGAGCATGATCGACTCGATGACGGCCGAGGTGGAAGTGCTGGAGTTCCTTGCCACGCTGGTGACGACGATCAAGCCGCGGCTGGTGGTGGAGACGGGGTCGTTTCTGGGCGTGTCGACGGAGTGGATTGCGCGCGGGCTCCAGCGGAACGGCCCGCTTCCCGATGGATCGCGGGCCAAGGTGATTAGCTGCGAGTTCGACACAGTGGTGTACGAACGGGCGAAGCAGCGGCTGGAGGCGTCGCCGCTGCAGCCGTGGATGGAGCTGCGCAACGCGTCCAGCCTGGAGATGCAGGTGGAGGGCACCATCGATCTGCTGTTCTCGGACTCGGACGTGGCGATTCGCGAGGCGGAGGTGAAGCGGTATCTGCCGCAGATGAACCCGAATGGCGTGATCCTGATGCACGATGCGAGCTCGCATCTGCAGGTGGTGCGGGCGGCCGCGCTGAAGATGGAGGCGGAGGGATTGCTTTCGGTGGTGCTGCTGCCGACGCCGCGGGGGCTGGTGGTGGCGCAGCCGCGGGCGGGGCGGGCATAAAAGCGAATCCCAGAGATCACAGAGAAAAAGAGAGAACACGGAGATTGTCGAGGTTGCAAGAGTTCCGAACATTGAGAGCGTTTATCGGAGAGCGGCGGATGTGCGCTCCATGGAGAGATTTGCGATGAAGGTGTTGGTGATTGGCGGGGGCGGGCGCGAGCATGCGATCTGCTGGGCGTTGGGTCGGTCGGCGCGGGTGACAGAGGTGGTGTGCGCGCCGGGGAATGCCGGGATTGCGGAGAACGCAAGATGCGTGCCTACGGACGTGGGCAATTTGGCGGCGATGGTCGCGGTGGTGCAGGCGGAGCAGCCGGAGTTGACCGTGGTGGGGCCGGAGCTGCCGCTGTCGCTGGGCGTGGTGGATGAGCTGACGCGGCGCGGGTTCCGCGTGTTTGGGCCGACCAAGGCCGCGGCGCAGTTGGAGACGAGCAAGGCGTTTGCCAAGGATTTTATGCAGCGGCACGGCATTCCGACGGCGGCGTATGCGGTGTGTACCACGCTGGACAAGGTGCGCGCGGAGCTGCCGCGGTTTGCGGTGCCGGTGGTGGTGAAGGCGGATGGGTTGGCGGCGGGCAAGGGCGTGGTGATCTGCCAGACGCACGAGGAGGCGGAGCAGGCGGCGGCGGAGATGTTCAACGGCGCGCTGCTGGGCACTGTGGAGACCGAGGTGGTGCTGGAGGAGTTCCTGGACGGCGCGGAGGTCTCATTCTTTGCGCTCTGCGACGGCCGGCACGCGGTGGCGCTGGCGGCAGCGCAGGACCACAAGCGCGTGGGCGAAGGCGACACCGGCCCGAACACGGGAGGCATGGGTGCGTACACCGGGGACGGTCTGATCAGCACGGAGATGGAGCAGTGGCTGCTGGCGCATGTGGCGCAGCCGGTGGTGGACGCGATGGCGGCGGAGGGCGCGCCGTTCCGCGGCATACTGTTCTGCGGGATGATGATGGTGCCGCGCGGCGGCGGCAAGGTTGACCCGATGGTGCTGGAGTTCAACACGCGGTTCGGCGATCCGGAGACGCAGGCGATCCTGGTGCGTCTGGAGACGGATATTGTGGAGTTGTTCGAGACGGCGATCGACGGCACGGCGGACAAGCTCGAGATCCGGATGCGGCCGGGCGCAAGCGTGTGCGTGATTGCGGCGAGCGGCGGGTATCCGGGGAAGTATGCGTCGGGGAAGCCGATTGTGGGGCTGGAGACGGTGCCGGAGCTGGATACGGTGGTGTTCCATTCCGGCACGGCGATGAAGGATGGCGCGGTAGTGACGGCGGGCGGGCGTGTGCTGGGCGTGACGGCGGTTTCGCGCGCTACGGCGATGCGGCCAGGGACGGCGTCGGGACCAGGCTCGGCGGGCGGGACTCCGCTGTGGGACGCGCTGGGCAAGGCGTACGGGGCGCTGGCGGGGATCTCGTTTGAGGGGATGCAGTTCCGCGGGGATATTGGGTGGCGAGCTTTGCGCGACGGACTGTAACGACAAAGCGAATCACAGAGAGCACGGAGAGCAAAGAGAGACACAGAGAAAGCCAGGAGGAGATGCGATGACGGAACCTGCATTGACAGCCGGCGAGATGCTGGCGTGGCTGGATGTGACATCGAACAAGTGGAGGGCGCTGATTGAGGAGCATCCGGAGATTCTTCAACTGCCGTGCGACGTGATGGGCGTGGGTACGGTGGGCGCGCTGCTGCAGCATATTGTTGCCGTGGAGGTGCGGTATGCGGAGCAGCTATCGGGGCTGCCTCCGACCGAGTATGCGGCGATTCCGTTCGATTCGGCGGCGGCGATCTACGCGACGCATGAGCGCGCGATGAAGATGTACCGCGAGTTGCTGGCCAGCGACATGGATTGGGAGGCGAAGTTCAATTATGTGACGCGGTCGCTGGGGCCGGCGCGGTCGAAGCGGAAGACAGTGCTGTTCCACGCGCTGCTGCATGGGATACGGCACTATGCGCAGTTGGCAACGCTGGTGCGGCAGCATGGGATCAAGCCCGGCTGGCAGATGGATTATCTGGCGATGGATATGGAGGTCACTTCGTGACGCGCGTTGGGCTTCGCGGTGGTGCTCCCGATGGTCGCAAACGAGATTGTGTGCCGACCATCGGGAGGACGGCGCGAAGCAGGAAAAGGGCGTGTGAACGCCAAAAGGGCGTGCGAACGCCCTAGCCGATGACACGGCGGCGGAAGCCCTGGACGCCGAGGGTGGTGAGCAGCGCGAGGAAGGCCGTGAGCATGGTGAGGATGAGCATGGGGCTCATGTGGGGCAGAGTCGGCGTGAGGGCGGCGCGCAGGCCTTCGCTCATGTAGACGATGGGGTTGATGAGGACTCCGTGCTGCAGAATAGGCATCTTATCCAGCTTGGCCCAGGGGTAATAGACACAACCGAGGAAGGTGATGGGCATGACGACGGTGCCGAAGATGAGGCCGATCTGCTGCGGCTTGACCGTGGTGCCAATGACCAGGCCGAGGGCCCCTGCGACAAGGCTGGCGAGGATGAGGACGGCGATCAGGAAGAGCCAGCTGTTGACGTGAGCATAGACCGGCGTGGCAGGCACATAGTAGGCGAGCGGGAAGACGACGCAGGCAGCGATGACGCTTTGCACGGCGGAGAAGATGATCTTCTCGATGGCCACCGCTGCGACGGGCAAGGGACACATGACGCGGTCGTCGATCTCGCGGGTGATGCCAAACTCCTGGGCAAGCGGCAGCGCGACGCCGGCGATGCCGGAGAACATGATGGCGACGGCCATCAGGCCGGGGAGCAGCACGGTGGAGAAATTTCCGCCGGCCATGGAGGCGGTGGGATTGAGCGCGGAGCCGCCGCTCATGTGCGGCATGATGTAGGTGAAGACGAACAGAAAGAGTAGCGGGTTCATGATGACGCGGATGAGGAAGGCGAACTTCTCCCGGCGCAACACATGGAAGTCGCGCCGCATGAGGCCCATGAAGGCGCGGGCGTATTGACTGCTTCGCGGCGGCATGGGCCGACAAGCAGTCTCTGGTGAAGCGGGTGCTGCGGCGATTCCGGATTCCATGGTTGGCATGTCTACTCCCGCAGATCGCGGCCTGTGAGGCGGATGAAGACCGTCTCCAGGGTAGTTTCGGTCATGGTGAGATCGCGCAGCCCGTACGGGTTGCTGGCGCGAACGATGTCGGGCAGGAGGCCGTCGGTATTGTCGGCGAAGATACGGACGCCGCCGGGAGTTGGCTCCACGCGCTCGACGCCGTTCAATTGCTGGAGTTGCCCGACGAGGGCGTTGGCTGCATCGTGCTGGACGAGGTCGAGGCGGTACACCTTCTGTGCGCCCACGGAACGTTTGAGTGCGGCGGGTGTGTCCTCTACCAGGATCTTGCCATGGTCGATGATGGCGACGCGGTCGCAGAGCTCGTCTGCTTCTTCCATGTAGTGGGTGGTGAGGATGACGGTAATGCCTTCTTCGCGCAGATGGCGGACAGCGTCCCACATGGCGATGCGGCTCTGCGGGTCGAGTCCGGCGGAAGGCTCATCGAGGAAGAGCACCTTGGGGCGGTGGGAGATGGCGCGGGCGATCTGCACGCGCTGCGCGAGGCCGCCGGAGAGCTGGGACGGGTAGGCATCCGCGCGCTCTGTGAGATGGAACTGCTGGAGCAGTTGGTTGGTTCGCTCCTTGGCTTCCGTGCTGGAGAAGCCGAAGTAAAGGCAGTGGAAGTGGATGTTCTCGTAGACGGTGCAGGCGCGGTCCAGGGTATTGAACTGGGGCACGATGCCCATGGAGCGGCGCGCGACCGCGGGTGCGGCGACGACATCGACGCCCGCGATGAGCACCTTGCCTGCGGTGGGCAGGGTGCGGGTGGTGCAGATACTGATGGTGGTGGTTTTGCCGGCGCCATTGGGGCCGAGCAAACCGTACAGCTCTCCCTCACGTACGCCGAGATCGATTCCATCGATGGCGACCACGTGCTGCTTTCCTTCGTAGACCTTGCGAAGGCCTTCTACCTGGGCAATCAAGGCCAATCTCTTTCCCGCTCCATATCTCTTTGTGTCGGTGGCTCGATTATAGGCATGCACGGAACGCGCACCTACAAGTAATTTCCATTGGATGCTCGCCAGCGGATATTGGACAGCGTATCTGGTTGAAGCATAAGCAATACAGGTGCTAACTGGCGAGCTATGGAAGCGTTCCTCTGGATTTCAGAGGCATGGAACTCTGACGGAAGGCGTAAAATCGAACTATGTCACGTGGATGGGAGAGCAAATCCGTGGAAGAGCAACAGGCACAGGTAGCGGCGCCCAAGGTGGATCCGGCGGTGGCGCATGCGCATGACGCCGAGCGCAAACGGCAGTGCCAGGCGCTGGAAATGCAGCGGGAACGCGTACTGTCAGAGCGCACGTCCAACCCGTATCGGCGCAGCGCACTCGCGAATGCGCTGGCCGACATTGAAGAGAAGCTGGCGGAGTTGGGCTGGACGATCCACATGTAGATGGATGCGGCGGGCCCAGAGGAGTCGGCGGAAGTGTGCATCTGCATGAGCTACCGGTCCGCCAACGTGGGTTGAAGATAGAAACAAAAAGAGGCCGCTCCGATTGGAGCCGCCTCTTTTTGTTTTTGCTCTGCGAGTCCAGCTACTGGGGAGAGAGGGATGCGCTCTGGGAGACGCCAATCGCATCGCCGGAGACGACCATATTCACGCGACGGTTCTGGGCGCGTCCACTGGGTGTGGAGTTGTCGGCGACGGGGCTGTTCTTCCCGAAGCCCTGCGACGTGATGTTGCCTTGCGAGACGCCCTGGGAGACCAGGAAGTCTTTTACCGCAGAGGCCCGATTCTCCGAGAGCTTCTGGTTGAGTTCGTCGGAGCCGACGATATCTGTATAGCCCTCAACCTGAACCTTCAAGCCAGGATAGGCTTGCAGGATTCCGGCGACCTTGGCAAGGCTGATCTGCGTGGTGGGCTTGAGCGTGTACTTGCCGGTGTCGAAGAGAACATCCGACATGTTCACGATGAGGCCGCGGGCGGACTCGCTGGTTGCGAGGACACTGTTCAACTGTGTGCGCAGTTTTTCGCGGACTGCATTGGCGTCCTCGGCATTCTTGTTCGCCTCTGCAGCCTTGGCGCGTTCGTCGGCGGCCTGGGCTTCAGCCTGCGCGCGTGCGGCGTCCGCCTGGGCCTTGGCTGCTTGCGCCTGTTCCGCGTCCAGTTTGGCCTGCTGCGCGGCCATCTGCGCCTTCAGCGCCTCCGTCTGCGATTGCGCCGCGTCTGCCTGGGACTGGGCCGCCTGGGCCTGCGCCTGGTTCTTGGCGTCTACCTGGGCCTGTGCTTTCTCTGCCGCCTGTTTGCGCAGCGTGGTAATGCGTGCGTCTTCAGCGCGCTCCACGGCCTCGCGCGCGTCGGTGATCTCCATCTTCTCGTCGCGATGCTTGTTGCTGTCCATGTCCGCGGCGTTCTGCAGATCGAGCTTGGCCTTGGCCATGATCTCCGGCGCGTACTGGTCGGCGCCGGTGTCTTGAGCGATACGAACGGCATTGTCTGCCTCGAATAATTCGAGCGGCGAATGCTCGTTGCGCGTGATGGGATTCCGAACTGTCTTGGAGCCGACGGTCTCAGAGTAAGTCCCGCGCGGAAGCAGGTAGTAATTGGCATTCACTTTTTCCAGCACGCCAGTAGTCTGGTCTGCGCGGATGACGTTCTGCGCAACGACGACGTCGCTGGGTTCGGAGACGGAGTAGTAGGGCTCTGCGGTGACGATCATACCGAACGACTGCAGCACGGTGGTGACATGAATATTATTCTTCGTGCCCTCCGGCAGCACTTCGCCAAGGTTCTGCGCTCGGCCATCGGGCGAGATAGCCCAGAGGACATAGGTCAGATATTCCGGCCCAAAGCCATTGGCGGGTGTCAGCCCATTGAACTTTGCGTCGACTGTGATGCCGCCGCGCTCGCTGGTGACCTTGGCTTCGCCGTGAGCGCCAGGCAGCAATGGTGTACCTGCAAAGCCGATGGTGGTGGCGCCGCTGCGATGGAGATAGTTGACGCAATCGAGGTTGCGCTGCACCACCTTGACGCGGTAGATGTAGATGCCGTTTTCTTCGCCAATGGGATTAGCGTTGGTGGCCGGAGTTTGTGCTGTCGGGTTCGGCTCCTGCGCGCGGGCGAATGGAGCCGCCGCGAGCGACGAGAGGATGCCGGCGGTTGCAGCGATGGCGAGTGAGCGGGCGAAGCGGCTGCAATAAGGACGAGAGTCGGCGAGCGCCGCGTAGGGCGCTGAGATAAATTCTGTGTGCGACATGGTTCGATTCTCCTGGCGATTATCTATCGCTGAGATGCTATCTATCGCTGAGATAAGGCCCGCTCGCACTGCGCAGGTACGAGGGGCGATCCTGAGCCTCAGACGGGCTCACGTATTCAGATGCGGGATGCGCGGCGGGGGTGGTCTGCGCCGGCGATTGCGTGTGGCTGCCCCCCTGAATGAGCGAGTGCCAGGCGGTAGACTGGAGGTGAGAGTGCGAGGCTCCGCATGCTGCTGGAGATTGCTAAGCCGATTGCGATGATGCTATGCCTGGTGTCGTTGTGCGCGGTGTTTTATACGGCGTTCTTGGTTCCTGCGAGCAACCTGGAGCATCGTACCTGGGACACGTTGGCGCTGCTCTCGCTGGCGGCGGGGATTTGCATGAGCAGCGGGATGCTGTTTCGCGAGCCTGACGAGAGTGGGCCCGGGTTGCTGATGCGGACACTGTTGCGGACTCTGCCGGTGGAGGTATTTCTATGGGCCGCGGGTGGGATGCTGATTCTGTTTCTGACTTCGTGGTACATGGAGACACACTGCATTTTCTACAGGGACGTTCGGCGATTGTGACAAGGGGTGGGATCGGGCATGAGTGAACTGGAGGTTGGCAGCGAGGTGGGAAAGGGCTGGACGGTCGCGGAGATTCCCAATCTGATGGGGAGGCGTGCGCTGGTGACGGGGGCCAACAGCGGCGTTGGGTTCTTCGCAGCGGTGGAGTTGGCGCGCAACGGAGCGCATGTGCTGCTGGCGTGCCGCGACACGCGCAAGGGGCATGCGGCGCTGACACGTATGAGGGTTCAGGATCCCAGGGCCAGCGCAGAGGTGGTGGAGCTTGATCTGGCGTCGCTGGATTCGGTGCGCCGATTTGCTGCTGCAGAAGATGCGCAGGGAATTCCGCTGGACCTGCTCATCAACAACGCCGGCGTGATGGCGCCGAAGCGGCGACAGGAGACGGTGGATGGCTTCGAGATGCAGTTTGGCACCAACGTGCTGGGGCACTTTGCTCTGACCGCGTTGCTGTGGCCTGCGCTGCTGCGCGCGGCGCAGAGTGCGGCAGAGCGGCCGCGGGTAGTGACCATTGCGTCCATTGCGCATAAGACGGGACAGTTGAACTTTACCGATCTGCAATCGACTGAGAGTTATGGCCCGATGGAGGCATACCGGCAGTCGAAGCTGGCAGACTTGATGTTTGCGCTGGAACTGAATCGGCGGCTGCGTGCTGCTGGCGAGCCCGCGTCGCGGGTGATGAGTGTGGCCGCGCATCCAGGCGTGGCGAGGACCAATTTGTTTCAGGCCGGCGAGTATTCGGCAGTGGAACTGAGGGTGCGGCGAGCTCTGGGAGTGGCGATTGCCGTGCTGCTGAACAGCGGCGCGGACGGCGCGGTGCCGACCTTGTTTGCGGCAACCTCGCCGGAGGTGGTCGACGGCGGATACTACGGGCCGCAGGGCTTCCAGGAGATGCGCGGCGGCGATGTGGGTTTAGCCAAGGTGGCCCCGCAGGCGCTGGACCGAGCAGCGGCGGCACGTCTATGGGGCGAATGCGAGCGGCTGACGGGGGTTCGGCTGCTGTAATGCAAGGGCTTTGCGGCCTGGCACATATGGGCGAACTGTACGGGCGACAGACGACGCATCGGTGGTCTACAATTCGCGACGCGTGACGATTGGGCGGCGAGACGAAACCTCGCCGCTCATTTCCATTCCAAAAGGAGCAGTGACCCATGCCGACCATGACGACCAAAGTTCAGCCGGGTGCTTATGGGTTCCCGGTTTCGCTGAAGAAGCGCTACGACAACTACATTGGGGGCCAGTGGACGCCTCCGCTGGACGGGCAATACTTTGAGAACATAACGCCGGTGACCGGCCAGGTGATCTGCGAGATCGCGCGGTCGAAGGCGGCGGACGTGGAGAAGGCGCTGGATGCGGCGCACGCGGCCAAGACAGCCTGGGGCAAGACCTCGGGCTCCGAGCGTGGACGCATCCTGGAGCGGATTGCGCAGCGCATTGAAGACAACCTGGAGTTGCTGGCGACGATTGAGACCTGGGACAACGGCAAGCCGATTCGCGAGTCGCTGGCTGCGGACATTCCGCTGGCGGTGGACCACTTCCGTTATTTTGCGGGAGCGATTCGCGCGCAGGAGGGATCGATTGGCCAGATCGATGGGCTGACGACGGCGTACCACTACCACGAGCCGCTGGGCGTGGTGGCGCAGATCATTCCGTGGAACTTTCCTATCCTGATGGCCGCGTGGAAGGTGGCGCCGGCGCTGGCCGCGGGCAACTGCGTGGTGCTGAAGCCGGCAGAGCAGACGCCCATGTCGATCCTGTGCCTGATGGAGTTGATTGAGGACATTCTGCCGCCGGGCGTGCTGAATATTGTGAACGGCTTTGGCCTGGAGGCGGGCAAGCCGCTGGCGTCCAGCCCGCGCATCAATAAGGTCGCGTTCACAGGCGAGACCACGACGGGACGGCTGATTATGCAGTACGCGTCACAGAATATTATCCCGGTGACGCTGGAACTGGGCGGCAAGTCGGCCAACATCTTCTTCGCAGACGTGCTGGCGGAGGACGATGCGTTCTTCGACAAGGCGCTGGAGGGCTTTACGCTGTTTGCCCTGAACCAGGGCGAGGTGTGTACGTGCCCATCGCGCGCGCTGATCCAGGAGTCGATCTACGACCGCTTTATGGAGCGCGCGCTGCAGCGGGTGAAGGCGATCAAGCAGGGCAATCCGCTGGACCCATCGACCATGCTGGGAGCGCAGGCCTCGAGCGAGCAGAAGGAGAAGATCCTCTCCTACCTGGACATCGGCAAGAAAGAGGGCGCGGAGGTGCTGATCGGCGGCAGCGAGAAGACGATGGAAGGCGACCTGAAGGGCGGGTTCTACATTGAGCCGACGGTCTTCAAGGGCCACAACAAGATGCGCGTCTTCCAGGAGGAGATCTTCGGGCCGGTGGTTTCGGTGACGACGTTCAAGACCGAGGATGAGGCCCTGGAGATTGCCAACGACACGCTGTACGGACTGGGCGCGGGCGTGTGGACGCGGGACATGAACCGCGCGCACAAGTTCGGGCATGGCATCCAGGCCGGACGCGTGTGGACCAACTGCTACCACCTGTATCCGGCGGGCGCGGCGTTTGGCGGATACAAGCAGTCCGGCATTGGCCGCGAGACGCACAAGATGATGCTGGACCATTATCAGCAGACCAAGAACGTGCTTGTCAGCTTCAACCCGAACGCCATGGGGTTCTTCTAGATGGCGATTGAATCGGCTGGGGCTGATGTGACTGCTGCGGCGGAAATCTCGAATCCGCCGCAGCAGGTATTAACGACTCCGGCGGCGGAGGCGCTGATGGAGATGCTGCGGGCGAAGTATGGGCCGCTGATGTTCCACCAATCGGGCGGGTGCTGCGATGGCAGCTCACCGATGTGCTACGCACTGGGCGAGTTTATTGTGGGCGACAGCGACGTGCTGCTGGCGACGATTGGGGCGAGAGACAATGCGCCGGGCGCGCCGTTCTACATGAGCAAGCCGCAATTCGAATACTGGAAGCACACGCAGTTGATCCTGGACGTGGTGCCGGGGCGGGGCGGGATGTTCTCGCTGGACAACAGCGAGGGCGTGAGGTTTCTGATCCGGTCGCGGGTGTTTACGGATGCGGAGATTGCCGCGCTGCGGGCGGCGGGGCGGATTTAGAAGCTGCGGTACACTGCTGAAATATCCAAACAAATTGTGGAATGGGCAGCGTGGTGGCTGTCCGTTTGCTGAATCAAGAAAGGGGATTCGCGATGCAGCGACGTTCGTTTCTGAAAGGTGCGGCGGCGGTTTTGCCGGCTGCCGGGTTGAAGGAATTTGCGCTCGGGCAGGCAGCTTCGGTTCCAACGCCGGGTGACGTGCATGTGGTGGGGGCAGGGGAGGACCGGCTGGGGGAAACGCACTCGCTGGGGTTCAGCACGATCCTGTTCAAGACACTCCCGCGCGAGACGGGCGACGGGCTGTTCGTGATCGAGCACAAGGGGCTGGGGCATGGTGGGCCGCCGGTGCATTTTCATCTGCACCAGGAGGAGTGGTTCTACGTGATCGAGGGCGAGGTGCTCTTCCAGGTGGGCGGCAAGCGGTTGACGCTGGGGGCGGGCGAGTCGGTGCTGGGGCCGCGCGGGGTTCCGCATGGCTTTGTGGGGGTAGGAGAGACTCCGGCGCACATGGTGATCGCGTTTACGCCAGCGGGGAAGATGGAGGCGTTCTTCCGCGAGGTGGCGGTGCCGAACGGACCGACGATGGATGCGGCGGTGTTTGCGAGGTATGAGATGCAGTATGTAGGGCCTCCGTTGGTTGCTTAGAGCGGCGGCAATTTAGGCGAAAGCCTAGTCACAGGGATTCCAAGTGTCAAAACCCTCTGCTCGGGCTGCATTGAGGAGCGATTCGTCCGACGCGATAAACCGCATGTCTGGCGAAGCAAGCAGGTCGCGCGCGACGATGGCGCATCCGAGTTGGACTGCATCCATAGCCCGAAGATAGTGGCGATCCACCAACCCGCAGGCTGCTTCGAGTACCGGTGGATTGACTGGCTGCTCGATGATTCGTCTCATGTCGCCTGCGAGCAAATCAAGAGCAAATAAGGCCTCGGAAGGGGTGAGCAGATCCCCCTTCCGAAGCCTGCAGATGCCT
>Ga0302278_10003568_pt1 | contig 16842 bp, 13 predicted proteins | sample III_Bog_N3_2_FD_194543 | JGI IMG/M metagenome (GOLD analysis project Ga0302278, IMG submission 194543) | Peat permafrost microbial communities from Stordalen Mire near Abisko, Sweden - III_Bog_N3_2 | ecosystem: Environmental > Terrestrial > Soil > Wetlands > Peat | place: Sweden: Abisko...
CGAAGACCTTTTCCTTGATCAAATTGACCGATTCGCGGATCGAGGTGAGCGGCGTGCGGATCTCGTGGCTGAGCATGTCGATGAAATCGACGCGCATCTTCTCCTCTTCGCCCAGCCGGGCGGTCATCTCGTTGAAGGCCACGCCAAGCTCGCCGAGCTCGTCGCTGGAAACGACCTTGACCGGCGTGAGCTCGCCGTCCTGGGTGAAAGCCCGAATCCCCTTGCGCAACTCGCGCAGCGGCCGGCTTAGGGAATACACGAGCAGCGCGCAGCCCGCCAGCCCGGCCAAAATCGAGGTGGTCAGCCCGTAGATCCCCTTGCGCACCGCCTCCTCGCTCATGCGCAAAAGTTCGCGCATGCTGGACTCGATAAGCGTATCGTTGTCCTGGTTGGCTTTCTGAACGGTCTGCATCCACCCGTCGAGCAGGGGGACCTCGATCCAGGGGCCGCCCTTGTCCTGCGGATTTTGCTCCTTGGCCGCCAGGGCCTGGCGGAACTGGCCGGAGAGGTCCTTCCACAGGTCCCCTGCCCGGGGCAATTCCTGCATGGCGCCCAAATTCTTCTCGTACTCCTGCATGGCGGAGGTATAATAGTCCTTGTATTCCTTTTGGTTGAGCACCTCGAATTTCTTCTGGTTCTCCTCCATGGTGAAGAGATCCTCGATCAGCTTCTGCGACAGGGAATGCACCTCGAAGCGGGTCTGCACGATGTCGCGCGAAACGGCGACAATGGTCTTGATGTGGATGAACAGGCCCGAGGTGGTGAAATAAATGACGGAAAAAATAATGATGAAGATCGAAAAGATCTTAAAAACTATCCCGAATCGGGTGATATGGCCAAGACCGGTCAGTCGCATGTCATTTGGCCGCAAAAAGCTCTTTTTCGAATTGATGCGGCCGGGACAAGTCGGGAACCACGGTCCTTCTGCCGCTGCCGGTGGTGACGGCGATCGCCCCGTAGCCGAGAAGCGGACCGAAAAATCCGGGCCTCGCCTCGACCGACTCGATGCGGCCGATGTCATACGAGGACAAAGAGCCGGACAAACGGTCGTACACGATCAGACGCTTGGCCGTGATGGCCAGCATGGTGGTGAAATACGAAAAAATCCGCCCCAGCGACATGTAGGCGAAAACGAGCGCCAAGACGACCAAGAAGCCCTGAACCGACCACTGGATGAACAGGTCGAGGAACTTCTGGAACTCGGCCGGAACGCTGAAATGCAGATTCCTCAGGGCGAACTCGCGGCTGGAAAAGGCGGCCATGGCCAAGAACCACAGGACAACGGCCTTGACGAACACCACCCAGTGCTTGCGCGACCGGTACAAAACCGTCTCGCCCTCGAACAAAATGGCGTTTATGCCGTCCATACACTACTCCCTGGGAAGGGATTGTACCCATTTCTTCCCAAATGGCAACGCTCCAGGCGGCGGCTTGACACGAGCGACCATGGCCATATTCTATACATCATCGCGGCAAAGGCCGCCAAACCATAACACCGGAGACCCGCATGAGCAACGCGCTTTATATCGCCGGCATCTTCATCGCCGCGATCATCCTGTTCAAGGTGCTCTTTCCCAAAGCCGGATTCCAAGGCTGAGGACCCAAAAAAACCGGTTGCAGTTGGCAACCGCCCGAGCCGCCCAAAGGCAAAGAGTAGAGAAGAGTGAGACCAGGGGCTGCGCCCCTGGACCCCGCCGGGGGTGGTGACCACCCCACGGACCCCCACGGCAGGGGGAGGGACAAACATGGTTACGGGGTGGTTTGGCCGCCGCGAAAGTTTTCAAGCACGCGGGGCGCATTGAAGACGGGCGATTCGTGAATCGCCCCGACGAGAGCACTCGCGCCCATCTCCGGCTTGGTTCCGCTCGGCTCCTCCCCGTCGCATTGAGTTCAACTCTGTTTCATTCAATGCAAAGCGCGTCTTCCCCTGGCCCATTTCAAAAACGTGTTTTGGCCGCTTTGGTTTTTTCGCCTCGAGAAAACCCAAAGCGGCCAAAATATAAACGTTTTTTGAAGGGGGTCCGGGGGAAACTTTTTTTCAAAAAAGTTTCCCCCGGGTTCTCTTCTCCCTACGGCAGCGGCCAGATCCTGCCCAGGTTGGCGGCGTCCGGGCCGGGCGGGCCGTCGAAGCCCAGGCCGAGGGGGTGGCTGCCGGCGGGGAGTTGGTTCAGGGGCGTCAGGTCGGCCGAGCCTTGCCTGGAGAGGCGGGCGAGTTCGGTATCGAGGTTGTGCAGGTAGATTTGCCGCGGCGCGAGATTGTGCGGGCCTTGGTAGTCGAGGAAGATGGGGTTTGCGACGCTGAAGCGTTTGCGCAGGTAGACGAGCACGGAATCCACGGCTTCGATGGAATCGGGGTCGCGGGCATAGAGGACGAGCGGGCGGGCGGGTTCGGCTTGGGCGAGCAGGGCGACCGCGCCGAGGCGGGCCTCGAAAATTTGGGTTTTGTCCAGGGCCAGGCGCAGTTGCGACCTCCAGGGGTCGAAGCCGTTATGCGCGGCGAACGCGGCCAGCCCGGCGCAGACGAACACCGGCGCGAGGCGGCGCAAAGCGCGCTTGCCCGCGTGGCGCAGACACCGCGAGGCCAGCCAGGCGAAGGCCAGCCAGGCGCAGGGCGGGGCAAGCAGGGCCGGAAAGTCGTAGCGCTGGGCGCTGCGGAGGATTTGTCCGTCGTAGAACACGTATTGGCTGACGAAGACGTAGGCGCACACGGCCAGGGCAAGGGCGGCGCGCGCGGCGTCGCCGCGAAACGACGGATAGCGGCCGCGCCGGTTGGCGGCCAAGCCGAGCGCCAGGAAGGGGGCCAGCGCGGGCAGGGTCCAGTGGAGCTGCGCCAGCGAGGCGTAGCGGGCGAGGCCCGGCAGGAGCAGGGGCAGCCTGGCGGCGGCCGAGACGGGGTTGGCGTACATGTCGGCGCCCTGGCGGGCGAGCAGGAAGGCCAATACGGCACAGGCGAGAACGGCGTAGGCCAGGGCGGCGGCGACGCGGATCACGGCCGGGCGGGGCAGCGCGCCGCGCCGTTTGGCGAAGGCGGCGGCAACGAGCAGGAGGGGGGCGAGAAAGAGGAAATTTTCCTTCAGAGACATGGCCAGGACCGCCCCGAAGCAGGCTTGGGTCCACGCTCCCGGCCAGGCCCGGGCGGATTGTCCCGCTCGGGCGCCGAGCGAGGCCCATTGCGGCCGCATGGCTTTGGTTCGAACCGGGGCTGCCGGCGGCCGGGAGGCTTCGGTCCGGTCCTGTTTTGCTTGCGGCCGGGAGGCTTTGGTCTGGGCCAAGGCCGGTTGCGAGCGCGGGGCCGAGGCCTCGGAAGGGGCCGACCGCGTCGGCCGGACGCGGGCCAGGCCGTGGGCACAAAGACACAGGCCGAGCAGGGCCACGGATTCCTGTTGCAGGTTGGAAAAGAGCACGCCGGGCCAGAAAGGAAGACTCAGCATCGCGATCAGGGCGAGGACGGTTTCGGCCAGGCCGAGGACGCGGCGCAGGGTCAGGGCGGCCAGGCACAGGCTCAACGCGAGCACGGCGAAATCGAAGCGGTCCCACCAGGCGACGTCGCCGGCAAAGAGCCAGAGGTTGGCGAAGCGCACCAGGTAGTAGCCGGGCCGAAAGCGCCCCAGGCTGTTGCCCAGGATGCCGCCGACCTCGTAATGCCCGGCAAAGGCGCGCAGGGCGTCAAGGAACCCGAGGCGGGAGCGGCCGTCCAGGTAGAAAAAGAGTTCGTGGTCGTCGATGATGGACCATTTCGCGTCCAGCCAGCCGCCGTAGAGGATCAGGCACAGGGCCAGGCAAAAGGCGGTCAGGGCGGCCGTTTCCAGGCGCATGGCCCGCAGCGTCCGGGCGGCCGTGGTCTGGACGACCCCGAGCAGCCCCAACGCCACGGCGGCCAGGACCCAAAACCCCGGCGTTCCCGCCAGCCCCGGAAGGAGCAATACGAACGGCGCGGCCAGGACCAGCACCGTGCCTGCCGATCCGGCGAGAGGCGAAGTTTGTTTCGACATGGTCATATAAGGGATTCCAAAGGGGCCATTGCCCCTTTGGCCGCCGGGGGCGTTCTTCTCTCCGGTGGCCCCGTGGCCGCCGAATCAGCGAAAAGCGGGCGTGATTTCGACATGGTCATATAAGGGATTCCAAAGGGGCCTTTGCCCCTTTGGCCGCCGGAGGCATTCTTTTCCCCGTTGGCCCCGTGGCCGCCGGAGGCGTTCTTTTCCCCTCGCCGCCTACCCTTGGGTAGCGCGCAGCAGCCAGTAGTTCCACAGGAAGGCGCGGTTATCGGCGCGGTTTTCGCGGTGTTCGCGCAGCTTGGCTTGAATGAACGTGTCGCTCAGGCCGTGGGCGGCGTTTTGCGGGAATTGCAGCGCGCCTTGGGCCAGCCATTTGCCGATGGGCATGCCGAAGCCTTTTTTCGGGCGGTAGAGGATATCGCGCGGCAGGACGCCCTCCAGGGCTTTTTTCAGGATGTATTTGGTTTGGCCGCGCCGGAACTTGTAATTGCTGGGGATCTGCCTGGCGAACTCGACCAGTTCGATGTCCAGGAAGGGGGCGCGCACTTCCAGGGAGCAGAGCATGCCGGCACGGTCGGATTTCACCATGATGTCGTCTTGCAGGTAGAGGTTGGTGTAGAAGGCGAGCGTCTTGTCCACGGGGTCGGTTTCCGGGCAGCGTTCGTACACGTCGATGGCTTCGGAGTAGACGTCCTCGGGATCGGCCCGCCCGCCGAAGAGTTCGTCGAGGCAGTCAGGCCCGAGCGGGCCGAGCCAGACCGGGTCGCGGTAGCGCGGCGGCGCCGCCGCCCCGCGCAGGAAGCGGCCGATCTTGAAACCGAGCGCCATGTTGGCGTGGCTGACCGGGAGCCGCGCGGCCAGGAGGCGCAACGCCTTGTGCACCGGCTCCGGGCACAGCTTGCGGTAGGCCTCGGCATACGCCAGGGCGCGGAAGGGATCGTAGCCGGCAAAGAGTTCGTCGGCGCCGTCGCCGCCCAGGGCCACGGTGACGTTTTTGCGCGTTTCGCGGCAGAGCAGGTAGGTGGGCAGAATCGAGCTGTCGCCCATGGGTTCGTCGAGCCCGGCCGCGATCAGGGGCAGAATGTCCAGGCCCGAATCCAGGGAAAAGGCGGTGTTGTGGTGGTCGGTCTGGAAGAGGCCGGCGATTTTTTGGGCGTGGGCCGACTCGTCGAAGCTCGGTTCGGAAAAGCCGATGGAGAAGGTCGCGAGCCTGCCCGGGGCGTGCCTGGCGGCGTAGGCCGTGACTGCCGAGGAATCGATGCCGCCGCTTAAGAAGACGCCGAGAGGGACGTCGCTCATGAGCCTGCGGGCCACGGCGCGGTCGAGCAGTTCGCGCAGGCGTTCGCCCCATTCGGCCTCGGGATCGGCCGGGAGCGACTCGAAAGGCTCCAGGCGAAACTCGTAGTAGCGGCTGATTTTGAAAGAGAAATCGGCCAGGTCCAGGGCCAGGTTGTGTCCGCCCGGGAGTTTGAAGACGTTTTCGTAAAGCGAATTCGGGGCCGGGATGAACCCGTAGGCGAAATATTTGCGCAGCGCCCGGGCCGAGACGCGGGAAGTTATGCCGGAATGCGCGGCCAGGCTTTTTAATTCCGAGGCAAAGGCGAACAGGCCGTTTTGGGAGCGGTAAAACAGCGGTTTTTTGGCGAAACGGTCGCGGGAGAGAAAGAGCCGGCGCCGGTCGCGGTCAAGGACGGCGAAGGCCCACATGCCGTTTAAGCGGGGAACGAGCCCCTCGCCCCACTGGCGGTAGCCGTGCAGAAGCACTTCGGTGTCGCTGTGATCGGAGACGAAGCGGTGGCCGAGCCGGGTGAGCTCGTCGCGCAGTTCGCGGTAGTTGTAGATTTCGCCGTTAAACGTCACCACCAGGCGGCCGTCGCTCGTGGCCATGGGCTGGGCGCCGCCGGCGATGTCGATGATGGACAGGCGCTTGTGGCCAAAGAAGACGGCGAGGTCCGGATCATGGAAACAGCCTTCGCCGTCCGGTCCGCGATGGGCCTGGGCCGCGTTCATGGCCCGGATGTCGGAGATGTCGCCGGCCCCGGCGAATCCGCAGATGCCGCACATGGGCTAGGGTTCCCGGTAGTTTTTCGTCTTTTCTATCAGGTAGATCGGCTTGTTCTGCGATTCGTGGTAGGTGCGCATGAGGATCTCGGCGATCAGGCCGAGCAGGACGGCCAAAAAGCCCATCAGGAAAAAGAGGGTCACGATCAGCGGCAGCGGGGTTTCGATGAAGCTCTTGTCGCCCCAGAACTTGTAATAGAGCATGATCGCGAACAGGATGCCGGAGATGCCCAGGCTCGCCAGGCCGAAGCCGCCGAAGACGTACATCGGGGTCTGGGCGTATTTGGCCAGGAACTTGACCACGATCAGGTCGAGGATGACCTTGATGGTGCGGCCCATGCCGTATTTGGACTGGCCGTGGATGCGGGGATGGTGCGTGACCGGAGTCTCGCAGACCGAGGCCCCCATCCAGGAGGCATAGATCGGGATGAAGCGGTGCATTTCGCCGTACAGGCGCACGCCCTTGATGATGTCCTTTTTGTAGGCCTTGAGCGAACAGCCGTAGTCGTGCAGGTGCACCCCGGAAATGAACGAGATGAGCGCGTTGGCGATGCGGCTGGGCAGGTTGCGCTTGATCGGGTTGTCCTTGCGGTCCTTGCGCCAGCCGGAGCAGACGTCGTAGCCCTCGTCGAGCTTGGCCAAAAGCTTTGGGATGTCGGAGGGATCGTTTTGCAGGTCGCCGTCCATGGGGATCAGGATATCGCCGTGGGCGGCGTCGATGCCGGCCATCATGGCCGGAGTCTGGCCGAAATTGCGGCGCAGGATGAGCAGGCGCACGAGCGGGTCCTTGGCCGCGATCTCTTCAAGCCGCGGGCGCGTCGCGTCGGTCGAGCCGTCGTCGATCATGATGATCTCGTAGGCGTGCCCGAGCCGGGAGAGAACGCCCTTCAGACGCTCGTACAAAGGACTGACGTTGTCTTGCTCATTGAAGAGCGGGATGATGATCGACAGCGAGGGCATGGAGCGGGCCGGCGGGGCTAGAGATCGCGGTCGTAGAGCCGGAAGGTTTTATAACGCTTGATATTGTATGATTCCAAAGTCTTGACCCAATTGGTCAGCGACTCCGGGATGAGCGAGCAGTCGGCCCATTCGGACCTGGGATAGTTTTGGTGGAGGTTGATGATGGTGTGCAGCATCAGGATGTGGTGCAGCCGTTTCCATTGGTGGGTCTGCTTGATGCCCAGGATGAGCACGCGGAAGCCCACGGGGTAGGTCACGCGCGTGCCCCAGAGGAGCCTTAACTGGTTGAGCAGGGAAAACGAGCCGTTGAAATCCTTGATGATGAGGTTGATGTCCGGCATGGAGACGACAAAGCCGACCATCTCCCCGTCGTCGAGCAGGACGTTGACCAGGCCGTGGCGCAGGATCGGGGCGAGCTGGGTGAAAAACCCGTCGAACTGAGCCTTGGACAGGGGCACATGGCCCCAGTTCCGGCTCCAGGCCTGGTTGAACAGCTCGCAGACCTGGGTTCCCCGGGTGGCGAAATCGCCGCGCTTGATCGGGGTCACGGTGATCTTGTTCTTGGTGCACAAAAGATCGAGCATGGCCTTGTATTTGACGATGTCCGAATCCGGGATTTCCGTGCGTTTGATCCTGTAGGCGTACCAATCGAACGTTTTGACGAAGCCGTAATCCAGGACGAGATCTTCGTAATACTTGGGATTGTGGGTATGCAGCACCACCGGCGCGGTGTCGAAACCGTCGACCAAGAGCCCAACCTCGTCGTAGACGGCGAAGCTCATCGGCCCGTGCAGCTTGGTCTTGCCCCGCTCCCGCACCCATTTCCCGGCGGTGTCGAACAGGGCGCGGGAAACGTCGCGGTCGTCTATGCACTCGAAGAAGCCGAAAAACCCGGTGAGGTTGTCGTGGTGTTTTTCGTAGGCGTGGTTGACCTGCGCGGAAATGCGCCCGACCACCCGACCGCCGCGCCTGGCCAGGAAACACTCGGCCTCGCCGACTTCAAAGAACGATCCCTTGTTCTTATCCAGGAATTCGCGCTGGTGGCGTACGATCGGCGGCACCCAGAGCGGGTCGGCCGCGTAGATTTCCCAGGGAAAACGAATGAACGTTTCGATATCCTCGGCCGAGGACACGGGATCGATGCGGACGTCGCCGGGGGAATCCATATCCTCGCTACCTCTTGGGAACAATGACGACTTGGCCCTTGAGGCCTTCCTTGAGGATCAGGTCGGGGTTGGACATGGTCAGTTCCACTTCGTAGTAGGAAGGCTGCTGCAAGGTGGCCGCCAGGGGGGCCCAGGGGATGCGGCTGACCGTGGCCCGGAAGGTCTTGCCCGGCAGGGATTCGAAAGTGACCTTGGCCTCGTCGCCGACGTGCAGCTTCTGGGCTTCGATTTCGTGGACCAAGGCGCGCAGCATGATCGGGTCCATGACGCCAATCTGAAACAGATTGGAGTTCTTGACCATGTAGGCGTCCTTGCGCATATCCGAGTTCATCCAGACCACATATCCTTCGAGCGGGGCGCGGATCAGGCCGATTTTGGGCACGTCCTTGGCCGTGGCGTTCTGCACGCCGAGTTCCTTGCGGGCCACTTCCTGCTGGATGCCGTACAGGTCGCGGTCCAGGGCCAGGCTTTCGGCGATGGCGGCGCGCTGCTTTTCCAGCACCTCGATGTCCTCGGCGTTGACCGTGAGGGCCTGGTCCGAAGCCATTTTCTGGGCTCGCAGGGTTTCGAGCTCCTTGCGCCGCGCCCGCAACTGGTCGAGTTCGCGTCCGGTCTGGGCCGTTTTGGCTTCGAGTTCCCTGATGCCGGCCTGGGCCAGCTTCTTTTTTTCGTCGATGCGGGTCTCGAAGGGGATCTCGTACTCGGCGATGACTTCGTCGTACTTGACCTTCTTGCCCAGGTCCGCGTGCAAGGCGGTGATGGTGGCGGCATAGGGAATGGTCACGTCGTATTTCGGCGAACAGTAGAGCTTTCCGGAAAAGATGATTTCCAGGGGATTGGCGGTTTCCGCCACGGCGGGTTGGGCCGGGGCGGCGGCCTGCGTTTGGGCCGAGCCCTGGGCGGGTTTGTCCTGGGCCGGGACAGGAAAGCTCAAAGTCAGGACAAGGGCCGGGACGAGCCCGGCCGAGGCAAGATAGCGTAAGGCCGTCATTGGCTGATCTCCGAGTGGGCGACATCGACGGGGGCAACGTTGACGTATTGCCGGCGCAGGTCGCCGCTGAAATACTTGAGTTCGAGTAAGGCTTCGTCGCGTTTGTATTCGTCTATCAATTGCATCTGTTTGGCTTCAAGCAGGGCCATGCGGTCGGAGAGCAGCTTGTCGTAATCGACCTTGCCGGACGTCTTGTCCGAGCTGCTGCCGGTATCCGTCGTTTGGCTGCCGGTGCTTCCCGTTTGGCTGCCCTGGAATTCCAGTTGGGTCTGCTGTTCGGTGAGCTTGGCCAGCTCGACCTTGGATTTCGAGAAATGCATCGCCGCATCCAGGGACCGGTAGTTGGTCAGGGCGGTCTGCAAGGTGTTTTCGATTTTCAGCCCGGTGACCAGCGTGGTGGTGGCCGCCTGCTCATAGAGGAATTTCTGCCGGCTGACGTCGCGGGTCTTGGTCAGAAAGTCCAGGGGCAAGGTGAAGGTCAAGGCCGGATACACGCCCCAACGGGTGCCGGAACTCTGGTTGACCGGGTCCGGGGTGGAGACCGAAAAACCGAGTTGGGGCAAGTATTTGACATAGGCGAGAATGATGCTTTTGCGCTGCAGGTCGCGTTGGATCTCGGCCTTGCGCAGATCGTAGGAGGCCTCCCTGGCCTTGTCCGCGGTGGCCATGGCGGGCGCATAGCCGCGCATGACCTGGTCGGTGAACTCGCCCAGGTCCAGGTCAAGCTTCTGGGTGGGCAACATGCCGATGATGGATTTGAGGGCGTTCGTCAGCGTGGCCTTGGTGGCCTCGTATTTATCCTGTTCCGCCTGGGCCATGTCCACGCGGGTCTTGGCGATATCCAGGTCAAGGGGCTTGGCGTACCCGAGAGAAACCCGGGTCTGGACATATTGGAGGTTCTGCTTGGCCAGCTCCAGGCGCTGGACGACCAATTCGAGATTCTTCTGCGCGAAGCCGATCTGCATAAAAATCGTGGCGATATCCTTGAGACCCTGGTTAATGGCTTCGAGGTGGGTCTCGACGGCTATCTTGGTCAGGCCCTCCTTGGCCTTGTTGTCGAAAAAGGTCTGCACCGGGTTCCAGCCGCCGGCCGAAAAGGTGAACGTGTACGGTGCCTGGGCCTTCTGGGCCGGGGAGGGATTGATGATGTCCTGGTTGGGATTGCGCAGAAAATAGGTGGAACCCACGGTCAGGGTGGGGATATATTGGCTCAGGGTGTCGCCTTCGTCGAGCTTTTTGACCTCGATCTCGAGCGAACTTTTGAGAAAGTTGGGCGACTGGGTCAAGGCGACCCGGACGCATTCGTCGAAATTGGCCGGCTGCTTGACCTCGGACGCCTCGAACATCTTGCGCTGCTGGGCCGTGGGATCGATTTTTTTGTCTTTTTTGGTCTCGGTTTGGTCGAGCGGATCACCCGGGGAAACCTTCAGGGAGGCGGCCCGGGCCAAGCCGGGCGCCACGGCGGTCAGCGCGACCGCGAGCAACACCGCGGCAGCGCCGCGGCGCCGAGAGAAAAACCGCCGCAACTTGCCGGACGCCGCTTTACGCCCGCCGGTTTTGGCCATTGCGATGCCGTATTCCATGCACTCCTCCATTTAGCGATCCCGACTCGGAACGTCCCGGGGAACGGGCGTGGTGTCGCCGACCAAGAGTCCGTCTTGCAACACACAGATCCGGGTGCAGCGTTCGGCGGTGGTGGCGTCGTGGGTCACAACCGCCATGGCGGTGTGCGCTTCATCGGCTATTTTGGCGAAATAGTCCATAACGCGCTGGCTGTTTTCCCGGTCGAGCTGCCCGGTGGGCTCGTCGGCCAGGATGAATTCCGGCTGGTTGACCAGCGCCCTGGCGATGGCCACGCGCTGCCGCTCGCCGCCGGAGAGGCGATTGGACGGCTGCTGGATGCGGTGTTCCAGGCTCACGCGCTGCAAGGCCTCCTTGATCAGGTGGGGGCGATCGCGGTGGCGCGCGCCGGAATAGATCAAGGGCAATTCCAGGTTTTCGTAGACCGTGGAATTTTCAAGCAGATCGCAGCTCTGGAAGACAAACCCCATGCGTTCGCGGCGAAAGGCGGCCTGCTCCGGCCGCGACAGGCCGAAGACGTCCACGCCGCACACCTTGTAGACGCCCGAGCTCGGGGTCAAAAAAATGCCCAGGATAAAGAGCAAAGTGGACTTGCCCGATCCCGAGGGCCCCATGATGGCCACCATCTCTCCGGCAAAGACCTGCAAATTGATGCCCCTCAGCACGGAAATGGTTTCCTCGCCCGAGTTGTAGGTCTTGACCAGGTCGGCCACCTCCACCACCGGACCGTCGCCGCTGCCCGCTATCTTGTAGTTACTCATAGCGCATGGCGTCCACGACCTGCATCCGGCTGGCCCGGATGGAGGGGAAAAGTCCGGACCCCAGGCCCAACACCACGGCGAAGATCAGGCCCAAAATCAGGCACAGGATGAAAAGCCCCTCGGGCGGGGAACTGCCGATGAGATGGCCCATGTACTCCACCCCGGCCCGGCCGAGGATCACCCCGAGAATCGAGGCCGTGACCGTGACGGACAGGGCCTCGAAGAGAAACTGCATCAGAATGTCGGCGTCTTCCGCGCCCATGGCTTTTTTCAGGCCGATCTCCCGTGTCCGGGCGGTGACCGCGGCCATCATGATGTTCCAGATGCCGAACCCGCCAAGCACGATGGTGGCCCCGATGGACATGTAGATAAAGAGCGTCACCCACCAGTAGACCCGCTTGACGTGCTTGAGCGACTCCCAGGAGACGTTCAGGCGCAGCCCCCGGTCGGGCTGGTGGGCGGCCACGACCGAGGGAATCAGGTCGGCCACCTTGTCGACGTCGTCCCAGGTGGCGCAGCGGATATAGGCGTTGGTCGGCTTGGTGATGTCGTTGATCCGGGCCAGCGCCGCGGAAATGGGCAGAAAGGCGAAGCGGCCGCGATCCCCGGCCCGAACGCCGCCCAGGATGCCGATGACGGTATAGAGATTGCCGTCGATACTGAGGATCTGGCCCATGGCCTCCTGGTCGCCGCCGAAGATCACCCGGGCCAGTTCCGAACCGAGCACGCACACCCGGGAGCCGTCCCGGACGTCGGCCGCGCCGAAGAGCCGGCCGGCGGCCGGGGTGAAACCGAAAATGCTCCAGTAGTTTTCGTCCGCGCCCACCACCGCGAACTGGTAGTTGCGGTCGTGCCAGGTGGTCTCGACATTGGACTTCATCGTCGTGTTGGAGACGGTGCTCACCCCGGGCATCTCGGCCAGCGCCTTGATGGTGCTGTCCCGGAACCACTCGGGTTTCTCCATGAGGATGAACTCGTAATAGGCGTTGATAATGGTCGCGCCGCCGAGGACGTCGAGATCGTTGTTGAAATTCTTTTTCAGGTCGCGGCCCATGGTCACGACGATGATCAGTCCGGCCGTGCCCAGGGCGATGGCCGCGACCACGCCGATGTAGCGACGCCGTTTGCGGACCACTTCGCGGAACCCAACCCGCATCAGGTCGCGGTAGCGAAGGAATTTGGAGCCGCCGAAGTCCGGCGGCGAATGGCCGGCGGCTTGGCCGGCGGGTGTCGTCGACATCATATGGTTGACAAAGGCCGTTCGGCCAAGGTTGCGAATGTTGGAAGTTCGGCCCGATCGCCGGGCCGCGCGCCATGCGGAAAAATCATACTCCGGACCCGCGATCCCTACAAGAAGGATTGCCTCTGCTTGGCCGCCTGGGCCTGGTAGGCTTCTTCGCCGTCGGCCATGGCCCGGGCCTGGTCCTCGGCCATGTCGGCGACGCGGATGCGGTGCTTGCGCGCCATCTTGTCCAGAACCTCAAGCACCCGGTCGAGCTGCGCGGGCTTATGCGTGCTCATGAACGCCGTGCGGATCAAGGCGCCCCCCCGGGGCACGGCGGGATAGATGGCCGGCAGGGCGAAAATCCCCTCCTCCATGAGCTCCTGGGAAAACAAAAAAGCCTTTTCGTCGGAGCCGATATGGATGGGGATGATCGGCGAAACCGATTCGGTCACGGACAGGCCGATGTCGCGGTAGCCTTGGCGCATGCGGGCGATGACCTTTCGCAGGCGCTCGACGCGCTCGGGCTCGCGCAAGATGATGTCCAGGCTGGACAAAACCGCGGCGGTGTTGCCGGCGGGCAAGGCGGCGGAAAAGATCTGGGTGCGGGACTGATGGCGCACGTAGTCGATGACGTCCGCGTCGTCGCTTGCCAGAAAGCCGCCGATGGAGGCAAAGGCCTTGCTGAAGGTGCCCATGATGTAATCGACCTTGGCCGTGACCCCGAAATGATTGGCCGAGCCCCGGCCCCCCTGGCCGAGCACGCCCAGGCCGTGGGCATCGTCGAGATAGATGGAGATGCCGGGATGGGCGTCCTTCAAGGCCGCCAGCTTGTCCATGGGGGCGATGTCGCCGGACATGCTGAAGATGCCCTCGGTGACCAAAAACACGCCGGCGTTCTCGTTTTTCAAGTGCGAGGCGATCTTGCGGCCGGCGCTGGCGGTATCGTTGTGGGCGAAGGTGGCCATGCGCGCCTTGGTCACGCGTACGCCCTCGATGATCGAGGCATGGGATTCGCGGTCGAACAGGGCCATGTCCGAGGCGGAGAGCAGCGTGCCGAGCGCGCCCAGATTGGTGCTGAATCCGGTCACGTGCAACACGGCCTTTTTCTTGCCCACGAAAGCCGCCAGCCGCTCCTCGAGTTCGAGGTGGATGGTCATGTTGCCGCTCAAAAACCGCGAGCCGCCGGGACCCGTGCCCCAGGCCATCACCGCCTTGGCCGAGGCCTCCATGACCTCGGGATCGTGGGACAATCCCAGATAGTCGTTGGAGCCGATCATGATCAGGCGTTTGCCGCCGATCTCGACTTCGCTGCCCCACGATTTGGCGATGGGCCGGAAATAGGGGTAAACGCCCATCTGCTTGCAGGACGTGAGGATGGACATGGCCTTCGTCACGCGGTCGCTTAATTTCATCTGGCTTTGATCCTTACGCGCGGATTAATGAAACCGGGTACGGGCGACAACCGGCCCAGGCGGCGGCCCGGCTTAAAGCCCGGCAAAATGGGCGCCCAAGCCGCCCGGACGGGAATTCCCGTCGGGTTCAAACCGGAATTCTAAACTTATTCAGGGACAAGCGCAAGCCAGGCCCAAACAGGCCGGATTTACGGCCAAACTTCCCGGAATCGGCGGGCTTCCTCGGAGGCGATTTTCGCCAGGGCCAGCCGCGCCCGCCCAAGTTGGCCGGGCTGGCCGGATTCGAAATACATCTCGTTGTCCGGGGCGGCCAAAACCTGCGCGTCCACCCGAACCCACGACCGGCGAAAGCCGTCGAAGCTCAAATACACCCAGACCAAAACCCGCTCGCCGAGCAGGGCCGCGTCCGCGGGCCCCGGCCGCATGACCGCCGCGCCCCAGACGTAAGCCTCGCCGCCCTCGACCTCGTGAAACTTGACCAGGTCGAAGCCCTCCACGGCCATGCCCGTGGAGCGGGCGAAACCCAGGGCGGCATGCCCCAGGGCGGCCTGGGAGTCGGACCGCGAAAAGCCGGACAACCCCAGGCCGGGGTACAGCCAGAGATTGAAATAAAGCGCGAAACCGATCGCCGCCAGAATCACCCCGGCCAGTGAAAACCATGCGGCCCGCCGCAGGCCGCTCTTTCCCCCGGCCCGGCTCACGGCCGCGCCTCCCCGGCCGCGCTCGCCGTGTGCGCCGGTCGGCACGAGATCGGCTCGGCAGGCTTGCCCGCCGCCAAAATGTGTTGCCGCTCCAGATTGAACCGAGCATGCTCGGAATTGATGCTCTCGCGGTACCAGCGCGCCATCTCGCGCCGCTTGGCCATGGCCAGGCTCTCCCGCGAAACCAGCGTGCCCGCCGCCAGGGACTCGGGCTTGGCCACGACTTCGCTCAGGCGCAGGTTCAAGGCGCGCAGGGTTTCGCTGCTGAAATCCACATGGCGCTCTTTCATGATGGCCGCATTGGCGCTATCGCCCACCAGCGCGCCGTAAAACGTCCCCGGATCGAGCCTGGAGGCGATCTCCGGAGTGCGCTGCGCCCCCCGCACCGCCACCCACGCCATAAAGAAGAAGACGATCCATTTGAGCGCCGCGTTACCGGAGCAAGGAATCTTCACGGCCTGATCCCCTTTTTGCGGTAAATGACCAGCTTGGGCACGGGCTCGGCAAGCGGAATGAAATAGTGGTATTGGGGATCTTCCCGGTTGCCGAAGGCTTCGTCCGCGGCGTCGAGCACAACCGGCTCGTAGTCGTTGTCCAGATCAAGGCGCAGCATGGTTGCGGCCTTGGAATCGAACAACACCCGGTCGCGGTTGACGCGCACTTCGCGGCGCACGCTCACCCAGTCCGGCTTGATCGAGGGGTCGATCGGCCCTTGCAAGCCGCCGATAATCCGGAACGGCGTGTAATACTGCAACACCATGTCGCCGTATTCGGCCAAAATGACCTCGCCCGGCCGGGCGTTCTTGTTGAAAAAATCGATCAGCGCCGCGTTCACGTCCGGATAGCCGCAGGCCAGCTCGGTCATAAACAGGCGCAAGGGCACGTTCGGCCAGGTCAACTGGCGCGAATCGTTCTCCCAGGGCCGGTTGACGATGGTGAGCTTCTCCATGGGCAGAATGTTGAGCCAGTTGGTGAACGCCATCAGGACAAACAACAGCGCCCCGGCCGGCTTGAAAAACCGCCACAAACGCACCGTGGCCCAGCCCAAAACAATGGCGCACACCGGATAGAGATGGGCCATGTAGCGGTGGAAACGTTGCGGAATCAGGGACATGATGACGATGGCGCCGAGCACGTTGAACGCCAGGAACAGGCAAAAGCGCTCGCCCGGGTCTTTGGGCGCGCCCTTCGCCACGCTGGGCAGCCAGCGCCAGGCCAGGGCCGCGAACACCGGCAAGGGCACGATGTACATGAAGAGATCGGCGAAATAATCCACCAGGTTCTGCGGGATCAGCAAAATATTGAACATGCCGCCCTGATTGGTCAGCCGGTACATGTAAAAACCCGGAACCACCAACACCGAGGTCAAAATCGCCACCAGGACGATCCGGGAGGCCGGCAACTCGCCGCGGTACAGCAAAAACGCGCCCAACAGCAGGCAGGGCGCGTAACTGATGAACAGCAGATAATTGGCGTGGAACAAAAGCCCCAAAGACAAGACCAGCACCAGAAGCGACAGGAAACTCTCGCGCCAGCGGCCGCGAAAACAAAACAAGGTGGCGAGCATGAGCGCGCCGCCATAGGCGTAATACCGACCCTGCCGGGCAAAGAGCAAAAACGGCACGCTCACGGTGAGCAAAAAAGCCGACATCCTGGCCCAGCCCTTATCCCCGAACCGGCGGCGAATAAGCAGGTAGGTCAAACCGACGCACAACACCCCGCCCACGGCGAAAAGCGCCCTGGCCTGCCAGGCCCCGGAACCGAAAACGGCCTGCGAAGCGGCGGAAACGTAAATCTGAAACCAAGGCGACCAGCGCCAAACCAGATCCGCCCCGTACTCCCGGCCTTCCTCCTGCGAAATCACGTTGAGCCCGTCGAACACCTTGGGCTGCAAGCCGAAATGCAGGACGTTCCTGCCCAGATTGGCGGTCTCGGCCTCGTCCTGCCACAAGGGACGCTCGCCCAAATGATAAAACAACAGAAACGAGG
>Ga0302278_10003574_pt1 | contig 16822 bp, 17 predicted proteins | sample III_Bog_N3_2_FD_194543 | JGI IMG/M metagenome (GOLD analysis project Ga0302278, IMG submission 194543) | Peat permafrost microbial communities from Stordalen Mire near Abisko, Sweden - III_Bog_N3_2 | ecosystem: Environmental > Terrestrial > Soil > Wetlands > Peat | place: Sweden: Abisko...
GCAGCTGCGAGGTTGCCGATGGCGGCGATGCGGCCAGCGCGGATTCCGACATCCCCCGAATACCATGGCGAGCCGGTGCCATCGATGATCTGTCCGTTGAGGATGACGAGGTCGAAAGAGGAGTCTTCGGCCAGCGCAACGGCTGAAAGAATTAACAGAAGCGCAAGTGTTATCGCAGAAAGCGAGCGGACGGTCTGTTTCATCATTCTCTTCTCTGGCTCTTTCCCTGTTCAGACAAGTTCAGATTTCCCGTCGCAGAGCCGAGAAAAGCTTAACGTGTGCAATCAGTCTGCCCAGAATAATCCAGAGTTTGAACGACTGCGACGCAATTCGAAAGGGCAATTTCTCGCCCGGCCGAAATAACCGGCATCGAAAATTACTTCTCGACTCGGACGCCTTTCCAAAAGGCAACGTAATTCTGAATTTGCTTTGCTTTGGGCTTAGGATCGGGATAATACCAGGCGGCGTCGGCGTTTACTTTGCCATTCACTTCGACGTTGTAGTAGCTCGCCGTACCCTTCCACGGGCATTCCGAGTGCTTGCTGCTGGGCTTGAAATATTCGGTTTTAATTGTGCCGGAAGGAAAATATTGATTCCCCTCCACTTCGATGGTTGCGTCTGATTCGGCGAGGATAGTATTTTCCCAGATTGCCTTTGCCATACTGGATAGATGGCGTATCAGGCACGGGGTCGCAAAACTTTTCGGCGATTCTTGGCAGCGCGAGCCTTCGCGGACGACACTTCCCTTGATTACGCGATTGCGAAGCGCGGCGGACACTCGCGGCCGCGCAGGATGTTGATCGCGTCTTTAAGAGAGGAGATCTCAAACACCGAATTTAAATGCGTGGCCTCAAGCATTCCACGAACAAAAACCGGCGGGTTGACCAGTTTCAATTTTGCGGAGTTCTGCACCGCCCAACGACGCACCAAAAGAAGCGTTCCCAATCCCCCGGCATCCAGTTGCTCAACATCTGACAAGTCAAGCACGAGCACACGAACGCGTTCGAGTTGCTCGATCCGCCGCCGGAATTGGTCGAGAGCGATGCCGCGCACCATGCGTCCTGAACAGTTTACGACGGCAACGTCTTGCAAGCATTCGATCTGAGACTGAAATTCTGCATGTCTGTTCATACGAATCATCCTTCACTTCGAGTTACGAAGCGGCTTTGGCAAAAGTTCCGTATTGTTTGGTCTCTTAGTTCGACGCGAAAGAATGGCAAAAGAAAGCAGTAGAAATGCAGATTGCGGAGATAGAAATTTCAAATGTTACAAAGACATGAAAGTCTGCTCGGGCGCGGGCACTCATCACTTTTCGACGATTACAACCCGGCCTCGATTCGCGATCTCGGATCGAGAAGATCGCGTAGCGCGTCCCCGATAAAATTGAAGGCGAGCACGGCCAGCATTACCGTTACCGCCGGAAAGAGCACGAGATGGGGAGCATCGAAAAGGTGGGAGCGAGCATCGTTCAGCATCGATCCCCAACTTGCGGTGGGTGGTGGTACGCCGAGTCCCAGAAAACTCATGGTGGCTTCTGCGAGAATCGCGCCCGCCATTCCGATGGCCGCTTGCACGATAATCGGTTGAATGATGTTAGGCAGAATGTGGTGCGCAAGAATATGGAGATCTCCGGCACCGAGGGCGCGGGCCGCTTCGACAAACTCGCGTTCGCGGACCGCAAGAACCTGAGCGCGGACGAGCCGCGCGTAACCAACCCATCCGCCGAGGGAGAGGGCGAGAACCAGGTTAAAAATGCCGGGACCGCGGAAGGCGACGAATGCGATGGCGATTAGAATTCCGGGGAAAGATAGAAATGCATTCATCAACACAACGTTGACGAAGCGATCGATGCCGCCGCCGTAATATCCCGCCAGGCTTCCAATGATCAAGCCGAGGATCAACGAACACACGACTACGCTGCTACCGACGATCAGAGAGATGCGCGCTCCCCAAATCAGTCGCGAAAGAATGTCGCGCCCCAATTCGTCGGTTCCACCCCACTGCTGGAGCGACGGTGGTTGCAAACGATTTGGCAAATCGATGTGCGCCGGATCTTGCGGGGCAATCCACGGCGCAAAGATCGCAGAAAACACGAACAGCGCCACCAGGATGACTCCGATTGCCGCGAGCGGATTGTGGCGCGCGATGCGCGGAAGCGAAATAGTGAAAGTCGCCAAGGGATTCAAGCTTTGCTTCACTTATATAGAAAAGGTTCGCGACCAGCAATCGCGCTGGCAAACGAGCCGTTGCGATGCGTGGTCCACGCTATCTAAGCCAGATGCACTACTTCCCTTCCAACTGGTTGATTTCACGCAGGATGGCCGAAATCAACCACTCTGATTCCCGCAACTTTTTCGCGCGATCCGAGTTCAAGAGTGTAGGCGCTTCAGAAAGAGAAACCTGAAGGACCTCAAGGCTCTGGTGATTAGGATCAACGAGTCCCGAGCAGAACGAAAGGGAGGTTCATTATGAAATACCTGAGATATGCGGTGCTGCTGGCGTTAGTGGCCCTGCCACTGGCTTATTCGCAAGCTGAGGTTCGAGTAGGAGTCGGGATCGGCGTCGGCGGATATGTGGCTGGCCCGCCCGCCTGCACGTATGGCTACTACCCGGATTATCCGTATGGGTGCGCGCCCTACGGCTACTACGGCCCAAGTTACTTCGTGAATGGGATCTTCGTAGGCGCCGGTCCATGGTTCCATGGCTGGGGACATGGCTACTACGGAGGCCCCTACGCCCGTGGCTGGGGACGTGGTTACGTCGGACACGGCTTTGAAGGCCGGGGCTATGAAGGACGCGGCTACATGGGACACGGTGGAGTAGTTGCCCGCGGTGGTGAAGGACGCGGCGGTCACGGTGGCGGCGGGTCCCGTGGCGGAGCGCGCGGCCGCTAACGCAACCGCGCCAAACGCTACAGACGATAAACGGCTGGCAGAGTTAATCCGCCAGCCGTTTTACTTTCCCCTCACCCCCCTACTACCAGATCTCAAGCTGCAGTTTGCGGTAACTGCTGATCATCTTAAAGTCCATGCGATTTGAAGTGATGATGCGAGCACCGCAGGTCCGCGCCGTAAGAGCGATGAGCACGTCGAAATGCAGGTCGCGCAACTTGCGCGGCTCGAACCCTCTGTCCGCGCGAATTTTCGCGAGTATCTCCCCCGACTCGATCCAATTCTTTCTTGTGGGATTCAGGGTAGGATGATTTCTGTCGAGAGCCAATAAAGCCTGCCGATCCGCCGACGTCACAGCCCCGCGCCACAATTCGGCCATGACCACCGCGCAATTGCGGATGAGTCCCTGCAAGGTCTCGATCCTCCGACGGTGGCAGTCTGTGCGCAGTGCGGCACTTGCTGTTCTAGATGCCATTGAATGGATGTTTGCCGTTCACCGACGCGATGACCTTATCCTCATCCTCCGTGTAGTCTCCAGGATGGTTCCCACGCACAGGTCGTCTTATTGTCTAATCCGCGGGTTCGCCGCCGAGTACAGTAAGTCCGTTAAGAAGTTCACCGCGACGTAGGTCAAGCCGATCGCCAGAATGCATCCCTGCACCAAATAATAATCCCGGTTGGCGATAGCTTGAATGGTGAGGCGTCCGATGCCAGGCCAGCTAAAGATGGTCTCGGTTACTATCGCTCCGGCGAGCAGCGCGCCGAATTGCAGTCCGAGTACGGTGAGAATCGGGATCATGGCGTTGCGCAGGGCGTGACGATAGACGACGGTGCGCTCCGGCAAGCCTTTGGCGCGGGCAGTGCGAATGTAGTCCTGTCCTAATTCTTCCAGCATTGAGGTTCGCACCATGCGCGTTAGGATCGCGGCCAGCGCTCCTCCCATGGTAATGCCGGGAAGAATCAGGTGCGCGAATGTGCCCGATCCGGAGACGGGGAGCCATCCCAGTTTCACGGCGAAGAATAAGATCAGCACAGGCCCCAATGCAAAGTTGGGGAACGACAGGCCGAACAGACTAACCACGCTCAGGGCGCGATCGTCCCATAAGTTGCGGCGTTGCGCGGAACGCACCCCAGCGGGGATGGCCAGCACGATCGCAACGAACAAAGAAGCCAGGGTCAACTGCAGAGTAAATGGATAGCGCTGCGCGATCAGGCTCGTGACCCCTTGATTGAAGCGTAGCGACTTGCCCAAGTCTCCGTGCAGGACGCCGCGCCAGTAATGCAGATATTGCTGGCCGAGCGGGACGTCGAGCCCGTAGGCGTGGCGCGTCGCCTGGATGTCGCCAGGGGCGGCGCCTTCTCCGAGCATTTGTTGGACGGGGTCTCCGGGGACGAAGTGGATCAAGAGAAAGACGGTCGAGACTACGAGCCAGATCACCGGCAAGGTATAGAGAACACGCGTAATGATGTAGCGTGGCATCGGCGGCTAATCTCCGGCCTTTTGCGCGGCGTGCGCTGCCTCGGAGGATGCCGGCTCGAGAGTGGGTGTGGGTAGCGGCTCGATCCGGATAGTGGCCACACGGTGGCCATCCATTTTTTCGACTACAAAACGGTGGCCGTCGTAGTCGAACACCTCTCCGCCCAGGGGCATCTTCTGAAGTCGCGAAAGCACAAAACCAGCCAACGTCTCGAAGCCCTCGTCCTGCGGAAGCTTCAGCTCGTATTGGGCTTCCAGGTCGCGAATATTAACTGCGCCGTCGAGAATCAGCGGCGCGTTCGCATCGGTGACCACAGGCTGCGCCGACGCGACATCGAATTCGTCTTCCAGTTCACCAACCAGTTGCTCCAGCACATCTTCCACGCTGATGACACCGGCAGTCGAGCCAAATTCATCGACCACCACGGCAAGATGCCGTTTTCGCAGCTGAAATTCGCCCATCAAGTCGAGAAGCGATTTCGTTTCCGGAACTACCAGCACGTCGTGCATGATCTGACCGATTTTCATTTCGGCGATGCGCTGGCCGGAGGGCGCGGCGATAATCCCGAAACGCAGCCGCAGGCGCGTCCAACGCATCAAGTCCTTGGCGTACAACACGCCCACGATATGTTCGGGGCCGCGCTGCGGGTCATACACCGGCACGCGCGAATGCTGTTCATCCACAACCCGCGAGAGGGCTTCATCGAGATTGAGGTCAGAGGGCAGTGCGAAAATCTTCGTGCGCGGAACCATCACTTGCCGCGCTGTAATGTCGTCCAGTTCGAGGGCATTCAACAGCATTTCTTCCTGCGCGGAAGATAGCTGTCCCGAGGTGCGAGCGGCGGCCACGATGAGTTTCAATTCGTCGGGCGAATGCACGGAACCGTGGCGAATATCTTGAGTTCCAAAAGCTCGAAGAACGAAGCCTGCCGCCCGGCTCATACCGATCGTCAGTGGTCCGGTGACCGTCAGGAAGACCTCCATCGGAGCCGCCACCGCAAGAGCGACCCGTTCGGCACGTTGCAGCGCCAACGATTTCGGAACCAGTTCCCCCATGATTACGTGAAGGCTTGTTATCAGCACAAAAGCCACGCCGACTGCGATGGCGTGAGCATAGAGGGTAGCGTGGGGAATAATGCCAATCCAACCCTCGACTAGCCTCGCCAGGACTGGCTCGCCGAGCCAACCCAATGTGAGACTGGTAACGGTGATTCCGAGTTGCACTCCGTTCACGACGCGACTGAGTTGCTGATGAAGCTTGAGGACGGTGCGGGCGCCGGCGCGATGCGCTTCAATCAGTTGCTGTATGCGGGTTTCGCGGACGCTGACCAGCGCGAACTCGGCTGCGGCGAAGAAAGCATTGGCCGCCACCAGGAGCAGGATAACGAACACCCGCAGCAGCACGTACGCAATCATGGAACTCTAATTCTAACATTCCAAAGGAATAGACCATCAAGATACGCGAAGCGAGCGCCCCTGCAATCAAGACCTTTACGACGCCAGCGGTACAATCTAAATAGAACTCCAAAGAAGCCAGTGCAGTTGTTCGCTTTCTTTTTCCGAGATTTTCGGTCTAAGTCTGTGCAGCATCTGTAGGCTGATTGTGCATGAAGGTCGGAACCAAGTTTGGCATCCGATGCTCATCCGTCAACAGTAGCGATCGGGAACTTTCGCGGAACTATTCCGGCAGTCCTACCGTAGTAAATATTGAATGTCGGTTCTAAGTTTTAATTCTAAGCAGGAGGCAGTCGTGGAAGGTAACGGCAACAGTAACGCAAAGAAAAAGCGGCGCAGACGAATTATTTGGGGATCGGTAGCGGCGGTGTTTCTGATCCTGGTCGTTACGGGCGTCCTGATTGCATCGAGCGGCGGCACCAAAATTGATCCGTCGAAACTCGCCAAGGTCGAAAAGGGAGACCTGGCAAAAAGCGTGGTCGCGACGGGCAAGATCGAGCCCATCACCAAGGTGGAGGTAAAGTCCAAAGCCAGCGGAATCGTGAAGAAGCTCTATGTCGATTACGGCGACCGGGTGAAAAAAGGCCAAGTGCTTGCGGAACTCGACCGCGACGAAATTCAGGCTCGCGTCGACCAGGCCCGTGCGCAACTGGAGGCTTCGACTGCGAGTCTGAATGGCACGCGCGCCGATCTCGAACGCGCCAAGGTCGATGCCGAGGGTCCCGACGTGCGGCTGCTGAAGCGCGCCTACGATCGCGCCCAGGGGATGGCGAAGGATGGCGTAGTTTCGGCCTCCGCGCTCGACGACGCGGAAAAAAACTATGAGATGTCGTTGAACAAACAGAACGTGGCCAAGGCGCAGTTGCAGGTTTTGCAAGCGAAAATCGGTCAGGCACAAGGGCAGATGGCGCAGGACCGCGCCAACCTGAAACAGCTCGAAGAACAGCTCGCGTACACCACGATTGAATCTCCGCTGGATGGCATTGTGCTATCGCGTGACGTGGAAATCGGCGATGCGGTGAGTTCGATTCTTGTGCTGGGTTCTACAGCGACTCTGGTGATGACACTCGGCGACACCAGCGAAGTTTATGTCAAAGGCAAAGTAGACGAGAGCGACATCGGCAAGGTGTATTTGGGGCAGCCAGCACGCATTAAGGTCGAGTCATTCAAAGACAAGACTTTTACAGGTAAGGTGACCAAAATTTCTCCGATGGGTGTCGAGAAAGATAATGTCACAACTTTTGAAGTGCGCGTCTCGATCAACAACCCCGAGGGAGTACTGAAAGCCATGATGACGGCCAATGCCGAAATCATTCTTGAAGAGCACAAGGGCGTGCTGCAGATCCCCGAAGGTTCGATTATCTACGACAAGGATAAGAAAGCATCGGTGGAAGTGCCGGATCCGAAGGCAAAAGACGGCAAGAAGAAATTGGCCGTCAATATCGGTATCTCCAATGGTGCCAAGACCGAACTGCTGTCAGGCCTGAAGGAAGGCGATCAGGTGGTACTGCAGTAGAACGGCAGGTATTCGGTGTGAGGTGAAGGGTGTCAGGAAAGCTGCTCGGAGCAAAGATGCCGGTCGCGGCGGTTTCGCCCTACCCAAAGACGAGGATTACCAGTGTCCTCTACTTGCTTTACTTTGTGACGGTGATGTCCGCCGCGTTTTTGATAAAAGGAATCGTCGTATCTGGCGATGCCGCAACTACAGCGAACAACATCCAGGCGCACGAATCTTTATTTAGGGTGGGTTTCGCCATCAACCTCATCGCCACCGCCCTCTACATCACGGTAACGGCTCTCTTTTATCAATTGTTCAAGCCGGTGAGCCGGATCCTCGCTTTACTCGCAGCCTTCTTCAGCCTCGTGGGATGTGCGATTCAGGCGCTCGGTTACGTTTGCTATCTCGCCCCGTTCACGCTTTTGGGGGGCGCACAGTATTTGAACGTATTCAAGGTGGAGCAGTTGCAGGCGCTGGTGCTCACGTTTCTGAAATTGCGCTCTCAGGCGGAACAGATCGGACTGGTATTTTTCGGATTCTTTGATCTCTTGATCGGCTGCCTAATTTTGAGGTCGACGTTTCTGCCTAGATTTTTGGGAGTGCTGATGGCATTGGCAGGTTTGGGCTGGATGCTCTTTCTATCACCGCCGCTGGCAAACAATCTGGCTCGCTATATTCTACCGCTCGGCTTCGTCGCCGAGTTCTTACTGATGCTGTGGCTCCTGGTCAAGGGCGTGAATGTTGAGCGATGGCAGGAGCAGGCCAGCGCAGCGGGGGAATGGCATTGAAGGCCTTGGTGACCGGCTGGATTGTCGAGCTATAGATCTGACTACTACGATATGGAGACACGATTACTATGACAAATATTTCCCGGTTTCACCATCAAACGATTAGAAGTCTGGTTTTTATTCTGGCTACCTCGCTGGCGGGGTTCGCTTCGGTGATCGGCACCTTCGACCGCTCGTTTCAGGTTAGCGGACCGGTTGAGCTCGAGGTGCTGACGCGCTCTGGGGATGTCACCGTTCGCAATGGTTCAGACGGCACGGTATCGGTCCACGCCAAGATTCACTCCGGCACATCATGGTTTGGAAGCGATCACAAGGCCGAGGTGCAAGAGTTGCAGAACAATCCTCCTGTGCGGCAGAACGGTAACAGTATCCGCATCGATTACGTCAACATCAACAACATTTCAATCGATTACGAAATCATCGTCCCAGCGAATACGTCGCTGCGGTCCCACACCGGCAGTGGCGATCAGAGAATTGAAGGGATCCAGGGCAATATCGACCTGGAAAGCGGGTCGGGCGATCTCGAACTGGCGCGGCTCACAGGCGAGATGCGCTTCCAGACCGGTTCAGGCAACGTGAAGGGACACGAACTCTCGGGTCCGGCAAAAGTCAAAGCGGGTAGCGGCGACATTGACATCGCCGAGACGGGCGCTGGTGATGTCGAAATTCGCACTGGTTCCGGCAACATCACGGTGGACGGCATCAACGGCGGATTTCATGCCGAAGCCGGCAGCGGCGACATTCATGGCAAAGGATTCCCCAAAAATATGTGGAACGTTCGCACCGGATCTGGCAACGTGACGCTGGGCGTACCCAGCGACGCCGCGTTTGATGTAGACATTTCTTCGAGTTCCGGCAGTGTCAACATGGGACACCCAGTAAGTACGACGGTGCAGGGGCGCATTGAAGAGTCGCGTAAGAGCGTCGTCGGTAAAGTGCGCGGCGGTGGTCCCATGATCTCCGTTCACACTGGATCCGGCGACGTAGCCGTCAACTAGTCTTTAACCTTATTCTTTGTAGTTTCGCATGGAGAGCCGGGCGTCCTCGCTCGGCCCCACTCCGAAGAGCATCTGTTTCTTAGTCGCTTATGTTGGAACTCTGAATCCTCCGTTCCGCCCCCGAACGGCCCTGTACCTTGACGGTTCCTGCTGCGACAATTGATACTTCGTTTAGACTTCCTAAACTTTGACTCTCGACGGGGTAAAAAGGATTGGCGCATACGGCGGTCATCACGCTCACTACTGATTTCGGAACGAACGATCATTTCGTGGGAGCCATGAAGGGCGTCATCCTCGAACTTGCCCCGGACGCGCAGATCATCGACATCAGCCACGCGGTACAGGCGTTCGATATTCTCGATGGCGCGCTCACGATTTCGCAAGCCTATTCCTACTTCCCTTCCGGCACGGTGCATATGGTGATTGTCGATCCGGGAGTCGGGACGACGCGGCGGCCCATCATTTTGACGGGCGAACGACACGTGTTCGTCGCTCCCGACAATGGCGTGTTGTCCCTGGTCTATTCACGTGAAGAGAGGCTTTCGGTCCGCCATGTTACGGCCGAACACTACTTTCTGAAAGAACGAAGCAACACTTTCCACGCACGCGATATCTTCGCCCCGGTAGCGGCGAATCTGGCCAAGGGAGTCACCGCCGACCGTTTCGGAGATGAGGTCACCGATTATGTTCGATTCGGCGCGCCCCGACCCAAACCGGTAGATGAACGCACGTTGCGGGGAGTTGTGCTCAAAGTGGATCGCTTCGGCAATCTCATCACCAACATTACTCCGCAGGACGCGCCGCGGCTTTTCGCTGCACAACCTCCCAGCTTCAAGATCGCGATTGGGACCAAAGGCAGCGCCACACGGATGTGCGCCAGCTACGCCGATGGTGGTCCCGGCGAGGTTTTCGGAATCCTAGGCAGTATGGGGTTCTTAGAAATCTCGACGAACCGGGGATCGGCATTTCAATTGTTGGGGGCCGGCAAGGGTAGCGAGGTGAACGTGGTGTTCGGATGAAGCAGCACTTGCCGCCCGATGCCGTTGTACAAGTCGGAGAGTTGCGAGCAAGCGCCACTATTCGGGATGCGAGCAGCCGCCACTCTTTCATGAATTGTCATCCCGAGCGCAGCGAGGATCTGTAGTTTGCCGCGAAAATGAACCTAGGTGCTGATTTTCGGGTGGACGTAGCGATCCATCTCCGCTGTCCATTTTAGAAAGCGCCACAGACTGGCGCGCTCCGTCCATAGGAATCCCCAAAATTCAAGGAACCCGATCTGCGTCATTTTGACGCCTGTATAAGTCTCAATCCGCCACAAAAGATAAGGACTGCGCCACGGGGCGATGCGGTGTCCTCGAGTGGAATTCCAAAGAAAGCGCAGCATCGGTCGCATCGAACCTCAGTATAGCCTTCGCGTCAAACTCTCCGCGTCAAACTCTCTTGGATTGCAGCGAACCGAGACCAGAGGCAGCGTCGAGCGCCGCCTCTGCCCAGGATTACTTGGTGACGTCGACGCTTGCAATCGTAGTTTCCCACTCCATGCGAAGTTTGCACTTGCTGCCCGACTGATCGAATGCGATCAGGAAATTTTCAACCGGCGGCCCGTTCCTCGAGACACTCACGGGGACGCGCACTAAGTCTTCCTTCTCGCCAGGATAGTCCGTTCCCCACTCCCCCGTTTTCTTGCTGATGACCAATGTCCAGGCATCGGCCTTGGGCACGGTGAAAATGGTGTAACTGCCCGCGGGTACGGCTTTGCCTCCGACCATCACATTGGTATTTGTGACAAAAGTAGTAGATTCGTTGGCTCCGGTGCGCCACACTTGGCCAAACGGAACGAGAGCGCCGTCACTCGCCTCTCCGAAAATTTTTCGGCCTTTGGCTCGCGGACTTGAATAGTCGATCTTCACCGTCTTACCATCGGAGAATTTGCACTCCGCGCTCGCCGGTGGACTGGGACGTTTCGATTTATCTTCCGACATGTTCATCTGTGCGGAAGCAAGGGTTGCAACCGTGAACAGAACGGCTGTGATTCCGGCAAACTTTTTCATCGTTCCTCCTGAGGATAGCGATAGGCACTTCACATTACATTCAGCTCTCCGCATTTAGCACACCGAAGTCGAACTCTCATTCGCCCGAGATTCGCGCTTTCGACGACGGCTCAATGCTAAGTTGCGGATGGCTGCCCCAAGAATTATACGCATATCCTCGCTTGATCCATGCATTGGACCCTTGCTACAACCGATGGAATGCCTGCCACGGTGCCTCCCATCACAATCTCGCGTGACAGCCGCCCTAGTTTCCCCTCGGCCAATCTATAATGATTGGTTCCTTTCCAGCCTCTGGAGGCAAGTACGATGGCGTCGTTCAATGGAGTTCCTCTCCCCGCTAATGGACAGAAAATTGAATACAGTAGCGGCAAATATACTGTGCCCAACCATCCCATCATCCCCTTCATCGAAGGCGACGGCACGGGACGCGACATCTGGAAAGCGTCCGTTCGCGTCTTCGACGCGGCGGTTGAAAAGGCTTATCAGGGCAAGCGGTCAGTTGCGTGGTACGAGGTTTTCGCCGGAGAGAAAGCGAAGGCGCGTTTTCAAAACTGGCTGCCCGACGACTCCATCGCCGCCATCCGCGAGTTTCGGGTCGCCATCAAGGGACCGCTGACAACGCCCGTCGGAGGCGGCATCCGATCACTGAACGTCGCCCTGCGCCAGATCCTCGATCTCTACGGCTGCGTTCGTCCGGTAAAGTACTACGCGGGAGTGCCGTCACCCGTGAAGCATCCCGAGCGCATGGATCTCGTCATCTTCCGCGAAAATACCGAGGACGTTTATATCGGAATCGAGTGGGAAGAAGGGACTCCCGATTGCGCGCGCCTGATCGAATTCTTAAACAAAGACATGCTGAAGGGCGGCAAGAAACAGATTCGCCTCGACTCCGGCGTTGGCATCAAGCCCATCTCGATCACCGGCACCAAGCGTCTCGTGCGCATGGCCATCCAGCATGCGTTGGACAGCAAGCGTAAGTCGGTCACGCTTGTACACAAGGGCAATATCCAGAAATTCACCGAAGGCGCCTTCCGCAAGTGGGGATACGATCTCGCCACCGAAGAATTTCGCGATCAGGTCGTCACCGAGCGCGAGAGCTGGATTCTGGATAATAAGGATAAGAATCCGAACCTCAGCGTCGAAGAGAATGCGCTAGCCATTGAACCTGGACTTGAGTTCGCTACCGACGATTTCCGCGAGGCACTTTACAAAGAAGTGAAGGGTTGTCTGGACTCGATCTACGCCACGCACGGCAAAGGCGCGTGGAAGAAGAAGTTGATGATCAACGATCGCATAGCCGATTCCATCTTTCAGCAGGTGGTAACGCGAGCCGATGAATACAGTGTCCTGGCTACTCCGAATCTGAACGGAGACTACATTTCGGACGCGTGCGCAGCGCAGGTTGGCGGCCTCGGCATCGCTCCCGGAGCGAATATCGGTGACGGTTACGCTATCTTCGAGGCAACTCACGGCACGGCGCCGAAGTATGCCGACAAGGATGTCATCAATCCCGGGTCGGTGATTCTGTCGGGCGTCATGATGTTCCGTTTCCTGGGGTGGACTGAAGCCGCTGACCTGATCGAGCAGAGTCTCGAACGCACCATCGAACAGAAGAAGGTCACCTACGATTTCGAGCGCATGTTGGAAGGCGCGAAGAAAGTAAAGACTAGTGAGTTTGCGACTTGCATGATTGAGAATATGAGCGTGGCCGTGTCAGCGGATTGATTAAGAGGCGGGAGCTATCTCTGGCACGCAGATTTTGTAATTTAATAATCGCATAATCTGGTAATTGAAACCCCTGAGGCCGCGCGATCTTAAATTGCAAAATTACCCGATTGCCAAATTACAAGCTTTGAAAGGAAATTCCATGCGCAATAAAGTTACGATCGTCGGCTCCGGAAACGTCGGCGCCACCGCCGCTCACTGGATCGCCTCCAAAGAACTCGCCGACGTAGTCCTCATCGATATCGTCGAAGGCGTCCCGCAGGGGAAAGGCCTTGATCTGCTGGAGGCCATGCCGATCGAGAAGCGCGACTCCGCCATCCTCGGCACCAACGATTACGCCGACACAGCCAACTCCGACATCGTTGTCATCACCGCCGGAATCCCGCGCAAGCCGGGAATGAGCCGCGACGACTTGCTTAACACCAACCACAAGATCATGAGCGACGTGGTCGGCAAAGTGGTCCACCACTCGCCGAACTGTATCCTGATTATCGTTTCGAATCCGCTCGACGCCATGGCTCAGTCCGCATACAAGATGAGCGGATTCCCCCGCGAGCGCGTCGTGGGCATGGCCGGAGTCCTCGACTCCGCGCGTTTCCGCACGTTTATCGCGCAAGAATTGAAAGTCAGCGTCGAAAACGTCACCGCCTTCGTGCTCGGCGGACATGGCGACACCATGGTCCCGCTTCCTCGCTACTCCACCGTCGCCGGAATTCCGATCACCGAATTGATGGACCAGGCCACGCTCGATCGCATCGTGCAGCGCACGCGCGACGGCGGCGCTGAGATTGTCAAACATCTGAAGACCGGATCGGCCTACTACGCGCCATCGGCGGCAGCGACTGAAATGGTTGAGGCCATCCTCAAAGACAAGAAAAAAATTCTGCCCTGCGCCGCCTATCTGAACGGCGAATACGGCATCCACGGACTGTTTGTCGGCGTGCCCGTGAAGTTGGGTGCCAAGGGGATCGAGCAGATCATCGAGATCAAACTTACGCCCGAAGAAAAGACGGCGTTAGACAAGAGCGCCGCGGCGGTTAAAGAGCTGATTGCGGTGATCAACGTCTGAGGATGATGGCCTTGCGGTTGAAAACTCAAATCGAAAGCGCCCGGTGCTAACGAACGATTTGGTGCCTGCTTCCATTTCGTTCCGACCGCTTGGCCGATTCGATTTTCCTCTGCTTCAAAAATGGCTTTCCGCGCCGCACGTAGTCGCCGGGTGGCATGAGCAACTCGATCTCGCCGGCGTTCATTCTAAGTACGGCCCGCGTGTCGATGGCAAGGAACCGACGCACGTCTTCGCGATCGAATACGCTGGAAAACCAGTCGGGTGGATTCAGTGGTATCGCTGGTCTGATTATCCGAAGCACGCACTTCAACTAGGAGCGGAGGCCACATCGGCAGGAATCGACCTTGCGATCGGGGAACTTGCCATGACCGGCTTGGGATTGGGGCCGATCGCAATCTGCAAGTTCCTCTATCAAATCGTCTTTGCCGATCTGAACTTGAGCGCCGTCATTACCGACCCCGAGCAGGAGAACCTGAGATCATTGCGTGCCTTCGAGAAAGCGGGGTTCACTGTGACGAAAACGGTTCAACTCGCGGGCGAGAACTGCAAACGGCAAGTTGTGCGCGTGGATCGCCAGAAATTCCTGGCAAACAAGCAACCGCTTTCCACGGCATCCAAGATGCTATAGTCTGAGCGGTCAGTAGCCCAAGCGGCACACAATCGAATGGATTTTGACCAGCTCGAAATTTTCTTGAGGTTTCACGCTCTCAGATTATTGAGATTAATTCCCACCCCCGAGGAAAAAGCGGCCCTGAATAAGAACGCTGCAGCCATAAAGGAACCGATCGCGGTGACCCACGTCTAGCCGGCAAACTCATGTTTAGACGGGGCAAGGCTTGTCGAACGGAGTGCTAAAATCGCCCGGAATGGACTTTGGAAGCGTGATGCCGAAGTTCGGCGTAGTTCTGGCGTTTTTTGGGACGACTTTGGCAATCGCGCAGACTGCGCCGCCTACCACAGCAGCCCCTCCTGCTTTCAGCGCACGGTCGATCTTGGTACTTGTTCCTGCCATGGTCAGAACCAAGGCCGGCGAACTTATCTTTTCCCTTACTGCCAACGATTTCACGCTTACGGATGATGGCACTGAGCAGAAGGTTACGCTGGAGCAGGATACGGACAGTGAACCGTTAGCCCTGGTTCTCGCCATCGAAACTGGAGGCGCCGGCGCTGAGCAACTCGACAAGTATCGGCATCTTGCGACGGTGATGGAATCAGTGGTGGGCAACGTCCCACGCCAGGTTGCGGTGGTGGCGTTTGACGTCAAACCGAGGCTCATTCAGGATTTCACTTCGAACCTGAACGCGGTGGACTACACAATTCGTGGACTGAACGACGGAAGCCGGAAGCGGGAGAGCGCGACCCTCGATGCTCTTGCCTTTTCGGTTGACCTGCTCCGCAACCAGCCGCCTGAATATCGACGCGCAGTTCTGTTGCTCAGCGAAACCATCGACCACGGAAGCCACATCAAAATGGCGGACGCGCTCCGCGCCATAAGCGACACCAATACGACCATATATAGCGTGGCCTTTTCGTCGGCCAAATCTGATGTCCGGCACTATGCCTCGGAGGAACTTCCGACCGCACCGAACGGCACTGGCCTCTCGAACCCAAATTCTCAGCACCCCGGCGGCTGCATGGCGAAGGATCCCGACGCCGATCCCGGCGCATCGCAAAACAAGATGTCGCAGGCCTATGACTGCCTCGGTCAGCTCGCCCCTCCGCTGGCGGCGATAAAAATAGCAGCCATCGCGGCCGTGGAGGGCATGCACCGCAACGCTCCACAGACCGTGGCGCAACTTACCGGCGGCGAATATTTCCCTTTCAGCAACACGCGTAGTCTGGAGAAGAGCTTGCTGACCATTTCGAATCACGTTCCGAATCGATATATCTTGAGTTTTCAGCCCCGCTCTCCACATCTGGGTCTTCACACCATCGAACTGAAGTTGAAAGAACACCCCAACCTGGTTGTGACGGCCAGGCGCAGCTACTGGGTAGACAGTGAAACCATTGATCAACCTGGACCTTTGCCTCCCCCCTAAACCCCGTCGCGTTCTCTTGGTCGGGCAACGGAGCTGATTTCCCTTCCGCGAACGCCCCAGGGTGGCTATATTGTCTGAGGTCAGCACGCAATGGATTTTGATCAGCTCGAAATTTTCCTGGAAGTGGCGCGGCTCGCCAGCTTCTCACGCGCGGCGGAGAAGCGTTTCCGTACCCAGCCTGCCATCTCTTCGCAGATTCGAGCCCTCGAAGAAGAAGTGGGGGCTCGCCTCCTCGACCGCTCCGGAGGCCGTGTCTCGCTGACCGCGTCCGGCAAAATATTCTTTCGCTACGCCGAAGACGCGCTCGATCGGCGCAAGACCATCCTCACCGAAATAGCCGAAACGGAGCGCGTGCCGCGCGGCGAAATCGTCGTCGGCGCCAACGAAGGCACGTGCCTGCACATTCTGCCCGAGGTCTTTGCGCAATTCAAACGGGACTACCCCAGCGTCTCGGTAAGCATTAAGCGTTCCGACTATGCCAGCATTCTCGAAGCGATCCTCGGGAATGTCGTCGACTTCGGCGTAGTCTCGCTCCCCGTGAATGACAACCGACTCGAAGCGCAGATGATCCATCGCGACGAACTGGTCGTAATCACGGCTCCAGGGCATCCGCTGGCGGCGAAGAAAAGCGTCTCCGTGGTCGAAGTTTCAAGCTATCCTCTGGTCGTGCCGAAAATCGGCCATACCCGCGACGCACTCGACGCCCTCTTCTACGATCATGATCTAAAACCCAATCTCGCCATGGAACTCGATTCCAGCGAACTGCTCAAGCGCTTCGTCGCAGCGGGGGTCGGGGTTGGCTTCATCGCCCGCTCCAACATCGAGGAAGAT
>Ga0302278_10003576_pt1 | contig 16808 bp, 11 predicted proteins | sample III_Bog_N3_2_FD_194543 | JGI IMG/M metagenome (GOLD analysis project Ga0302278, IMG submission 194543) | Peat permafrost microbial communities from Stordalen Mire near Abisko, Sweden - III_Bog_N3_2 | ecosystem: Environmental > Terrestrial > Soil > Wetlands > Peat | place: Sweden: Abisko...
TCTTGAAACACGCTGTAAGAAACGCCTAACCCTAAATGTCAGGAAAGAGCGGCGGGGGTAGATCTTCGTTATTTGGCGAAGGGACGTAAGGCTGCGGCAAGTGGTGAGCGCCCTCCGGCGTGTCAAGCAGAAGATCAGGACTTATGCAATCCCCTTTGCAGCGGTGATACAGCTCCAAGCCCAGGCGGGAAGGAGTGATATCGAAGTTATCCATAGGCACATAAGAGGTGAAGTCAAAGACCTTATCAATGAGTCCCGAGTTGAAAAGATAGGCAACATCGGTTGCAATCCTGGAAACGTCGTACATTTCGGTAAGCCGAATCATCTCTTCGGGCGCAAGGACGATTCGCGTTGGGGGAGGATACTCATTACCGGACATGAGCTTCAATGCACGGATGCATCCGCCAACGAAGATGAGGCTTTGATGGTGGGTAAGATTGATGAGCAGTTCGACAAAGGCGGAATTGGATTCGTCTGTCCCCTCTGGTGTGCAGGAAGTGACCAGAAGGCCAGCCCACAGGTGCCTTGTGAAATCGTCTGCCCACGACCCATGCTTAAGGATGCTTGCGACCAGGGGCGGGTGGGCGCGCATCCTGTCGGAATCGGGTTCCACGGCCAGGAGTTCTTCTGCAAAGAGGGCGATCTCCATAGCGTTCTCAGTTCTTTGCTTATCGAGTTCGCCGCCGAGCAAGAGAATGGCTTCCTGGGCTTCGCCGTGACAGAGGCGGCACAAGAACAGGATTGTCCGGAGCACTCTGAGCGTGTGCAGGATTTCTTTCGGGCCGGTGAGAACGACCGCATTTCTGAGCAAAACATCCCATAGGTTTGGATCGAGGCCCGCGGGGAGAACAAACGATAATCCGATGCCATCGGAGGTATGGCGGGCAACCCGCGCCTGCACGGCGATGCGGGGCTCGGAATGATCCTCGGCCAACCCTTCCACTTCCACAGTCAACGGGATCAGTTCACCAAGCGGCCAGCGCTCTTCGGTAAGGATATGAAGACCGGTGGAGCTTACATCCCGGATAGTCGCCGGTTTCGCGGCGGGGGTGTCGCGGCGCAGAGCGGCAAACCCAGACGGGATTCGCCTTTCAGCGCGGGGCTTCTCGACATACCCCAGCTTCTTGATCCAGGATTTCCAATCATTCCCTGAGGGCATTTTGTTTTCCGGAATCTTGTTTTGTTTGCATTGTTTGCATCGAATTGTACCGTCTCTTGGGCGGATTGGCAGGTTAAAAGAAGTTTTGTACCGAGAAAGCCATCGTTTGCGGATGAAAATCCGGGCGATTGGCCTCGGTACCAGGCCCGGCCTGCCTCTTTATGATGGTGTGCCGGGTTTATTGGTTGATGCGCGAGGGCTGGGAGTCAGGGGAATTGGATGCGGGCGAAGGCAATGTGTAAACATCGAGATAGATTATGAATTCACCGGATGTATCGCAAATCGCGGGTCCTGCCATCTCCAGTTCTGCAGGGCGGGCTGTTCGCTTCGGCTTCGAAAACACCTATGCGCGGTTGCCGGAGCGCTTCTATGCGCGTGTGAACCCGACACCTGTGGCGTCTCCGCAACTGGTGAAGTTGAATGTGGAACTGGCCCGGCGCCTGGGTTTGGATCCGGAAGCACTGGCGAGCGCGCAAGGGGTAGAGGTGCTGGCGGGAAACAGCGTGGCGGAAGGGTCTGAGCCGCTGGCTATGGCCTATGCGGGCCACCAGTTCGGGCATTTTGTGCCTCAACTGGGCGATGGCCGCGCCAACCTGCTGGGAGAAGTGACAGGTCAGGATGGAGTGCGCTACGACATCCAACTCAAGGGATCGGGACGGACGCCGTTCTCGCGCGGGGGCGACGGCAGAGCGGCGGTTGGTCCGGTGCTGCGCGAGTACATTGTGAGCGAGGCAACGGCGGCCCTTGGGGTGCCGACCACTCGGGCTCTGGCGGCGGTAACAACGGGAGAACGAGTGTTCCGGGAGACAGCCTTGCCTGGAGCCGTGTTTACACGGGTTGCGGCGAGCCATTTGCGGGTTGGGACCTTTGAGTATTTTGCTGCGCGGCGAGACACGGACGGAGCTCGCACGCTGGCGGAATATGCGATTTCCCGGCACTATCCCGAGGCGGCGCAGGCTGGACAGCGCTATCGGGCGTTGCTGGACGGCGTGATTCGGCGGCAGGCGCACCTGGTGGCTCAATGGATGCTGCTCGGCTTCATTCATGGCGTGATGAACACGGACAACACCTCGATTTCAGGCGAGACGATCGATTATGGCCCATGCGCTTTTATGGAGGCATACGATCCGTCCACGGTGTTCAGCTCCATTGACGCGCAGGGACGCTATGCGTATAGCAACCAGCCGCGCGCCGCGCTGTGGAACCTGGTGCGGCTGGCGGAAGCATTGCTGCCGGTTATGGAGTTGGAGGCGGGGAGCAAAGAAGCCGCGATTGAGTCGGCAAAGGAAGCTCTTGCTGAATTCGATGGGCAATTTGAAGCGGCACGCAGCACAGGACTTCGGCGCAAGGTTGGACTGAATACGGAGCGCGACGGAGACGGGGCGCTGGTTGAAGATCTGTTGGAGCGCATGTTCGCTAACCGCGCAGACTGGACGCTGACCTTTCGCCGGTTGTGCGGCGCGGCAGACGGGCCGGAAGGCGACGCGGGAGTGCGGGAGCTGTTCGCCGATCCGGGCGCTTACGATGCGTGGGCGGTTCGATGGCGGAAGCGGCTTGAAGAAGATGCAGGGTCGGAAACTCCAGGGGCTGGGCAGGCACGGGCGGGGGCCATGCGGGCTGTGAATCCGGCGTTCATTCCGCGTAACCACGTTGTGGAGGCGGCGCTGGATGCTGCGGTGTGGAGGCAGGACTTTGGTCCGTTCGAGGAGCTGCTGGACGTGGTGTCACAACCCTACGAGGACAGGCCGGGGCTGGAACGGTATTCGACGCCGGCGAGGCCGGAGGAGTACGTCAGCCGAACTTTCTGCGGGACTTGAGCGTCAGTATTCCCGGTGCGCAAAAATCAGCCTTCAGCTGCAATCATTCACAGTTGGCGGCAAAGGCCTGGTTGCAAGGGGGCTCCAAATCATGAAGCGATTCGAATTATTGGTTGTTCTCAGTTTGCTGGTTCCGTTGGCCGCGTCTGGGCAAGGTCCGCAACAAACGCCTTATTCCTGGAAGAACGTTCAGATTGTGGGTGGCGGGTTTGTGGATGGGGTCATTTTTCATCCCACGGTTCCCGGGGTTCGCTACGCACGCACCGACATGGGGGGCGCCTATCGCTGGGATTCGACCGCGAACCGCTGGCAGCCAATTCTGGATTGGATGCCCTACAAGGACCTGAACCTGATGGGGGTCGAGTCGATCGCGGTGGACCCAAACGATTCCAATCGGGTTTACCTGGCGTGCGGCACGTACACCAACCCGCGCACGCCCAACGGGGCCATCCTGCGCTCCGATGACCGGGGCAAGAGCTTCCAGCGGACAGATGTTCCGTTCAAATTCGGCGGCAACGAAGATGGGCGCGGAAACGGAGAACGCCTGGCGGTGGATCCCGTGGATGGGCGGATTCTTTATCTCGGAACACGCCATGACGGACTTTGGCGCTCGAACGATCACGGTGCAACCTGGTCGGCGGTGGCCAGCTTTCCCGATGTGAAGGAAGCTGTTCCTGCTGCGCCCGCGCCCAGCCCCGGCGAATCGCCTGAGCAGCGTTGGCGGCGGATGCCGGTTATGGGGAGCGGGATTGTTTTCGTCAAATTCCTGCCGATGGGGGGCTTGCAAAAGCCGCTCTCGGGCACGCAGATGATTTATGTTGGTGTGTCTTTGATGGGGCGGCCAAACCTTTTCGTCTCGACCGACGCCGGCGCCAGTTGGCACGATGTGGCGGGTGCGCCGACGCAATACCGGCCGACCCGCGCGGCTCTCGCGAGCGACGGATTTCTCTACATTGCATATGGCACCTCACCGGGCCCCTCGCGGATGACGGATGGCGGGGTTTGGAAGCTGAACACGCGCAGTGGCGAATGGACGGACATTACGCCCGACCACCCTGTTGCGGGCAGCAAGCAATTCGGCTATGCGGGCGTCTCGGTGGATGCGCAGCACCCGGGGACGCTGATTGCCAGCTCCTTTGGGCGGCCGGGCTCTGCCGGGGGCGAGGACATGTTCCGGTCCACGGACGGAGGCACCACATGGAAGGCTATTTTCGGTGGTGGCGGCGTTTACGATTACACTCTTGCTCCGTATGTGAAGAGCACGCCCATCCACTGGCTGTTCGACATCGAGATCGATCCAACCAATCCCGATCACGCTGTATTCACGACCGGGTATGGCGGCTGGGAGACGTTCGACCTGAGGGCCGCGGATGAGGGCAAGCCTACGCACTGGAGCATTCTGGCGTCGGGGATCGAAGAGACTGTGGCGCTCGAACTCGACAGCCCCACTCAGGGCGCGCACCTTCTAACCGCCATTGGGGACTACGGCGGCTATGTTCACTGGGACCTGGACCATCCTGCGCCTGAGGGCGCTTCCGCACCGCCGCGCATGGGCAACACCACTGGCGTGGCCTCCGCATCGCTTCGCCCGGAGGTGATTGTGCGCGTAGGCGACAGCGCCCAGCACAAACCGGCTGAGAGCATTGGCTACTCTGTCGACGCTGGGCGTACCTGGAAGCCGACGGTTGGCTCGCCCACGGGCACCAGCAGGGCGGGATCGATTGCGGTCTCGGCTGACGGCGGCACATGGGTCTGGACTCCTATGCGCGAAGCGGCCTCTGTGACCAAAGACCAGGGCGCAACGTGGACCGCGGCGCAGGGATTGCCCACGGGACTTCGCGTCATCGCCGATTCTGTTGACCCGAAGTTGTTTTATGCCGTCTCGGTTGGGGACGGGACGTTTTACCGCAGCAGGGACGGCGCAGCTATGTTCACGGCAGAGCATTTCACGCTGCCGGTTGCTGCGGCTGCTTTGGATTCCGCGCACGTTTCTGGTGGAAGAGGCGACAACCGCGGGGGGCAGGATCGCATCTATGCCACGCCCGGTAACTCCGGAGATATTTGGCTGGCGGCGTTCGACGGGCTCTACCACTCGGCTGCGTCGGGGAGTGGGGCTGTCGGCGGCATCTCGTTCGCTCATCTGCAAGGTGTGGAGGAGATCCACGCATTCGGCTTTGGCAAAGCAGCGCCGAAGCAGACTTATCCGGCTCTCTACCTGGTGGGGACGGTTCACGGGCAGCGCGGCATCTTTCGGTCCATCGATGAGGCGCGCACGTGGGTGCGAATCAACGACGATCAGCATCAATGGGGACTGGTGCTGCAGATTGCGGGCGACCCAAAGATCTACGGAAGGGTGTATGTCGGCACGCACGGTCGCGGGGTGTTTTACGGCGACCCAGCTCGCTGATGCTTGAGAGAACCCTTCGCGAGGTGGCGGCCTGAGTTGCATTGAGGAAGGGAACAGGTGCATGGAGGAGCCCCGTCGGCCCCGATCCATGCATTCTGCTCACAACTGACGTTTCTTAAGCGAAGACAGGCTCGCCGTGAACGGTGCGAAAACTGTGTTCGGTTCCGTCGATAATGTCCCGAGCCTTCTGGACGTCTTCGGGTGTGCCATGGACGACCAACAGGAACTTGTCAGTCTTCAAAGCAACTTCGTACTTTATAACGCTGTCTTTGGGAATGCCGATACTCACCAGGCCGGCTCCGACGGCACTGACTCCACCAACCACTACGGCCCCTTCAAGTCCCGCGACAATCCAGGAGACCAGGGGTCCAGCCACGAGGATCGGCCCTAGTCCGGGAATGGCGAAAGCCGCCGAGCCGAACAAGAGGCCCCAGAATCCTCCCCAGAATGCTCCTACCTTGCCCCAGTACTGCATGCGATCTCCGGTGCTGTAATACCCAACGACGTGTTCATCGGTGTGTGTGTTTCTGGCAGCGATGGAGAGGCTTTTCATATCGACGCCGCCTTGCTGCAGTTCTTTGACGGCTTGTTCGGCTTGATCGTGTGTGTCATAGATGGCTACTACAGAATTTGTGGTGATCACAAGAGTTCTCCATGTTCACGGGTTGATTGAGTGCTTTAGGAAGTGTTGCCGAAGAACGGAAATCAGGCGGCAACCACAGCTTTTCGAGAAGCGATTGAGATTCCGGATGGGATGTTGACAGCCCGCAGTGGAAGTTCAATTCGCTTGCGTAACGATTGTTTCACTTTGAAGGCGCAGGTCCTGAGCAATCGGGCACATCGAGAAAGAAGGAAGCGAGTTGCTTTGAATATGTCCAAAAGAGCACAGCCTTTGTTGCGAAGACAAGGAAGAATGAGCGATTAGTCCCACTCATGCTTTCAAGAGGAGATCGCCGTGCCCGAAGCTATTGCATTCCCTTCGATTCCTACGCGGATTCTGCTTCCCATTGATTTCAGCGCGTCATCGCAGGCGGCGCTGGAGATGGCGGCCGACCTTGCCCGGCACTTTCATGCGGAACTGTGGCTTGTAAACGTGATTCCGATGTTTCCGACCACGTCGCTTCCCGACTTGATTCCGGAGGCAACCTTCATTCAAGAAGCCAGGACATACGCAGAAGGCCATCTTGCGAAGTGCAATGCGGCATTGCTGGCGAAGGGAGTCAAGTCAATTTCCAGCGTCGAAATTGGAAATGACGTGTCCAGCGCGATTCTGGAAGTGGTGGAACGTGAGCATATCGACATGGTGGTGATCTCCACGCACGGGATCTCGGGGTGGCATCCTCTGGTGTTCGGTTCCATCGCGGAGAAGGTGGTGAAGCTTGTGCAGTGCCCACTTTTGCTTCTTCGCTCGGCGAAGCCTGAGGGTGGCACGAAGGTTCCATCGGGGCGCGCTTCGGAATGGTGGTAGCGGTTGTGTAAAGCGTGTTTCAAGAATGGCCGCGGCATCTCAGAGGTCAGCGCACAGGGGTTAAAACCCCTCCTTATTCTGGCGCTTTTCGGCACGACTAAAGTCGTGCCCTGACACAAAGCACATTCTTGAAACGCGCTTTAAACACATGCGCGAATGGCTCAGGGTTGGAGACGGATGAAAAAGCTCATTGTGTTCGACCTGGACGGAACCCTTGCGCCGAGCAAGTCATCTCTCGATTCCGAAATGGCTTCGCAGTTGCACGATCTGCTCGGCGTGGTCAGGGTTGCGGTGATCTCCGGCGGTGCATGGCTGCAGTTTGAAAGGCAGGTACTCTCGAAACTCAAGCAGGATGAACGCCTGGCAAATCTTTCCATCCTGCCAACCTGCGGAACGCAATTCTTCCAATATGCAGGGCAATGGACAAGGCTTTATGCGGAAGATTTCACGACGGGCGAAAAAGAGAAGATCATCGGATCTCTGAGCAAGTCCGTAGCAATTGCGGGCTTCAAGGTGGAGAAGACCTGGGGAGAAACGATCGAGGACCGGGGAAGCCAGATTACTTACTCCGCGCTGGGCCAGCAGGCTCCGCTGGAAGATAAGGAGAAGTGGGACGCAGACTTCGCCAAGCGGAAGAAGATCAAAGCAATCCTCGATACTCTGATTCCCGAGTTTTCAGTTCGACTCGGCGGCGCGACATCCATCGATGTTACCAAGCCTGGGATTGACAAAGCCTACGGGATTAAGAAGCTGCGAGAGATTCTGGGCATTGAAGTGAAGGAGATGATCTACGTTGGGGATGCGTTGTTTCCTGGAGGAAATGATTACCCGGCGGAAGAGGCAGGCGTGGTTTCGATTGCGGTTCGAGACCCGGACGATACCAAGCGTGTTATCGAAACGATGATCGCGTGCCTGGGCGACGCTGGATGAGGAAGTTATGCGGGTGGCTGCTGAAGCAGAGCAACAATCATCCGATTCAGTGGGGTGTCGATGCCGTGTTTCTGGCCCTTGCGGACGATGACGCCGTTGCGAGCATCTATCTCCAAGGGACGACCGGCAAGCCTGTCGGCAAGCATGGAGTTGATGGAATCTTCAGGCTGCGCGCGGTATCCGTCGAGAACCTGCTGGCCGACATTTTGATCGAGCCGCGCGCCCTCGGCACGGGCAACCGCGGCACACTCCGCCACGATGTCTTTGGCGACCTGGCCGAAAGCGTCACCGCGCAGCACGCCCGCAGGCTTCAAGGTGAGCGCGCTGATTGCGCCGGCTGAGTTAACGCATAGTTTTCGCCAGGCCGCGGAGACGAAGTCGTGAGTCAGTTCGACGTTCGCATTTGTTCCCGCGAGGAGTTGCGCAAACATTTCTGCGAGCGGGCCGGCTTCGACTTGCATTTTGGCTACGCCGCGCTGATGAACTGTGCCATTGGTCAGGCGTTCCACGGGACAATCGATGATCACGGGCAGGGTCAGATCCTGGGTCACAAAATCTTTAAAGCGTTCCCGATGCTCGACGCCGTTCTGGACTACGGCAACCGGGGTATTGGCGCCGCACAGGACGCGAAGCCACGCCGCGGCGCCCTGTGAGTCGTAGGTTTTTGTCGCCACAAAGACCCAATCCACGGGCGCGGCCTGCGACGGATCGATGAGATTGGTTGCGTCCACAACGACAACGCCTTGTGGCGTTTTGACGGTGAGGTTGCCGATGGGACGGCGGGTACATAGCGTAATCCGGTGGCGGCCCGCGACCTGAAGCAGGGCTGCCAACACACCTCCGATTGCTCCAACACCGACAACTGCCACGCGCGCCATGTTTGTTCCTCGACCAGATTATTGCAGCTTATCAAATCCGATGCTGAGCCGGAAGAGGCCGCGCAGGCCGAACCATGTGGCAAAGTGCTGTTTCAGTGCGGCAAGTAGATTTGGGCGGCCGCGCTGCTGGGAGAGCCGTGCTTCAATCACTTTCCCAAGGTGTTGAATGGTGGGTGCTTCAAGGAGTTGCTGCATGGTGAGGTCGACGCGAAACGCTCTCTCGATGCTGATGATCAGTTGTATCCCGAGCGAAGAATGCCCCGCGGCGAGGAAGAAGTTGTCTTCGGGCCCGACCTCATCGCATTCAATCAACTTGCGCACGATGGCGAGCAGAGTGTCTTCGATTCGCGTGGTGGGTGCTGCGGGAGATCTGGTTTTGAGCAGGTTGGACTCTGTTGGCTGGGGAAGAAAAGAGGGATCGAGTTTTCCATTGGACCCCATCGGCAGCGCATGCAGGCGTACAAAGATGGACGGGACCATGTAGTCCGGCAAGCTTGACAGCAGATGTTTCTGGAGTTCCGGCACGGTGGGCACGGGGGCATTTTCCTTAGGCAGAATGTAGGCCACAAGCCTTTTCCATCCGGCTTGCGTGATGACATTTGCGGTGGCAAAATCGACGCCGGGATAACGAGAGAGAATGGTGGCTATCTCATCCAATTCGACCCGTTGTCCGTGAATCTTGGTCTGCCGGTCGAGGCGTCCGCGAAACTGGATCTGTCCGTCCGGCCTTCTGGTACCGCGATCGCCGGTGCGATACATGCGCGCGCATGGTATTGCGGCGAAAGGATCGGGCAAAAAGCTCTGCCTGGTGGCATCGGGCAGGTTGCGATAGCCGCGGCCCACGCCGCTTCCTCCGATGTAAATCTCACCTGTCTTGCCATCGGGAACGGGGTTGCCGCGGTCGTCGAGCAGATAGATTTGTGTTCGGGCAATGGGACGGCCAATGGGCGGAGTTTCACTGGACCAGGTGCGGATGGCAGACGAAGTGGCGACGACGGTGCATTCGGTTGGTCCGTAGTTATTCACCACATAGAAGGGCAGGTGGATGCATGGAGTGTGGTGCAAGGTGTCACCGCCAGTGAGCAGCCGGCGCAGAGCGGTTGCCGGGGGCCATTCCATGGCCATCATAGGCGCGGCGTGGATGGTGGGAACGAAGGCAATGGTGACGTGTTCGCGAATCAGCCATTGGCGCAGCAAATCGGGTGATGAGCGCACAGCATCGTCAGCCAGGCACACCGTGGCGCCCGCGCAAAGATGCGGCCAGATCTCCCAGGCAGCGGCGTCGAATCCGAGGCCCGCCACATGGCTCGCGCGGTCGTTCGGTGTGACGCTGAAGGCATCCAGGTGCCAGCGGATGAGATGAGCCAGATTGGCGTGCGTAATCTCTACTCCTTTTGGTGTTCCGGAGGAGCCAGAGGTGTAGACGATGTAGGCCAGGCTTTCCGGCTCGATGGGCCTCGGTGGCAACAGGGGAGCGTCGGCAATGGCCGCGGCGTCCCGGGAGGGATCGATGCCGCAGGCGTACCCCTGTAGTCGATCGAGAAGCGTGGTTCGAGCCACCAGAACGGTTGCGCCCGAGTCGTTGACTGCGAATTGCAGTCGCTGGTCTGGCCAGGCGGGATCCAATGGCACATATGCTGCGCCGGCCCGCATGATGCCAAGGGCGGCAACAATCCAGTCGAACGATCGTTCGATGCAGATGGCGACAGTGCCGTTAGACTCGACGCCAAGCTGTGCCAGGCGCGACGCAAACTGGTCTGCGCTGCGATCGAGTTCTTCGTAGGTCATGCGCCGGCCGAGGTGGCTGAGAGCGATGGAATGGGGAGAATCGCGCCGCAGCCCGGAGATCTGTTCGGGGACAGGACGAGGCATCGCCTTCAAAGTGTGCATTGGGGAATGCTCCTTTGTGGTGGTCCAAGGCGAGTTGTTCATGGTGAAAAGGATTCGGGAGATGTCGTGCGGCATGTCGGCGGGGAATCTTGGATTCCCGGATCGCCTGCACCGTCTTCAGTGGGTGTTTTTCAGTCTGCTCTTTACGTGCAGTTTCGCTGCGTGCTGTGGCCTTTGCTTGGTTCTTCTTGTTTCAGCTCCCTGGTTGAGGAGAGCAGGGTTTCCCTGCGTGGAATGAAATATATCATCAGAGGTTTTACGGTGCCAACATCTTTTTTCTTAATTCGTATATGGCCGGGCGGCGCGACTTTCCTTCTTCGAGATCGCTTTTCTCTCTTGTGAATGGCCGGTAATATTTTATTCCCGCGTGTCACAATCCTTCCCCAAACATAACAACACAACAGCGCCAGTGCCAAGGCGACTCGGCGCTGCAAGGCAAAATTCGGAGGAAATCCATGAGAAGACCACATTTTCGCGCCTGCGGGCGCCGCGCACTGCTGTGCGCTCGAACGGTTCTGTCCCTGATCATGATGGGTCTTGCGGCAGTGGTTGCTGCTTGGGCCGGTCCGGTCTCGGCTACACCGGGAACGTTTCAGGGAGTGATCACATTCACCGCCCCATTCGTGCCCACCTCAATGGAGGTTGACGCGCGGGACTCGAGCAATCAGTACACGGCAACCGCGTACGCTACGCAGGACGATGCGGTGAATTGCCCGGCCGGGTCGGCGAACTGGTGCTACAGCATCATTGTGGAATCGCAGTTGGCGAACGCGTACTACCTGCGGCCGATTGCCTACATCTCGGAAACGTCTCCGATTTACCTCACGAACCGTGTGCCATTTACGCCCTCGCCGCTCCAGAGCATCACGCCGGGCGCTACCGTTTCGTACAACATCAGCTATCAGCCGGGAGAGATATCGGGATCGGTGAGCGGCTACGACATGAACAGCAATCCGCTTCAGGTGAGCAGTTTGTACTTCAGCTTCTTCGACCTCTCCAACACGTTTGAAGAGCCATGCGGCGGCTCCGCTGAGTTCTGCCTATTCAACTCAGTGTTTCAAGGCGGCGCGCCCGCGCTGCCGGCACCGGCCGAGTACCAGGTCTACCTGAAGCCGCCGGACAGCTACGAGTATCTGACCCGCGACGTCGGATTCCAGGAAGCAGGCGGAGCGGTAACATCGATCGCATTCAACGATAGCCAGCCATTGAGTTCGACTCCGGTGGCCGGCGCAAACGTGACCCAGAACTATAGCTTGAATCAGGCGGCGACGATTACCGGGAGCCTGAGCGTGCCTGGGTACTCGATCTACGACTATTACGTAACCACGAGCGGGTCCACCACCACCAGTGGGGGAAGCTTTTACGAGGAGTTCAATTACGAACCCCAGTACATCCCCAGTACGCCGCTGGCTCAACCCCTGACCTACACGGCCCGCATCTTCGATCTTACGGACTTTACAAAGCCAATCTATGTTCAACCGGTGCTGACGCTGTCTACAGATGGACAAACCCTGCTACAGTATCCTGCCACGTCTGTCACGGGCCTGACTGCCGGAGCCACGCTGCCGGTGAACTACTCTGGCACCGCAGCCAGCATCAGCGGAAGAGTTACATTCAACCCGCCTTATCCGGTCACCGACATATACCCCGGCATTCAAGCGGAGACGGCTGACGGCGGATCGGCGCAGAGCACGTTTACTCCAGATGCGCTGGGCGGCACTTACACGCTGCCCGCATTTGGAGACACATGGCAGTATTGGCGCTTTGGCTGGAACTTCAACCTTGGCAATCCGAACTTCACTTCGAATTACCTCGTGGGGCAATTCCTCACCACGCCTGTGCTGCCGGTTTCGAACGGGCAAAATGTGACCGGCAATAACTTCACCTTCCCAACGGCGCTGGTCAGAGTATTGTTTACTGCGCCGGCGGGAACCACCATTACGAATCCAACACTTGCATTCACGACAGGTGGCTACACCGGCGGCGTCTTCGCTCCGGATTACGTTGAGACCGGAAATGCGGCGGGCCTTGGCTACACTTCGGTGTCGAACGCCGAGTCGGATGCGGTGCTGCGCGTGCACGGCGTTCCGTTCCAGATCACGCCCTCGGCCATCATTAACCCAGGGGGGACGCCGGGCACAGGCCCCACCACTTTCAGCCCCATTGTGATCACGCCCAACCAGGGAGACATCATCGTCGTAGGCATTCCCGGCACGCTGAGCCTGACGGTGAGTTCGCCGCAGAATGGGGCATCTCTTCCCACTTGCCAGATCCCGGTCACGGGCACCTCGACGGGCGCGCAGGACATCACCATCACGGTGAACGGGCAGCCCGCGCAGACCACTTCCACCAACAATCCGAACGATCTGAATCAGGTGGCGTTCACTGCAACGGTTCCATGCACCGGAAGCAGCACTCCAATTACGGTAGTGTCCAGCGCGCCGGGCAATACTTCGGTGTCGTACACACTGACGGTTACAACCACCAGCGTATCGACTACGACGACCGTGCAGTCCAACCTGAATCCATCGCTGTACGGGCAATCGGTTACTTTCACAGCTACCGTCGCATCCACCGGCTCGGGCACACCCACAGGGACGGTGACGTTCCTGGATGGAGCGACGGTGCTGGGTACAGGCAATTTGAGTGGAGGAGTGGCGACATTCCCGACGAGTTTGCTCAGTGTCGGGTCGCATTCGATCACGGCAATTTATGGTGGGAGCTCGAGCTTTGCCGCCAGCACCTCAGGGATACTTATCCAGACGGTGAACTCGGCGCCGCTGGTGATTACAGCGGGCAGCGCGACCATGTCCTACGGCGGCACGGTGCCTGCCATCACGCCCAGCTATAGTGGTTTCGTTCCCGGCGACAGCGCAGCCAACCTGACCGCGCAACCGCTGTGCACCACTGCGGCGACCGGCGCGAGCAACGTGGGCAGCTATCCGACCACTTGCTCGGGCGCAGCTGATCCGAACTACAGCATCAGCTACCAGGCCGGCACGCTGAAGGTTGTTCCGGCGGTGCTGACGGTGACCGCAACCAGCCAGAGCGATGTCTATGGCGCGGTGGACCAGGATCACTGCGGCAACGCAAACCAGCACCTTACCTACACCATCACCGGCTTCGTCAACGGCCAAACCCGGAACGAGGTACTTACCGGCTCACCGGACGAGCAAACAACAGCGACCAACAAGAGCGACGTCGGGACCTATCCGATCACCATTACGCAGGGCAGCCTGGAGCTGAACAACACCCTGGGCAAGAATTACACACTGGTGTTCGTCAACGGCACGCTGACAGTGACGCCGGCTACGTTGACCGTGGTGGCCAACTCTTATAGCCGCTCGATCAACAAGCCCAACCCGAACTTCGGGTACACCATCACCGGTTTCGTGAACGGTGACAACCAATGGAACGCGACCACAGGCGCGCCGGCATGCTGCACGACGACCGCAACGACGAGCAGCCCGGCGGGCAATTACACCATTGCCATTGGCGAGGGAAGCCTGGCAGCGAAGAACGGCAACTACACGTTCACGTTTGTGAATGGGGTCCTGATCGTCTTCAATGCAAAGAACCCGAACGATCCGCACTGCGACGGGCATGGCAACTTCCACTCCAACCCGCAGTATGACTGCAACAACTGGGCAGACAAATCAAGCTACAGCTACTACTGGGGGAAAGGAGGCCATGGACCGAACGTAATCCAATGTCCCTAGGGGTTGAATTGCAGCTGGCGATTCAGGAGGGCGGAGGCTTTAACCCGCTGGATTGATACGAGGGCGCAAGGGATGAATCTCTGCGGAGATTGTTCCTTGCGCTCTTGTCTTTTGTCGCGAAAATGTGTTCTTCCAATCGCACTTGACGACGTGGCGTCATAGCCGAAATGGCGGGAAGTGACGGATTGCCCGTGCGCCTGGCGAGGGCTGCAATTGATAGTGCTTGAGGCGGATGATTTGTAAGGTATGGATTGACTGGTCGGGGCGGAGGGATTCGAACCCCCGGCCCTCTGCTCCCAAAGCAGATGCGCTACCAGGCTGCGCTACGCCCCGACGTACTGCTTCGATTGTAACCTGAATCGGTTTGGAAGCGGTTTTGGCAGGGGTGAGGCATGGACGGAGCCTGCGGGGCTGGGGAGGACTGTCCAACCTGATTCGATGCTACAATCGTAAGGGTATATGGCGGCTATAGTTCAGCGGCAGAACGCCTGACTGTGGCTCAGGATGTCGTGGGTTCGATCCCCACTAGCCGCCCCAAGAATTTCCTTGAGCTGGACGACCCGCAGCATCCCCATTCGTTTTCGATAGTCGAATTGCCGAGTCTCCGTGACCCCTAGACCCAGGAACAATGCAGAGCTTGACGACGCAACCCAGGGACTTCCGCATTGGCTCACGCGGTTCGAGCCTAGGTGGGGGCTGAGCAATGGCCACCTGCAGACGATAGTCGGGAACTTTCTTCCCCGTCCGCCGTTTTGGCTTGCTTCAGTGGCGGAGCTGGTTGAGGTGGACCCGGCGGACGGCAGCCGCGTGCTGTGCCATTGCCACTGGCAGGATGAGGCGATCCGTTCCGAGCGGCTTACGATTGTTCTGGTGCACGGACTTGAAGGCTCGTCGGACTCGCAGTACATTCAGGGCCTGGCGGCGCGGGCATGGGATGCGGGCTGCAACGTGGTCCGCATGAATATGCGCAACTGCGGCGACACCGATGCGCTGACGCCCACGCTGTATCATTCCGGACTATCAGGGGATGTGGGAGCAGTGGCGCGCCACTTTGCGCAGCGATTTGGACTTGAGCGGGTGGCGCTGGTGGGCTACTCGATGGGCGGCAACCTGGTGCTGAAACTGGCTGGGGAGCTGGGCCCGGAGGCGGGGATTTGCGCCGTGGCGGCGGTCTGTCCCGCTATCGATTTGGCAGCCGGGGCGGACGCCCTGCACGAGCCGCTCAATCGCGTTTATGAGTGGCGATTTCTGCGCGGATTGATGCGGCGATACGCGCGCAAAGCGGCGCTGCTTCCCGACGCGTATCTTCCCGCCGAAGCATTCCGACCGATCCGCTCGATTCGCCAGTTCGACCACAGAATAGTGGCCCGTTATTGCGGCTTCCGCGATGCCGACGACTACTATTACCGCTCTTCAGCCGCGCGGGTCGTGGACCGCATCGCGGTGCCCACGCTGATATTTCTGGCGCAGGACGACCCGTTCATCCGGCTGTTTCCCGAGACGCGGGAAAAGTTGCGTGCCAACCCGCACATCACTTTTGTGGAGACACGCCACGGGGGCCACTGCGCATACCTTTCGCGAGATCGTGGCGACGAGATCCATTGGGCGGAAAGTGGAGTGATTCGGTTCTTGACTACTGAGTTCGGGCAACGGGATGGAGGCTGACTGGGAGGTCGAAGTGGGCGGCGGCGCGCCGGTGATCGACGCACTGTGGGCGGGTTTTGTCGACTTGCGACAGCAACCTGAACGCATTGAGGAGATTGCGGAGGCTGCGAGGTTTCCGGCGCTTGGCGGTCTGCTCGAGAGGCTGAATTCGCCGGGCTCGCCGGTGTGGACCGCAAAATGCGATCTGTGGGAGCCGGTGGAGCCTGGCGAAGCAGCCAACCTAACCGTTGTCGAAGACGACTTACCGGCCGCGCTGGCCGTCTATGTCGACCTGCTTCCGTGTGCCGGAAGCGTTTTTTCCCAATGGCAGCAGGCTGAAGCTTTCTGCCGGGAATGGGTGGCGCGGCTTGGGCAGATAGCAATGGCTGGCTGCTCGGTGGAGCTTGTGGTGCGGCAGGCAGTGGCGGGTTTGGCGGAGGGATTTGCGGTTACCGCGTATGTGAGCGCCGAGGGCCACGATCGGGCTGGGGCGGCAGAGACTCTGGCTCGCGCGCTGAGTGCCTTTGCGGCTGCGATTCCGGCCACGGAGCGTACCGAATGAGCGGCTGCAAAAGCTACAATGAAGGAGCGTGGGCGAGTAGCTCAACTGGACAGAGCACCGGCCTTCTAAGCCGGGGGTTGTAGGTTCGAGCCCTACCTCGCCTACCACGTATTTAGCTGCTACCTTCCAGCATCCAGCTCTCAGCTCTCAACTGCCGCGTCATTCTCGATGGCCGAGGAGTGCCTGCTATACTCAGGGCACTTTGGAGAGCCTTTTCAACCTTTGCGATGGATGCCGCCCCCAATGCGCCCCCGAACCTGGAACCGGAGGATCGCGGGGAAAGGCTTGCGAAGGGCCGTAAGTGGGGGAACTTCGAGTTACTGGCGCTGGTGGG
>Ga0302278_10003581_pt1 | contig 16795 bp, 13 predicted proteins | sample III_Bog_N3_2_FD_194543 | JGI IMG/M metagenome (GOLD analysis project Ga0302278, IMG submission 194543) | Peat permafrost microbial communities from Stordalen Mire near Abisko, Sweden - III_Bog_N3_2 | ecosystem: Environmental > Terrestrial > Soil > Wetlands > Peat | place: Sweden: Abisko...
GCCGACATTCTCTTGGTGGGCGCGATCGCCATCCCGCCGACTCACATCAACTCCACGCTTTGGAAATTTGCCAGCAAGAATAATGGAGACCTGCTCGAAGAAGTCGGATGGCCCGAACTGGCGCAAGCCATCGCGCAGATCCGCGATTCACTTCCCGCCGAAGACCGTTCTCACTTCGGTGTGCTTGCCGCCAACTACGGCGAAGCGGGAGCCATCAACTTATATGGTCCCGCGCTCGGACTGCCGCCCGCTATCAGTGGCGTCAATTCGTTCTGGGCTTATGGCTATCCCAGCCCGCCCCCGCAAACCTTGATCGTCATAGGCTTCTCGGAGGGTTTTCGGCAGCGCAACTTCACATCCTGCCAAATTGGCGGACATTATCCCAATCCATACAACATCGAGAACGAGGAATCTCGCGATCATCCGGACATTTACGTCTGCCGGGGATTGCGTCAGTCCTGGCCCGACTTTTGGAGTGACTTCCAGTACTACGGCTGACGACCGCACACCAGTCCGTAGTTAGAACTTATGGCGAGCTGCGGAATTCTCGCGCGTGCCCAACAGTGTCTGTCCTACGGTCATTTGCGCGGGCGTTGGGATATGTCCTATCGTCGGAAATAACTGGCGTACTTGTGTGGGCAAGCACGCCGTCAAAGCATTCGGAAACCGCCTGGCATCCTCCACCGTGGTGTTTCCCGCCTCTTTCCTACGAACGTCGGGCCCCTGGGGCGTTGCCTTCCGAGGTGGTTGTATGAAGTTGTTTTTCTGCTCGCTTGTGTTCGCCGTCATTCTCTTGCCGGCTCTGTGTTCGGCTCAAATGCCCTATCAGGTGATTGCCGTCGAAGCTGGCGGCACGATCCGAGGCAACGTGAAGTGGCAGGGCAGCTTGCCACACCTGGTGCCGTCCGAAACCAACAAGGATGCGCAAGTCTGCGATCCCTCCGGACAAAAACGCCGCGACCTCGAGCGCCTGCTGGTCTCTCCCAACGGAGGTGTCGCCAACACCGTCGTGTACCTCAAGAACATCACGCGTGGCAAGGCGATGGACCTGCCCACTCAGCGCCGCTCGCTGAATCAAAAGAACTGCCGCTACGAACCGCATATTCTGCTGGTCCCGGTGCAGGCCACGCTCTCGGTGAAAAGCAGCGATCCGTTATTGCATACCGTCCACATGTCCGGCAGCGCCGACTACAACCTGCCCTTCACCGCCGAAGGGCAGGAGATTACTCGCCCCATGACGCGCGCGGGCGTGGTCAGTCTACGTTGCAATGCCGGCCACGTCTGGATGAACGGCGAAATGATTGTAGCCACGCATCCGTACTATGCCGTCACCGATCAGGATGGCGACTTCGAACTCCGCGACGTGCCTCCGGGCGAGTACGAGATCGCAGCCTGGCATGAGGGATGGCGCGTCGTCGGCGAAAGCGCGCTCTACGATATCGAAACGCAGGCGCGCGGAAAGCGCCCGGTCTTCTCGGAGCCCATGATCTGGAGCAAGTCCGTCACCGTGCCTTCGCGGGGAACCGCCGAAATCAATTTCACGATTGGCGAACATACCGCCCAGATGTCCCAGGGACAGTAAGCGGTTGTTCGGGAAGGCGAGCCGGCCTGGAAGTCCTTCGGACTTCTAAAGGCTGAGGAAAATGTGTTTTTCGAGCGCGGCATTGCCCCAGCGACTGGAAGCCGCTGTTGATTCGCGGGATTTACGGCACGAGTGGAAACTCGTGCCCTTCCCCAAACCGCCGCGGCTCGCAGTTTTTCCGCAAACTCTTTGGCCGACCGAGGGGAAGCTGGCGGCAAATTCGGTCAGCCCGAAATTCCTTCCATCCGAACCGGCCTGAATTCCCAGTACAATACAAAGAGCATGTCTCGCCGCGTTTATCTCGACAACAACGCTACCACCCCGGTTTTACCGGAGGTGTTCGAGGCTATGCGTCCCTACTTCGCCGAGCATTTTGGGAACGCCTCGTCCATCCATCATCATGGACAAGAGGCTCGCGCCGCCGTGGAGCGCGCACGGGAATCGCTAGCAACGTTGCTCGGCTGCCAGCCATCCGAAATCGTCTTTACCAGCGGCGGCACCGAGGCGGACAATCTGGCCATCTTCGGAACCACGCTCCCCGGCGACCACATCATTACCTCGACGGTTGAGCATCATGCCGTCCTCAATGCCTGCAAGCATCTTGCGAAGCAGGAATGCGAGGTCACGTATGTTCCTGTCGACTCTTGTGGCCTCGTCGATCCGGCGGACGTCAAACGCGCGCTGCGCCCGAATACAAAACTGATCAGCATCATGATGGCCAACAATGAGACGGGCGTGTTGCAGTCCGTTGAACTGCTGGGGACAATTGCCGCGGAAGCCGACGTCTATTTCCATACCGACGCTGTGCAAGGCGCTGCCAAGGTTCCCATTGATGTAGCTCGCATCGGATGCGACTTGCTGACTATATCGGGCCATAAGATGCACGCCCCGCAAGGCATCGGAGCCCTCTACGTGCGGAAGGGAACTCAGCTCAACCCCGTGCAGTACGGGGGAAGCCACGAGCGCTCCCGCCGGGCGGGAACCGAAAACGTTCCCGGCATCGTCGCGTTTGGCAAGGCCGCGGAAATGGCGCGATCTGGCCTGCAGCGAAACGACGATCGAACCTTGTCGGACAAAAACATTTCCGCCCTCCGCGACCGTCTCGAAAGGGAACTGCTCACGATCGAAGGTACGACTTTGAATGGAGCGGACGTGCCCCGCGTGCCGAACACAACTAATATTTGCTTCGAGGGGATCGAAGGGGAGGCCCTCGTCATCGCGCTCGACCTGCAGGGACTGGCGGTCTCGACGGGCGCGGCCTGCTCCTCTGGAGCGATCGAACCCTCGCACGTGCTAACCGCGATGGGCCTAAGTCGCGATCAGGCGAAATCCAGCATCCGTTTTAGCCTGGGTAAGCAAAATGCGGGCGACGATATCGACTTCGCGCTGAGTGTGATTCCGGCGACCGTGGCGCGTCTAAGAAGTCTTTCTCCGGTATGGACCGCGGTCGCGGTAACGTCGAACCAGGCAGCGCATAAATAACAGTGGGTTAGGATTGGGCTAATAGCCAACGCCAAGAGCCAAATGCACTCCGCAACCATCGCCGTAGCCATGTCGGGAGGAGTCGACTCCTCAGCCGTTGCGGCCATGCTGCGCGCCGAAGGGCACAATCTCATCGGACTGACGATGCAGCTCTGGAACCAGCGCCGCCTCGCTGGACACGCGGGCATGCCGGAGTCCGTGCAGGGGCGCTGCTGCTCGATTGACGATGTTTACGATGCGCGACGTGTCGCCGAAACCCTTGGCATTCCTTACTATGTCGTCAACCATGAAGAGCGTTTCGAGCGCGACGTCGTGCGGCCCTTTGTTGAAGAGTATCTGGCGGGACGCACGCCGATCCCATGCAGCCTGTGCAATAATCACCTCAAGTTTGATCAACTTCTCGTGGTTGCCCGCCAAATCGGAGCCGATCAGATTGCCACGGGCCATTACGCTCAAGTTCTTTTCGATGAGCAGGTCGGCCGCTGGCTGCTGAAGCGGCCCACGGATAAGTCGAAGGATCAGACTTACTTTCTCTTTGGATTAACGCAAGAGCAGCTTAGCCGGACTCTGTTTCCGTTAGGCGGCATGACCAAGCCCGAAGTCCGCGAACTCGCCCGCAAGCATCGCCTCGTCATAGCCGAGAAGCCCGACTCGCAGGAAATCTGTTTCGTCCCCGGCGGCGACTACAAGCGCTTCATCGATGCGTACCTTGCCGAGCAAGGGGAGAACGCTCCAGAAATCAGCCGCGACACCGTCGGCGGCGAAATGGTTACGACCGACGGCAAAGTGATTGGCGAGCACGCCGGAGTACACAACTTTACCGTCGGGCAGCGCAAGGGACTCGGCGTGGCGACGGGGTCTCCGCTCTACGTCATTCAGATCAAGAACGACACGAGGCAAGTGATCGTCGGAAAAGATGAAGACCTGTTCTCGCGAACTCTGACCGCTCGGCGGGTTAACCTGATCTCAACCGAAGCACTCAGGCAGCCTATGCGGGTGGCCGTCAAAATACGCCACAAGCATCAGCCCGCGCCCGCCACCATCCAATCGACCGGGCCAGAAGAGGTTCAGGTCACCTTCGACGAACCGCAGCGTGCGATCACTCCGGGACAAGGCGCCGTTTTCTATGACGAAGACATAGTGGTGGGTGGCGGATGGATCGAAGACCGTACTGCCTGATCGGTTGACCAATTGATTGAGAGGATCCGAAACTGGATTACTTCGCGAGAGGTTACCTTTGATTACTTGTTCCCGACTTACTAGCACTTTCGTGGACTGGACCCGCCGATAGCTCAGAGTTAGGGTTGATTCACGACGGACCTTCCGATCTCTCTCCCCTACAAAGAGGGTCGCGCGTGGGGAGAGATTTATGAAAATCTGGCATCTGGCTTATGCGGCGTTAGGCATCGCGGTGGCGCGCTGGGTCTTCAAGCGCCAGCCCACACAGGTATCCGATCCTATTTCTCGTTTGCGTTCTTCTGGCCTGCTGTAAAGCAGTGGAGACAGGGGCAGGACGCGCCCCGTTGCGCGTCGCTTCGATCTGAGCGCGTTCTTGCCCCGTTCCCATTTCTCTGCGAGGCACCTCGAGTATTGACTTTTGACGACTAACTATTGACTAACTGCGGAAGTACAACAACCTCCGTGTCCCTCCGGTAACTTCTTTTCCGTTCCACCTCGCCTAAACTTGCTGTAGACACGCTAAGGGCCATCGCGCTCTTTAGCGATCGTGATTATGCGCTCCCGATTCGCCAATTTGACGCTCGCCATCTTGTGCTTCCTGCTCGTTTCCGCGATGGCCTCCGCGCAAGACGATCCAACGCCACTGGGCGACGTGGCGCGCACTTTGCGACAAGACAAGCTGCAGCAGCCTCCGAATCAGCAACCGGGGCCAGCCGACACGGTCATCGACAACGACAATCTTGCGCAGGTTATGGAAGACGCGAAGAACGCGAGACCCGTCAAGTCGGACAAGACTGTTTTTTCGATCGACACTGCGACCAACACCCTGAAAGTGTCGTCGCCCGACGTGACCTGCAGCCTGTCGTTCAATGCCAAGTCGAGTGCACTGCTCATCAAGCCGGTGCTGGTTGAAGATCTGCCGCTGGCCGAACTGGTGAAAATCGACGGCCCCGGTTCCATTCAGGACGAAAGTCTGCAACTGCAGGTCTTCAACGGAACGGATTGGGATCTCCGCGAAATCACCATCGGACTGACGCTCGAACGGAAGCCTGGAGAGAATGCTGAACTGGCAGCGCGCGCCCGTATTATTCCCGCGTCCGAGGGCAGTGCGAACGCCGTCGCCGTCGAACGGCGATCCGATGTGACGCTTCTGTTCCATCTCAAGGCGCAGGCCAAGCCTTTCACCACGCAGTCGTTCCGGGAAGACATTGGAATCACGCCCGGTCCCGACGAAGATTGGCGATGGTCGATCGTAGAGGCCAAAGGAATCAGGCCATCCCATGTCGTGGCGCCGGATCCGCTGACTGATCCGCTGTTCGCCAGTCCATCGTCAATCTTGCCCGGATCGAACGACACGCAGAAAGCACCCATCGTTCCACTGGCCCCCAGCAACGCGCCCAACCCGTAGGCCAACCAGCAACAGCCCAGACGTTTGCAGATCCTCGTTAGTCCAACGAAGGCTGGGGGAAATGCGGCGTAAGGTTACTACTTCGACATAGTAGTTGCGATCGTCTCCGTTGCGCCCAGCAGGGCGTAAAACCCGCGCGGAGCCGTTGTTTCGCTGTAATGGCTACTACGACAATAAACATGATTGATTGTGGAGTGAGCAATTTTGCACAGACTGAAAGAACAGAAAATGGGAAACTTCTGAATCCGCAAAGGAATCTTAGGTGCCCTTCAATGACGAGGCTGTCGTTTTCGGCTCTCATGGAATGGCCGTGGGTGAAGGAGGACTTCATGTGGATACTGACCAAGCACTTGCGCGATCGACCGTCCCGGGCGCAACTGGAATCGTTGCTGGTTCAACGCACCGACGCTCTGCAAAAGCTGTCACAGCGGTTGCTGCGGGTGCAGGACGAAGAACGGCGGAAAATAGCGCGCGATCTGCATGACGTTGCCGGGCAAACATTGGCCGCCCTAAAAATGGCCCTGGCAGACCTTGAGAATCGCCTGAAAACGAAAGAATCTACGGCGGGCGTGCTCTGCGATTTGGCGGCGTTGACCGATCAGGCGCTGCAGGAGATTCGCACTGCGTCGTACCTGTTGCATCCTCCTCTGCTCGATGAAATAGGTTTCAGCGCGGCCGCCCAGTGGTATGTGGAAGGTTTCGGCAAGCGCAGCGGGATCGCGGTCAACCTGATTTTCGCCAGCGACTCCGAGCGTTTGCCGGGCGATATCGAGACGGCGCTGTTCCGGGTGCTGCAGGAGAGCCTGACCAATGTGCATCGCTACTCCGGTTCGGCAGAGGTTTCTGTGCGGTTCCAGCGCCAGCAAGACGTTGTGATGCTGGAGGTGACCGATCGTGGATGTGGTATTCCGGCCGAATTGTTACTCAGCTTGGCCGAAGGCCGCGCACAAATGGGCGTGGGGCTGTGCGGCATGCGCGAGCGGCTGGACGAACTGCATGGCACGCTGGAAATCAACTCCAGTGCAGCGGGGACAACTCTACGGGCCTTCGTGCCATTAGAGTCCAAGGATGGGGCGCGCCGCTGTCGAGAGTACCTCCCGATTCCTATGGTTGTGGTCGGCAGCTCGACGGCGAGAATTGCACAGTTATGAAAAACCTTCGGATTGTGGTGGCCGATGATCATGAACTGGTGCGTCATGGCCTGGTTGCTTTACTCAGTGCGCGGCCAGGCTGGGAAGTATGCGGGGAGGCCGAGGACGGACGAACCGCAGTGGACCGAATCAGGGAGTTGAAGCCGGATGTTGCCGTTATTGACCTGGGGATGCCGCTGCTGAACGGGCTGGAGGCCACCAAGCAGATTGTGCGTGAAAATCCGCAAGTCAGCGTTTTGATCTTGACGGTTACGGACGCGGAGCAGGCCGTTCGCGGAGCGCTCGACGCCGGGGCGCGAGGATTCATTCTGAAATCAGATTCCGCGCGGGACCTGGTGACAGCGGTGCAGGCTCTGCAACACGGGACGACATTTTTCACTGCGAGAGTCGCCGACATGGTTCTTTCCGCTTACCTGGACAATGCCCGTGACCCGAAGAAGAAAGACAAGAGCGACTCTCCGCTGAACCCGCGTGAACGCGAAGTGCTGCAACTTCTGGCGGAAGGGCATAGCTCGAAGGAGGTCGCGATTCTCTTGGGGATCAGCCCGAAGACATCCGAGACGCACCGCGCCAACATCATGCGGAAACTGAAAATCCACTCGGTCGTCGACCTGGTACTGTTTGCGGTACGCAATGGCGTCATTCAGATTTCGATGGACGGAGCGAGCCACACCCGCGCACATCGCGTTGCCTGATCGAAAGTGGCTACTCTGGCGGCCGTGTTACGCGGACTTGGTGCCGGCAATCGCCTGTTCGGCGGGATGCAGATGGAATAAACGCTGCAGCGCAGTCGTCATCTGTTCCTGCTGCACCTTCTCTGGAAGCTCCTTAAGTTCACGGGCCAAAGATCCTGCGATGCGTTGTGTCATGCGGGACAGGACGGCGTTGAGCATCTCGTCCTGGTCTTTGGAAAATGGCCCAGTCTCTTGTTTGAAGGAATCGAGTTCTTGCCGGCAAATTTCGTCGAGTTTCGAGCGCAAAGCCACAATCGTCGGAACCACGCGCTCGGCCATCAGTTTGTGACGGAAGCCCTGCGCCTCAACTTGTAAAATCTTCTGCGCTTCGATCGCTGCCTGGGCGCGCTCGGTTGCGTTGTGGTCCGCCACGGCCTCAAGATCGTCGAGGTCGTAGAGATAAATCCCTTTGACATTGCGCACTTCGGGATCGACATCCCGCGGCATGGCAATGTCAACGATGACGAGCGGCCGCATATTCTGCCCGTCGTCTTCGGGCTCTCGGAGGGCTTCGCTTGGCGGTTCGTGGGTGCATCGTTCTCGCACCGAACGATCTCGCATCGATCGTCCCTGCATCGATCGTTCCCGCTTCGATCGTTCCTGCTTCGATCGTTCCCGCATCATGCGTTCGGCGTCTTGACGCGTGAGGACGGTTTGCGGACAAGAGGTCGAAGTGATAATGATGTCGGCGTCGGCCATGTGCTTCCAGCGTTCTTCGAAGGGAATTGCGCAACCTCCAAGTTTGGAGGCTAGTTCAGCAGCGTGCTCCAGAGTGCGGTTGATGACGGTTACGAGCACGGATTGCTGGCTGAGCTCAGAGGGATAGTTGTCAGCGGGCCTGTCTTTGTCGGGACCCCGGTCGGGACCCCGGTCGGGATCTCGATTAGGATCTCGATTAGGATCCAGATTAAGCAGGCCGCGCGCCGAGAGTTCGGCCATCTTGCCCGCTCCCAGCAGCAAAACTTTCTTGCCTTCGAGTGTGCCGAGAGTTTTTTGGGCGAGTTCTACCGCAGCGAAGGGAATCGACAGAGCAGCGTGGCCGATTGCGGTCTCGCTGCGCACACGTTTTGAAACCGTGAGCGCCTTCTGCAGCACGGCGTCAAGGAACCTTGCCGAGGCGCCCATTTTCTGCGCCAGTTGCCACGCGTCTTTCACCTGAGCCACAACTTGGGGCTCGCCCACCACCATCGAGTCGAGACTCGAGGCGACCCGGAAAATGTGAAGTAAAGCGGCGTCGTCGAGCAGGCGGTAAAAGTGTTTCCACTCGGAGAGCGTAAGTCCGTAGTCGGCTGCCAGCAAGCGCATCGCGGAGTTAGCGGCGAGCGTAACATCGGATGCCCACAGCCAGAACTCCGTCCGGTTACAAGTCGCCATCACCAGGACTTCTTCGATGCCCTCGGCCCGCGACAACTGAACCAAAGCCTCGCAGCGGCGACCCTCACTGATCCAGAAGCGTTCGCGAACACCGACCGGGGCCGTACGGTAGTTCAGGCCGATGACCATTAACGCCGGTTCCACTGGTGGATACTCCTCGACTCACATACCCCCGGAGCACCTCGTGGGCCAAAATAATTCCATTCCGATAGGGACAGTGTTTTCAATGGATTAGGGGGTTTTATTGAAAGTCGTGTGTGATGAATCGGGGCGGGGAATTGTGGGATATCGCGCTCGGTTCGTGTGTTTTGGCCCGTGGTATTTTTCAACACAGCGAAGGCGTAGGCGGGCAAGATTAGATCCTTCGCTTGCTCTTGAGTCGGCAACGACACGCGAAAAACGTTTCCGCTCGGACGACCGCCAAGCGCAAGGTCAGCCGGTTGCGTTAGTTCGCGACTTCTACGGGAGCGGCTTCCTTAATCTTCTTTAAATCTTTGGACTGCGGCTCATACGCGCAGAAAGGCTCTTCGCTGAGAAAGTTTCCGGTTGCGGCATAGGCGCGGGCACGACATCCCATGCAAACGTTGCGGAACTCGCAGCACCCGCACTTGCCTTCAAGATTATTGGTATCGCGCAGTTGATTGAAGACGACGGAATTTTCCCATATATCGGCGAAGGCCTGGTTGCGCAAGTCGCCTGCCAATGCGGGGAGATATCCGCAAGGAAAAACTTCGCCTTCATGCGAGATGAAGCAGACGGCGGTACCGGCAAGACAGCCTTTGGTCATGGCATTCATATCGGAGGGATGGGAGCCGGGATGACCCACGATGGGACCGTGTCCCTGGGGCTTCAACTCGATTCCAGTCGAGCCAGGCATCACCATTTCGGTTGGTCCGATGTGAGACGAAGGAGGCGCGGATCCAAGTTGCGCGGCCTGCGCTGCAGCCGTCTCCGAACGATGCTCTTTTGCGCGGCGCTGGCGGACAACCCGGAAGTAGTGAGGCGCGCACGTGGCCTTCATTTCAATCCCGCCTTCGAGCGAGCGATCGTAGAACCAGTTCAACATGCGCTCGTACTCGTCCGGAGGAACCATTTGCTCGGTGGCGATGTCGACTCCACAGCCCACCGGCACTAACAGGAATGTGTGCAAAGCATCGGCGCCAAGCGATTTTGCGAGTTCAAGAACTTCGGGAAGTTGATGCGCATTGTGGCGTGCAATGGTGGTGTTGATCTGTACCGACATGCCGAGATTTTTCAGGTTGCGGAATCCGGCAATGGCCGCGTCGAAGGCTCCGGGGATGCCGCGGAAACTGTCATGAGTGAGGGCATCGGCTCCATCAAGACTGATGGCCACGCGCTGCACTCCGCTATCGACGATCATGCGTGCGACTTCTTTGCTGACGAGCGTACCGTTGGTGGCGAGGGCGACGCGCAGGCCTTTTTCCGTGCCATAACGGGCCAGTTGGAAGATATCGGAGCGATAGAGAGGCTCGCCGCCGCTGAGTACCAGGATGGGACTGGAGACTTCGGCAATCTGATCGATGATTTCTTTCGCGGCTTGCGTCGAAAGATCGGAGGGAGCGCTGAGCTCGGTCGCGGTGGCACGGCAATGGACACAGCGTAGATTACAGCCTTTCGTCAACTCCCAGAAAATCAGCCGCGGCTTATTCTTGCTCGCCGTGCTCGCGGAGTGCGGATGGGAATGCTGAGCGGTGGTATGTCCGTTACCGTTGACCTGAGCCATTTGCAATCGCCTCCCACTCGAACCATAAGTTCTGGCGCCGGACCCCTGGCGCAGAATCGATGAGGCAACAATAAGAGAGAAGGGCACGGCGAGCCGTGACAGACATCACTAGAAAATGTGATTCTGATCACGCGGGGCAAGACCAGTTGAATGTGCGGGATAGAGCCCTCGTTGCACCTCGCACGTTCTTGGCGAAGGGGTTAGTCGCGGAGTATCACGTCTGGAGTCCGCGCTGTCCAGACTCTCGAGGATGTTCGACCCTCGGGCGCTCTTATTGGGGCGAATCACTCGTTGGAAAATTGGCTGGCTCCAGGTCAATTAGTGAAATGGCGATTTATCGCCAACTAATTGCCTTGCGTCCGTCGCTCTTAGCCATCCATGTGAAGCCGCGCACGCGGACAGGAACGAAGTCTGACCTGATGTGACCCGGTTCGTCAGTTTTGAGAGGTAACGATCCGGTTCAGGGAAAAGGGCGGCAGGTCAAAGCTCCCTCCGTCGAACGGCCCTGTGGAGTTGGTAAGAATGCCTTCCCCATTGACGATCGTAGTGAGCGAGGGCGCGGACAAGCTGGTGATCGTTCCCACCCCCATTCCCGCATAATGCAGCGTCAAGGTTTCGGGGCCGTAGTTGGTGATCAGCCACTGATTCGTCGCACCTGAGAGCGCAACTCCCGTGGCCGAGGGATAGGCTTTTGCGCCGGCGCCGGGCTTGATGCGTGGCGCTTCGGGGAATACGACTTGCGACGCGGACGCGCTCCCTTGCAATGCGTTGCCGATCAGGGCGTAGGCTTGACCGGTGGCGGTGAGATCGCCGGGAGTGGCATTGAATGTGATGGTCTTGCCCAGGCAGCTATCCCAGTACGAAGAAGTATTCTGGAAAATGAGCGAGGTTGTGGATCCGGTCATGTTATAGAGTTGCATCTGGTCAATGGATGCAGTGGACAGGAACTGGAGTACCATTTGCGTCTGATACAAGCCTTCGAGCCAAGTCCCGGTAAACTGCGCATTGCTCGTGCAGTCGGAAAATCCGCCAAACTCGGTAATCCATATTCGCAACCGTTTCTTTTCGGCGGGCCGCACTTCGCCGGCGAGAATGGTGGCCCAATCGGTGAAGGCGAGGCTGAGTACGGCGTCTGCTGGTGTACCGTCCCACACACCGCCGTCGATGATGCTGTCGTAGCGATGGATCGTGACTGCGTCGATCCCCTGAATGTTTTCCAGCACGGGAGTGTTCCAGGTCCTGGTTCGGCGGTCGCCGGAACTGGGAATGGAAAGCATGGACGCAAATTTTGCATTGGGAAACGACTGCTTGAGCATCGTGGCCCAGAGGTTTGCGGTGAGTTGGTAATCTTTCGCGGTCGGAAACTCGTGGTCATGATCGGGCCCCGACCAGTAAAATTCGTTGCCTAGTTCGAGGTCGATATCGCCGCCCGGCAATCCCAGGGCTTGGGCCGCCTGGAGCAACTGAATCTGGTAGTCCATGGCGGCGGAAAGCGTAGCCTTGGTGATCAACTCGTTGTTGTAAGTCATGACGTTCAGGTTGTAGAGCGGCTGCACATCGGTCGCCTGATGCAAGCTCGATAAATCGGCCAGGAAATCCTGCACGTTTGCCGAACCGCCGAGCGGATACATGGTACCTTGCTGCCAATCCCAGTAGTTCCCCGCGTCGCCGCCCGGAAATCGCACGCTTTCGATGCCTGCACTCTGGAGAGCCGCCTCGAGCGAGGGATCGGTCCAGGAAAGAACGGGGTCCAAATACACGTTCTCAATGTTGAGCCCCCAAAACATGGGACCAATCGCGTGCGGCGGTCCAATCGTCTTGGGGACGGATCCGCCCGAGTCGGCGGCCGACACAAACGTGGACAGGGCGAGCACGGGCAATAGAATCGACAGGGTCAAGGGGCAAACCTTCATGCGCCACTCCATGTTGTTTATTTTCGCAGGACTCACCCTATTGCTCCCCGGGGAGCCGCCTATGCAAACCCGGTTGCATAAAGGAAGTTTCGCCCACCAAGCGCTTGAGTTCGGCAAACTACCGGGGGAATGCCCCGAGTTAACGATAACGATTGTCAGTAAACCGCGATGATTTCCAAACAGGCGATTGCGCTCCAAACCGGATCAATGAGTGCTATCGCGATGTTTTACCAACAACCAAGCGAGTAGTGACGGGTCGAACTTACTGGCCCCACTCAAACTTGATGGATGGGGAACAGCTCATTCCCACACCCCGCACGGTTGTAGTCCCTTTCTGCTTGCCCGACACGAAGGGCAGCAGCGCGAATTGGAGATTACCTTCGCCGTCTACCTTCGCATTGACCGGATGCTTTTCCCCGTAAGACTGGCTATCGAAAGAAGCATCGCTATTGACGGGGAACCCGCTGCCAGTAAAGTAGGCCAGTTCAAAGTGAGGAAGGAGCCGTTCGACGCTCAACGTGCAACCTTTATCTTTTCCCGTGATCGGATCGGGCACGATGACGATAGCCGCCCTATTCAACATCCGGGCCTTCGGTCAACTGGGGATAGCAGCCACGCTCACTGCCATTCCGCGGTAGAGAAAGATCCATATGTCGAGGGCAGATAGATAAATCCGCCGGGAGTGACCTCTGATGTGGCGACGTTAAAGCCATAGATCATCAGCTGATAGGTGGAGTATACGGAAGCAACTCCGTAGACCAGCGTTCCATCCGGGCTGAATTGGGTGACCTCATAGGGAATGTAATTGGAGGTATCAACAATCTTCGTCTGAGACAATTCAACCTTGTCGATCTGGGTGAGATCAGAGGCGATTGCCATGAAGAGGTATTTGCCCGAGGGATGAACAAGGCCGCTGGAGTAACCGCAGGCTTCCAACATCTGAGCCGTGCAGGTCAGCAACGGTGTGCTGGTAGAAGGCACGATCGGATAGATATTCACGCTATCGTAACCCTGTGCATAGTTGAAAGGCACAACGAAGTCAAACATCCGGCCGTCCACGAACTGGACGGATTCAAAGCCCTCCGTCCCATTTTGCCAGCTATAGACTTCGACATCGTCACCCAGGGCTCCGGTGGTGAGATTGACGGTGCGCTCATTGTAAGTGGCGTCGTTTGCGCCCTCTGCGCTACATGACACTTCATCATAAAGACTGGTGCCGTTCGAATTGAAGCCGAGGAGGGATAATCCACATAAAGTTGTGCCGTCCGCTCCGTTGTCGAGCGCGTACGTCGCCTCGAGTTGCGGCTGGCTGAGCTTGCCCGAGGCCGGATCAATCGCATAGCGGCGGATATACCACGGGGTGGTGTAGGCGTGATCGACGTTCACCCCTTCGAAGACTGCGTAGGCAAAGTTAGCTTTCGGGTCAACCTGCAGGCCGTCGAGATTTTTCACATTTAATTGCTGAACGGCCGGAAGCTGGGGCGATCCGGTTGAGTCCGTGGCAAAAACCCAAAGATGTTCCTGGCTTTGGGAAACGTAGCCGATGTAATAAATGAAGTGGTCGTTCGGGGCCGCAATCAGCCAGGGATTTACGTCGGGATTGACGACGGCGTTGGGCACAGTGATAGAGCCCACTTGAGCCGGATTCAGGGTCTGCGGGTCAACGTCATAGGTGACGATGGTTGTGCCCGCAGTCAGGTATACGACTTGAACGGGGGTGGACGCGGCCCGAGAGCTGGCTGAGGCGGTGTTTTGGGCTGAAGTGAGAGTGACCAGCAAAAGGGAGACGCAGCATACGAATAGACGAGGCATAAAGAACTCCTGCGGGCCCGAGTGAGATGCCTATATTCGAAAAAATGGTTGGTATATTTCATCCGAAGCTACGAAGGGACGCCTCTCGGAAGGGACGCCTCTCGCGATATAAATGCCGGCGGTGACCATCACCGAATACCGCTGCCAAACTTTTACGAGCTGGCCGCAAGAATGGCTTCTGAAGCCTTACAATATGCTCGGTTTCCTTCCACAGATCGAATCAAGGAGAGCGAAGGCAAATGGCTCATCACATTGCAAAGCAGGTGCATGACAAATTCAAAATCTTTAGCGGGGAGCTCGCGGCCGACGGCAGCATTGGCAGACTGGCCGATGAGGTCGCCGCTTTTGCCAATAAGTCGAAGATTGCTGCGAAGAGTATTGGCGTGGCGCACATCGAGCCGGGCCATCGCCTGGTGATTACTCTAGGTTATCGCGACGACGAGGAAGCGTATCCCGTGAAGTTGCACTGCGTCCCCTTGGGGAAGGCCGATGTGAAGGCGGGAAATTTTCACGCACTGGAGGCCAGCATGGCGAAGGCTACGGGCAATTATCCCAACATCATCTGCCACGAGCTCTATGTAACAGGCGGAGACAACTTCACGATGGTCCTGATGACGCACGAAGCGTCGTAATCGGCTTGAAGCGAGAGATATAAGTTTTCGAAATGACCTGGCTATCCGGCTAATTGTGGTTGGCGAGATCGCGCAGTGCGTTGGCATTCCGAATCACCAGGGTCGAGCCTTTGGACTGCACGATCTGGCGTTTCTTCATGTCCGCGAATAGACGCGTGACCGTTTCCCGGGAGGTGCCAATCATTTGCGCGATTTCTTCATGGGTCAGGCGCAGTTTCAGGCGCGGCTCTGCCTTCGAGGATTCGCCATTCTTCATGCTCCACTCCAACAGGAGCTTGGCGAGTTTTTCTGCTGCCGAGTGCGAAAGTCCGAGCGATCCAGCCTCTTTGCAGGCGCTGTGATATTTTTCGCTGAGTTGTTCGGCGACTTTGAAGCAAGCTTCGACATCGTCTTTCAGGAAGCGGAGAAAGTCTTCACGCTTGACGAAATTTACCTGGCAGGGGTCGATGGTTTCGGCGGTCACTTCATAGGGCTTGCCGGAGATGGTGGCGCTCAGTCCCAACACTTCGCCTGCGTCGGCCAATTTCACAATGACGGTGCGTCCGCTAGGGGAGTTGATGGAGAGCTTCACGCTGCCTTTGCAGATCACAAAAATGCCGCGAGGCAATTGGCCCTCGACGAACAAGACCGCTCCTTGTGGATACGCCGTGGCGTACTTGATAGCCTCAAAGGCGTGCAAGGCGCCTTCGGGCAGATCGCAGAACAGGCGATCGGTCCGCAGCTTACAGGTGATGCAGCTTTCAACGATCTCCATTCCGTAGGGCGAGAGCATGACCAGCCTCCTGTAACAAACTCGGGGGTCACTTCCTGCCTGAAAACCGTCTTCTGGTGTCCAGGGACACGTAAGCGGACCTCGTCTCAGGTCAGTTTCCGTCCGCCGAGAACTGGGCGCTGTGCTGCCAGATACATCGTAATGTGACAAGCCTCACATAAAAGGGTCTGGAAACTGGCGAGACTGACAAAGGCGCGGTGAGGAGATCACAGCCGACTAGCGTCTCAGCGCCATAGTTGTGCGGTGGTATGGCGCTCGATGGTTGTCGCGCGAATGTATGCCATCTGTGTCAAACTGCTGAGAAGATTGGTAGTCGTACAGTTTCAGAACAGCCGTCCATCAGCGGTTAAAGCCGCGATGAAAATTCGATGCTTTCGGCACAGCTGAAGCTGTGCCCTTTCAAAACCGATTCAAACTGCACCACCACCAGAAGATTGCCGCTAACGGTATCGGCCAGGAGCATCTATGGTTACGAAGCAGCAAGCGCTCGACTATCATTTTGGAACGCGTCCCGGAAAGATTGAAGTAACTCCTACCAAGCCTTGCCGGACGCAGCGCGACCTGAGCCTCGCCTACACTCCCGGAGTTGCCGAGCCCTGTCTCGAAATCCAACGGAATCCGCAGGACGCCTACAAATATACGGCGCGTGGCAATCTGGTTGCCGTTGTCACGAATGGCACCGCGGTTCTGGGACTCGGTGATATTGGAGCGCTGGCCGGCAAGCCGGTAATGGAAGGGAAGGCGGTCCTATTCAAGCGCTTTGCCGATGTCGATGTGTTCGATATCGAGATCAACAGCCATGATCCGGACGAAGTGATTCGCGTATGCCAATTGATTGAGCCGACTTTCGGCGCCATCAATCTGGAGGACATCAAGGCTCCAGAATGTTTCTACATCGAAGAGACTTTGCGGAAGACGATGAAGATTCCCGTCTTTCACGACGACCAGCACGGTACCGCGATTATCTCTGGGGCGGCCCTGCTGAATGGGCTGGAAGTTGTAGGGAAAGATA
>Ga0302278_10003583_pt1 | contig 16794 bp, 13 predicted proteins | sample III_Bog_N3_2_FD_194543 | JGI IMG/M metagenome (GOLD analysis project Ga0302278, IMG submission 194543) | Peat permafrost microbial communities from Stordalen Mire near Abisko, Sweden - III_Bog_N3_2 | ecosystem: Environmental > Terrestrial > Soil > Wetlands > Peat | place: Sweden: Abisko...
TCCGGCGCGCGAACTGAGCTCGCTGACCGCGCCGATTATCGCGGAGAATGTTTTGACTGCGCAGGGGCACAAGGACATCATTCTGGAAGCGGGCGCGGGGGACACGCTGGACGCGATCGACTCCGATACCGGGCGGCTGCTCTGGCATAAGAAGTTTGAAGTGACGGCCGCGCCGAAACAGGCGGCGCGGTGGCTTTGCCCGAACGGGTTGAATGCGACGCCGGTGATTCAATCGGGCGGGGAGAATCCGCGCGACAGAACGGTCCATGTGATTACGAGCGACGGCAAGCTGCATTCGATCAATGTGGTCAACGCGGAGGATCGTAAGGCGCCAGTGCAGTTTGTGCCCCCGTTTTCGAAAAGCTGGAGCCTGAACCTGGTGGACAGCGTGCTTTATACGACGACATCGCAGGGTTGCGGAGGCGCGAAATCGGGCGTGTGGGCGATGGATCTGAACGATCCGAATCGCGTGGTCACGTTCTTTGCGTCAACCGGCGGGATCTGGGGACGCGCGGGGGTGGCGACGGACGCGGCGGGCACGGTGTTCGCGCTGACCGGCGATGCCGCTTACGACCCCGCGACCGAAAAGTATGGCGACACGCTGATGGCTCTTGCGCCGAAAACGCTGAAGGTGCTGGATCATTACGCCCCGGCGAATTTCGCCTTTATGAACCGAAAAGATCTGGATATGGGCAGTATGAGCCCGGTGATTTTTTCGTATCAGGGTCGGGAACTGGTGGTTGCAGGGGGCAAGGAAGGCCGGTTGTTTGTGCTGGATGCGAAAACGCCGGGCGGGACGACGCATCACGATGCGCTGTATCGGAGCCCGGTGTATCTGAATGCCGATCTTTATTCGGCGGGACGCGGGTTCTGGGGTGCGTTCGCGTCGTGGGAGGATGCCAAAGGGGCGCGCTGGGTGTATGCGCCGGCGTGGGGCCCGGTGGAGCATACGGACCCGGGGTTCACGGCGACGAACGGGGCGGCTCCGGATGGCGGCGTGATGGCGTTCCGGCTGGAGGAGAAGGACGGTAAACCGGTGTTGACGCCGGTGTGGATGTCGCGGAATCTGAACGTTCCCGAGCCTCCGGTGATTGCGAACGGGGTGGTGTTTGCGTTGTCGAACGGCGAGAGCGTAGTGCAGGCGACTGACGATGGAAGGATCGTATCGACCGAGCAGCGGTTGAAGGCGGCGACGGGCCATGCGGTGCTGTATGCGTTCGACGCGGAGAACGGGAAAGAGTTGTTTAACAGCGGGGATGCGATGTCGGGGATGACGCATTTCAGCGGGATTGCGGTTGCGAACGGGCGCGTGTACGTGGCGGGCTTCGATTCGGTTTTGTATTCGTTTGGATTTCCGGAGGAGTAGCATCCGCGGAAGGCGCCTGATGATTATTGCCGGGTGGCCCAGGCGTTCTGATAGTCGCAATTGGCGTTGACGTTTTCGATCTGCGCCTGCGTCACGTTCAGTTCGGCCCGCGTGATGTCAACGATTGAGGCGAGGCGAGGTTGTTGCGGCACTGCGAGAGTTCGAGCGCCCGCTCGCTTTTGGTGCGGATTATGAGGAGAAGCGACACGTGTTCTGCCAACCGGCCAGCGGATGGTTCAGGGGCCAGCGCGCCCGCTTCGCAATGGAGACTGCCCGTTTCTTTCCGGGAACGCTCCACTGAGCGTTAAGTGTTTGTGCGGAAAGCAGTTGTCACAGTAACGGTGAACGGCGAAGCAGTTGATTTTCGCTACCGCTCCCTCGCGGTCGCGGCTCGGTAACACGTTGATTCTGCCGAGCCGCGCGCGTAAGCAAGCGCAATCGTTTCCGGCGACAGGTCGCTCGCTACTGGTTTCATGCGCCGGGACAGCTCAGCCGAAGGCGGCCCACCTGGGAAAAGCCTGGGAAAGTCTTGGGTCAATGGCTACCCGTTCCACACATTGTTCATGAATACCCGGATGCGCGCTTTCACGACAGCCGCCCTCGGGCGGCACATCCAAGGTAAGAACCGTTTGCGGTAGCGCCGCAAGCACGGGCCTGTGCGGGGGCAGCGGGCAACCGCTGTCCCTACCGCGACGGCAGCGTATCGCCGGCTTACATCAAACGCGTCTCCAGCTGCCGTTTTTAGGTTCTTCATTTAGGCCTGTTTCCGTGTTCGGTCTAGGTTCCCTGCATTGCGAAAAACTGCCAAAACAAAGGAAAATCCAGGTTCGTTCCGAAATCCGCGTTTTGCTTCCCCCCTCGCCGGCCAAAGCCGGAGCGCCCGATTCGCTCCGGGAAAGCACTCCGCGTCGGGGAACAGTCGCAATACTTATTCAGTTGTCAAACACCACGGACGCCAAACACCCACGCGTTGTGCGGATGGACATGCCGACTCCCGATTAGATTCTGGCACGAAGCCGGGCGGACCGGACCATAAGTCGTTGAGAACGTTGCGCAAACTTTCCGGACCGATACCCGCGAGCCTGATAAAGTCATCCAGTCTTCAGTTCGCGACCGGGTCGCGGCTACCGTCGTTTATTACGGCCGCCGCTTCCACAAAGCTGACAGCCGACATTCGGCGAACGGTGGCATTTTCGATCGCGACCGCGCATCGCTCAGCCTCCGGCTCGTCCCGAAGAATAGCGATGGCGGACGTGTCGATGATCAACGAGGAAGGCCGTCCTCTCCATAAAGAAGATCGCCTTGGTCGATTGATCGGAAGGGTTGCCGCAAATGCGCAGCGCAGTCCTTCCCGAGTTCGAGGAGCCGATCCGACAGCCTGTCCTTTTCGGCACGGCGGACACGATCAAGGCGTTCGGCAACCGCGCGGGTGACAGCTTCGGTCATCGTCTCGTCGTGAACGAAGCCCGTTGCCTGACGAGACGGTGTGTTTCCTCGTTTTTTCAGGTTCAGACTCACGTCTACCGTTCTACCGCGATCACAAAGTCATCTACCAGGCCTACCGCTTCTTACTGAACACTGACAAATCGATCGCGTCCCCCATCGCCTTATACCCCGCATCGTTCAGATGCAAATGGTCGCCCGGATCGAATTCGGCGCGAAGCCGTTTCGGATTGCTCGCATCCCGCGTGGCGGCTTCGAAATCCGCGACCCCATCGAAAGCTCCGCCGGTTCTGATCCAGTTATTCAAAGCCTCGCGGATGGCTTCCCCCTCGGCCGTGGCGTAATTCGCGCCGTCGAACGGCGGCAGCGTGCACCCCATCACCTTCAACCCGTGCGTATGCGCACGCTCGACGATCTGCTTAAATCCGCCGATGAGATCGTCCGCCGAAACCGGCTCCGTATTCCCGTGGCCGATGTCGTTGATGCTTTCCAGCATCACGACCCACTCGACACCGGACTGGCTGAGAACATCCCGGTCGAAGCGCGCCACCGCACTCGCGCCCGTACCATCGCGCAGCACTCGATTCCCGCCGATTCCCATGTTTGCAACCGCGAAACGCGCGGTGGCCTTATTCGCCGCCAACCGCTCGCTCAAGATATCGGGCCATGTCCGATTTGTATCCGGCGTCGAACGAAATCCCTCGGTAATGGAATCGCCCAGGGCAACAATCAGCCCATCGGTCCGCGGCGCGAGCACGTCGAGATCTTCCAGCCAGTAGTAAGCCTGCGTCGTGAGTGGATCCGCAATCGCGGCAGCGCCCGTGAGGTTGCCGGCTTTCGAAATATAAGTGGTATGCAGGCCGTTATGCGCCGAGGGCGGTCCGGTCTCATCCGCCAGATAGACGCTCACCGCGACGTCCGCCAGTTTCGGTACCGCGAGATCAACCGGATCGCTGAGAATCACCATGCCCGGTCCGATGGTGCAACCCGGCTTGCCGTTGAACTTCACGGCGTGGTCGGACGACGAAACGATTTCCGAATCCTTGCTCCGGAGGGCCACATGCACTTCGCCCAGCGTGACCGCAGTGCCGCCAAACGGGCTCGAGAACTTCAGTCTCACTTTAGATCCGCCGATGCTCGTATGCACAATCATGCGAACCGTCTGATCTTTAAACCCTCGCGAATTGATCGCCTGCTGGACGGGATTCGGACCCCGCCCCGGTGTCGCCGGAGCGCCCGGCGCGGCGGGAGGGCGCGGCGCGGGAGGAGGATTTCGAATCATCGGCTGGGGCGTGGTCCAACTCGCAACCCAGTGTTCGGAACCCGTCTGCGCATAAGCGCAGGAACTCAAAATCAGAAAACAAATCAGAATCGGTTTCATTGAGAATCTTCCTGTTCGGGGATACTATCACGATTTGGCTGTCCCGGAGATTTGCAACTGAAACGCAATGCTTCATTCATCAATCTGACGCGGAATCGACAGTAACTTGAAGCTGTGCCATTTTCTTCGCTGCCTTCCAACCGCCTGCCGCGGCCGCTGGCTGGTGCGGTGAATCGCTTTCTGCAGATCGACAAGCTGGAGAGACTCTACCTCCACGCGCGTTCCGGCGGCCTCCTCTGCTGCGATCTCATGCGCGCCCTCGATATCGAAATGAAAGTGACTCCGGAAGATCTGAAAAAGATCCCGGTTGCCGGACCCGTGATTGCAGTCTCAAATCATCCCTTCGGACTGCTGGACGGCGCGCTGCTTGCGTCCCTGCTGTCGAGCGTGCGCAGCGACGTTCGCGTCCTGACCAACCACATGCTGGGCGACCTGCCCGAACTCTCGCGGATGGGGATCTTCATCGATCCCTTCGATTGCCCCGAAAGCCGCATGGCCAACGGACGCGCGCTGAAGCAGGCGATATCCCATGTAAAGAGCGGTGGGCTGCTGCTCATTTTTCCCGCGGGTGAAGTTTCGCATTTCGATTTCCGCGCAGCCGCCATACGCGATCCCGAGTGGCGCGCCACGGCGGCCCGGCTCATCCGGATCACCCGGGCGAAAACCCTCCCGATACTGGTGCGCGGTGCCAACGGAATCCCCTTTCAGATGCTGGGGATCGTTCACCCCCGGCTTCGCACGGCTGCGCTGCCTGCAGAACTGCTGAACAAACGAGGCAAATCCGTGGAAGTCCGCATCGGCGGAGTCATTGATCCGGCCCAGATCGACACTCTGCCGGACGATGAATCCGCCATTCAGTACCTCCGTCTGCGCACCGACCTTCTTGCCCGGCGCGGTTCGCCGCCCACGGAAGACTCGGGCGCGGCGGGCGAAACTCCCGTGGCCGCCGAAAGACCGTCCGATGAAATGGTGCGCGAAATAGCGGGCCTTCCCGCGCAATGCCTACTCGACGAGATGCGTGAAATGGCGGTATATATCGCGACCGCGCCGCAGATTCCGCTGGCACTTGCGGAAATCGGCCGTCTGCGCGAAATCACCTTCCGCAGTGCGGGCGAAGGTACGGGTGAAAGCCGCGATCTTGACCGGTTCGACCCGCATTATCTTCATTTGTTCGTCTGGAACCGCGAAAAACGCGAGATCGTAGGGGCGTATCGCATCGGCGACGTGCCCCGTCTGCTTGCTCGCTTCCGGCGCAAGGGTCTCTACACAGAATCGCTCTTCCGCTTTTCCAGCGGTTTCCTCGAAAACCTGGGCCCGGCGCTCGAACTGGGAAGGTCGTTCATCCGGCCCGAATACCAGCGCCAGTTCACGCCGCTCCTATTGCTCTGGAAGGGAATCAGCGCTTACGTTTGGCAACGGCCGGAGTACGCCATTCTGATCGGCGCGGTTTCGGTGAGCAACCGGTATTCGCAGGCATCGCGCGAGTTGATTGCGCGGTATTTTGAAAAACAGGAATCGCGCGCCGACCGCGGCGCGGTGAAAGCCCGCCATCCCCTCCGAGCCAGTTTCCTTCAGAAGTGGGAAATGGAGGCGCTTTGTTCGCTCCTGCCGGATGTCGACGATCTGTCCGCCCCCATCGCCGATCTGGAGCCCGACGGTAAGGGCATTCCGATTCTCGTCAAACAGTACGTCAAGCTTGGCGGAAAACTCCTCGCGTTCAGCGTGGACCCGCAGTTTGGCAACACTCTTGACGGTTTTGTGATGGTGGACCTGCGGCGCACTTCTCCGGAAATCCTCGCTCGCTATATGGGTAAGGAAAAGGCTCGCCAGTTTTTTTCCTGGCACTCCTCGATCAATCCCCGCGTTGCGTGAGCCATTGGGCCCGCTCCGAGGAGGACATGTTAACAGGATTCTGAGATACCAGGTCGCAGATCCGACCAACGCTACCAGTAAAATCCGATAAGGGCGACGGGCTAAGATCGGTACAACGTCTTATGTCCGAAGCCACCAATCTGTTTTCCCCGTTTTCCACTGGAGCGATTACGCTCCCCAACCGCGTCGTCGTTTCGCCCATGTGCCAGTACTCCAGCGAAGACGGGTTCGCGACCGACTGGCATCTGGTGCATCTGGGGAGTCGCGCGGTGGGTGGTGCCGGACTGATGTTCGTCGAGGCCACGGCGGTTTCGCCGGAGGGCCGGATCTCGCCGGGAGATATGGGAATCTGGCGGGACGAACACATCGAGAAGCTAAGCCAGATCGTTCGCTTTGTTCACAGCCAGGGAGGGTATCTGGGGATACAACTCGCGCATGCGGGAAGAAAGGCGAGTACGCGCCGCCCCTGGGAAGGTGAGGGTCTGATTGGACCGGAGGAAGGTGGCTGGACCGACGTTGTAGCCCCGAGCGCGTTAGCCTTCGCCGCGAATTACGCGACGCCCACTGCGCTCGACGACGCGGGAATCGATAAAGTGCTGCGGGATTTTCGGATGGCCGCCCTCCGTTCGCGCGAGGCGGGGTTCGATGTGATCGAGATTCACGCGGCCCACGGTTATCTGCTGCACGAATTCTTTTCGCCGCTCAGTAACAAACGGCAGGATCGTTTCGGCGGCTCTTTCGAAAATCGCGTCCGGCCGCTGCTCGAGATTATAGAAAATGTGCGAATGGAATGGGTCGGCCCGTTGTTCGTGCGTATTTCGGCAACCGACTGGGCCGAAGGCGGATGGGACATCGAACAATCCGTGCGTCTGGCTGTATTATTGAAAAACCATCAGGTCGATCTGATTGATGTGTCTTCGGGCGGCCTGGTCCCGGGAGTAAAGATCCCGGCCGGACCGGGCTACCAAACGGGATTTGCGGAAAGAATTAAGCGAGATAGCGGTATACCCGTCGGCACAGTTGGATTTATTACCGATTCCGCGCAAGCCGATCACGTTGTGCGCACCGGACAGGCGGATCTGGTTTTTATCGCCCGGGAAATGCTGCGGGATCCCTATTGGACATTGCATGCCGCGGAGCGTCTGGGCCGCAGGATTTCCTGGCCGAAGGAATATCTGAGGGCCGCGCCAACCGGTTCCGACGCACGGAAAACGATCCCCTCTCCGAAAAAACGTTAAAAGTCTATTGACCTTCTGTTGAAATGAGGCGTAAAATTCCAGTATTAGATCCTGGAAGCGCGCTTACAAAATGAACGATTTGCATAAGACGGAATCAAGGCAACTGGCAAGCGCCAATGTGCCGCAGGCAAACGGGAAGTCGCGGTTAGCCCCTAAGGGTTTCCGTTACTCCTATCTCTGCCGTCTGATTGACGACCGGGAACTACAGGATTTTGAACCCTCCGTACGCTCGGAACTCCGCCGGGCGCACAAACAAGCGTACTGGAAGAATCTCTCATTGTTGCGCCGGGATGCCGCTCATGTTCTCAGAGTCCGTCGCGAAAAGATGAGCGCTCAGCAGGATTGGGATTTCAGCGCTCTGGTAAACGACTATGCGAGGGTACAATACCTGCTCGCCACCCTCACGATGGCGGGCCTCAGCCACTCCACACGGATTTTGATCGGTCTGGAGCAGGTGCGCGTCGCGTGTTCCGAATTCGAAACGCTTTTCACTTCTTCGCCGATCCTGACCGCTGCCTGACCGAACCGGCAAATTCCAGTAACTGGCGGTTCATTTCTTCGGCCGCCCCCCAGCCTTCGGTGTCCTCCGGTGTGACAGGCACTGCCTCGCCGGAGGTCCTCAGGGCGAAGATCCAGTAAATCAGAGTTCCCGCAGAGATCCCGGGCAGCAGCAGATTACCCAGCCAGAAGTTCCGTGCCGTCATCAGAAAATAGCCCAGGGTATTAGCGGTCGCGAAGACCGTCATGGCCCAGGTATGCCGTTTCAGGTTGGCGGCGACGGGCCCCCCGAACTTAAGAAAGAAAACCAGCATCAGAATGAGAAACGCGGCGAGCCCGGCGTGAACGGCCCGGTTGGCAATGTAAACGATGTAGTTTGCGAAGATCCATCCGGCCGTGGACCAGATAACCGGCAGAGTGGCAAAACACAAACCCGTGGACAGAGCGAGCAGGACGAGGAGCAACCGCTGGCCAAACTTCCCGATTCCCGGGAAACTGGATGACCAGCGGTTAAAAATTTCGAGAACTGCCGGAATTTCAAGGCTCAACACTACGACTCTGGTCGCCATCCACGTTCTCGCATAGACGCGGCCGTTCTGATTCAACGCAACCAACAAAGCGCAGGACTCGCCCGTAAGAGCGGCGACGTAGGCGGCAAAACGCGGGTAAGCCCGCCACAATCCTGTTGCCGCCAGTACCGCGCACAGTACAAACTGTAAAGCGATCGACGCTCTCCAAAGCCAGAGGATTACAGTTTGCTGCCACTGCACTTCACCACAATGCTACGCCGAGCGCTGCGAAGTCAATGCCAGCCGTTAGTTGCCGTTGCCATTTCCATTCGTTCCGTCGCAGAAAGGAGGGCAAGCCGGGCCGGGAGGGTCGGCGTGGATCGAAACAGATGCGGTGGACATGATGGAGAAAGCAAGCGCAACGAGGAGGAGAAGTTTTTTCATGTCCTCAGTTTCAACGTTTCCGGAACGAATCAGAACGCTGAATATAATCTTTTCTGTTTTCAGAAAAGGACCGAGCGCCGATTTGGGTTTCTGTGGGGTGACAATAGAGAGCTAACTACAACAAAGTGAAGCCTCCTCGTGTATCGTTGCGGGATGGCTTCCGCATCTCCGCCCCGCTGTTCCATTATCGGATCAGATTTTTACGGACGCGACTCGCGGGAGGAGTAGCACCCGAAACGACAAAAGCCGCCCGGTTTCCCGGGCGGCTTTCGATGGTTCGGAATAAGTTGAAGGACTTTAGTCGCCGAAGCTTCCGACTTCCTCGCGCGCCGCTTCTTTCGCAGGAGCGGGCTTAGGGGCCGGAGCGATACCGCCAAGCGCGGAAACCGGAACAAACCCGGCCTCGACAGGCTTTTCCTTTAATACGACTTCCCGGTAGAGCTTCGCCATCCGGGCGTCTTCGGCGGCCTTCTTCGCCATTTCCGCGTTGCGTTTCCGGATCTTCTCTTCGCGCGCCGTCTTCGCGATTCCCTTGTCGTCGAGATCGTGCTGGATGTCCGCGTTCACGTCTTCAAGATTCAGAATCAGCGAATGCTGCGTCGAGGGCAGGTTAACTTTCTTGCCGCCCGCGAAGATTTCGTGCCGCCCACGCTCCTCGTACCACTTCGTGAGTGTGGCAGTCATATGCATCTTCTCGACGATATTTCTCCAGCCCACCCCGGTGTTATAGGCACAGAAGCTGATTTCGCCTTCCTGCGTGGCGTACGGGATGATGCACTGTTCGGTTCGGCGGAAGTCGTAGTTGAAGAGATCCTGGAACCACATGCCCGCGATGAACAGGAAATTCCAGCGGTCCTTGCGGCGCTTTTCTATATCTTCGAAGGTCCGGTCGCCCGACACCTTACCATAATTCCGGCCAGTGGCGTTGAAGCACTTGTCGAACTTCGCCAGCATATCGGTCAGATGGAAAGCGCTGGGTGCCTCGAAGGGCTTGTAGTTACGCAGCAGCGCCAGCGAAACGCCCAAAACCGAAAGCCACTTACCGCGCGCCGCATCGTTGATGCTGGCGATATCCTTCGAAAGCTGTTCGGCATTCAGAAACGCCGTCACCGGGCGAAATTCTTTCGTTTCCTTGTCGATCATGACAGCCATGCCGGTCCCGCAGTTCGGGTGGCAGCCGCAACTCAACTGGCCCCATTCGGCCGTCGGTCCGTGAATCAGATCCGCCCAGTCCGAGAAGGTGCTCATAAATGAAATTGGAAACCAGTCGCGTGTGGGCTCGCCCATCCCGACCTGATTCTTCACGTCGTGCGCCAGGTGGGAGAGGGTATAACGCTGCGCCGTCCGGCGTTCGTCGGTGATCTCCTCGTCGCGGCCTGTGAACGAAACGGGCTGGAAGGAAAGGAACGAAATCTTCTTCGGATTGTCGAGCGCGAATTTGATCACCGCGCCCACCTGCTCGTTGTTCACGCCGTTGATGATCGTGATAACCGGGACAATATCGACGCCGTTCGAATGCAGGTTTTCGATGGCCCGCAGTTTGACGTCAAACAGATTGCCGATGGCGCGGTGTGAATTCGCCGCGTTGCCGACGCCGTCGAACTGTAGATACGCGTACCGGAGACCGGCTTCGGCCGCCTTACGGCAAAACTCAGGGCTCTTGGCGAATTCGATGCCGTTGGTCGCCGCCTGCACGCTATTGTATCCGACTTTGCGCGAATAACGGACCGCATCAAGGAAGTACGGAGATAGCGTGGGCTCGCCACCCGAAAACTGCACCGACATCTGCCGGCGCGGTTTGATCGAGATGGCGTTATCCAGCATGGTCTGGATGTCTTCCCAGCTCAGTTCGTGCACAAAGCCAACCTGGTTGGCATCCATGAAGCACGGATCGCACATCATGTTGCACCGGTTGGTCAGATCTATCGTCAACACCGATCCGCGACCGTGCGTCACGGTGCTCGAACCGTGGTTATGAAGGTCCTTATCGTTGTGGGCGCGGATGTCGCGGCCCGGGAAAACCTTCTCGATATGCTGGAGGAACGCCGGATCGATGGCCATCACGTCTTCGAAGTGGCCGTGAATGGGGCAATCCTTCACCATCAGGATCTTGCCGTCGCGCTCGATGATCTGGGCCTTGATTTCTCCGACCTTTTCGTTGCGGAGGATCTCGACCGGCACTTCGCCGTTCACGATTTTATTACGAATGTCGGGAACGCACTTCGGACAAAGCGAATCGGTGGTGCGCGGCCATCCGAGCTGGGGCTTCTGTTTTTCCCAGGATTTCAGGAGCGGCTTCTCGGACCATTTGGGTGTGAACGACGGATTCGGCTTGATCGAATTCAACGTGTTAAACACGTGCCAGGCGGCACCCGCCGCAGCGGTGACGGCCTTCTCAGCGTATTTGAATGGTTTATGCATTGGGTCCTTATGCTCCTTATCGGCTACCCTAAAGGTTAGAACCTGCCACCCCTGCGCGCGATTCAAATTCATTGAACTGCGCCGGATGATGGTCCGGCGGGGATAACCGGGATTGAATGGCGCAGCGGATAACTGGTCGTGTCGTCCGTGACTTAGCGGCGGAATGCGGTTTTGAACTTGCCGGCATCGCCGACGCCGGTCCCGCACCCGATTTTGACCGTTTTCGGGACTGGGCCGACCGGGGCCTTGCCGGGGAAATGCGCTATCTGACCGACCGCCGGGCCGAGATCCGGCGCAATCCGGAATCCCTCCTGCCCAGAGTACGGTCCGTTATCTGTGTCGGAATGCTTTACGGTGGCCCGGAACCGTATTCCACGGATTTTTCGAATTCGGAACGCGGGTGGATTGCCCGCTACGCGGCGGGGCCGGACTACCACGGCACGATCCGCGAAAACATCGGCCTGCTGGCCGCTAAATTACTGAAGTTGCAGGACTTTTCGTGGCGAGCCTGCGTCGATACGGCCCCTCTGCTGGAGCGTTCGTTCGCGCGGCAGGCCGGACTGGGCTGGATCGGGAAGAACACCTGCCTCATCAACCAGCAGAAGGGCTCCTGGTTTCTTATCGGGGAACTACTTACGACGCTTGATATCGTACCGGACGAACCGCCTCCGGACCGATGCGGCACGTGCTCACGCTGCATCGACGCGTGCCCGACGGCCGCTATTGTTCCGTCGCCTGCGGGCGGCTTTGAGCTGGATTCCCGCGCCTGCATCTCGTATTTCACGATCGAACTGCGTGGTCCGATTCCCGTGGAACAGCGCGACCGGATGGGAAATAACATCTTCGGCTGCGATATTTGCCAGGATGTCTGCCCGTGGAACCGTAAAAGGACGCCTGTAGACCCGAACGCCGACCCAACGGTGCCCCTCGAAGGCATGGCGGAACTGACTCAATCCGAATTTCGCCGGATGTTCCGCGGCACTGCGGTCAGCCGCGCGAAATATTCCGGTTTTCTGCGCAATGTAGCGGTCGCGATGGGTAATTCGGGGTCTGAAAAGTTCCGGATTCCCCTCGAAAAACTGGCGGAATCGCCCGATCCGCTGATCTCGGAACACGCCCGCTGGGCGCTCACACGAATTCCGACCAGGACTCAGACCATCTCATCTACGCCGGCGAATAGCTCGGACAACGGGATTTCCAGCCCGTCTCCGGCTGCCAGCGCGCCATCCGGATGAATCCAGATTCCATCCCGGTGCTCAGGGGTGACAGTCCACGCAGTGCGGGTGCCCGGATCAATGATCCAGACAACTTGTACTCCCCAGTCGAGGTAATGCCCGGCCTTTTGCATCGTTTCCTGCAATCGGTCTCCGGGTGAGAGAATTTCCACGCAGATCTCGACCGCGCTTGTGGGATAAGGTTGCTCTATCTTGTTCCGGCTTGCCACAATGTCCGGAACCGGCTGAGCGTTCCGTACAATCTTAAGGCGGACCTCCCCGAGCGCTTTCCAGCCGCGTCTCAGCAGCAGAATCGACAAAACCAGCTGAACGGCGCTGTGAAGTGAAGTCGGCATCGGTTTCGGAATCGCTTCGCCAAACCAGTACTCGCGGCAGGGCTTCTCACCGTCATACAGCCGGTGAAATTCCTCCAGCGACAAATGAGACGCTACGGTCGCCATGCAATCAGTATCCCTCAGAGCGAACGCATGTGGAATCCGCCATCCGCATGAATCACCTGCCCCGTGCAATAATCCAGCAGCCCGTCTGCAATCGCCCGCACCACCTGCGCGATATCCCGCGCCTCGCCCATCCTCCGCTGCGGCAGCAGACCCGCCGCGATCTTCTCCTCGTAAACCTTTTCCACTTTCGCGATCATGTCGGTTCGTATGACACCTGGCTGAATCTCAAACACCCCGATTCCTTCGCCCGCCAGACGCTGGGCATAGACCAGCCTTGACATGCTCACGCCTGCCTTTGAAATGCAATACTCCGCGCGGTTCACCGACGCCGTGAATGCCGAGATTGATGACACAAAGACAATCCGGCCGAACCCGGCTTCGCTCATCCACCGCGCCGCCAGTTGGGTCAGGAAATGCGGACCCTTCAGATTCGTGGCGATGAGGTCATCGAAGCTTTCCTCGGTCGAATCCAGCACATCGCGCCGTTCCCGTGGCGCGATGCCCGCATTATTGACCAGCAAATCGAGTCCGTCCGGGAAAATCCCGCGCGCGAACTCGATCAGCGCCGCCCGATCCCCGGTCTTCGAAACATCGCAGCGAAAGATCTCGCAGCCCGTTTCCGACCGCAGCGATTCCGCTTTTTCCAGACTGCCCAGATACGTGGCAATCACGCTATGAGTCTTCGCCAACTCGAGCGCAATGCCCCTCCCAATGCCACGGCTTGCGCCGGTCACAATCGCATTCACGAAATTTATGGTGACACGAAGCGCCGTCTAATGCGCCAGTTCCACGTCCAAAGCCCGGGCAACGTCGTCGTAAAGAACAATCTCCACCAGCTTCTGACCGCCCACGATGACCGTCGGCGTCCGGGTCACACCGCGCGCGACAGCGCTCTGGTAATCCTGATCCACGATCGCATCAAGGCGCTTGTCCTCCAGCGAGTGAATCATCCCCTTCGGGTCCAGATCGTTGCGCACCGCGAATTCCACAATCCAGGGTTTGAGATTCGCTACCCTGATGTGATCCTGCTCCGACATAATCTCGCGCCGAAACACGATCGCGAGCGCGGGATTCTGCTCCTGCACCCATCGCGCCGCGATCGCGGCCTGGCGCGACCAGTCGTGCTTAGCCAACGGAAAATCCCGGTGTACGAAGGCCACGCGGGAACCGTATTTCGGCAAAAGCTTCTGGTCGAGAAGCTGGCGGAAATTCAGGCAATCCGGGCACTGCAAGTCTTCGTAGATAAACACTTTAACGGGACTAGCCGGATTTCCTTCCACAAGTTCACGCCTCTCACCAAGCAGATTCAGACACAGAACCAGCGCCAGTATCCCGAACGGAACACCCCTGATTATGGCCTTCATCATAGTTGAACAGGCGTCTGCAGCCGGAAGGTCAGACGCGTTTCGGACGGGATCTTCACAGTCTGGCCCTTTGTCAGGACCTCCGCGCCGCCGCCGATCGCGGCTCCCGAAACCGCTCCGATCGCGGCCCCCTTGCCGCCGCCCGCAAGCGCTCCGACAATGGCCCCCAATGCCGTGCCTCCGCCTACAACGCCAGCCGAACGCTCGCCGCGTGAGGCGCTTTCCGTCCTCACATCGGCGCTGGTAACATCCACCAGTTGCCCATTGAAGCTGATCGAAACCAGCGCCAGAGTCAGTACGGTCCGGCCTTCGATCTTGCCCGACTGGCGGTCTTCGACCAGCTTCGTCAGCACATCGGTTCCGCGCGGCGCAACCGTCTGGCCATTCACGATGATTGGTTCGTCGAGACTGGCCCGGAAGGTCTGCCCCGTGTGCGCCGTTTCGGAATTCACGCCATCGATCATCCGGACACGCACCGCAGTGTCGGCGGGTATCGTTATGCCAAAGGGAGCCGGAGGTGCTGGTGGTGCCCCTTGCGCACTGAATCCGCGATCCCGGTCACGCTGATACGCGTCCTGCGGCGGAGGCGCCGGAGGTGCGTAGTTGGGATCGACAAAGGTCACCGACTGCACCTGCCCGACATCGAAAATCTGAATGTTTCCGTTGACATCGACCCGTATCTGGCGCGCCGTTCCGCCCAGATAATTTCCCTGCACGACATCGCCATTTCGAAGATTGATAGTGTCAGCGCTCGCAACCGCGCTGAGAATAAGTAAAATACCGATTAGTCCCCGCATAGCCCCGCTTTCCAATTCTAACTTTTCGACATGGGCAGAGGCTACTTCGGTTGCGGGAATCTTTTTCGGCAGGCGCGGGCTTAATCGTGGTAATCGGCGCTTAACCGCTCGGGACGCTTCCCCGCCTGAGCGTGCGGGTGCGCCATGGATGGCGTCAGTTCGCGAACTGCGTCGCGACCCATCGCGAAGGCGTCGGCGTAGGCATCGCGGCGCTCCTGTCTGGTGAGCCCCGAGCCGGTGCGGTTGATTTTATCGAGGCTCAGGCCGACGACATAAGTCCCGGCAAATGCCACGGCGGCTTTGGGGATGAGTCCGCCGCCCAAGGGAATTTTCCCCACCAGTTCGCGGGCAATCGCTCGCCAGCCGAAAGCGCCCGCGGCAATTCCCGCGATCTCGATCTTCTGTTCGGCGTAGCCCACCGGCCTGCCGTATGTCGCCGCCAGCATCAGCGCCATGCGGATCTGGTTCATCGTCAGGAACGCTGTGTCGGTCGCGAATTCGCCGATTGCCCATGGTAGTTCGAGGATATTCGGAATCACGTTCGGGAGTGCCGTAACCAGCGAAAACAGCGCGTTCTCTTTCGAAATCCGGCCGATTATGTGCCGCGAAACCTCGGTGCGGAACAACGGAAACGTTCTCGCCAGGGCCATCTCGATTTTCTGGTTCTCACCGACGATCAGCCGGACCAGCGACCCGGAATCGTCCGATTCGAACGTGTAGCCGTTGCGGGGAACCGCCATCCCGGGCTCGCACAAAACGAAATCGAACCGGTTTGGCGAACCGCTCGCGGGCCGGATCGCCCGCAGCGCCTGCGCCTGCGAAAGCGAGTCCGCCACCGAGGGCGCCAGAAACCGCTCCATCCGCTGATAAATCTCCGGATGCGAGGTCATGAGCCCGACATTGACGTCCTGCCACGCGTTTCCGCGGATCTCATCGGCGTTCAAGCCGGCGTATATCTTCCGAATGTCTTTCAGGACGCTGAGCGCCATCGCTTCTCCAGTTTTGATCTTAACGCCGGGCCGTGCGGAGCGAGGATTTTTGTATGTTCCGGAATCGGACGGCTGCAAAATTTTTGGTTGCCGCGTAAAAGTCCTATAAACCTTTCGCCGAAACCCACCGATAGAAAGTACGAACACAGCGGAACTTCCGGTTCGACGGAATATTCCGACGAAACGTACGAAAAGGAAAAAGACTCGGCAAATGTCTGGTTTAACACTTAGAACGAAATTTCTGGGCGGCTTTGCCGCGTTGCTGATCATGATCGCCGCATTGACCTTCACGTCCATGCGGGCCATGAGTTCGCTCAACGCGGGACTCGACCGCCTGGTCCACCGCATGGCGCTGAGAGCGGACCGGACCAGCCAACTCGTTGAAAGTCTCAGCGATATCAGCGGACGGCAGCAGGCATTGCTGCTCCATTCCGTGCTGAGCGACGCCGCGGGCGTCGACCAGAACCGACGCGCTGTCGCGGAAGCGGAGCGCCGGATTGACGGACTTTTCGGCGAATTGCTGCCCCTCATCGACTCTGCCTCGGACAAGCGACTGGCGCAGGATCTTCAGTCGAAGATGCTGGCCGTACGGCCCATCAGCGACGAGGTGATGCAACTTGTACAAAAGCAGCAAATGAACGATGCCCTGAAGCTTGTCGGGGAAAAACTGCTGCCCGCTTATGACGATCTCCAGCGAAACGCACGCGACTTTCTCACCGGACAGCGCGATCGGATGACCAGCGACACGATGGAGATTCAGGCCAATGCTTCTTCTACTCGTACTCTGGCGTTTGTCT
>Ga0302278_10003588_pt1 | contig 16773 bp, 11 predicted proteins | sample III_Bog_N3_2_FD_194543 | JGI IMG/M metagenome (GOLD analysis project Ga0302278, IMG submission 194543) | Peat permafrost microbial communities from Stordalen Mire near Abisko, Sweden - III_Bog_N3_2 | ecosystem: Environmental > Terrestrial > Soil > Wetlands > Peat | place: Sweden: Abisko...
GACCCATTCAGAAACTTGAATCAGTTATCACTGCGGAAGGGTGTTATGCCTTCACCAGCTTGCGGCGCATCGTACCAGCCATACCAAGCAGGCCGGTTCCCATCAGGATCAAGCTGGAAGGCTCAGGCGTTGCGGTGACCGGGACTTGAGGCACGGGGGAGTTTCCAACCTCCATGAAGCTCTGTCCATCTTGTCCACTAGCTTTGACGACCTGCCCCTGCGAGTTTATATAATCGCCGCCGTCCATCTCCACGAACGCGATGGCGTCGTCTTGAGTACCCTTCACCCACGTCGTGGTGCTTTGGTTGCTGATCAGAGTGGAAAGCCCACCATAGGAAGCTCCGCTCTGGTCCCAGATCGCATCCTGATATTCGACGTCCATCGTCTTCCCATCCGGAAAATTGGAACCAAGGGCGGCGTCAAGGTTCGCCGTTGCGTACGACGGGTCACCCAAGCCATCACCAGCAGTCTTGAGGCTGTTGTAGACGCTAGTGGAGTAATCCGCACCAACTCCCTGCGCCTCAACCTCGTAGGTGGTTGGAGTGGTAATTTCGTCACTGAAGTCGATGCAGAAAGCATCATTCAAATATTGCGCGACTTGGGCGCCCTTTGTGCCGTTGCTGTTCATTGCGTAGATCGTGATTGTGGTCAGGCCGACATTGTATTGGCCGTTATTCTCGCCATTGGTATAGCTTGAGACGGTCATATAGTAGTCGGTGCCGACGTCGATGCCAGCGGCTTTGGCTGAGGGAGAGAAGGCGAGGAACGAGGCAGAGAGAGACAGGGCTACAGCGACATTCTTTAAACTCATGTTGGATAGGCTCCAGTTGGAATAGCGATTAGTCTCTGTAGGAGCAATCGACGGGCCAAATCCGCCTCGACGACGCAGGGGTTTTGTGGCGATATCATATTTAGAATGTGTCTCTTGAGAGCGTCTCCGCAGAGAGCCGCTGCAAGAAAGGCAGCCATGCGCATGCAGCTTGCACATAAAGGACAAAACTTTACCACTTTAGGAGTGAATCAGGTAGCAAAATCAATAAGTTACAGGTAACGCCGATATGGTTACCGGCAGTCCCCTGGCAAGTTACTTTCTGGCTTGAAAGTTCGGGTTACCCGCGGTTCAAAAGGCGGGCAAGCGTGTACGCCGCCGCCGCCGCCGCGCCACCGATCAGCGATGTCTGGATCGCGCTGCGCGGGCCGCCCGTTCCCAGAAGCCGGCCTTTCAGCGCACCGAACAGCGCGAGCGCCAGCAGCGTGACCACGACCGACACTTTTAGCGCCGCAACCGTCGAGGCGACAGCCGCCCCAACGAACATATACGGCAGCAGGGGAATAATCCCTCCCGCAATATAGCTGGCGGCGATGGTCAGCGCCGAGCGGTGCGCGCGATTTGCCGCCGGTTTCTCCAGGCCCAGCTCGAAGCGCATCATGAAGTCGACGTAGGCGGGATGGTTTTGCTGCAACGCGGCCAGTACTGGCGCCGCGGCGTCACGCGGGACGGAATACTGGTCGAAGATCTGGTAGATCTCCTCGGCCTCGTCGTCGGGCCGCGTGATCACCTCGGTCTGCTCGCGTTTCAACTCCGACGCATAGTGCTCAGCGTCGCCGCGCGCGGCGAGGTATCCACCCAGTCCCATAGCGATCGAGCCTGCGGCGATCTCAGCCAGCCCGGCGAGCACGATGATATGGCTGCTGGAGACTGCGCCGGAGAGTCCTGCGGCGAGCGCGAAGGGAACCGTGAGCCCATCCGAGAGTCCGATAACGACGTCACGGACGGATTCGCTGGACTCGAAGTGTCCTTCTATATGAGGGTGGTCCAGAGAGTCGCTGGCAATTTCATGCATGGCGTGAGTGTAAAACACCGGCTCGGCGCGTGGTAAGTCGCGTGATCTAAGGGAACTTATCGGCCCTGTGGAGGCCACAGATTCCCAAGGCGGTTGCGACCTCGTTGCACTTGGGAAATTATTCCTGCCCGGTCGCGTCCTTTACCCCAGCCCCCCCGTCTGTACTAGCAGGTTCCCGCCAATTTTTTTGCAGATATGTTGTGGCAGGACAGCAAGGCGAGCAATGAGACATCGATTACGAACGGGCATGGTAGTGGCAGCGTGTTTGCTACAGGTTTCGGGGTTACGGATGCAGGCGCAGGCGAACCAACCTGCGGGTCAACAGGCTCAACCGGGCCAGGCGCAGGGCACGGGCCGGGGTGGCGGACGCGGCGGATTTGGCGGCGGCCAGATGGGCCAGCCGGTGCAGGGAATTGTCACTGCGGCGACAAAGGATAAGTTGACCATCAAGACGGATGCGGGCGATTCCTACGACGTATCCGTCACGGACACCTCGCGCATCATGAGGAACGGGCAGCAGATCAAGCTGAGCGATGTAAAGCCGGGCGACAGCGTAACCGCCCGCGGCACGGTAGACGCCACCAAGAAGACGGTCGAAGCCATGATGGTGATGGACGTTGACGCGGCGACCCTCGCGAAGGCCAAAGAGAATATGGGCAAGACGTACGTCACCGGCAGGCTTACGGCGATCGACTCCGACAACCTGAAGCTGACCGTGATGCGAACCGACAACGTAAGCCAGGTGATTGCCGTCGACGACGGCACCTCCTTCCAGCGCGGGAACCGCGGGGTTACAGCGGATGTAACTGCTGCCGGCGGATTGGCGACGGGCGGCGGTTTTGGCGGCGGCCGAGGAATGGGAGGTGGCAGGCAGGGTGGAGGCGCGCAGGCTGCCGCACCTCCGGCTCCGGAAAGTATCACCCTCGCGGATATTAAGGTGGGGGACGCGGTAATGGCAACAGGCACACTGAAGGATGGTACCTTCACGGTGCTGAAGATGGGAGTCTCAGAACCGGGAGGGGTACCGGGTGCGGGTGGTGCAGGTCGAGGCCGTGGGCTCAACGGCCAGGCAGCGTCACCGAATGCTGCTCCCTCGCCGGCGCCTGCTCCGCCGCAATAAGGAGCATTGCTGAAGTCCTATTCGGCGGATTGGGTGAGGGTGTCTCTGTAGGTCGTAGATCAGATGGGTCGGGACAGCTCTCGATGAAGATGTTGGTCGCGGAACGATGACGGTGGGTTGCTTTTCGGTTCTTGATTCAGCCAGGTCGGTAATAGGGAGAGTGTCTGTGCAGCGAGTAAATGCGATGAAACGGTTTGCTGTGGTGGTAATGGGTGCCGTGATGCTGGCCGGCGCCGGTAGTTTTGGCGCGACAGCCCCGGCCCAGACGGCGGATCCCGCTGCGGCTCAAGCCCCGGCCGCTCCACCGGCTGCCCCGGCCGTACCAACTCCGTCCGCGCAAGCCTCGCCAGCCCCCGCCGCAACGACGCCCGATACCCCGGCGGCTGCTCCAACTGTGGCCGCTGCGCCGCAGGGAGGAAGCATCAAGGGTACGGTAAATGCCGGCGGAGTTCCTTTGCCCGGAGTCTCCGTCACAGCTACCAATACGCTGACCGGCAAGAAGTATGCCACCACCACCGATCTCAATGGCATGTTCCAGATGGATGTGCCGCGCAATGGCCGCTACGTGGTCAAGTCGGAGCTGGCCGGCTTTGCCTCCACCACGCAGGAAGTGGTGGTGAACGCAGCGAAAGAGAATGGCGGCCTGCCGGTGCAGACAGCCGAGTTCAAGATGGACCTCGCCTCGCGGGTCACTCCTGAGCCTGCAACGACGACGGCGGTCGCATCCGCCGGGACTGGTGCAACAGCAACCGCTGGGGCAACTCCTGGAACCGCGCCACGCAGAGCCGGAGCCACGGCCGGGGTTGCTATTCCGGGGGCTGTGGTGCGTCAGGGACGCACGACGCAGACGCTGGCTGTGCAGGGCGCGGATACAACCGACCTAACCGACGCAACTACAAACGAGACCAGCGCAGAAACGCAACTGCCGTCCATGGGCGGCCTTGCCACCGACGACACAACGGCAGCCGCATCGGCCAGTGACTCCATCGCAGTCAGCGGCCAGCAGGGCCAGATCAACGGCCTCGCTGGATTCAGCCAGGATGAACTGCAAAACCGAATTCAGAACATGCAGCAGAACGGCTTCAACAACGGCGACATCGCAGGGGCCTTGAGCGGCGTGATGCAAACGGGCACATTTGGCGGACCCGGCGGCGGACCCGGCGGCGGCGGTGGCTTTGGTGGTCCTGGCGGCGGTGGTGGTGGCGGCTTTGGCGGCGGGGGCGGAGGCGGTGGGGGCGGCGGTGGACGTGGGGGCGGTGGTGGTGGTCGCGGTGGCGGTGGAGGGGGCGGCTTTGGCGGACCCGGCGGCTTCCGCGGACAGAATCCGAATGCCTGGCACGGACGGGTCTCTTATACCGGCTCCGACAGTGCGCTGAATGCAAACAGCTATTCCGTGACTGGTACGCCCATTCCGAAGCCGCAGTCGGACCGGAATTCAATCACCGCGAGCGTGACCGGCACACCCTATATTCCCGGCTGGACGACGCCCAACCCGAAGCAGTTCGTCTTCCTCAGTTATGGGATTACGCGCAACACGAGTCCGTCCACCATCCAAACCATCGTGCCCACGCAGGCCGAGCGGTATGGCGATCTGACGCCTGGGTTTCTGGCGGAGAGGATCGTTACCGGACAGCAGTACTTCGATCCCAAGACCGGGCTGCCGTACGGAAACACGAACTGCAATCCGGCGCTCGCTGCCATCGATCCAAATCCGACGGCGTGCATTCCTGAAAGTGAGCTATACCCGAGCGGCCCGGGGGTCGTCACTCCCGGTCAAGCTCTGATCGGCTACTATCCTTTGCCTAACATCACCCCGACGCAGACGGGCGACAACTATCAGATCGCCGTTCCCGGGACGTCAGGCTCCTCGCAGATTTCAGGCCGGTATAACCGCAGCTTCGGTTCGGCGCCCACGCGCGGTGGCCGCGGTGGCGGTGGTGGCGGAGGTGGGGGTCGCGGCGGCGGCGGAGGCGGAGGCCAGAATCGCAATGCCCCTCCAACCCTGCGCCAGAGTATCGCAGAGAACTTCGCTTACTCACATTCGGCAAGCGCGTCGGAGAACTTCTCGCCGCAACTCGGAGGCAAGTCGCTGAGCAATGGGTACAGCTTTACCAGCGGCTACACGTTAGGCTATGGCCGGTTCAACGACTCGTTGACGTTGGGCTGGAACCGTTCGCGTGCCCTCGCGTCCAACTACTTCACCAACGGGACGGCGAATCCTGCGGTGCAGGACGGCGTGCTCGTAGGCAATCCGACCATCTACGGCAACCCGTTCTACTTTGGCGTGCCGTCGGTCGGCTTGACGGGCCTCAGTGGCCTCAACGACTCGTCTCCCAGCAACGCGGTGAATCAGACGATCTCGCTCTCGGAACAGGCGCGCTGGACCCACAAGCGGCACAATTTGCAGTTCGGCTTTGATTTCCGGCGAATCCACGCGGACACCATTGGCTCTGGCGGTGTGCTCGGTTCGTTTACCTTCTCGGGTTACTCGACGGAGAATCCTGCCGCCCAGACCTGCGTGCCGACTTCCACGCAGCCGTGCACGTTCACGGCCAGCGGGTCGCCGGTTGCGGACCTGCTGCTCGGACTGCCGCAGAAGACCACCATCACGGCCGGGCTCAACAAGATCTACCTGCGCGGCAACTCGTGGGACTGGTTTGGAACAGACGACTGGCGCGCTAAGTCGAACCTGACCTTCGAGTTCGGCCTGCGTTGGGAGTACTTCTCGCCCTACTCGGAGAAGTACAACCGCCTGGTGAATCTAAACCTCACCAATAGCGGCACCCCCAATTTGCAGATCTCGAACGTATGCGCAACCGCGTCGGCGGGATGCGCCGCTGTAGGAACTCCAGGCTCGCTGGTCAATCCGGACAAGTCGCTATATTCGCCCCGCATCGCGATCGCGTGGTCGCCGAAGTTCAAGTGGACGAAGAACACCGTGGTGCGGTCCAGCTACGGCATCAACTACAACACCGGGGCATACTCGCGCTTCGCATCGAAGATGGCGTTCCAGCAGCCCTTCGCGATCACCCAGACCAACACGCTGAGCACGCCCAACAGCCCCACCACCTGCACGCCGGCGAACATGTCACTGAACGTTAAGTATCAGAACTCCACCGGCTTCAACTGCTCCACCCAGACCACGCAGAGCAACTTCGGCGTCGATCCAAACTACAAGCTGGGCATGTTACAGGTGTGGAACCTCGGCATCCAGCGCTCGCTGCCGCAGGGCATCGTGCTCAACATCGACTACACCGGGGCGTTTGCATTCAATCAGGACATGCTGCGCGCTCCCAACCGGACGGCAGCCGGAATTCTGAATTCCTCGTCGGGGCAGTTTACCTATGAAGACTCACTCGGCTACCAGCGCTCCAACGCCCTTGCGGTGAATGCACGCGAACGGATGCACAAGGGCATCTCGCTGCAGGCGACGTACACATTCGCGCACTCGATCGACGATGCTTCCTCAGTAGGCGGAAGCGGAGGAACGATCGCGCAGAACGATCAGAACCTGGGCGCCGAGGAGAGCAACTCGAGCTTCCTCCGGCGGCATACGCTGAACGGCAACTTCGTCATCGAGCCGCCATTCGGTCCCAATCGCGCGTTCTTCAACAAAGGCGGCGTGTTCGCAGCCATCCTCGATGGCTATTCCATCTCCGGGAACTTTACGTTTTCGTCAGGCGGCTTCTTGACCCCGACCTTTACCAACACGGCGGCGGAGATCGCCGCGGGTGCGGCCAGTTCGCTACGGCCCAATCGCGTACCCGGTCAGGCGGTTACCGGCGCGGGGACGCATACTCAGTGGTTCAACACGGCAGCGTTTGCCGGGCTCTGCACTGATACGCCGGTCGGCCAGACGCCGTCTCCGTACTGCCTGCCGCAGGGCGTCTACGGCACCGCATCCCGCAATTCGATCGTGGGGCCGGGAACGGTCTCGATCAGCGGATCGCTCTCGCGGACGATTTCGTTCGGCGAAACCCGCGGCCTGGAGATGCGGATCAACGCCAGCAATGCGTTGAACACCGTACAGTATTCAGGCATCGACACATCGCTCAACTCGCCTACCTACGGGCAGGTAACCTCGGCGGCAGGAATGCGGTCCTTTACCTATAACTTGATGTACCGGTTCTAGAAACGTTTGCTGGTTGTTGGCTGTGGGAACAAAGTCTAAGCGGTAGTAATGGAGGAGAGGGCAATGCGGCGAGCGATAGCAGCGATTTTAGTGGCGGGGATGGTCGGCTCGCCGGCGGGTGTTCCGCTTGCGGCGGTGGCGCAGCAGCAGGACACCGCGCGGATCACTACGCTACATGAAAATGTCGATCGCGTGCTGACCAACGTCGTCGTGCGCGACAAGAAGACCGGCGAGCTGATCAAGGGACTCAAGCAGACGGACTTCCAGATCCTCGAGGACAACCGGCCCCAGACCATCAAGACCTTCGACTACCAAAATGTCGACCAGGCGGTTACGCTGGCGGAGGCCACTACCGTTTCGGGTACCTCGACCACCAAGAAGAAGACCATCGCCGACCTGGTCAACAACGACTTTGCCGCCAAACCGGATGAGTTGAAAGACCGCCGCCTCATCGTCATGTTCTTCGACCTCAGCAGCATGCAGCCGGAGGACATTACCCGGGCAGTGGACGCGGCCAAGGATTACATCAACAACCACATGGCGCCGGCAGATCTCGCGGCCTCCGTCAGCCTCGTCTCCAGCCTCAGCATGGACCAGGACTTCACCAGCGACAAGACTGCGCTGCTGAAGGCGGTCAGCAAGTACGACGGCACCGACAGCTCCGGCTATGCTCTGGGCAACGAAGGTGGCGATTCGGACGGGACTTCGGACGATTCCTCCAGCTTTACCGCCGACGACAGCGAGTTCAACGCGCTCAACACCGACCGCGAACTCTACGCCATTCGTACCATCTGCAAGTCGATCGAAAAGGTCGAGCAGAAGAAGAGCATGCTCTACTTCTCCGGCGGCCTCTCCCGGCAGGGCATCGAGAACCAGGCCAGTATTCGCGAAGCCACCAATGAGTGCGTCAAGGCGGATACCGCCATGTACGCGGTGGATACGCGCGGGCTACAGGCGCTCAACGCGGTTGGCAATGCCTCCCAAGGCAGCAAGCGTGGAACCGGCGCATACAGCGGCGCTTCCATGCAGAGCCAGTTGAACTCAAACTTCAGCTCGCAGGAGACACTGGGCACCCTGGCCAGCGATACCGGCGGCAAGCTGTTCACCGACTCCAACGACTTCGGCCCGGCGTTCCAGCAGGTGCAGCACGATACCGAGGCGTACTACATCATCGGCTACCAGGCCACCAACCCGCGACGCGATGGAACCTTTCGTCACCTTTCCATCAAGCTCCTCAACCATCCCGAGGCGCAGCTTGAGTACCGGCCGGGCTACTACGCGCCCGCGGACTTCCAGCACCAGAAGAACGAGGACCGCGAATTCGCTCTGACCGAGCAGATGCGCAGCGAGGTGCCGGCAACCGACGTAGCCGTCTATCTCCAGGCGCTGTACTTCCGCCTGACCGACGGTAAGTTCTACATCCCCATGTCGCTGGTCATTCCCGGTTCGCAGATCAACGCGGTGACAGTGAAAGACAAGGACAAGGCCAGCATCGACATCCTGGGTCAGGTAAAGAACGCCACCAACATCGTGGTCGGCCAGGTGCGCCAAACCGTTCCCCTGGCGGTAGACGCCAACCAGCAATTGCAGAAGAAGAACGTCCAGTACTCCACCGGCTTCGAACTCGCGCCCGGCAAGTACCACGTCAAGTTCGTGGTCCGCGAAAATCAGTCCGGCAACATGGGCACCTTCGAGACCGACATCAACGTTCCCGACATGAAGAAGGCCGGACTCAAACTCAGTTCGATCGTGATGTCCAGCCAGCGCACTCCGAACAAGGAGAAGAAGACCGTCGACCCGCTGGTGCAGGATGGGATGGAGTTTGTCCCGAATGTGCCGCACGTCTTCCGCCAGGACCAGCACCTCTACTTCCTGTACGAGGTCTACAGCCCCACCAAGGACGGCACGACTACGGCGTCGACGCAGCCGCCGGTCGCTGGGCTAACCAAGAAGGAAGCAGGCCCGGTGCGCGTGCTCACCAGCATCGAATTCCTGCTCGGCGGCGTTAAGGTGTATGAGACGCCGCTGGTCGAAGCAAACGCCATCAATGTTCCGGAACGCGACGCGGTCAGCTTCCAGTTCGATGTGCCTCTGGCAGGGCTGAAAGCGGGCACCTACGTCTGCCAGGTCAACGTAATCGACGACGCCGGCGGCAGCTTTACCTTCCCGCGCATGGCACTCCGCATCACGCCACCGCTGGCTCCGGTAGTAGCTACGCCGGCTCCAGTGGCTGCCGCGATCGCACCGAAGGTGGGCCCGGCTCTGTAATTCACGCGTTACTATCCCTCACCACACAAGAGGAGTAGCCCTCGGTGGCTGATCTTCCTGCTGCTAGTGCACCGTCTCGACCACCCGCGGTGGCGGCCTCAGCAGAAACGTAAACGAAAAACCGCCCACATCATCGTGGTCGCGCAGGCTCCGGTTGTAGAATCCCGACAACGTCACATGGCGCGACAGCGGGATATCCAGGGACGTAATAAAGCCGTTGTCCTCAGAGGGGTCTTCGTTGGTCGAGGTTGTTATCTTCTTCTTCCCCTTGCCGGTAGTGGAGTACACGATATTTTTATCGAGCGGTAGTTCCTCGTATGCATCGGCCTCAAAGGTTAAATTCCACGGCAGGTAGACCGACGTGCCAGCCTGAAAGTGCGCCAGCGGCCCCACCGCCACATAGCTCTTAAGTACCCGCTGCTCCACTAGGCCGCTGGCATCGCCGAACCCCAGTTCGACGTCGGGTGTGAACCTGCCAATATCTTTCTCGAAATGATTGTTGATGTTGTACGTCACCTGTCCCGCACCCAGCCCGTAGCCGGTATTGCCTGAAGGCAACCCCAGCGAGAACGTGCCGCTATAGCCGAACCGGGAAAAGTCGGCGTCGCCCTGGAACGACAGCGTCGTATCCCCAAATACGCCCCCTTGCACGGCATACGAATAAGCTGGCTTGGCTGCGGTGCCATAGTCGGAATCGATACTGATGTACGTATAGATCGCTACGCCCGCATCCACGCTAAGGTGTTTATTAAAGCGGTAGGCGGCGTTCGGAGTCAGGATCGAAGACCAGCCGTTGCTCGAATCGTGCTGCGAACTTGTTCCCACCGATGCATTGAATCCGCGGGTCGCCGGAATGATGCCTTCGGGGCCACTATCGTTGATTGCCGCGGCCGCGTTAATTAGGGCATCCACGTCTGCCGTCGGAGTCGACTGTGTCAGCGCCGTGCCGCAGATTGCGAACAGAAGAAGGGCCGCCGAAATTCGCAGCAGCACTCCACGACCGGCCTCTAAGATAGACAAACCAACGCTCCTCCAGCAGCACAGACAAGGCTACCGCATTTCTGATGGATAGAGGGAGTAAAGCGGTCGTCCGGGCCGTCTTCAGGTTTATCGCTCCGCAACCGTCGTGTATGGCACCGGATAAGCCGGCCCAATATAATCTGCGCGCGGGCGAATCAGCCGGTTGTCGTCGAGCTGCTCGATCACATGCGCGGCCCAGCCGGCGATTCGGCTGATCGCGAAGATTGGCGTAAACAGATCGATCTCCACGCCCAGCGTTGTGTAGGTAGAGGCCGAGTAGAAGTCCACGTTGGCGTTCAACTTCTTTTCCTTGTTGATGTACAGCTCGATCTTGCGCGACATGTCGAACCACTTCGGCTTGCCTGCGGCCTTGCCCAGGTCTTCCGACATCTTCCGCAGATGGGTCGCGCGCGGATCCTCGGTGATGTACACGCGGTGGCCGAAGCCCGAGATCTTCTTCTTCTGCGCCAGCAACTGCGCCACATACTCCACCGGGTCTGCCCCCGCCTCGTCGATGGCAAATAGCAGCTTCATCGTCTCCGCGTTGGCGCCGCCATGCAGCGGTCCTTTCAGAGCGCCGATCGCGCCCACTATCGCAGAATGCATGTCCGACAACGTTGATGCGATCACGCGTGCCGCAAACGTACTCGCGTTCAGCTCGTGGTCGGCCTGCAGGATCAGCGCCACATCTAGCGCCCGCACCGCCGTCTGCGATGGGTTCACCCCGTTTAGCATGCGCAGGAAGTTCGCCGAGTGCGACAGATTGCGGTCCGGATCGATGATCGACTTGCCTTTGCGGATGCGGTCGAAGATAGCCACGATCATGGCAATCTGCGAGGTCAGCCGGTAGCTCTTGCGCACGTTGGCCTCGTGCGTGGAGTCCTTCTCATCCGGGTCATAGAGCGAGAGCAGGCTCACCGCCGTGCGCAGGACCTCCATCGGCGTGGCATCCGTCGGCACGCTGCGCAGAAAATCGTAGATGCGCCAGTTCAGCGTTCGCGCAGCCGCCAGCTCCTTCGAGAACTCCGCCAGCTCCGACTCGGTAGGAAGCTTGCCAAACCAAAGCAGATAAGTCGTCTCTTCGAAGTTTGAGTGGTCGGCGAGATCGTGGATGTCGATGCCGCGGTAGGCCAGCACGCCGGCCGCCCCGTCGATCCAGCAGATGGACGACTTGGTGGCGATGATACCTTCAAGGCCCTTGATGGGGAGAACTGCTGATGACATGGGCAAATCCTCTTCGCAGAATCAAACTATTCGATATATACGGTTATAGCGCAGCAGCGAAACCCTTGTCACGAAAAGCCGTCAGCCATCAGGCATTTCCGTGCGTTCACCACCCGGCGTCGGGGACCGGCGTGCGGTAAACGGCCTCTTCGCCACGATGCGTGCCTGACCGGTTTCTGCACGCCGAGCCACGTGGCGGAATCCTTCGTTCCTCTTGCCTTATTTCTAGGGGCAACCGTAACCATAAGCATTTCCTGAGCTATATTCGTTCCTAGAGGTTCCCGCATTCCGCGGTGCAATCTCTCGGCCCACGCGTGAGCAGCGTCTTTTCATGCGCGGTCCCCGTCTTATCGAGAGGGAAGAACACATGAGCGAAACAGAACCAGTAGTAGTAGCCGAACGGTCCGTCTCCGCAGGATTTATTACGACGATTGCCGTCGCCGCCATCGTTGCCGTCATAGTTGGTATTGGTGGGCTGGTGTGGTGCTACGGTCTGCAGAACCATATTGCCGCGACCGATCAGAAGCTCGCCGACGCCGACAAGAAGAACGCACAACTCAACGATCAGCTCGAAGCCACCAGGGCCCGCCTCAGCGCCACCACCGAGACCCTCAGCCAGAACGTCGGCGCCACCCAGAAGCAGATCGACGTCCGCACCGCGACCATCATTGCCGCGCAGAGGCAGCAGGATGCGGCGACCGCCAAGCTCGCGCAGGAACAGCAGACCGCTGAGAAGCAGATCGGCGCGGTGTCCAGCGACGTCGCCAGCGTGAAGACAGATGTAGGTGGCGTGAAAACGGATGTCGCTACCACCCGCAGCGACCTAGAGAACACCAAGTCGCAGCTCCAGCGCGTGGTGGGCGACGCAGGCGTGATGAGCGGACTCATCGCCACGAACCATTCGGAGCTCGAAGAGCTCAGGCACCGGGGCGATCGCAACTACGTTGAGTTCAGCCTGCAGAGGGGAGCACAGCCCACGCTGCTCTCCAGCGTCAAGCTGCAGTTGAAGAAGGTGGACGACAAGCACTCGCGCTACACCCTCACCGTGAGCGCGGACGATCGCAACATCGAGAAGAAGGACAAGAACCTCGACGAACCTGTGCAGTTCTACACCGGCAAGACGCCGGTGCTCTACGAACTGGTCGTCAACAACATCGAAAAGAACAAAGTTTCCGGATACCTTTCCACGCCCAAGAGCGCGCAATAAGCCAGTAACCATGCCGCTATTCGCGACTGCACACAATGCACAAAAGCAGAACGGGGGACGCTTAGAGCGTCCCCCGTTCTGCTTTGCCTTGGGTTGGATTACTTCTTCTTAGCTGTTTTCTTGGCTGCCTTTTTAGCTGCTTTCTTCGTTGCCATTTGCCTATTCTCCCTGTCGATTAGACATCGATGCTGCAACACAGAAACTTGCAGCTAACGAAGGTATAGTTTTGATGAAATTCAGTGTCAAGAAAAATCGAACATTTTCTGAATTTTTTTTTGCAACAGAAGATACCTCAGCGCGCCTCTGCGAGTCCGAACTTCCGCAGCGAATCTTTTCGCCGTGCGAATTTCTCGCCAGGCATCCGCATGAGTGTCATGTGTACCGTGCAAAACGTATACTCGGCGTCGTTGGGAGAACGCTGCCATGCACGATGAATCGCACGCTGCCGTCCTCGTCTCCGCGGTGCGCACGCCGGTTGGAAAATTCCAGGGCGCGCTCTCATCGCTCTCTGCAACGGACCTCGGCAGCATCGCTGTGCGCGAAGCAGTTCGCCGCGCCGCCATTGATTCCGCCGCCGTTGACGAGTGCATCATGGGTTGCGTCCTCACCGCCGGCCTGGGCCAAAACCCCGCTCGCCAAGCGGCTTTGCGCGGTGGTCTCGCCGATTCCGTCTCCGCTATAACCCTCGGCATGGTGTGCGGCTCCGGCCTCAAAGCGGTCGCGCTTGCTGCCCAATCCATCGCCACCGGCAACTCTCAAATTGTCGTCGCCGGTGGAATGGAGTCCATGTCCAACGCGCCGTATCTTCTCCCGCACGCGCGTAAAGGCTTCCGCCTCGGCGACTCCCTCGCCGTCGATTCCATGATCCTCGACGGTCTTTGGTGCGCCAGTGAGAACTTTCACATGGGCATGACCGCCGAACTCGTTGCAGAAAAATTCTCCATCACGCGCGCCGAGCAGGACGCCTTCGCACTCGAGTCGCACGCCCGCGCTTCTGCTTCATCGCGCGCAGGCCGCTTCGCTGTGGAAATCGCGTCCGTAATTCTGCCGCCGCCCTCAACCTCTCGCCGCAACGACGCTCCGCCCACCATCATCACGCGCGACGAGAGCATCCGCGACGACGCGCTCGACAATCCTGCTGCCGCGCTCGAAGCCCTCGCCGCGCTGCGCCCCGTATTCAAATCTGACGGCACCGTCACCGCAGGCAACGCACCCGGGGTCAACGATGCAGCCGCGGCGGTCGTCGTCATGTCCGCCGCGCGCGCAGCATCGCTCGGCCTCCAGCCGCTCGCCACCATCCATGCGCAGGCCACCTCGGGCGTCGCGCCCAAGTGGGTCATGATGGCGCCGGTCGAAGGAGTGCGGACGGTCCTTCGCCGTGCCGGTTGGACTATCGACTCGGTCGATCTCTTCGAACTCAACGAAGCTTTCAGCGTGCAGGCCATCGCCGTTATGCGTGAATTAGGCCTCTCGCCCGATCGCGTTAACGTCAACGGCGGCGCCGTCGCCGTTGGCCATCCCATCGGAGCCTCCGGCGCGCGCATCCTCGTCACCCTGGTCCACGAGATGATCCGCCGCGACGTCCACCGTGGCGTCGCCGCCCTCTGCCTTGGTGGCGGCAACTCCGTCGCCCTCGCCATCGAACGCTAGCTCGTTTTTCATTCTCGAAGCGAATCTGCTTTCGCTCGAACCTCAAACCTCGAACCTAGTACCTTGTCCTTAATGGACAATACCAACCGCTTCACCGGCCGCGCCGAAGATTACGATCGCTATCGCCAGCGCTATCCAACCGAAGAGGTCCTCACTCGCCTGCGCGCATGGTGTGGCCTCGTCCCCGACTGGCTGATCGCCGACATCGGCGCAGGCACCGGTATGCTCGCCGAGGTCTTCCTCGAAAACGCGAACCGCGTCCTGGCCGTCGAGCCAAATCAGGACATGCGCGACCAGATGCGCCCCGCCGTCGAGCAACACCTCGGCCATCCCGCGACCGAACTCGAAGTCCTCGACGCCACCGCCGAAGCCACCACGCTGCCCGACGCGTCCATCGACATGATCGCCGCCGGTCGCGCCTTCCACTGGTTCGACAAGGACCGCGCTCTCGCAGAGTTCCGCCGCATCCTCAAGCCCGACGGATGGGTTGCCCTCGTCGCCGTCGACCGCGACCGCGACTCGAATGAGCCCGCCTTCCGCCCGCAGATCGACGCGTACGAAAACCTGATGTCCACCTACGGCACCGACTACTCCCGCGTCCGCTCCGGCTACCGCACCCACGAAAAAGTGGACACATTTTTCGATGGGGAACTCCACCAGGCCCAGCTCCCCGGCCTGCGCCAACTCGACTGGCCCACCTTTCGCGGCCACACCATGTCGCTTTCGGTAACGCCGCAACCCGGACACCCCGGTCACCAGGCGTTCGCGCGTGCGCTGCGAAGTTACTTCGATACCTTTGCCCGCGACGGCATCTTCACCATGCCCACGATTTGCTGGATCACCGCTGCCCGCTTCCGCTCGCGGGAATCCTCAATCGAAGTAAAGCTTTAGCCGTTTTGGGATTGGGGCCTCAAGCACTTCCTTGGGCTCAGGCTTGCCCTGCGGCATTCGCTTGACAACGGGGCGCCGCAATTGAACGTAGCACCTCCTACTGCAGGTGTAGCATCGCGCAGGCCAGAAGCCGATGAGCGACATCAGCCAGCCGAGGCCTCTGCGGCGCGTTCGATACAGCGCGTGGCACTTGCAACTCGGGCAAGTATAGGAAGGCGGCAGCATGTTCGTCTCCTGGGCTGCGGCGGCGGATACGCCTCGCAGCATATGTTTTCGTTCAGAATTTTGGGTGGAATCCGGCCCATGTCTCGCGCTAAGGCAGCCTGGCGCAAAGGACTCCCGCAACGAAACCGGCGGGCGTGCTGCCAGGTACGCGAGTCGGGGAACCTAAGGTTGTATTTTAGTGGATCAGGGAGTGCTCGGCCCGTGGAACACATTCAATTATGGGGCGGCAAAATCTTCTCTGCCCGCACATTCCTCGCCACGAAGCCGCCTGAATATCAACTTCCTGACTATCAACATCCCGGATAACAACTTCTTCGCTATCAACCAGAAGGTCAACAGACCCACGCGCCACCCGCAGACTCGTTCAGGCCGCCTTGCCCGACTGTCCGTCCGTGGGCGATCTTCCGCACTCGTTTGCTGGTCCGCGAACGTAGGTGGGCTTCGGCAGATTCAGGTTGTAGTCCTTTACACGGGAATGGCGAAGATAGAACCGCTTATTGCAGGTCATACAGCCGGCTGGCCGGAGACCGATTGCCGACATCAGCCAGTCCAAGCCTCTGCGGCGGTGGAGAAACAGTGCATGACACTTGCAACGAGGGCAGGAAAACGTGGCCGGTAACATAGTCCTCTCGGTCTGCCTTGGATGCGTGGCGACCCACCTCGCAACACCCAGGCCTTCCTAAGTTTTGTTTTTGGTCGCCCACTCCTAGGATGGTGGGGTACTTCGGAGGCAAAGCCTGCTCGGAATACGTCAGGTCAGTGCTTTGAATGGGTTAGAGGCGGCTGTGAATGTCGAACTCGCCGCCAAACCTCATACATAGACGAAGCCACTGGTTCAGATGCCTCCTCCCCATCCAGAGTTGCCCCCACGCCCGGCCCGCGCGGCTCTCGCGTTCTTAGAGAGGGACTTACGGCCACTGGCGTGAGGCATGGCGAATACGGACGATGCGCACCTTGTCTCCCAGGATCTTGTAGATCGCTATGTATGGCCATGGAGCGAAGATCAACTCACGCGTTGCGGTTCGAATGCCAGCCGTGCTATTGCGGAGTAGACTCTGCACTTGTCGGTAGATTTTGTCCAAGGTCAATCGAAATCGCCCGATGTCTTGTCGAGGCACTCGCCAAGAGGACTTGTCGCTGTTATGCAGCGAGCTAGCATTCAATCACATTCAGTGCCAGCCCCGCCAAGCTC
>Ga0302278_10003595_pt1 | contig 16735 bp, 19 predicted proteins | sample III_Bog_N3_2_FD_194543 | JGI IMG/M metagenome (GOLD analysis project Ga0302278, IMG submission 194543) | Peat permafrost microbial communities from Stordalen Mire near Abisko, Sweden - III_Bog_N3_2 | ecosystem: Environmental > Terrestrial > Soil > Wetlands > Peat | place: Sweden: Abisko...
TCGTCTGGCACGCCGCCAAAACTCTGCCTGCGAACGACAATTGGATAATCCTCGAATGTCCATTCGCGTTTGCGATAGGAAAGGGCGCGTTTCCACGCCATGCGCACTCCGTCGCTCAATCGTCGGCCTAGATGCCTCGGTGCCACCACGTCTCTCCGATCCAACAATGGTGATGGAAAAATCTACTTTACCGCCTCATGAATCGCCAGCAGCGTCTCGAGCAACGGCTTCAGCAGTTTCAGGTCCAGCGCATTCGCGCCATCGGATTTGGCATGTGCCGGATCGTCGTGAACCTCAAGAAACAGCCCATCCACGCCCGCTGCCACCGCGGCGCGCGCCAGCAGTGGAATAAACTCCGGCTGCCCGCCGCTGACCCCGTTAGCGGCTGAGGGCTGCTGCACCGAATGCGTCCCGTCAAAAACCACCGGCGCCAGGCGGCGCATCACGGGAAGCGAGCGGTAGTCGACCACCAGCGTGTTGTAGCCAAAGCTGGCGCCCCGTTCTGTGAGGAACACCCGATCATTGCCCGTCGACCGCACCTTCTCCACCGGATGATTCATGTCCCATGGAGCAACGAACTGACCTTTTTTAATGTTCACTGCACTCCCGGTCTTTCCGGCTGCCACCAGAAGGTCGGTTTGCCGGCACAGGAAAGCCGGAATCTGCAGCACATCCACAGCCTCCGCGGCGACCTCGCAGTGGTCCGGCTCATGCACGTCCGTCAGCACGGGCAGCCCTGTGTCTCTCGCCAACAGGCCGAGAATGCGCGTGCCTTCCACCAGTCCCGGACCGCGAAAGCTCTTCACGCTGGTGCGGTTGGCCTTGTCGTAGCTGGCCTTGAAGATATACGGAATGCCCAGGTCGGACGTGATGCGCTGGATGGCCTCAGCCATGGTTCTAGCGTGGCCCTCGGACTCGATAACGCAAGGGCCAGCGATAAGAAACAGCCGGCCAGCGCCAATGTGGACCGGCCCTACTTCAAAGGAGTTGCTCACGAACGCAATTCTACCGTGCGGCCAGGTGGGCAGCGAATACCGACTCGGGAATTTGCTCCTGCTCCGTCCGGCTCCGCGACCACTCCCACAGTGCCCGCTCCAGCGCGTGGAGCGGCGTGGGCCCAGGCAGATTGGCCTGCGGTTGGATCACTCCACAGTCGGCCAGGTGCTTGCAGAAGGCAACATATTCCACGTAGAAATCCACGTCGTGGCGCGCATGCCCAAGCGCTTCCAGGGCGCGAAAATCCAACACCGTGTAGCGCTCCGGTTCAATGCAGGCCAGGATCGCGGAAGCAATGGGCACGTCAACACCGCGCAATTCAGTTAAAGCGTCAATCGCTCCTCGAGTAGACGTTTCCGGTGAAGCGGCAACCGCGAGAATCCTCCTGATCTGCGCTTCGCTGTTGGCAATCAGGTAATGCACCACACGTTCAGATTTCCAGCGAACAATCGTCTCCAGGTTTGCGAGCGTGTATTCGCCGTTTCGAATTGCCTCCCCGGCTTCAAAGGCAGCTTGCTCCAGATGCTGCTCATTTTCGCCAATTTTCTCCCAATATTTCTCAGCCAATTGCTGAAGGTCGGTTTCTGCGGGTTGAAGCTCAAAGTACGCCATGACGTTCAATCTTCCTTTCAAACCAGCAAACAATAGGCCCGGTAAGTGCCTTTGTCAATGTCCCATTGCACACATATCAGACGCCGGATCTGGTTCCTCTAATCGCGGAAAAAGCTGGCCGACAAATACTGCATAAATATGCTAATATGCATTTATGCGTACCACCGTCGACATCCCCGACGAGACCTACCGGACCATCAAGGTCCTGGCTGCGCAACGCGGAGAGACCTTCAAGGAATTGGTACTGGAAGGTCTTGAGATGGTGAAGCGGGCTGACCAGGCGCCTCCAAGGCGTTTTGAGATTCCTGTGATCCGCTCCTCTCGTCCCGGCTCGCTTGCGCTTGATAACGAGACCATCTATGACCTCCTTGATCTTCCCTGATATCAACGTCTGGGTCGCCTTTCACCACGAAATTCACATTCATCACTCAGCTGCGACACGCTGGTTCGCTTCTCAGGACGACGCCGCAACCTTCGCCTTCTGTCGCCAGACGCAAACGGGATTCTTCCGGCTGATGACGACCGAAGCCATCCTCGGCCCGGACGTCCTTACGCAGCGGCAATGCTGGACGATTTATGATCGTTGGACGCTCGACGGAAAAGCCGTTCTCGCCGGCGAACCCAGAGGTCTGGAAGCTGCTCTGAGGCTCCGCACTTCCGCGGATTCACCGTCCCCGAAGACCTGGATGGACGCCTATCTCGCCGCCTTCGCAGAGACATCCAATATGACGCTTGTCACCTTTGACCGAGTCCTTGCCGGGAAAGTTGATGGGGTGGTGCTGCTGACCTGATTATTCCCTCGTCGTCGGCATCCTCGCGGATACGTCGGATGAACGATTCACGCCAATGTCCTCGTCAGGACGGAGCCATCGCTGCTCAGCGTACTCGATCCCAAGGAGGCCAAGAATCCCCAAGAAGATCAAACCAAAGTATGGGCGCGTCGTGTCCTCTGTCCGGAGAAAATAGGGCAATTGTGGCCTCAGGAAGTTCAGGAGCCATACCCATCCAATGACGATGGCAAGAAAGGTCAAATGGGTAACGAGCATTCCAGCGGTCACCGGGCTGGAAGCCGAGGGCGAGGTGCGAACGCCCGCATTGACGCGTCTGAGTCCGAAGACAAGAATGCTATATCCAGCGCACACCCCCGCATATATAGCCCAGGGACTTGCCTGAAAGGGAACGAAGATACCCACAGCCGCAAATGTGGCCACGATGTAGACCAGCCGCTTTTTTGAACTCCCCGGCTTGCCCCTGATCTTCGTAGCTTCCTCCAATCAGAAAACTAACTTAGTCACCGAACAACTTGTTCCGCGTTCTGGCTCTCCACTTTCTCGCGGACCAGCCGGCTCCTGTAACTCGCACCAATAAATTCTCTGAATAGTGGATGCGGCTCCAAAGGCTTCGACTTGAACTCCGGATGAAACTGGCACCCAAGGAAAAAAGGATGGCCCGGTAACTCGACGATCTCGACATACGTCTGATCGGGAGTGGTTCCGCTCAACCGCAGGCCACCGCCGGTGAGCAGCGCTTCGTACTCGCGGTTGAACTCGTAGCGATGGCGATGCCGTTCGCTGATCTCCGTTGCACCGCCGTACGCTTTCGCGGCCAGCGAGTCCTCCTGCAAAATGCAGGTCCACGCGCCCAGCCGCATGGTGCCGCCCATCTCCTCAACGCCCAGCAACTCGCGCAGCTTGTAAATAATGCGGTGCTGGCTTGCAGGATCGAATTCGCTGGAGTTGGCGTCCTTCAGGCCGCAAACGTTGCGTGCAAACTCGATGCACGCCGTCTGCATGCCCAGGCAGATTCCGAAGTAAGGAACCTGGTGTTCGCGGGCATAACGGATGGCATTCAACATGCCCTCGATGCCGCGCTTTCCGAAGCCGCCGGGAACCAGTATCCCATCAAATCCTTCTAACTGGTGCTCATAACTCCGGTCATCGGGAGTCTTCGATTCCAGCCCCTCTGCTTCAATCCAAGTAACATTGAGTTTCAAGTTTCTAGAGACCGCGCCGTGAGTCAGTGCTTCCTTCAGCGACTTATAACTGTCTTCATACTCCACATACTTCCCCACGATGGCGATGTTCACATCGTCCTTCGGGTGATAGCAGCGGTCCACCAGGTCTTTCCATGCGGTAAGGTTGGCCTCGGGTGCATCCTTGTGCAGGTATTTGAGGATCAGTGCGTCCAGCCCCTCCTCGGCAAAGCGGAGCGGCACTTCATAGATGAAGGGCACTGTGGTTGCGCCCACCACCGCCCGCTCTTCCACGTTGCAGAAGGCGGCGATTTTCTGCTTGATTTCGCGACTCAGGTTGCGGTCTGAGCGGCAAAGAAGAACATCGGCCTGGATGCCGATGCCGAGCAATTCCTTCACCGAGTGTTGTGTCGGCTTGGTCTTCAATTCCTGCGCCGCGGCAATCCATGGCACCAGTGTGAGGTGAACAAATACCGTGTTCTCGCGCCCCAGTTCCTGGCGCATCTGCCGGATCGCTTCAAGAAACGGCAGAGATTCGATGTCGCCAACGGTCCCGCCAATCTCCACGATGGTCACGTCCGCGCCATTCGCTGAGACCTTGCGCATCGCATTCTTGATCTCGTTGGTGACGTGCGGAATCACCTGGACCGTCTTGCCCAGGTAATCCCCGCGCCGCTCCTTCAGGATGATTTGTTCGTAAATGCGACCGGTGGTCAGGTTGTTGTCGCGGGAGAGGGGCGCGTGAGTGAAGCGTTCGTAGTGCCCGAGGTCGAGATCCGTCTCCGCCCCGTCGTCGGTGACAAACACCTCGCCATGCTGAAACGGCGACATGGTTCCGGGATCCACATTGAGATAGGGATCGAACTTCATCAGGTTCACGCGAAGCCCGCGGCTCTCAAGCAAACACCCGATGGATGCGGCCGCAAGGCCCTTACCTAAACTGGACACGACTCCGCCCGTCACAAAGACATACTTTGCCGACATCGCTGCGACCTCTTGATTGGAATGTTGGGATTGGACGTACCTGGTGGGCACAATCAAGTATGTCAGAGATGCCTGCTCCAGGGAAACAGAAAAATCGCCAGCTCGGCACTTCATTCCAAACACTCTGAGGAAAAATCGGACTAAACTACAGATTAGGTGCGAGGACGCTAATGGCGAGCAATCGAGCAATTCTAAAGGAAAAACGCCCTCAGATTGCAACTCAGGGACATTACGGCGATCTGGAAGTGATCCGCGTCGATGTCACGGCGAGAACAGCAACTTTTCAGGTGAAGAATACGAATTACGAAGAAACTGTACCGCTGAGCATGATCCGCCCCCTTACGGACGAGGACAAGATTGAATTCTGGAGTATGTTGGTTGAAAAACTAATTGACGACTTACGAGAAGAGGGCAATTTTCCATCCTTTGTCAAAGGGTATGAGGTGATGAAGGGGGAAGACTCTACCGGTGACCCCGCATTTTACATAACGATCCTTGTCTCCCCTGAGCAGAGGTATTCTGAGGCAACGGTCTCCAATTGGAACAGCTTCTCTAACCTTCTTTTGGACCGGTTGAGTGGACTCCGCCTGCAACGGTATCCATATGTTCGAGTTGGAGAAAAGCGAAGAGGCAAATAGATGCCCTTGCCCAACGATCTACTGGAACAAGCCCAGTTTCTGGTGCAGCGAGACCAGCGAAGGCCGAGGCAGGCGAGTCTGCGGCGAGCTGTCTCGACGTCCTACTACGCCGTGTTCCATCTTCTTTCGGCAAGTTCGGCCTCCCAGGCAAGCCCGGCCGCCCCGCTTGGGCTAAGTAACAGAATTCAAAGGTCTCTCGAACACGGCGTAATGAAGCAGGCTGCGAAGAGCTTTGAATCTGGGCATCCTCCTGACCACATTAGCCCGTTTCTTTCCGTCCCACTGCCCGCGGCCCTAGTTTCCGTCGCACGGGGTTTTGTTCGCTTGCAGGACGAGCGTCACAAAGCAGACTATGATGTCGCGATTCGATTCGACCGTGCGGCGGCTCAGGATGCTGTTGCTCTCGCCACCCAGCTTTTCGCGGATTGGGATGCGATCAAGAACACCGACGACGCCCACGTCTTCCTCGCATCGCTGATGTTCTGGAAGCTGTGGTCGAAATAACGTCTTTCAGTTGTCCGTCGCTGAAGATTCCTTCGTGATCGGCTTGCAGCCACCGAATGCCTGGACCTGCGATGCTGCCTGGGGGTACCCCTTCGATCACAACAGCGGCAGAGAAGGGCACGAGAGCGAAAAGATAATGGAACGGATTTCGATTGTCAGAACGGATATCACCACGCTGGCCGTGGATGCCATCGTAAACGCCGCCAACAACACGCTACTCGGCGGGGGCGGAGTGGACGGCGCGATTCACGACGCCGCCGGTCCGAAGCTTCTGGAGGAGTGTCGGCTGCTCGGGGGCTGCGAAACGGGACAGGCGAAGATCACGAGGGGCTGTCAGCTTCCAGCGAGGTATGTGATTCATACTGTTGGTCCCGTGTGGAACGGCGGCGACCATGGAGAGCGGGAATTGCTGGAGCGTTGCTATGCTTCCTGTTTTGCCATTGCGCGCGAGTACCGTTTCAAGACCCTGGCGTTTCCGGCCATCAGCTGCGGGGTCTACCGGTTTCCGGTCGAAGCCGCGGTTGAAATTGCAATGCGGGAAGCTATGGTGGAATTGATCCAAAACGATGAAATCGAGAAAGTGCTCTTCGCCTGCTTCGACACCGAGGTCTACGCAGCTTATCTGCGTGCGCATGCGAAGCAACGGGAGTCTGATTTGGGGAGTTGATCAACCAGTGGCATTCCCCTGAGGGCACACCGGCGGTCACCGTGGGCCTGCTGAGGGCCTGCTGGCTTCAACCGGCCGCTTACTTCAGCTGCACCTTGATCAACACGTCGGAATCGAGATCAACGTCTTCCTTAACCCCTTGGAGAATCGTCGTCCAATCGGCATCCAGGTGACGCCCCAGGCTGACCCCCGGCATCGTGCTGCCCAGCGGAATATTATCCTCGTCCTTCACGTTGGGCCCGCCGAGCCCCGCATTCGGATTCAAGCCGGGAGTGGAACCCACACCGCGATTGGCGTCCGAAGTATCGTTGGAAGTGCCGGAACTGCGCCCCAGCACGGAATTCGCCCCCAGCCCGTCTTTCGGCGCCAGCGAGGGCCCGATGGCCACCACCATGCCGTGAACCGGAACCGCTGCGCCGCCCTTCACGTCAATCTCATCCAGCCGGAAACTCAGCATCGAGTTCCCGTTGCCGTCCTTCTTCGACTTGATGATCGACACCTTACCCGTGATTTTCGATCCCTTGGGAATCTCGGTTCCGTCGGTCAACTTCCACGATTTAAGGATCTTGGCCGAGATGACATCGCCGGCTTTGGCATTTTTGGTGCTGAGCTTGCCGTCGATCTTGGCCACCATCACCAGGCCCGCGGGCTGCGCAGCGGGAGCCGCTGGGGCTTGGCTCAAAGCCTGGTTCAATACGGGCAGAAGTGCGGCAATTGCCAAAATGGCAGTGGCGTGTCTACGAAGGACAATCATGGCGCCCTCAATCCTTTGCTTCGCGAAGGTTTGAGCTGCTTCGCAAACGCGCGAACAGCCCGAATGCAATTCTCGGCAGAAGATGAGGGAAAGTCAAACGCTATAGCACTTTCGGAATTGCTGTTGACCGAAAGCACACACTCAAGTGGCTTTTTCCTCAACCGGGGCCCCCGGCGACAGGTCTTCGTCGCGGGGGTGGAAGGAAAAGCCACCTTTCGATGCAGTCAATAGGGCCACACTAATTCCGAAAGTGCTCTAAATCGGGACTTGCCGTCCTTATCCGGCATTCGTCCGGTACAACGCCACCTTGATCATCACGGTTGAATCGAGCTTGATGTCGCGCTTGACACCGCGAAGTTCCGTGGCGCGATCCGCGTCGAACTTGGCTCCCAACTTGACGCCGTCCAAAGTGCTTCCGCGCGGAATATCCGGATCGCCGCGATTGACGGCGGGACCGGCGCCAATCGCGGGATCAAGCCCAACCGACGATCCCACTCCGCCGCGCCCCAGAACCGAGTCGTAGCCGAGGCCGACCACATCCGGAAACGGCCCTATGGCTGTGATCAGACCGGCAACGCGCATGAATTTGCCGTTCTTCATCTCAACCTGGTCAATCTTGATGGCCAGCGCGGAAGTCCCGCCTCCATCCTGCGCGGATTTAACCGCAGCCACACTGCCGACAATTCTCGATCCCTTGGGGATTTCCACTCCATCATCCAGTTTCAACGTGGCGATGGTTTTGGCCGTTACGGGATCCCCGATTTTTGCGGTTCTGGTGCTCAAATTTCCGGCGATTTTCGCCGCCAGCACCGGGGCTCCCGTTTTGGCCGGTGCAGTGCTTGTGGGTGCGGTTGGGTTGGGAGCAGCAGCTTGCGCGTGACCAGCAATGGAGCAGACTGCAAACAGGAATGCGGTAAGTACGAAGACAAATTGCGGAAAAGGCCTTGAGGTTTCCATGGATCCTGCTTTCATAGATCCCCCTTGTGGGGATTGTGCGCAGGGCTGCGCCACAGCGGTTCTCCAGTTGCCGCATCGCGAAAGCAAGACTGCCGAGTGGCTTTTTCCCCAAGAAAAAGCCGCCTCTCACTGCACTCACGACTCGACGTGAACTGGAGAACCGCTAAGAACCCTGCATTGATTCTGACGAACCAGCCGCGGAAAGGTCAATCGCCACGGCTCGTTCGAAGTAATTCATAGTACGTATGGGGCAATTAAAAGTTCAATGTGATTTTCGCCGTCATGGCACGCGGAGTTACATAGTGCGTGCCACTGAAGGTAGACAGGAAGTTATACAAGGCATACTTGTCCGTAACGTTGATGGCCGTCAGGTCAAGATTCACCTTGTAATGCTCCTTGTGGAAGATATTGTCTTTGCCAATCGACGCATCGAACAGGTCACGTGGCGCAATGCGCTGCGGGTTGTGATCGTTATCGCCGGTTCCGGGAGCCGGGATGTTGATGAGGCTGGAGGTGAACTCCGAGGCCGGGCACACGGAAGGCAGCGCCCGCGTCGGGGTTGCCTTCACACCATTGCAGGCGAACCCCGCCTGAAACTCCTCGTCCGCAGTCAATGGCAGCGCAACGCTCGCTCCAGTCACCGGGTTCGTTGTCGGCGGAATATTCGTGTCCACCATAGCGATGGCAGGCGAACTATTCAGCGTGGTCGAACTGATTCCGCACGGAGTGTTTGGGTCGGTTATGCCGTAGCAAGGCGTCGAGCCCGCCGCCTGGCCCGAGTCGTAGCGCCAGTTGAATCCGCCCCATATCCCCGTAACGAACTTGCCGCCCTTTGCCAGCGTGTACTGAATGTGCGTGGTCTGGTTGAATTTTTCGTCGTGGTCGATGCGGAAGGGTAACCCGGTCTGGCCCACGGTTGCGCCTGCGCCCGCCACCTGCGGCGGGAAGAACCGCGCCGCCACGGACGACATCACCGAATACGCGCTGAAATTGTGAAATTCCGGCACATTCACGTTGAGCGCGTAGCCTGGGATCTTCGAGTTATGCCAGTCGATCGGGAAGGTGATCGGCGTGTTGCCCAGCACGCTGAAATCGAAAGCGTTGTGCGTGTACTTCCAGATGTATTCGCCGCTGACGACCACATGCTTGCCGGCCGCCTGCTGAAATCCGGCATGAAACTCGTTGCGGAAACCTGGCGCCAGCACCGGCGAAACGCCCGGTGAGCAAGCCAGCAGCGGCGCCAGTACCGCGTTGGCGCATCCTTCGCTGGAAAGAATCAGATTCTCGTTGAACGGAGTTTCCAGTGTGCGCGCATACGAGACGCGGAGGACAGTCGACGAAGGCTTGATGTTGTAAGCGACGCCGACGCGAGGTTGGGTCTGCTTGGCATCCGTCAGGCCATTGTAGACATCCTGCCGGAGACCCAGATTGAAGAGCCAGTTTCCGGCCTTGATCTGGTCCTCAGCAAACAGGCCCAGTTCCTTCACGTCCGTATGACCGGCGAAAGTGTACAAGCCGCCGCCGCGGGTAAGATCGTACGGAGCCAGGACTGAAACGTAGTTGGGATTCCGTAGCGCCACCACGCCATCGCACGACGCCGGATTGGAGTAACCGGGCAACGGGTTGCCGTTAACGTCCATGCAAGGCGAGTCATAGGTTGATTCCACCACGCCCAGCATGTCGTTCTCATTCAGGAAGGTCTGGCCGTATTGCACGCCGGCCTTGAAGGTATGCCTGCCCTTGGAGTAAGAGAAATCCGAGTGCACCGCGGCATTGGTGAGAGTGCGGTATTGAGCAATCGACGAAGTTTGCAGGTTCGACGGTCCCAGGTCCGCCAGCGGATTCGTGCTGGGATAGTAGTTATACTCGTCGCGGCGTACAAAGGCGCCCACGTTCAGCACCGAGTCTTGGCCGATGACTCGCGTGTAAGTCGGCGAAACATTAATCGTCCCAATCTTCGAGTGCTGGTCCGCATTACCGACTGCTGCGAAGACCGGGCTTGCCGTCGTGCCGCCGCTGACCACGTTCTGTACGTTCAGGTTGTCGTACGAGTCCGGAGTCTGGAACAAAGAGCGACTGTAATTCACGTCGAGATGAACCGAGTCGACCGCCGAGAATGTGTAGTCCACCCGATCAAAAACATTCTGCTCGTTGCCCTTGTCATGGAAGACCGCGAACTCAGGGGGATCGAGAAAGCGCCCGGAGTTGAGACCGTCGGCTTCAGCAAAGTTTCCCCATTTCTTGCCGCCATAAGCCAGGTCAAAGCCGGCCGTGGCGGAGCCAAAGGCGCCATAAGAACTGCTGATACTCCCGGTAGGCTTGGTAACTCCCTCTCCGGACCGCGTGGTGGCCACGATCACCAGGCTGGTCTTGCCGCCATACTCTGCCGGCGGCGCCCCGGAAATCACTTCGATGGATTGAATCGAGTCTGCGGGAATCTGGTTCGAGAAGACCTTGCTCTGCTGGTCGGTAATCGACTGCCCATCTACCGAAAACGAGTTGGACGCATGGTCGCCAAGGCCGTGGAAGAGGCCATTCGAGTCGGCGGAAACACCGGGCGTCGATTCGGTAACCAGCGAACTGAGCCCGGACGACTCGCTCTCCAATGGCACCTTGATAAACAGGTCGCGATCCACCTCTGTATGGAAGGTTGGATCGGTGGAAACCAGGTCGCCGCCAGCCTCCACGGTCACCGTGGAATCGGCCGTGGCAATCTGCAGCACCAGCTTCAGGGTGGTTCCCACAACGGATTGGATCTGAACTGCTTTATGAAGTGGAGCAAAGCCGTTGGCAGCCACCGCCATCTGGTAGCTGTTAAAGGTCACGTTGGCAAAAGTGAATTGGCCCGTATCGTCGGAAACCGCGCTTCGATCCACGCCACTGGCCGGATTGGTGAGGTGAACTGTTGCACCCGGAACGACTGCGCCGGACGGATCGGTCACTGTGCCGCGAATCACGCCGGCATTGCCGCCTTGCGCTGATGCGTGAAGTACCGCGCAAAATAGGATGAGCGCGGGAAGAATGCGAAAAGTTGTGCCGCGAAAGAACGGCATAGAAACCCTCCAAATATTGGCTGAATGCGGGAGATCGGCCGCGTAGGAAAATGCGCGGCATCCTCGTGTGCATTTGGGGGCTTTTTCCGATTGTGCGGTACAGCCTGTGGGGATGCGCTTATGCCCTGCCCCGCTAAGGACAATGAGCAAAACAGATCAAGCTGAAACGGGAAAATCGGAAGAAAGCCTTAGCAGCCTGTGGGAGGAGGGCGGGTGAAAAGCTGGGGATGCCAATAGCGGGTGACCGGGCGCGCCTCAAAAACCGGCGTTCTGGTCTCGATTTGAATCAGAACGATAATTGCCGCCGTCAGGGCAACAGGCGCGGCAGTGTGCAGCAAAATACAAAGCGGGCAGTGGTCGGCATCGGTATCTACCGGATGCACGTGCGCCACCTGGACCACGGTCAGCAGCGCCAGCAGGATCAGGCACACCACGGTGACTACCGGCAAAGTGGAAGCCTTTGCACGCCGTCTCCCGCGGAACTGAGTCTGAAATCCTGCCAATCAACAACCCCTACTTAAAGAATACACAATATTGGATGCGGGCGAGAGAATCGGGGTTACGCGTACCGCATCAAATTGGACACGCCAGCGCCGCAAACGTGAGCCGCCCGTGTTCGTCTAAGCTTTGTTCGTCTACACTTGGTGCGAATGATACGAGTCCATTATTCTCGCGGCCTTTTGGCCTGCGCGCTGGCAGTTCTGCTGCTGGCCGGCGGCGTCGCCGCGCAGCAGACGCAAACGCCCCTCCCTCTGAAACCCGACCTGCCCAACACGGGCGCCAACCACCGCCTGATTCTGAAAGACGGCACCTATCAGCTCGTCAGGAAGTACGAGGTTGTCGGCGACCGGGTGCGCTACATCTCAGTCGAACGTGGCGGCGACTGGGAAGAACTGCCCCTGGACCTGATCGATTGGGAAGCGACGCGCAAATGGGAGCGGGACCACACCGTCCAGCCTGTGGACTCCTCAAACGAAGCCGCTTCCCCCGCCATGAAAGAAGCTTCGGAGATCGACAAGGAAGAGGCCGCCGAGCGCGACGAGGAGAAGGCGCGCATGCCGGAGGTGGCCAAGGGCCTCGAACTCCCCAATGAAGATGGCGTCTTTGTCCTGGACACCTATGAAGGCACACCGGAGCTTGTTGAGCTGCTTCCCACTGAGTTGAATGCGAACACCAAGACGAAACACGGCCTAAGTACGTTCAATCCCCTGGCCGGGCAAAAGGCCAGCCTGGAACTGGAGGGCGCGCACGCCAAGATTCATCTGCATGTGAACGACCCGGCCATTTATCTGTCGCTTGAGGCCACCGGCCACGCCGAGCAGGTTGTTTCCCACTCCATGACCGTCCGTACAGAAGGCGCAAAAGAAGTGGCCAGCCGCAAGCATGGGGCGCATTCGGCAACTTCAGGGTTTGCCATCGTCCGCGTGGACGAGCGGCGTGCGCTCAGGATCGTCGGCGCCATCCACATGAGCCCCACCGGCACCGTGACCCAGGACGAGGACGTGATTCCCGCCAAGGTGGAAGTGCTGCCCGGCAAGCACTGGATAAAAATCGCTCCGGACAAACCGCTGACCATCGGCGAGTACGCGCTCGTTGAAATCATCTCCGCATCCGACATCAACCAGTCAGTATGGGATTTCCGCGTCGACCCGCAGTTAGGCGACAACGCCGGCTCGCTTGGGCCAATTCTCAAGTAAAAAAATCGATTGTCCGGGTTGAAGAAGCGAAACTGTTGTATAGCGTGGCGTTACGCGGTACACTACTGGCGGAATGATCCGCACGTTTCGGCATAAGGGGATCGAGAAGTTTTTTCTGACCGGGTCGAAAGCCGGTATCCAGCGCAGTCATGCCACAAAACTGAACGATCAGCTTTCAGCACTGAATGCAGCCACAAAGCCGGAACAAATGAACATTCCAGGCTGGCAGTTCCATGCGTTAGGCGCGAATCTGTTGGGCCATTGGGCGGTAAGCGTGAATGGAAATTGGAGGCTCACTTTTACTTTCGAGGGGGAAGATGCCATCCTCGTCGATTACCAGGACTATCACTGAGCTAAGGAGCAAACCATGCGCATGCATAATCCCGCACATCCCGGACGAATTCTCTCCTACTATTTCCAGGACAGGTCTGTCACTGAAGTAGCCCGGCATCTGGGTGTGACACGGCCTGCGCTGTCACGGGTTTTAAATGGAAAAGCCGGTGTGTCGGCGGATATGGCCCTGCGCCTATCGGAAGCCTTCAACACCGACCCGGAATTCTGGCTTCGCCTCCAGGCACAGCGCGATCTTTGGGTTGCTTCTCAGAAGAGACGAGCAAAGGTGAAACCGTTGATTGAAACCGCGGCTGCGTAGCATCCCCTACGTCCCCTCCGGCACCTTCACTTTCGCAAACTTCCTGCGCCGCAGTTCCCAATCTTCCGAGTTGAAAAACCGCGGCCCCACCTCGATCAGCCGCGGAACCATGTTGAAAACCGCCACGCGGCTCCACGGCTTGCCGTTCCTCATCCGGTAACCCTTCTCGTTCAGGTCGCTCACGATGCCGGAATAGGAGAAGTCCTGCACCAGCAGCTCCATCATGACCATCAGGATCTGGTGCTCCCTGGGATGGACCTCAAGGCGGCTGCAGTCGTCGGAAATCCGCAGCCCGTAGGGGATGTTTTCGTCAAAGGCCCCTTCCGTCGGTGCCTCCGAGTCGGGCAGCTCGCGCCGCCATTCAACAGAAACCATCTGCCATCCGCTTGCCGTGCGTTGCTGAATGGTTTCGTAGCTGAATGGGCCTGATACGACATCGCGAACACGTTCAAAATACGCCATTGGTGGCCTCCGCGGCAGTTTCTATCAGGCAAATTGAAAGCAATTCGACTGCCAAAAAAGTGAGGAAGCTCTAGCAAGCCAAGTTGCGCGCTGGCAAAGAGTTAACCCAGAGTGAGGCAAGTGGGCAGGGTAGATCGAATGCCCGCAAATGGAATTCATTGTCCGGTTTCGAACGCGCACACAATGGGCGAAGGGAGCATGATCGTGCTAACCGGTTCACGAATCGCAGCTCAAAAGAGTGTAGTTCAGCGGATTGAAAATCGGCCGCAATGGAGGAATCATGCGTCTTTCATCGAAGCACTTTATTGCCCTGGTGGCCCTCACCTTCTACTGCGCCATCCCTGCTTGCGCGCAGCAGAGGAGTTCGGCAGCTAAGGGAATCAACAGTCTTAACGCCCCCGTTCCCACTCCACTCCTCAATGGCAAACGAGCCTTCATCTCCTATGAGCTTGGCGATGTAACTGCTTTTCCAAACGCCTACAGCGGGGGCCCGGAGCGGGCATACAACGAGTTCTATGCGCAAATGAAAGCCTGGGGCCGGTATCAGCTGGTGATGGATCCGAGCGATGCGGACCTCGTATTTGCGGTACGCTTCGTCGATTCTCCAGGGCTTCCGCTACCGCAAATCAGGGTGGGAATCTCCGACGCGAAATCCCATGTAGAGCTGTGGGGTTTTGTTGAGCAGATTGATCCGAAATTCTTCAAGAAGCATCGCGACGCCAGCTTTTCAGATTCCGTTCAAACACTGGTTGGCGACGTGACGGCGCTGGTCGCACCAGCAGCCCCGAGCCCCACCGGTGCGGCGACTACCGGTACAGCGCAGCCTTCGGACCAGGGCCGCTAAAGCATTTCCAGATGGCCCGACTCCGGGTGCCCAGGTCCCGAATGCGGCCTCAAGTCATTTATTTTTTCTTGTTCCCGCCAGCCCTAATCAGCAGAATCAGTCTAATCGGATAGCGACAGCTCGCGTCGGCTTGTATGTATACTGAGTCATCGCATCGCGCTTAGCTAGTTTCCTTCTCCCATGGGGAACGTGTATGGGTCAAGAGTCGAATCGACGCAGTCGGTGTACTTCGGCTCGCCGGGCGGGCTACCGGTGCATTGCGCTCGCAATCATTTCCCTCGGCATTGCGGCGGCGGCTCAGACCCTGACGGGAAACATCATAATCAAGCAGAAGCTGACGAGGCGCAGCGTCACCCCCTCCGTTTCCATCTATCAGCGCGGCACGGCTGTTGATCTTGGAAAAGACGCGCCGGAAGATCCGCTGGAGTTTGAGCGGTCGCGCGTTGTGATCTATCTGGAAGGCTCCAGCGCCGCCGGTTCAAGCCCGGCCGGCCCGGCCAATTTCACCATCGAACAGCTCAACCGCCGATTCACACCCGACCTGGTTGTGCTCCCGGTGGGTTCAACCGTTTCGTTCCCGAACATGGATCCCATCTTTCACAACATTTTTTCGCTCTCCAAGGCCAAATCATTCGACCTCGGGAGTTATGACAAAGGCAAGACCCGGGAAGTGGTATTCCCAAAACCCGGGGTCGTGGATATCTACTGTCATCTGCATCCGAATATGGCGGCCACCATCGTTGTCACTCCAAACCGGTGGTATACAAGATCCGACAAATCGGGGCAGTATCGAATTGAAGATGTGCCTCCCGGCAAATACACCGTGGTTGCCTGGCACAAGTCCGCCGGATTCTTCAAAAAATCAATCGTCGTCGAAGCCGGGCAGAACCCGGTAGCAGACTTCTTGATCCCGCTCGGCGATCTCAACGACGAAGTCAAACATTAAGCAGCTCCTCGGGGAGCATCGCCCCAAAACAGGTGACCATGCCATGCCCTATCGAGTTCGAGTCTTTCTTGTTTGCTTTGTCCCCTTCGCAGTGCTGCTGGCAGCCAGTTTCTGGCTGGTCCAGCGGTTGGCGCAATCCACTGTGCGGGACAGCCTGCGCACATCCCTGCGTGCAAGCGAACTCGCGATCGCGAGCGTGCATGCCAAAGCCGATGCCCAGAATGGCAACTTTCTGAAGATTGCAGGAGATAACGCAGCACTCAAGGCCGGCGTGCAGTTGCTTCGATCCGAATCTCGCAACCCCGCTGCGCGCCGCACTGTGGAAGATCAACTGCGCGAGCTTGGTCAGCATATGGGCGTCGATTTTCTGTTTGTGTCCGCTCCCAATGGCGCCCCGCTTGCAGGTGTCGTTCGCCAGGTGGGAGCGGACGGGAAGACCCAGCTTGTTCCCACTGACTTTGCTTCGCTTGAACAGGGAAATCAAGGCCTGATGCAGATAGGCGGCCGGACCTTCCAGTTCGCATCGGTGCCACTGGATGTGGATGACGGAAATATCGGCTCCCTGTCCGTAGGCGAGTATTTCGACTTTCCAGGGCCTGCCACTCCCGCCTTGCTCATGGAAGACGGAAAAGTGATCCAATCCAACATCCCGAATGTCCCGCCGGCCGAGGTTGCAGCCGCTCTTGCAGGTTGCGAAGGCCGGGCGGAATGCGATTTTCGTTTGCGGGGCGTCAACTGGATTTCGGTTCCAACCCAGGTCTTTGGCGGCCGGTATGTCCTGCGCAGTCTTGAAAACGTGGACCAGGCAACGGGGCCCGTTCAATCCAGGTTGCGCAATCTGTTCCTGGTCATGGCCTTCGGTTCAGTCGTCATCGCTCTGTTATGCAGCGTTGTCTCATCCCAATCGATCGTCAGCCCCATCGCCCAGGTCGTTTCGCACCTGCGCAACGCGGAGCGAACTGGCGAGCTGCCGCGGTTCACCACCGAACTTTCATCC
>Ga0302278_10003602_pt1 | contig 16707 bp, 10 predicted proteins | sample III_Bog_N3_2_FD_194543 | JGI IMG/M metagenome (GOLD analysis project Ga0302278, IMG submission 194543) | Peat permafrost microbial communities from Stordalen Mire near Abisko, Sweden - III_Bog_N3_2 | ecosystem: Environmental > Terrestrial > Soil > Wetlands > Peat | place: Sweden: Abisko...
ACTTGCCTGCACCACCTGGACGGGATCATAGCTAGAATAAGATGCCAAGTAAAGCCTTAGCGCGATAATTGGTTATTAGAGGTATGGTGGGATGCGTCAATAGGTCGACCAAACTCCGATGTTTCCACATAGAACATTCTTGGCACTTGGACTGGCATCTGGCATCTGGTGATTTGTCTCCCGGCGGAGACAGGGTAGATAATGCTAACGAAGATTGATACCCTCGGTTCGGCGGTGGCTGGTTCCAGCTTTGGTGCCAATTGGCACCAGACTCGAATTCCAATGCTTTGAAGGCTGGAGTGCTTCTACCCGGTTACATCGAAGTAATGGTAAGGCGAGGACAACTGGCACTAAATAAACTGACGCTTGCTTTTCATACACCCTCATTTACTTGACGGTGCGCAGGTAATCAACCAAGCCAAACTTTTCCGGGCCTACTGCTTGAGGCGGAAATAGGCGGCGGGGCGGTTCAGCGAGTTGGTGAAAACATAATTGGTTCCCAGCGCGGTGATGCCGCTGGTGAGGTTGCTCCAGGTTCCGGAAACCAGGTTGGTCGTGAACTGCACGCCAAAATTCGGTGCCCAGGTTGGCCAGCTCAAGACGGATTGCGGGCCGGTCCGGACGATGCCCAGGGACGGCACCAGACTCAAGGCGAACACCGTGCCAAAGCCCGACGCCCCGGCGCTCGAAGCCGTCCCGTAAAGCGTGTTGCCGGATAAAACCACGCCGGCAAAAGGACTGACGCCATCCAGGTTGGTGCCGGTGCCCGGGTCGGCGGCAGTGAAATCATAAAGCGTGGTGAAATCCGTGCCATCAGTATTGATGGCGAAGATCGTGCCGCCAGTCGTGGTGCCGCCCGCCGACGCCGTCCCATACAGGGTGGTACCGGCCAGAATCAGCTTGGCCTGCGGGTAAATCCCGTCGAGGTTGGTATTGGTGGTGAAGTCACCGGCGGTGAAATCGTACAGCTTGGTATAACCCGAGCCGTCGGTGTTGATGGCGAACAGGCAGCCGTTGCCGGCGTTGCCGCCTTCAAACGTGGTTCCGTATAGCGTGTTGCCCGACAAAACCAGTCCGGCCTGCGGAGACCGGCCATCGGGGGCGCCCAGGAAGCTGTAAATATTCGTATAACCCGACCCATCGGTGTTGAGCTTGAATAAGGTGCCTGAATACCCGCTGCCCCCATACTCGGTGGTGCCGTACAAGGTGTTGCCCGACAAAATCACGCCCGCCAGCGGATTGTAACCGGTGCCGGAAAGAAAACTGTGGAGGTTGGTGAAGCTACGGCCATCGGTGTTGACCCGGAAGACCGTGCCCCCGCCGCCGGTGCCACCGCCGGTCGCCGTTCCGAACAGCGTATTGCCGGACAGCAGCAAATCGGCCTGAGGATTGATCCCTTCACTGTTGGTGCCCAGATAGCCGGTCACGGCGAAGTTGTGGAGGTTCGTATAACCCGAGCCATCGGTGTTGACCCGGAAAACAACGCCATAACCGTTTGTGCCGCCGTTGAACGTAGTCCCATAAAGCGTATTGCCCGACAGTACCAGACCGGCATTCGCGTTAAATCCGTCGGGGCCGTTGAACGTGTGAAGATTGGTGAAGCCGCCGCCGCTGACATTGACGCGGAAGACCACGCCGCCGTCATTGGTGCCGCCAATATGCGTGGTCCCATAAACCGTGTTGCTGGCGACAATCACGGCGGCATACGGAACCGCACCGTCGCTGTTGGTCGGGATAAAAGCGGAATTGAACGCGGTCGCGCTGAACGCGTGCAACGTCTGAATCGTGATCTGGGCGTGAACGGTCAGCAGGGTGGAAAACAGCACTGTGACAACCAATCCTCCGGCGATGCGATGTTTCATAAATGCTCCGCTTCTGAATTGACCGGGCGAATTTTGAGAGCATGAGCGCCAAATGTAAAGCAAACCGTGTGCAACCCAGCCGAAAGAACGCCCGTCTGGGCGCAACTCGCTAAGGCACCGACTGGACCGGAATGCTACTTTCACCAACGGCAGTTGACCGAGACGCATCTTGTGTTTTATTGCCGCTACAATGGGTGGCAGACGAATCTAAATGACGTAAAATCATGCCTGAAGATTCAGGGGGAAAAGATGATAAACGTCGTGCAAGGCATCATTGGGCCAATTCAATGTCCCCGGTTTTCATGGCGGTGACACCGACGGAGCAAGGATAAAACACCAACCAGGTGGCTATATTGCCGGACCACCCCCGGTATATCTTCATTGGAGCGGTCCAGAAGCACCGACGGAGCGGGTAAGCCAGCCAGAAGGCGGGATTGGTACCCAGCCAGGTTTTTGGGTGCCCCGCAGGTCAATTACGGCGATCCAGAAAGCTATCGTACTGGGATGACTCGGCCGATATGCTTCGCACCGGGGCCGTGGCATCCTGTGGAACCATGTCCCCACAGCCTGTCCGATCAACTTGCGCTTTTTTAGGGTGAGACCACACGGTAGAAGCGGGTTCCCGATTGCTCCGCTGACGAATCGTCAAATTCATACGAACCGTCGGCGGCTTGGGTTGCCACACCCACTTTCACCCAGTCCACCATATTGGTCGAGGTCTCGATCACAGGTACGCGCCCGGCTATGCCAGTGATCTTGAGATGCGATTTGCCGTGGGGTCCGTGGCTGAAGGCGGTGATTACCACCGGTGCCGCAGTCACGTTGGTGCCCCCGTTCAATGCATCGATGATGGCCTGCGCATCCGCGATTAATTGCGCGGCCAAAACGGGGTCGGCGGGTGCCAGTTGAGCTTGAATCTTCTTAATGAAGGCCTCCAGTTTTTTGATCGCCGTTTGCGGCTGGCCGCGTTCAATGGACGCCAGCGCCGCCTTCAGGAATGCGACCAGCGGTTGAGAATTACCCGCGCCAAACCGCACCAGGTGTATCAACCGGTCAATAGATTCGGAGGTCGTGATCACCACCACGGCGAACGTCTGGCTACCCAAAGACATGCCGTCATTGACGGTCAAGGTAAGGGCATTCTTGCCCACTGGCAGCGTTTCGAGGGTTACGATACCGGTTGCCATCGGAGTAGCGTTGCCAGTTAGATACCAGGCATAAGTCAGCGCATCACCATCGGGATCACTGGAGCGCGAGCCGTTCAGCACGACGACAGCATTGGTGCCATTCGGCGAAATGGTGAGGGCAGCGGTGGCGCTGGCGTCGGCCACGGGTGGCCGATTGACGCGTAGCACGACGTTCGAGCTTGTGACCATTCCACCCGGATTGGAGACGACGACGGCGTAGTTGCCGGCCTGCGCGTAAATCACGTTGGTCAATGTGAGGGTTGCGTTGGTGGCGTCGGTTATGGCCGAACCGTTGTACTGCCATTGGTAGGCCAACGTCGGTGAACCGACAGCCGTGACAGTGTAGGTGACGGTGGCGCCTTCATTCACATACCAGATTGGTGGTGTCATATTGAGCACCGTTGGCGGCGGCGAACTGTTCAGCAAGATTTGCAGGCCGGAAATAGCACCCGGGTAAGCCGTCCCAGGCTGGACCGAAATCACGACGTCTTGTCCGGCATTTACCGACAAATTTGTAAAATGCGCATATTGCACCCCCGCCTGCCAAACCGGCGGGTTAACCAAGGTCAGATCTCGTGCCATCTTGACTCCATAATCCGTGCCGCCCACCGACACGTCAAAATTCCCATCGCTAGAATAGAGATAAAGGTCATACTGCCCCACCGGCAAATTCGTCAATGTCACCGCTGGACTGCCGCCGTCAAAAGAATAGAGATAAGTCGCATACATCGGGTCGGAGGATCCGTTTCCCCAGGCACCGGGCGCATCGCTGACCGTCAACCCCACCGCCGAAACCGCACCACTGGCCGTCTTCAAATTAGGGTCGGCACCAAAGGTGCGATAGCCGCCCGATCCGTTATCCCGAGTATAGTAATTCCAAAAGTCGTTCGTGTTCTGCCCTATGGCGGCAAAGCCCGTCTTTGCACTGACTCCGCCATTGATCGGCCCGGCACCAAAATCAACATCCAGTAATGTGCCATTGGTCAGTGCGGGCGGCGGGGTGGGCGGCGGGAGGGGTATGCTGCTCAGGATTTGAACACCCGATATACACTCCAAGCCTTGCGTATTAGGGTGCGATGCGAGAACCAGCGATTGTCCGGCCCCCACTTCAATGTTACTCCAGCGAGCGTATTGTACGCCTTCCATCCAAACCGGCACGCTGCTGACCGGGTTGTCGTAAGTCGTTTTGATTCCGTAGCTGGTTCCGCCAACCGTGACTTCATAGTTCCCGTCAGGAGAATATGCCAGCAAGTCATACTGGCCTGGAGGCAGGTTGGTGAACGTGACGACATTGTCACCGCCGTCCAAGGGATAAATGTAGGTCTCATACATGGGGTCGCTGGAGCTGTCGTTCCAGGCTCCCGGCGCATCGGACACGCTCACGCCTACTGCTGTTGTCACGCCATTGGCCGACTTTAGGTTTACCAGTGTGCCCGAACTGCGCCAGTTGTATGGAGTGGAAGAGATGTCACGGTCATAAAAATTCCAGAAGTCGTTGGTCGCCTGCCCAATCGCGGCAAACCCAGTCTTCAAACTGTAGCCTCGCGCTCCACCAGAACCAAAATCAATGTCGATCAGTTGCGGAGTGAAGCCGGAAGCAGATTGCTCTAACACGGCGCCTGGTATCAGCACAACCAAAAATAGCCGGCGGGTGGATGCGGTTAAATAACGTGATATAAGGGATGAAATTGACATAATCATCGGTATTTCCCATTTGGTTTCTTGCCCAAGACAGGAGTGAACCTATTTTGGTGATTCTCAGCCAGCCCTACCCATTTGCAAGGATTTTTTGAGTCCGTCCGAGTATTCTTCGCCGACGATCAGCCATTGAAACTCAAAACCAACATGTCCCAGCCAAACGCTGCACCCTGCCAGTCCTCGCTTGAGGTAGGCACACCAGACGCTGTTTTTCACCGGCCCCGTTTCCAGCTGGGCGACTTTGAGAGCCAGAGATAGTATCGGACACCAAAACTAGCTGCGGCTCGCCGGCGGGAAAAGGGGTCCAGTTGTCGCCGCCTTGCGCGGTACGCGCGAGCGACGGGGTTATTTAGGCAACATTTTACCAAATTGAGTGACATCATTAGCCAAAGTGCTTCGCACCGGGGCCGTCGGCATCTTTGATCCGTGTGGAACACCCCCCTCATGGCGCCCGGGCCGTGTGGTGCCCCGCTGTTTGGGCGGATACGTTTGGGGCTTGCTGGTCGTGGGTTCATCCAGATACTTCGCCGCCAAGGCTCGTAGAGCCGCGCGGCGCATGATTCTTGCGGCTTCTGGCCATCTTTGTCACGATGGGCACCAATGGCGCGATATAATTCCCGAGGCCGTGTCGACCTGGACTTGCCCAAGGCCAAACTCACCAAAGAAAGCTTACGTGAGGTGGCCATGCTTTTCTCCTATCTTCGTCCCTATCGCGGCCTCCTGATCGCCGCGTGCAGCGCCTTGATTTTATCCAGCCTCTTGAGCCTTTGCTTTCCCTTTTTCGCCGGAAGTCTGATGGATGCCGCTACGCCGGGGGTTACCGTCCGGGGGCCATCATGGCTTCCGCATCAGATCAATTCGGTAGCGCTGCTCATGCTGGGCTTGATTGCGATCCAGGCGGCCAGTTCGTATTTTCATTCCACATCCATGACCAAGATCGGTCAAAATGCCCTGGCCGACTTGCGCCGTGATACTTACGCGCGGCTGATATGCCTGCCCATGTCTTTCTTTGGTCAGCGCCGTGTGGGCGAGTTGAACAGCCGGATTTCCGCCGACCTCACCCAAATCGAGTCCACCCTTATCATGTCCGTCCCCCAATTCTTGCGGCAAGTCCTGCTGCTCTTGGGTGGAATCATTTTGATTGCGTCCACCTCGGGTCGGCTGACGCTCATTATGCTCGGCGCCATCCCACCAGTCATTGTTCTGGCGATCGTGTTCGGACGAAAAATGCGGCGCAATTCACGCGAGGCACAGGACCAGCTCGCCGAGACCAGCACCATCGTCGAGGAGACATTACAGGGCATCTTCAATGTGAAAGCTTTTGTCAATGAGTCCTTCGAGATTGGGCGCTACGGCCGGAGCATGGACGCCTACCTGCGCGTGGCGTTGCAGGGGGCCAGATACCGGGGCGCGTTTATTGCCTTCATCATTTTTTCGTTATTCGGCTGCATCGTGCTGGTGCTGTGGTCCGGAGCGTCGCTGTTGCAAAGCGGGCGTATCACCATCGGCGAGATGACCCGGTTTGTGCTCTATACGGCTTTCGTCGCGGGGGCGATGGGTCAGTTTGCCGATCTCTACAGCCAGGTTCAGAAGGCCGTCGGGGCCTCCCACCGCGTCCGGGAACTGTTACAAGAGCAGCCAGAATTTGACGTGGAAAAGCCGGGGGCAAAAATCTCCCCGCCCCGCCAGGAGTTGCGCGGCTTGGTGGAATTCCGCAACGTCCACTTCCGCTATCCCTCCCGGCCCGAAGTTGAAGTGCTCAAGGGCATTTCCTTCGCCGTTCAGCCCGGCGAGAAAATCGCGCTGGTCGGGCCGAGTGGCTCGGGCAAATCCACCATCATTTCCCTTCTGTTGCGCTTCTACGATCCGGAGCCGGGTGAAATCCTCATGGATGGCCGTCCGGCACCGGATTATCCGCTTGCCTGGCTACGCAATCAGATGTCCATTGTCCCGCAGGAAGCCTTGTTGTTTGGTGGTACTATCTACGAGAACATTGCCTACGGTCGACCCGGCGCCACTGAGGCGGAGATCATGGAATCCGCGCGGCAAGCCCACGCCCACGAATTTATCGCGCCGTTTCCGGATGGCTACCGGACCTTGGTGGGCGATCGCGGCGTTAAACTCTCCGGCGGTCAGCGCCAGCGGGTGGCGATTGCCCGCGCCATCTTGAAAAACCCGGCCATTCTCATTTTGGATGAAGCCACCAGTTCGCTCGATTCCGAAAGCGAGCGGCTCGTGCAACTCGCCCTGGACCGCCTGATGGAAAACCGCACCACCTTCATGATCGCTCATCGCCTGGCGACCGTGAGGCGGGCCGACCGCATACTCGTCATCCAAAATGGGCGGCTGGTCGAGTCTGGCACCCATACCGAATTAAACCAAAAAACCGATGGTTTATACCATTACCTCGCAGAATTGCAGTTCACCCTTCGAACTTGACCCGATTTCGCAATTTAGAGCCAAGGGGTGCGCCATTTTGGACTGGAATTGGCCTGTCAGATTGCCCGTGAATCAGCCAAATCACCATGGTGGCCATGTGCTGGGTTCAGAACCGCTGGAATGGCCCGTAATCGCTCCCGCTTCACCGACGGAGCGGTTTTATCATCCAGCAGGCGGTTTTGTGATGGCGCCCAGCCTTTAACGTGGCCCGCCGGTCATTTATGGCGGCCCAGACAGCCATCGTGCTGGGATGCCTCCGGCCAATGTGCTCACGCATCGGGGCCGGAGGCATCCATGGAACACCCCCTCATGGCGCCCGGGCTGCGTGGTGCCCGATGTTTGGGCGGATAAATAAATGGCGGTTGGCTGTGGATTTTATGCAGAAGAACAAGCAAATCGAACAGAGTTCAGTGGGGCTCACCTGACAAGCTAGGCAAGCGTCGGAATCGAACGGGTTCAGGGGATTTTTTCAAAATCCACTACTCCGCAATTACCACCCCACCACCAGAGGCGAACAGCCTCATAACTAACGAACGCCAATAGAATTAGGCATTCCTGCACGTTTGTCAAGCACTCGACATTACGCACCGAATACCAATCAACTACTCACCAATTACTCACTCATCACCCTTTCACTGGCACTTTCACTGGCACTTTCTTCTGAACGACTCACGACTTCTGCCAAATTGTTTCGTCAGTATCCGTGAGATTTAAGTATGGGATTGATTTTAACTAAATCTTAACGGGTTGAGGCCGCCTTTTAACTACCCCTGTCGTCTGAGTCGTGGGAATTTAGCTGTGGATTAAAACCTACGCCATGAATACCCCCAACCCATCGAAACCCGCAAATGGGACCGGCCTCCGTTTTGATGACGTGAATTTCAAGCGGGTGCTGGTGCCGGTTGATTTCTCGGTCTGCACGCTCGAAACGCTGCGTTACGCCAAGTCGCTGGTGGAAAAATCGGACACAGTGATTGATGTGTTGCATGTCGTCCATCCTGTGCTTGGACGGAATGAAGTGGCAATGCCGGGTCCAGGTTTGATTCGCACCATGGTCGAAGGCGCCCGTCAGGAATTGAAAAGACTGGTCGGAGTTTTATGGGCGAATGAAAGTAATGTTCCCGTTTCAATTCGCGTTCGGGAAGGCCGCGCTGACGAAGTCATTCTCCGCGAGGCCGGGTCCACCAACGCCTCGCTTATCATCATGGGAATGCGCAACCGCAGTTGGCTGTCGGGATGGTTGCGACGCCATACCGTAAAGCATGTTATTCAAAACTCACCTTGCCCGGTCATGGTGTTTCGCATCGGGATGACAGGTTCTGAGACGAAGCGTATTCCTGCGGCAATATTGCAATGACATTCGTCCTTGGGTGCCTGAAGGTGAGCGCCTAAAAACCGTTCCTCAAATTGTCACCATTGTCGCGCACCAGCCAAAAGTCTCGGACGACTTGTGGCATACGTTCAATAATTCATTCATCAAATCTGACCGCACGATATCCGACCGCCGGCTCGGTGAGGATGAATTTTGGCTGAGATGCGTTGTCTTCCAATTTGTCGCGCAGATGCGCAATATGAACTCGCAGATAATTGGTTTGTCCAACGGCATTGGGTCCCCAGCCTTCGGTGAGCATCTGTCGGTGCGTCAGAACTTTTCCGGCGTTGACGACGAGCAGGCGCAGCAGGGAGTATTCCGTCCGGGTGAGTTTCACTTCCTGCCCGTTTTTGCGGACAATGCGCGCGGACAGATCAATTTCAATATTTCCTGTGTGAAAAACCGATTCCGCCGATGACTGCTGGCTGTGGCGCAAGGAAGTTCTTAATCGAGCGAGCAGTTCGGCGCTGTTGAACGGCTTGGTTACATAGTCATCGGCACCGGCATCGAGCGCTGCCACCTTGTCATCTTCGCCGTCGCGCACGCTCAGGATGATGACCGGCACAGGGCTCCATTCGCGCAAGCGTTTCAACACTTCCACCCCGGCCAAATCAGGCAGACCGAGGTCAAGCAGCACTACGTCTGGCTGGCGTTGCGCGGCCTGGACAATGCCATCCTGCCCGGTTGCCGCATCAAAAACGCGATAACCATTCGCCTCCAGCGTGACGCGCAGCAGACGGCGGATTTGCGGCTCATCGTCTATGACCAGTGCGACTGGTGCAGCTTTTGAATTTTCGTTGTTCATCAATCTGGCTCGTTGGCGGGTGCTTTTTCCGGTTGCGGCAGGCGGATGGTGAATCGTGCACCACCATCCGGCCGATTTTCCACCGCAATGGTTCCACCGTGCGCCTCGACAAAACCTTTTACAATCGTCAGTCCTAATCCGCTGCCCCCGGTGGGCGCGGTGGGGGCACGGAAAAACTTCTCGAAAATGCGCGGCAGCCATTCCGGCGGAATGCCCGGCCCGTGATCGGCCACGTTCAATACCAGAGCCTCGTCCGCCAGTTGGGCCTGGACTTCAATCAATGTGCCGGCGGGCGTGTGAGTGGCGGCATTGAGCAGCAGATTGCCGAGCGCGTGCTGCATCAGTGAAAAATCGAGCCGCACAAGCAGGGGCGTATCGGGCATTTCCTGTTTCACCGGATGCGTGGCGAGTTCGCGCTGCAATTCGCGCAACGTCGTCTGCACCAGATCCCGCGCATCATGCCAGTCCAAGCGCGGGCGGACTTGGCCGGATTCCAGCCGCGCGACGTCAAGCAGATTGCCCACGATGCGGTTAAGCCGTGCATTCGCCTCCTGGATTTCACCGATCAAGCCCCGCCGCTGTTCCAAGGTCAAACTGTCCGTGGCGGCGAGCACGCTCGCGGCGCTGGTGCTGGCCGCGAGCGGCGTGCGCAATTCATGCGAGATGGAATTCAACAGCGTCCGGCTGAATTTTTCCGACTCGGCCAGCAGCCGGGAATGCTCAGCGGCGGAACGGAGTTCGACGCGGTCCAAAACGAGCGCGGCCTGCCGCGCGAATGTTTCCAGCAGGTCGCGTTGCGCGAGCGTCGGCCGCTTTCCCGGAAGGCTCACGGCGAGAATTCCGAATACCTTCCGGTCTGTCGCCAGCGGCAGATGCAGCGCCTCCGCGCCCGGCAGATTGTCCGTGAAACGGCCGGCAGCCTTTCGTTGGCGGAACGCCCAGTCGGCCACGCTTAATTCCTTTTCCGAAAGCGCGAGCGAGCTGTCGGGATGCACGGAGAGCGTGTTGCCGGCGGGCAGCGCGACGGCGACCGGCGCGTTGAACACTCGGCTGACCTGTGCGACCAACTGCCACACAACTTCATCTCGCGAAGTTGCCTCCGTTAGATCGCGTGACATCTCGTAAAGCGCCGTGGCGCGTTCTTCGCGGCGGCGTTCCGCCCGTTCCTGGGTGCGGATGCGCGCCACCAACTGGCCCAGCACGCTGGCGATGATGAAATAAAGGGCGAACAAAATCGCGTCTTCAACAGTGGTGATGTAAAAAGTAAATCGTGGCGGCAGGAAAAAATAATTCCATGCCAGCGCGCTCACCGCGCCCGACAGCAGGACCGGTCCGCGATCCACCTTCAACGCGAGCAGCACTACGACCAGCAGGAAAAAAAATCCGGGCACGCGCGGTCCGGCGATTTTCATCAGCCCCAAATTCACGAGGCCGGTGGCGGCGACCACGCCGAGCGCGAAGAGGTATTGCTGGAAATTTGAGGCCAGCACCGGCAGCCAGATTTTTTTCGCGGGCATGCTGCGAGACTTTTCAGCGCGGACCACATGCAGGTCAATGTCCCCACTTTCCCGCGTCAATCGGCGCAGCAGGCGGTCGCTGCGAAACCAATTGAACCACGCCGACCCCAGAGGTTTGCCGATGATGATCTGGGTCGCGTTTTGTGCGCGGGCCACGCGCAGCAGTCCGCGCACGAGGTCGTCATCCGTGGTGGCGATGACTTCCGCGCCAAGTTCGCGCGCGGTCGTAAGATTTTTTTCCAGTTGTGTCCGGGCGAACTCCGCCAATTCACGCGGGCTTTCCACATGAACGGCGAGCCAGCGGCAGCGCAAACCGTCCGCCATGCGGCGCGTCCAGCGGATGAGCGATTCGGAAAACGGCCCCGGCCCGACGGCCACGAGCAGACAGTGATTGGTTTTCCACGCGCCCGCGCTGGTTTGCTGCTGGCGGAATTCCCGCGTGTCCGCGCCGACGTGATCGGCGACGAGGCGTAGGGCCAGTTCGCGCAGAGCGGTAAGATTCCCCTCACGAAAATAATTGTTCACGGCCGCCACCGCACGGTCGGGCACATATACCTTACCCTCGTGCAACCGCTGGATCAGTTCGGCGGGCGGAAGATCCACCAGTTCGAACACCGCATCGTCGAGAATGCTGTCGGGCACGGTCTCGCGGATTTCCGCGCCCGTGATTTGACGCACGGTGTCAGCGCGGCTTTCGACATGCTGGACGTTCAGCGCGGTGATGACGTCAATGCCCGCGTCGAGCAATTCCGCCACGTCCTGCCAGCGCTTCGGATGCCGCGAGCCGGGCGCGTTCGTGTGCGCGAGTTCATCCACCAGCACGATCTGTGGACGCCGGGCCAGTGTGGCGTCGAGATCGAATTCCGTGAGCGCTAGGCCGCGATGTTCAAGCTGGCGGCGGGGGATTTCCGGCAACCCTTGCGCGAGCGCCTCGGTTTCCTTGCGCCCGTGCGTTTCGACGTAGCCGATAACCACGTCACGACCGGCGGCCAGTTCGCGTCGTGCAGCTTCGAGCATCCCGAAGGTCTTGCCCACGCCAGGGCACATGCCGAGAAAAACTTTCAGCCGCCCGCGTTTCTTCTGTGCGGCTTCGCTTTGAATCGCGGCCAGCAAAGCGTCGGGATTAGGGCGGTCTTTCTCGCTCACAAAATCAGGTTAACGAATTCAATATGGAATTCAGCTTAAAAAAGACCCGGCGGTCAGCCTTGGCGGCTTTTGAGCTTCTTGTTTTTCACGCGCCGTTGGGGAAATTCTTTTTTGTCTTTGTGGAGATAGCAAATTTCCACAAGCGTCGGCCAGAGTTCGAGCGAAGCCTGAATCACGCTAACCACGTCATCCACGATACGGGTGACATTTTGCTGGAAAAAATCAGGCTCAAAGCCATAGAACGAGCGGGCCAGATTTTCGGCGAATAGGTTGAGCGACTTGCGCCGCTGGGCGTTTCTGGTTTTTTCAGCGGCGGCCAACACTTGGCGATGCACGCCGGTAATCTTATCAAGAATCTCCTGCGTATCCTTGAGCGTGACTTCGCCATTGTAGGCAAAGTGAATCGTGAGGTCTTCGAGCCGGGTCACACTGCTTTTGATTTTCTTTTTGAGCAGCGTGCAGATTTCCTCGTTAAACACATCCATTGCCAGCGGGTTGCGCATGTAGTTGTTTTTGATGTGGGTCTGCACCGCGTCCACATGGGCGGAGGCGATGCCCGGCTGCTGAATCCACAACCGGTAGATGAAATCTTCAAAACGCAGACGCGTCGGGAAAAAAGGCGGCAGACCGAGGCGGTTGTCGTAGCCGGCCACGCCACAATCCATCCGCCAATTCTTTTTTGTCACCACCGGGCGGAAATTCACCAGCACATAAAGGTCATTGAAGTCGTGGAGATTGGCGTGGTGCTGCGATTCATCCCGCAGATACATCTGGACGAAATCGAGCGCGTCAATGTCGTTGGTGCCGGTGCGGAAGGTTTGCGCCATCTTGACCACGGCGTTGCGGGAGACGGCACCGCGTTTCAAAACCAGCGAATTGTCGCCGGCAAAATCATTCGACACATTCGTCTCCAAATCCATGGCCGTGTCGGTGAGCAGTTCTCCGTTCTCGTAGTTGCCAGGGAGTTCGCTGACTTTGCGTCCCAGCACGTCCTTGAAGGAAGTGAGCAAATCGAAGGACTTGTTCACGAATCCGCCATGGTTGGATTTCATGAGTTTTCCGCGGCTGACTTCATCGGCATTCAACGATTCCGGGCTGCTCTCGATCAACGCGTGCGGACGCATGTCGTCATCGGCGCTGACGAGGAAGTTGCCGAGCGAATACATGAGCGTGAAATTACGGTTGCCGCCGTAGCTGGGCCGGAAAAGATTGCGGACGAGCGAATCCAGCTTCTTGTCGCGCAGCCGGCGGTTGAGGAAGCCGATGAACTGCTCCTTTTCGCGCGGGCCGACGTAGTAGATGTCGTTGACGGTTTTTGTCTGTTCGAGCAGCGCGTAATACTTCTCGTGATTGGCGAGGCTCGAATCGTCGAAGACCATCATCTTCACCGAATGCCCGTTGCTCCAAAAATGCTCGTCGTATTTTTCAATCGTCTCCGCCACGTCACGCAGCCGGTAGGTAGGAATGGTGAAAATGGTGGAAGGTTCTTTCATTTTACTTTTTGGGTGGCCCGAATTGCTTCAACGCCCAGCCGGCGAGCAAGGCGATGCTGATTGTGCCCACGATCAAATAGGCCACCACCTTCAGACAATTAATGAAGTCGGCATTCACGGTGATGGCCGGGTTGCGGCGCATCATCACGATTTGCCGCGACCAAGTTTATTTCGCCGCCAGCGCGTCCAGCGCGAGATTGAGCGGGAGCACATTCACGCCCGGCTCGCCGAGGACACCGAGGCTGGCCGCATCCGTGTTCGAATTGATGAGTTCGCGCACTTTGTCCAGGTTCAAGCCGCGCGCCTTGGCGACGCGCGGGGCCTGCAATTCGGCGTTGCGCAGGCTGATGTGCGGGTCCAAGCCGCTGGCGGAGGCAGTCACAGCGTCGGCCGGCACGGGCGCGTTAGTGTCGAGATTGTTTTGCGTGCGATATGCCGCAATATTTTGCGCGATGGCGTCGTGCAGCTTTTGCGAGGTCGGGCCAAGGTTGCTGCCGCCGGAAGCGGTCGGGTCGTAGGCCATGCCGTTGGCGCCCGCATCCGAGGGGCGGGAAATGAAATACTTGTCGAGGGTGAACTGCTGGCCGATCAGGCGCGAGCCGTGGATCGTGCCGTCCTTGTCCACAATCAAACTGCCATTGGCCTTGTCGTGAAACAGAATTTGCGAGACGCCGAACACGACGAGCGGATACACCCCGCAGCAGACGACGGCAAACGCGAGCGTGACCATTACGGCACTGCGGATTTCAGAGAATAATTTTTTCATAAGCTTAAACGAGTTTGAGGGCGGTGATGAGCAGGTCTATGGCCTTGATGCCGACGAACGGAATGATGACACCGCCCAAGCCGTAGATGAGCAGGTTGCGCTGTAAAATGGCGAGCGCGCCGACGGGCTTGAATTTCACGCCGCGCAGCGCGAGCGGAATCAACGCGACAATGATGAGGGCGTTGAAAATGATCGCGCTCAGAATCGCGCTGTTCGGACTATGCAGGTGCATGACATTGAGCGGTGCGATGGCGGGGAACGTGACCATCAACATCGCGGGAATGATGGCGAAGTATTTCGCCACGTCGTTCGCAATGCTGAACGTGGTCAGCGAACCGCGGGTGATGAGCAGCTGTTTGCCGATTTCGATGACTTCGAGCAGCTTCGTCGGATTCGAGTCGAGGTCAATCATGTTGCCAGCTTCCTTGGCCGCCTGCGTGCCGGTGTTCATCGCCACGCCGACGTCGGCTTGGGCGAGCGCAGGTGCGTCATTGGTGCCGTCACCGATCATCGCCACCATGCGCCCGCCCGCCTGTTCCTTGCGGATGAGGGCGAGCTTGTCCTCCGGTTTCGCCTCGGCAAGAAAATCATCCACGCCGGCCTCGGCGGCAATCGCGGCGGCGGTGAGCTTGTTGTCGCCGGTGATCATCACGGTGCGGATGCCCATTTTGCGAAGCTGTATAAACCGTTCCTTGATGCCGCCTTTGACGATGTCCTTGAGGTGAATCACGCCCAACACTTCCTTGCCGTCGGTGACGACCAGCGGCGTGCCGCCGGAACGGGAAATATTGTCCACGGTATCAACGACCACTTGCGGAAAGACACCGCCTTCGCGGTCAATCAAGACGCGCATGGCTTGCGACGCACCTTTGCGGATGCACCGCGCCGGTTTCCCGTCAACCGCCGGAAAATCCACGCCGCTCATGCGCGTCTGCGCCGTGAACGGGATGAACACCGCGTGAGTCGCCGTGACCTCACGTCCGCGCAATCCAAATTGTTCCTTGGCCAGCACGACGATGCTGCGGCCTTCGGGCGTTTCGTCGGCAAGTGACGCGAGTTGGGCGGCGTCGGCAAGCCGTTCGATGGTGACGAGCGGCGCGGGCAGAAACTCCGTGGCCTGGCGGTTGCCGAGCGTGATCGTGCCGGTTTTGTCGAGCAGCAGCACGTCCACGTCGCCGGCGGCCTCGACGGCGCGACCGCTCATCGCCAGGACATTTTTCTGGAGTAAACGGTCCATGCCGGCGATGCCGATAGCGCTCAACAGGCCACCGATGGTCGTGGGAATCAAGCAAACCAACAGCGCGATCAGCACCGGCACAGAAAACACCGTGGCGGAATAAATGCCGAACGGTTTCAGCGTGATGCAGACAAGCAGAAAAATCAACGTCAACGCCGAGAGCAAAATGGTGAGCGCGATTTCGTTGGGTGTTTTCTGACGGCTTGCGCCCTCAACAAGCGCGATCATGCGATCGAGAAAACCTTCGCCAGGGTTGATTGAAATGCGGATTTTGACTTCGTCAGACAACACCCGCGTGCCGCCGGTGACGGCGCTGCGGTCGCCGCCGCTTTCGCGGATGACGGGCGCGGATTCGCCGGTGATGGCCGATTCATCCACCGTGGCTGCGCCCTCGATGACATCGCCATCGGCAGGGATCATTTCGCCGGCATGCACAATGACGACATCACCTTTTCGCAACCCATCGGCACTCACCGCTTCCACTTGGCCATTCTTGCCGACGCGGCTGGCGACCGTATTTACGCGAGTGCCGCGCAGCGCCTGCGCCTGGGCTTTGCCTCGGCCTTCAGCGACGGCTTCAGCAAAGTTGGCAAAGAGCACGGTGAACCAGAGCCAGATTGCGAGTTGGACGATGAAACCACGGTCCGCTGTCGCCGTGAAAATACCGGCTGTGGTCAGTGCGGCACCCACCATCGTCACGAACATGACGGGATTCTTGACCATCAGGCGCGGGTCGAGCTTTTTGAAAGCGTCGCCCACCGCCGGGCCGGCGATTTTCCAATCGAACAGAGAAGGAGCTTTGTGAGTCATAAAATTTACGATTTAAGAATGACGATTTGCGATTGGCATTTGTTAGAACAGTTTTCCCTGGAGCATCAGGAAGTGCTCCACAATCGGGCTGAGTGTCAGCACCGGGAGAAAATTCAATGCGCCGACCAGTAGCACCGTTCCCAGCAGCAGGATGATGAACGTGCCGCCGGAGACGGGGAACGTGCCCGCGCCAGCCGGCACGAGTTTCTTTTGTGCGAGCGAACCCGCCAGCGCCATGATGGGAATAATCATCAGGAAACGGCCGAAGAGCATGGCAATGCCAAGCGTGGTGTTATACCACGGAGTATTCGCGGAAAGGCCGGCGAAGGCACTGCCGTTGTTGCCCACGCAGGAGGAATAGGCGTAGAGAATTTC
>Ga0302278_10003603_pt1 | contig 16700 bp, 10 predicted proteins | sample III_Bog_N3_2_FD_194543 | JGI IMG/M metagenome (GOLD analysis project Ga0302278, IMG submission 194543) | Peat permafrost microbial communities from Stordalen Mire near Abisko, Sweden - III_Bog_N3_2 | ecosystem: Environmental > Terrestrial > Soil > Wetlands > Peat | place: Sweden: Abisko...
CCCAAGGTTGATGTATACCTCGGGCAATTCCGGTTGAAGCTGCAAAACTGCCTTATATTCACGCACGGCGTCATCAAGCAGGCCTTGCTGCTGATCCTGCTGCGCCGCAAGGAAGTGTTGCTGCACCAGGGAGCCGGCCTGCTGCGCGCTGCTCGACGGCAGGAGCACACCGGCAAAGACAATGACACCGGGAAGCAGCAGAAAACGGCATGAAAGGGTAAAAAACATAGGTTGATTTTATCTCCCGGACCTCTATGAAGAGGTCCGGGAGAGTTTGGTTGTTTTCAAACCTCCGACGCTACAGGGCTGATTTGCCCGGCGGCGTCAGAATTTGATTCGCAAAGAGCCCTGGATGTTTCTCGGGCCATAGGCAAGGCCCGAAGCCTGGCCCTCGCCCGATGCTTCGCAGTTTTCAGTCGCTGACGGGGTACAAGTGATTGACGTGTTAAAGCCGGAGAAACGGTGCCGGTTAAAGACGTCGAAGAACTCCACGCGGAAGTCGGTGTGGACCCGTTCGGTGAACATGGGGATGGCCTTGGTGACGTTAAAGTCCTCGCTCGTGTTGAAGAGTTCGCGGAGGTTGCCGAAGGCTTTGGGCGCGTTGCCAAAGGTGAAGCTGGGCGCGGGCGTAAACGCCGCCGGGTTGAATCGGAGGCTTGTCCCATAGACGAATTTACTATTACTGCCGACACCGTTCGGATTCACCCCCGGAACAATGTTGGGACGGGCGTTTCCGTTGCCGGTTGCGCCCTGGTTCCCGGCAAAGATGCCCGAGGTCCAGCCCGACGAGGATACGCTGAGTGGGGTGCCGCTTTGGTACTTCTGGACGGCGGCAATCTTCCATCCCCCGGCCAGCACATTGACGGCTCCGCCCTGATTAACAAAATGCTTGCCCTTGCCGAAGGGCAGATCGTAAGTCCAGGCCAGGACGACGCGCTGCGGGATGTCGAACTGGCTGAGAGCCTTCTCGACCTTCAGATTGTAGGTGTTCAGTGCACCGGCGTTCGAGTTACCTTCCCAGCCGGCCTCGCTCGGATACTCCGAGTCGGCATTGGTGATGTTCTTCGACCATGTGTAGCTGGCCAATACGGTCAGGCCGGCGCTGGTCCGCTTGGTTACCTGGGCCTGAAGGGCATGGTAGGTGTAATCGCCAAAGGGATCGTCCATGGTGGCTGAATCCACCGTGACGGTTCCATACTGCGGGAAAGGACGCAGGGCCTGAGAGACGGTGCCGGTGAACCCGGCATACGGCGCGGCTACGGGAGTTTGGCCCGTGCAGTTTGAACTGGTGGATTGCTGAGTGATGTCAACTCCAAGACAGGCTCCGCGCGACATGTTGGCCGGAAGTCCCTGATTAGGGTCATGGAGGAATGCCTGGAGGTGGTCGCCATGAGCGCCGACGTAGGCAACGTCCACAAGGGTCTGGAAGGGCAACTGGCGCTGCACATCGAGAGTCCAGTTTTGGACGGTGCCGGGGCGGTCGACCTTCGACTCAAGGAAGAGGGCGTTGCTCTGCCCGTTCATGACCGTGGGGTCGATGAAGGGCGGCTTGTTGCCGGGATAGGCGGTGATCTGCGAGAGCACAACGGCCGGGGTCTGGAGGCTGGCCGGAGTGTTGTAGGTGTAGCTGGAGGAGAAGCCCTGGCTGTCGTTCTCGGCGAAGCCGCCGACGCGTTGGGTGGAGAAGTAAATGCCGTAGCCGGCGCGAATGACGGTCTTCGGATCGACCGTGTATGCGACGCCTACGCGAGGACCGAAGGCTTTTTTGTAGATCGACTGCGGAGAGCTGCCGCCGAGCCGTCCCGTGCCGCTGCCTTCAAAGACATACGCTCCGGGAAGGCCGCCCGCCCCAGGGTTCGCCAGGGTTGGGTCCACAAAGGACATTTGGTCGTGCGCCTCTTTCACCGGGATTGGCATGTCGTAACGCAGGCCCAGGTTGACGGTGAGCTTGTCGTTGACCTTCCAGTCGTCAGAGCCGAAGAAGGCAAGATACTTGGCGCGCCATCCGTCGATCTGTGGGATGTCAATATACGCCTGGGAGGCTGCGCCAAGATAGAAGCTGGCGAAGTTAAAGCCGGAGTTAAGGTCAGTTGTATTGCTGGTGGGGCCCTGGGCGAAGGTGAACTGTCCGGCGCTGCCGGTCAGGATGGCGAGGTTGAACTGCGCCGCGCGGAATTCGCCGCCGAACTTGAAGCTATGACGGCCCTTCTGCCACGAGACCGCGTCGTCGTATTGAAAGACGTTGTCGTCGAAGGCGCTGGCTCCATCGCTCGGGCTGTTGATGCCATTGTGCGGATAGTTGTAAGTGAATTTGGGGAAAACCGAGTCCCCTACGCCCTTGAGGCCGAACTTGCTGGCCCAGTCGCCGCCAAATCCGCCATCGCCCGAGCCCTCGACACGATGACGGCGAGTGAAGCCGGCATTGAAGTGGTTAAGCATGGTGGGCGTGATGATGTAGTCATATCCCAGACGCAGATACTTGTTGCCCTGCGTGTCGCCGCCGGTGTAGAGCGAACCGAGACTGGAGGTGCTGACGTAAGGCATATTGCCGGTGAAGTAGCTGGCTGAGATCTTGTTGCGCGAGTTGATGTTCTCGTCCACGCGTATGGACCACATATCGGCCTGCTCGTGGTTCGAACTGGTCACTTCGATGTTGTCGTAAGGGGTGGTGGCGCTGGAGGGAGCGGAGGGCATCACCTTGGATGCGGCGGCAAAGACCGGGTCCGCGGCCTCGGTGATTTTGTTGAGCGGATAAGCCTGGCAGGTCTTTCCCTGGTTGGCGCCAGTGCAGGTTGTGTAGTCGTAGAGGATGTGGGCCGGCATGGTCACACCGTCGACGATCGAAGAGGTCAGAAGGGAAGAGAAGTCGCCGCCGAGCATGGCCTGTGTGGGAGCCGACATCTGCTGGGTGCCACCGTTCACTTGCCGGAAGCCCTCGTAATTGAAGAAGAAGAAGGTCTTGTCTTTGCCGTTGTAAAGCCAGGGAACTCGCACCGGCCCTCCGACGCTTGCGCCGAAGTCGTTCTGGGTGTCGAGGGGCTTCTGGTCTACGATCTTGCCGGCTTTCGCGTTAGCGAGGTTGTTGGTCCAACTATTGGCATCCACCTCGCGGTTTTTGAGCAGGTCGTAAGCCGAGCCGTGAAGGCTGTTCGTTCCTTGCTTGGAGACAAGATTGACCACGCCGCCACTGGCGCTTCCAAACTGTGCGTCGAAGGTGTTGGTCATGACCTTGAACTCGGAAACGGCCTCGACGCTGAAGTTATAGGTATCCTGCATATTGGCCGAGGCGAGCTCGGTGGTGGAGCCGTCGAGCAGGACTTCGCCGCCGCCCTGTTGTCCGCCGCTGAGCTTGAAGGCTCCGGCGGGTGGCGAGGCGGGGTTGTTCGTCATAGTGCCGGCGTATCCGGGCGAGAGCGCTACGAACTCGAGCGGGTTGCGGATCTCACCGCCGAAGGGCAGCGGAAGCGATTCCAGTTCCTGAGGCGGCATCGTGAAGCCGACATCGGAAGACTCAGACTGCAACTGCAAGGCATCGCTGGTTACGGTGACGCTCTCATTGGCCGCGCCGACTTTCAGCACAGCGTTGACTGTGGCGCTACTGCCCACGTTCACCGTGATGCCGACTTGAGTGTAAGACTCAAACCCTTGAGAGGTTATTGCCAGGGTGTAGGTTCCAGGCGGGAGTTCCGGGAAGGTAAACAGGCCCTCGACGTTCGCTATCGTTGTGAAGCGGCTGCCTGTATTAGCCTCCGTAAGCGTGAGAGATGCTCCGAAAACGCTTGCGCCGGCTGTGTCCTTTACCGAGCCGTTCAAGGTTCCTCTGTTCGATTGGGCCAGGCTTGGGATGCCGGCGATTAGCCAGAACACCGCCAACAGCCAGACCGCATGGCACCACGTTCTTTGCGCGGTTCGATTTGTGTGAATCATAGTGTGTCTCCTGAGAATCATTGTTTTCATGCCTCCAAAATGTGTCCGGCGAGACTAGCGGCGGGGGAGGTGGTACCCGCCGCGTCCAGACCCCGAGAGATCTGGCTAGCTACCCGGATAGACAACAACTGCACCAGCGCGATCACTGGCAATGCGTATTTGAGCGCTGCGTTTCCAGACCATCCGTAAGCGATGCCCAGGAATAACCCGCAACCCAGGCAGCGGCCCGCAAACAGTCCAAACTCGTGGTTGAAGATATAGGCGTACTCTCTCCGGCCCTCCAGGCGCGAGACCACATCGATCACCTGCAACTGGATCGGATAATAGGCAACATCCAAGAGAGGCTTGGCCAGCAAGAGACATCCGATGAAGATGAGCACGCCCACTGCGTTAAAGAGCAATGTGTTTGCGACCGCGCCGAGCAGGAACAGCAGGAGCCCGGCGGAAAAAACGATGATGCGATGCCGGGGCGCTGTCATGCGGCCAACCGTATACATGAGGCAGGCGGAGAAGATGCCGCCGACGGCCTGCGTGGCGCCGAGTGTTCCCTCCTGGCCGACCAGCAGCATGATGAGCATGGCTGGCGCGGTGACGATGTATCCCTGAGCCAAACCCTTCAGCAGAGCCAGTTGGAGCATCCGCCACCACAGCGGATGAAACCGGAAGAAGACGAAGCGGGTATGCTCCGGGTTGCGGAAGGTGCCGCGCTCAAGGATGGCGGCGGCGACAATCGTCAGGCCAAAAACCGCCATGGCGACGATGTGGTAGGCGCGGTCAGGAATCCCGCCGAGCCAGCCGTACAGAGTAGTGCCGCTGATAAACCAGCCGATAAGTGCGGGAACCGCGACGGCGTCTAAAGTGGCAATGAAATTTTCCAGGCCGTAGTAGTAGTTCCGATTGGCATCGTTGGTGGCGGTCAGCGCGAGGAATCCACGGTTGGCCCAAAAGATGCCTGTGGCCAGCCCCATGGTGAATCCCGAGGTCGCAACGCCGATGGGAGTGAGGATGCTCAGTTGCATCATCAGCATCATTGCCAGCCCCGAGAGAATCATGCCGGTGGCGTAGAGATGCTTGGCGCTGACGCGTCCCAGCAGCTTGCCATTCAAGTAGAAAGCCAGCGGCGTGGCCGCGTAAATTGACAACTGATAGGTGACCACCTTGGCGACCGCGTGCGAGTTCCGCATGACATAGGCAGCCACGAAGATCTCGATCACTGGCAGGACAAGGCCATAGATCATGTTGGAGACCATCAATACCTGCATGGAGCGGGGACAACTGAGAAAAACTTCAAACTCCCTGCGAAGGCGGTTCATGGCTTCTCTCCACGCACCGGAACCAGGCCGGCGAGAATGCTGCTGATGGAGAGATGAGCGGCGCAGATCACGCTGTCAGCCGCGCCATAGTAAAGCGTTACGCGGTCGCCATCGACCAGGTGACCGTTGGTAAAGATGACCTGACCGAAGAAGCCTTCCAACTCGTAAGGAGCCAGCGGTTCCATGATGGGAGCATCAGAGCGTGCCAGCACTCGCCAAGGCTCGTCGAGATCGAGCAACAGCGCGCCGAGGCAGTAACGATTCTCCTTTGTCGCGCCGTGATAAATCTCCAGCCATCCTGCGGCGGTGCGGATCGGAGCCGCTCCCGCACCAACGCGAGCACTGTCCCAATGCCCCTCGCGGCTGTGTGCCAGGCAATGATGCCGTCCCCAGTGAACCAGGTCGGGCGACTCGGCCAGCCATATGTAGTTGCCGCCCAGCTCCGGGCTGCTGGGCCGGTGCAGCGCATAGTATTTGCCGCCGATTCGTTCCTCGAAGAGCGCGCAATCCTTGTTGTGTGGAGGAAGGATCATGCCCTCGTGCGCAAAATTCTTCCAGTCGCGCGTGGTCCGCAGCCCCACGCCGACGCCATGACGGGAGACTTGCGTATAAGTCAGGTAGTAGGTTTCGCCGATCTTCGCGACGCGGCAGTCTTCGATGCCGTAGGTTTCCAGTTCTCCGGCTCCCATCAAGGGCCGGCTCTGCTCCGGCTCGGCGAAATGGATGCCGTCGTCGCTGGCCAGCAGGCGAAGATGAGAGAGCGTGGTGAGATAGTCCTGCCCGTCGAAATGGATGACGCGAGGATCGCTCAGGTCGAGCCGCGGATCGCTGGAGTTGAATTCAAGCACCTCAAGCCGGCCGTCGGGACTCAGGATGGGGAATGAGGTTTTGCCTGGAACCTGCGCCGGGCGCTCCGCCACTCTAACCAGCAGCCAGGTCTTGCCCTGAAAGCGAAAGACGCCAGGATTCAGCAGGCATGTCACTTCCATGCCCTCTACGCTCGGATGCAGATCTCGCGGTGTGAGAATGGGGTTCTGGCCGAAGCGTTGTGCAAGATCGTTCATCATGAGCCCTTCGCAGTTCTGGACGGTAGAGCCTTCGCACCGGCGTTTCGCTACGGAACAAACCGGACCTTGAAGGCCGTTGATAAGCCTCGGGGAAAGCAAGCATCACTGAAAAGGGACTTACTGCAAAAATCTTTGATAACTCGTGCGATTTACATGTGATTCGCGCAAAAACATACAGAAAGACGCCATGAATGCAGGATGTGAGTCGCCGGGCAGGAATTCTTGTGAGAGCGCATCATGAGAGCGCGCCGCGCAAGGGAGTCCGCTCCGGCACCCCGGAAGATTTTCTGCTTTTGAATAAGAAGCTTTCCGTCTCAGACAGGCCAATCGTAAGTGTGTGAGTGTGCTAAGATTCAGCGGGTAGACGCTGCCTATCAGGATGTGTATTGAATTGCACACATTCTGACTGAGCCGAACGGAAATGGGATTAGACGCTGATGACGGAAGTGGATGCGGATCTCCGGACAGACCCCAGGTGGCAATTGATCGAAAGGATCACCGCCAGCAGTTCCTTCCAGAAGTCGGCTCGGCTCAGGGATCTCTTGCGCTTTCTGGCGGAGAGAACGCTGCACGGCCAGCCCCAGGATCTGAGTGAACACGCAATTGGCAGCGCCGTCTTCGGCAAGGCCCAGGATTACAGCGTCGTCGAAGACAGTTCAGTCCGCGTGCATGTGCGCCAGTTGCGGCTCAAACTGCATGAGTATTTCGACGGCGAAGGCCGCGACGAAACTTCCATTGTCGAGATTCCGAAAGGGGCTTATACCACACTGTTTCGCACCGTCGAGGCGAGATCTGCCAAGCCGCCAGTGCTGGCTGTTGTGCGTCATGGCCTCAAATTCTGGCTTCGGGCACTGCCCTGGGCGCTGGCCGCGCTCTTTTTGTTAACGACTCTGGCAGCCTGGTTGCGCCATCCGGCGGTTCAGTTGCCGCCTCCGCCGCCCTGGCCTCTCGCCACACTCTTCGACGCGGGCAACCGGCCTGTTTATGTGGTGGTCGCCGACATCAACTACGGCATGACGCGGCTGGTAGACGAGCAACCGGTGACGCTGGAGCAGTATCTCAGCCCGTCCTACCGAAGCGGCGAGGCGCTCGCAAACGCTCATCCCACGGCCCGCGAAGCGCGCGTGATGAAGTATCTTTCCGGCTCGCTGCTGACCTCGTATGCCGACCTGGTGGTGGTCGATACGCTTCTGCGATTGAGCGGCAATTCGCGCGACCGGCTTGCCATTCGCTCGGCGCGGGAGTTGCGCCCCAGAGATCTTGAAGAAGGAGCCTTTGTCTTTGTCGGCAGCCCAAGCTCCAATCCCTGGGTCTCTTACTTCCAGGCCAAACTCAATTTTCAGGAACGCGAAGGCGTAGTGGGCGAGAGCCTCAAGTTTTTTGAGAACCTGCATCCCAAGGTGGGCGAGCAGGAGACCTACCACGGGCTGGCATTCACCGGCAGCTCCGGTGAGGACTACGCTACCATTTCGCTGCTGCCGCTCGGCAACGGCCGCGGCAGCGTTCTCATTCTGCAGGGGCTGCAACAGGAGGGCACCGAGGCCGCCGGACTCTTCCTGGCCGACGCCAGCAGCCGGCAAAAGCTACAGCAGGCTTTGGGCAGCTCCGATGCGCCTGGCCAGCCCGTCTACTTCGAGGCGCTCATCCGCACCCAGGCTGTCGCCGGCGCGCCCAATGCCACTTCTATCGTGGCCACGCGCGTGATTCATCCGTGAAGTGCGCAGAATCCGATTTGCGCCAGCGCGAAATCTAACTTGAATTCAGGCGCGGCTGTGAAGAGAAGCCGAACCGGGTCCTCGTTTACTTCTGCATCTCGATGACCCGGGCCTCGCGCGGACCCAGCGTTAACTCCACTTTCCCTTCCCGGAGTTCGAGCATTCGGTTGCGCGCGAGATCGCGGACTCTACCTTTGCTCGCCGCTGCGTCAATCGTGATGCGCTTTTCCTGCGGCCAGGGATTGTAATAGAGGAATGCCGGAGGCAGGTCGCGATCCAGAAAATTCGTTTTTGCCAGATCCCAGCGCAGCAGCCACGGATCTCCCTGCGGCTGAATCATCTTGTCCAGCCACATGACGTATGCGCCGCCATAGATCGAGCGGTGCCCCGCGAAGTCGCCCGTCGCATAAGGACTGTGGCCCTTTTCTTCGCGGCTCAACCGCTCGTAGGGAATCATCGACGGCAGATCCGGACGGCTCTGGTCTTCGTGGGGCAGATACTCCGGATAGAACCAGCGCAGGTTTGCAGCGGCGTTCAGCGCATACCGCGCCACATCCCCGGCCAGCTCCGGGCGGAATCGCACCGCAGGCAACAGATAGGGCAGCGCAACCATCGACTCCATGCTGTAAACCTGGCCGGCGGGCTCAGTGCGGAATCCGGCCAGCAATCCGTTCACCTCGCGTCCGCCCCATCGTCCCGTCGCCATCAGACCGGCCTTGTCGTCCAGGACAAACCCCAGCGCCTTTTTCGCGTTGGTGGGATAGCCCATCGCCTCCAGCCGAGCCGCCGCCATCACCGCCATGGCGCCGCTCGGAACCTCGTACCATGGATTGCTGGCGAAATCCATGTAGCGATCGATTCCGATCTTGGCTTCCGCCAGGCAGAACTCTTTCCCGGTCAACTTCCACGCCAGCAGCATCACGTAGCTATATCCGCCCACCGCGTCGGGCTGCCGGTAGATATCCTGATTGGTAAAGGCCGCCGCTTTCGCGAAGTCGTAGCCCTGGCTATTGAAGTCGTAGCGGATCTGCCAGGCCATCTGTTTCAATCGCGCCGCGCTCTTCTCCACGCGCGCCAGCCACTCTGCATCCTTAGGGAAGCGCAGCCCGATCAGCGCATAGGCCATCGCGGTTACATTCATCAGGTACCAGTATTCGCACAGCGTTCCGCCGGCGCCGTCTAGGAACAGCCCGTAAGGCTCACTGAAGTAGCCCTTCAGCGATGCCGCCAGGCCATCCAGCCCCTCGCCGCGCAACTCCTTGCCTAGCGCCATCGGCCCGTAGGTTGTCAGTCCCCCGTCTTCGACGCCTTCCAGTGCGGAAGGAAAGACCTGCCGGCCATCCTTTGCGCGCAGGTTCACTCCATGAGCAGGATTCATGACATAGGCGTCAAACGCATTGGCCAGCGCGTGAAAATCCAGCGGTCGCTCTTCGGGTCGATCCGGCAGCCCGCTCCAACTGTATGGCCCCGCAGGCGCTCCGATTGCGTGCTCAGTCCACCCGGCCAGCCCCAGGGCCGCTAATCCCGCGAGAAACTCCCGCCGGCTTGATACCCATCCCTCACGGAGCATTGCGCTCTCCTCGCTCATCTTTCCCCCTTGCATCCGCTCCCCCGTCAATCCAGAAATCTATTCCGCCAACCTGCAAAAGGCGCACCAGTAGACCGTATCGGGACGAGCAAAATCCAAGTCTCCACGCGAACACTGCAATCTGACAAGGGGTTAACACAGGAAACGCGCCGCGAACACGGACTTTACATGTGATTATCAAACGCGCGAGCAGAGGAATCTGGCTTATGTGGATTCAGATTAAATATTGGGAAAAGTTGGAGGCGCGGGCCGGGATCGAACCGGCGCATAAAGGTTTTGCAGACCTCTCCCTTACCACTTGGGTACCGCGCCTTGGCAGGGCTGCCTTAATAATCTACGCTCCATACCGCCGTAGCCAACCCGGCCAGGGCCGGAGGGCGGAATGGAGCGGGAGACGAGATTTGAACTCGCGACCCTCGCCTTGGCAAGGCGATGCTCTACCACTGAGCTACTCCCGCAGTTGCAAGATTGAGTATACCGGGGCGGCCAAACGAGGTCAAACTGCCGCTGCCGCCGGGCCGGTAAAAGGCACGGCCACGCTTGCTGCCGGCACAGCAAAACCGGGCCTTGAACCCTTTTCCTCGCGCACAATCTCGCCATCGCGCATGTACAGAATCCTGCTGGCAATCGAAGCCGCCTCGGGATTGTGCGTAATCATCAGCGTGGTCTGGCCCAGTTCCTGGTTAGAGCGCAAGAGCATGTGCAACACCGCGTCGGAACTCTTGGTGTCCAGATTGCCGGTGGGCTCATCGGCCAGAACGATGGCAGGGCGAGTGATCATTGCACGGGCAATGGCTACGCGCTGCTGCTCGCCTCCGCTCAGCTCAGAAGGCCGGTGATCGAGCCGCCCATTGATCGCCAGCATCTCGCTGAGATGATCGAGATAAGCGCGGTCCAACGGCGCTTTTTCCCCATTGATGACGCCGCCGCTCACCGCGTACGCAATCTCGATATTGCCCATGGCCGAGAGCGTGGGCAGCAGGTTGAACTTCTGAAAGACAAATCCGATGCGGTGCTTGCGGAGCCGCGTGCGTTCAGCATCCGAGAGCGTGGCAAAATCCACGCCGTCGATCACCACGCGTCCTTTGGTGGCCTGCGTCAGCCCGCCCAACAGATAAAACAGCGTGGATTTGCCCGAACCCGAAGGCCCGACAATGGCGACAAACTCGCCTGGCTCGACGGCAAGCGAAACCCCGCGCACGGCGGTGACCAGAATTCGGCCCGCCGCGTAAACCTTGGTCAGGTTTTCGGCGAGAATGATCGGCGAAGATTTTTCGGGCTGCACAGTAGTTATTGTAAATGCGACGGCTCGCAGGTTCGGCGTCTGCCGGCTTCCGGCCCATTTCCTCTCAAACCCTCCCCCGAAAAGGGCGAAAATCGGATTTTTTCAGTGGTTTTCAGAGGCCAAATCTCACCATGCGGGAGAATTTGGCGGCAAAAAGTTTTGCACTGTCGTTGATTCTAAACAGGTTAGAAATAATCTGCAAGGTTTTGAGGGGAAATTTACACCCCTTGCTCGAGGGGGAGGGGGTACCCAAAGGGGGTATAAACCGGGCGGATATCTGACAGATTGGCTGATGAGGTTGGGTGTTCATTTCTTCTATCTGCAAGTGTGCGCCAACGGAGGGTAATTTTAGGCAAGGATAAGTTGGGACGGGCAATCCTTTCCGTGTCCGAGAATCCAGACATGGAGCGTCCGGCAAGGTCTGTGCTATCCCAGGTGCCCAAAAGCGAGGCACCTGGGGCACCCATCATTAGTGGTTGCGCTCACTTGTCTGGGCACCTGGGGCACCCATCTTTAGTGGTTGTGCTCATTTCTCCCGGCACGGGGCACCCGCCGGGGTGAGTGGTGAGGCGCTGGCTGGCCGCGTCAGCGAGTGAAGAGGCGGGCCAGCTTACCTACGCCGGACGGGCGGGGCGGCGGCGCGGGGTTGGCGGGATTGGCGGAGTTGGCGGGCTTTGGCTGGGTTTGGGCAGAGCGCAACTGGGCCATGGTGTCTTTGACCATCGCCCGCAGGGACTCGGCCTCGAAGGTGCAGGAACGCAAATAAGCCGAGACAGTCAGTCCGGCTTCGGCGGCGCGGCTGTGGAGTTGCGCGCACTCCGCCTGGCTCATGCGGATGGTGATGCTGGCGTCTTTCAGACTGCGCTCAGCGGACGCGGGCGGAAGGCGGTTGGATATCGGCTCGGGATTGACAGCGGCGCGAGGCGCAGGATACGCAGTGATGCGCGGCGCCGGCTGCGGGGCCGATGCCGGGGCCTCGTCAAAACAGAATGGCGCTGGGTCGGGGATTTGGGTGAGCGATTGATCCGTGGGACGGTAACGCGCATGAGCCTTCAGAGCGCTCTCGTAGCTGAGGGTTGCCACATCGTCGGCGAGATCGTCATCGTTCCATGCGAATGCAGTTCTGTTCGCAGGCGACGAAGACTTGTTGGCGAAGTCCTCCGTGCTTTGCGCGGGCGCGGCCAGCGCGGCAAGCAGGCCCGCAAAGCTGGGGGAAGCGGGGGAAGGCGAAGATGATGCGGGTTGCTGCATGGCAAGGAGCATACAGCGATGCCAGGCCTAAACGTGAAGAAATTCCCATGCAATCTGCGGATGGATTCCAGATGAGGACGAGCTGGCTTCCCGTGCCAGAATGAAACAAAAATGCAAGTTCAACAAAAAGGCAATTGCAAAGTTTGTGCAATCCCACCCTAGCCACAAAAACAAAGACGTGGCGAGGGTGGGGCACCCGAAGTTTCGTTCCCTGTGGGTCGGAGAAGCTGAGCGGTCAGGCGCAGGCCAGTTGGGCAGGCGCGGGCTCGGGGAGTACGCGGCCGGGGAGTCTCAACAATTGAGTGACAGCTTCGGCGCTCATGGGGCGGGCGAAGAGAAAGCCCTGTCCAAAGCGGCATCCCATCTCGCGCAACAGGCGATATTGCTCGTAAGTTTCAATTCCCTCGGCCACCACGTCCATGCCCAGCACGCGGGCCAGTTCGACGATGGTGCGCACAATTTGCAGCGGCTGATCGCCCTCGGTCATGCGGCAGACGAAAGAGCGGTCGATCTTGAGTACGTCGAAGGGAAAGGAATGCAGGTAGCTGAGGGAGCTGTAGCCGGTGCCGAAGTCGTCCATGAGCAAGGAAACGCCCAGCCTGCGCAGGCTGCCGAGAACTTCCATGGCGACGTTCATGTTGGGAATAATGCTGGACTCGGTCATCTCGAGGCCGAGTTGACGGCTGGAGATGCCGAATTGCACCAGGAGGGTCTCGACGTGATCTGCCAGGCCTTCACGCGAGAACTGGCTGGCGGAGAGGTTGACGCCGACGCGCATGGAGGCGTGGAGCGGGTCTTCCTGGCACCATTTCTGAACCTGGCTGCACGCTTCGCCAATTCCCCAGTCGCCGATGGGCAGAATCATCCCGGTTTCTTCGGCCAGCGGAATAAAGTCCAAGGGCGCGACGAGTCCCCGTTCGGGGTGGTTCCAGCGGATGAGGGCTTCAAGGCCGACGATCTTGCGCGTGGCGAGGTCAACCTCAGGCTGGTAATAGAGCACAAACTGGCCGCGGTCCAGCGCGTGATGCAGATCGGCCGGGCGCGGCCAGTCTTGGTTGGCGGCCGATGCGATGTGGTGAGCGCGCCGTGGGCCCTTCTTGACCTCGGTGAGGGTGCTGCGCAGCCTGCGCAGTTCCAATTGGCTCGATACCATATCGGCCAGGCCCTCGAGCGAGCGAATGGCCTCCGGCTTTATCTTGTGGCTCGGCTTTTTGCTGAAGACGGCCAAACTTCCGAGAATCCTGCCGTCGAAGGAACGTATGGGCACACAGACAAAGGAAGCCGCGTTGTGGGCTCTGACGCGCATCAACAGCCGTTCGCGTTGAGGATGCGCGGCGATGTCCGCGACGACGAGCGGGCCATTTTCCGCAAGCATGAGGTCGAAGAGAGAGTCTTTGCGCGGCAGTTCGCGAATCGCCTGGCCCCAGTGCGATTTGATCCAGACGCGGCTGGCATCGACAAAGCCAATCGTGGCCGCGTCGGCGCGGAAGTACTCGGCAGCCAGACGCGTAATGGTGTCGTAAGCTGGCTCGGGCGGAGTGTCAAGAATCCCGGAGGCAACCAGCGCAGCCTGCCGTGCATCTTCCTTCTGCCAATCCACTCCCTCGATCTCGAATTCTGCTTGTAGCATTTTGACTCCTGGCCCTATGGCGCTCATCACAGCATGGCTCTGGCGGGAGACAGTTAACCTCTGTGCCCGCTTGGTTTACAAGCAGTCAGAGGCTATTGAACCGGTCTCGCATTGAGCATTTACGGCTACGGCGACTGAATGGTCCCCTGTGAACCCTGCCGCAAACGCGCCATACCTCCCTTATCGGACAGGAAGGCCCGATGCGTCAGGTTACCTCAGGGCTTCCGGACGAGTACTAATCTCGCACAAAAGGCATTAATTGACGGGAGCAGAGTGTACGGTTTCGGTCCACAGGAAGGCAAGCTCGTCTGCATCGTCCTGAATCTGCTGGGCAACGCCCACCCCGGCGGAGTGACCGCCGGTAAGGCTGTAATGGAGCAGAATAGGCCGCCCGCTGGACGAAGCCGGCTGCAGGAGGGCCGTCATCTTGCGCGCATGGAGCGGGTCAACACGGGTGTCGTTGTCTCCAGTGAAGAACATCACCGCGGGATAAGTCGTGGCCGGCCTGATGTTCTGGTAGGGCGAGTACCGGAGCAGATAGCGGAACTGCTTTTCGTCCTCCGAGGAGCCATATTCCGTCTTCCAGTAAGAGCCCACAAGAAAATTCTGGTAGCGCAGCATATCCAGCAGTGGATATCCGCACCAAACAGCAGAAAATAACTCGGGGCGCTGGGTGATCGAGGCGCCCATCAGGAGACCGCCATTGGACCGGCCCCGGATGGCGAAACGCGCCGCTGATGTGTACTTGCTGGCGATCAGATACTCGGCGGCGGCGAACCAGTCGTCAAAGACATTCTGTTTCTTGTCGAACATGGCCTGCTGGTGCCAGCTTTCGCCGTACTCGTTGCCGCCGCGCAGGTTGGGCAGGGCAAACCAGCCACCCTGCTGCATCCACCACGCAAAAGCCGGGTTCCAGGTGGGCGTCTCGCTGACGTTGAAGCCGCCGTAGCCGGTCATCAACAAGCGCTCAGTCCCGTCCTGCTTCAAACCCTTTTTGCCGGCGATGAACATGGGAACGCGTGTGCCGTCCTTTGACTTGAAGAAGATCTGCCTGAGCTCATACTCTTTCGTGTCAAAGGGGATTTTCGGCTGGGCAAAGACCTCGCGCTTCCCGGTGACTGTATCGAACCGGTAGATCACGGGCGGCTGAATGAACGACTGGAAGGTGAAGAAACCGTAACGATCCACCGGCCGCCCCGCGAGGCCCGATGCCGATCCAATTCCGTGGTAATCGACGTTGCCGGCGGGCTTGCCGTCGAGAGTGTAGATGGCGGTTTCCGATTTCACATCTTTCAACCGGTTCACGTAGAGCTTGCCGCCTACGATGGAGAAGCCGTCAATCGCCTCCGGCGCTTCAGGGACAATGGTCTTCCAGGCGGAAGTCGGAAGGCCAGGCTCGGCCTTGAGGATGCGTCCGTTGGGCGCCTGGTAGTCGGTTCTCACAAACCACGAATCCCTGGCATAGATGGGCGCGAAGCGAGAGTCTATGCCCCAAACCAGTATGTCGAACTGGGAACCTTGACGGGTGAGGTCCAGGAAGACAATCCCCACGCGCCGGGCGGGAACGCCATGGTCTACCTGCACGACAAGATAGTGGCCGTCAGCGGTCACTTCGACGTTGAATATGTCATCGGGGCCCAGCTTCTCGCCGTGAAACTCGCGGCCAAAAATGAGAGTGTCACTGCCGGCAGGCGTGCCGAGAAGGTGCAAGTAGAGCAGCGTGCCCGTCTTGTCGTTGCGCGCGTAATAGAAGCCTGCGCCATCGGGAGCAAAGCGGACGCCGTCATAGCGGGCGCTGGGCAGCTCATCGTCGAGCGTCTTGCCGGTTTTCACATTCAGGAGCCGGATGGCGGTCTGGTCAGCGCCGCCCTGGCGCACGCGGTAGGCCAGCAGCGTTCCATCGCGCGAGACGTCTGCCAGGCTCAAAGAAGTATTGGGGTCGCGGCTTAGAACCGCAGGGTCAAGCAGCTTTTCGTCCTTGCCCAGCCAGCCGTGGCGAACATAAATCGAGGACTGCTCTTCGCCGGCTAACCTTTTCAGGAAAAAGTAGCTGTCGCCGCGCGACATGGGCATCGACCAGCGAGGGACCTCTTCGAGCGCCTTCAGGCCCTCCACCAGGCTGGGCCGTATGCGCGCCTGTTTCAAATATTGCGCAGTATAGGCGTTCTGGGCGTCAATGAAGGCGCGAGCCTGGGGGCTTTTGGCGTCCTCCAGCCAGCGGTAGTTATCCGCGATCTTCGTCCCGAAGTAATCGTCTACCACCGGGATAGCCTCAGCGGCCGGCGCGAGCGGCAGGGTGATGCCGTCGCCGCCTTGAATTGCCTGGGCGAGTGCGCTCGTCCCAATGGCTGCCCAAAGAAAAGCTCCCAACCGAAAACTGCGCCGCATGAATCTCTCCAGCCGACAGAATATCTCAGAGGGTGTCCGATGACTCGGTTTTGGGTGAAGGGTACGGGCTTTACAGGCTGCGGAAAAACGCCTGAACTTGACCCGAACTCGCGAAAAGCATCCCCCAGGGCCTAAAGGCCGCGTTGATTTTGCGGCATTTACGGCACGACTAAAGTCGTGCCCTTTCAAAACATCGCGTCCGATAGCGTTTTTCCGCAGCCTGTGAAGCCCGTACCCTTCAAGAGATATTTTTTGGACAGGTTCTCAGAGGATGGGTGCCGCACCGCGCGGATCGGAGCTTAAGCTTCACTCAGCGTTGGTTCTCGCGTGTCGTGCTATACATTCGGCAAATAAATACTGTCTTCGCGCTATCCCACCCTAGCCACAGAAACAAAGACGTGGCAAGGGTGGGGCACCCGACATTGTTGGTATTTAATTTCCGGATCAATAGGCGCAAATCGGCGAGCGCGGCAGCCTTTCATGGCAGCTCTTTGTGGCCCTTGCGCGCAACACCGTTAGAATCAAGTCAAGTGGCA
>Ga0302278_10003610_pt1 | contig 16690 bp, 14 predicted proteins | sample III_Bog_N3_2_FD_194543 | JGI IMG/M metagenome (GOLD analysis project Ga0302278, IMG submission 194543) | Peat permafrost microbial communities from Stordalen Mire near Abisko, Sweden - III_Bog_N3_2 | ecosystem: Environmental > Terrestrial > Soil > Wetlands > Peat | place: Sweden: Abisko...
TTGAGCAAACCTGATTTGAGCAAACCCAGAGACGCGCCCGGCTTGAATCCCGGAAACACCTGATCCAGATTCTTCTGCCCCATGTGGCCGCCGACCAACTCGCCCAGCACCTGCCGGAAATCTGTGGTCACCGCCAGATCGCGTCCCTCGTAAAGCTGCTCGCGCTCCAGCCCCGGCCACTTCCCGTAAACCTTGCCGCCCTGCACTGGCCCGCCCGCCACCATCATCAGGCTGCCATGCCCGTGATCGGTGCCGGAATCGCCATTCTCCTGCGCGGTCCGCCCGAACTCCGACATCGTCACCAGAACGATATCTTCCATCCGGTCGCCCATGTCCTTCGTGAACGATTCAATCGACGACGCAAATTGCCGCAGCAGATTCGAAAGCTGATTGGGCTCGTTGCCGTGGTGATCCCAGCCGCCCACCTCCGCAAATACGGCCTCCACGCCAACATCGGCCTTGATCAGCCGTGAGAGCTGCTGCAACCCGCGCCCCAGTTCGCCGCCCTGGAAATACTGCACGCCATTGCCGGGATTGAAGGGCATCTGATTGATCGACTGGATCATCTTCATGGCCGCGAACGCGTCTTTGCCCGTATTCTCCAGCCGCCGGTCGCCCGACTTGGCGTACATGCGCTCCAGAATGCCCGATGTATCCGGCCCGCCCGTGTTGAACGATTGCATGTCGCCGACGGAAATCGCGGCCCGTTCGCCCCGCAACGTGCGCGGCATCTGCGCACCGAGCGCAATCGCGCGCACCGGAGACGTGTCCGGTCCCGCCGGATTCAGCGCGCGATTCATCCAGCCGTCCGCCGTGGTTCTGCCCGGCGTGCCCGACTCCATATAATCCTGCGCGTCGAAATGCGACCGCGACGGATCGGGCGAACCCGTCGCCTGCACGATGGCCAGTTGTTTGTTATCCCAGAGCGCCTTCAGCGGCTGCAGCGAGGGATGCAGCCCGAAGTGCCCGTCGAGATCGATCGCGCCATTCTGCGCGCCGGGCTTCGGAATGCCGATGCTGGGGCGCATATCGTAATAAGCCTTATCCCCGAAAGGCACCACCACGTTCAGCCCGTCGGCCGCGCCGCGCTGGAAGATCGCGACGAGGATTTTCTTCCTTCCAGGAGCACCGACCGCCGCCCGGGCAAGCCACGAAGGCGCAGCGCCCGTGCCCGCCATAACAACCGCCGAACCACGCAGAAATATGCGACGCGTCAACATGATGGTTCTACCTCTTCTGGAAATCCGGCGAGCCGATCACCATACCCGCGATGTAGCGCGGCGTCGGCTCGTGGCCTTCAAGGCCCTTCTGAATCGCTTCCGTCGTTTCCGGCGACGGGTCCGTACCGAGCAGCGCGCGGGCGATCGCTGCCGGGTCGTTGGCCGGCAGTTTCGTGGCGTCCAGCTTCACCCCGGCAATCTGCCCCGACGCAAGCGCTGTCCCGAAATTAATACGGCCAAACAGGCTCGACGTACTGAGCCAGGAATCGCCGGTCAGCGGATAGCCGGTTGGTTCCAGCTTGCCGTAGAGCGGCTGGCCGAGATCGGAGATCTTCTGAGCGAGGCCAAACGGATCCGTCGCGGTTGCCTGGAGCGAACGGATCGCGCTGATCACCATTTCGAACGGCGTTTTGATCTTGGCCTGGAATGCGCCTTCCGAGAAGAACTCCGGCGACGCGAACATCGTCTGCATCACGGCGCGGAGGTCGCCATCGGTCTTCGTGAACGTGAGAGCCATCCGGTCGATCAGCGCCGGCGGAGGTTCGTCTGCAACGAATTTCTGCGCCAGCTGTTTCGAGATGAATTTCGCGGTTGAAGGATGGTGCGCCAGGATATCGATGACCTGCGACCCGTCCTGCTCGCCGCCGCCCGCGGGAATTTTATGACCCAGCACGGTCTTTTCCCCCATATCGTGCATAAATGCGGCGAAAACAAATTCGGGTTTCGTGTTGGGTTGCCGGATAGTCCACCCCGTAAAGCATTTCGCAACGTTGATCACGTCGTCCTGCGTGTAACCGCCGTTGACGCCCAGCGTGTGCAGTTCCATCACCTCGCGGCCATAGTTCTCGTTCAGGCCGTGCGCCTGCCGGGCCAGTTGACGCGCCACCTGTTCGACGTTTGGCGCAAACGGCCCGATCTCGAATGCATCCTTCGAAACCGATTCCCAGTTATCGAGGTAATAGAGCATCGCCGGATGCCGCGCCGTTGCCAGCAGCAAGTCCTTAAAATGCCCCAGCACATGCGGCCGAATGGCATCGCGCTCATAGCTCGCCATCAGCGGCCGGAGGTTGACGTTGTTCTTCCCCTCGTAGACGTTGAAATGATTGAACCAGAAATCGACCAGCACTTCCTCCAACTGCCGGTTGGAATACAAGGCGCGATAGATCTTGCCTTCGCGCAGATCGCCAATCACGGCCTGCTGCGGCTGCCGCTGCTTCATCGCCTCGCGGCGCAGTTCCGGAAACGCGGACAGCGAATTGGGCGGCAGCGCGCCCGCGATCTGAATGCGCCTGGCGGGCTCGAAATACGCGAATAATTCGGTGAGTTGTTCGGTATTGCCGCGATAAGCCATCTGCATCTGGTCGGGATTCAGCAGATCGTTCAGTTGCGGCATGCGGCTGCGGAATTCCTTCTGCCTCTGTTCGTTTTGCGCTTTGCGCGCGGCCTCCGCTTCCTTCTGCAGTTCGGGCAGGCCTTCCAGAGTATCCGGCTGCAGCATGGCGAGAACCTTACTTCGCTTCTCGGGATCGAGCGCGGCAATCGCCTTCTGGCGTTGCTCCGCGGTACCGTTCATCACCTTGCGGAACTGGTCGCCGGGAAGCAGTTCGGTGAGCGGCGTGAACGGCGGCGCAACGCGCATCGGGGAATAATCTTTGATGATCTGCGCGGGCTCCATGCGCAGCGTCTCGAGCGGCTTCACCTTCGCATCGAGCGCAGGATTTTCGGAAATGCGATCCGGATGAAGCTGCAGGTCGATCCATTTCTCGACCCCGGCCTTGCGAACCTCATCAACGTCGCCGGGACGCGGCCCGAACGTGAGCCGGTTCAGAACATGGACGATTCGCCGGTCGGCGGAGAGCCTGGTTTGGAAAGGATTATCCGTGGTGGTAGCTGCGATTGCGGCCAGCGCCATCGCGGCGGATGCCAATACAAGCCGTTTCATTCGGGCGGCGCGCCTCCGGACCTTTATGATTCCCTACAGCGTTCAGTGTACACCGGTTTTCAGGGTAAATCCGCGTGCCCAAGGTTCCCAGAGAATGCCATAGGGCAGGTAATCTTCCGCAATCGCAATTTCCGTGAACCCGGCGGCACTACAGTTCGCGAGCAGGTCCTTTTCCGAGAAGACGCGCATCTCAAGGGTGCTGCCGGGGCCGCCGTGGAACGCGAGGTTATCGAAGGTTTCGATGCGTCCGTCGGCGGTCCGGTTCAGCAGCACGTAGCCGGAACGCAACTCGACAACCTTCCAGTCGTCCAGGTTCGGGAAGTGTTCCATCGTGTCGCCTTCGGCCTCGTACGGAGACGAAAAGACGGCGAATCCGCCCGGCTTGAGCAGGCGGGCAAGATTATCGAAGGCCGTCTGCACCGGCGCTTCAACATGCTCAAATACCTCACTCGCCACGATGAAATCGAACTTCGCCGCGCCGGTGGCCCGCATGATGTCGAACCGCGGCTCGCGATGAAAGTACGTGTTTTGATAATCGAAGCGTTCCGACAGCACGTCGGCGATGGGAGCGGGGTCGCTCATACCAAGCCCCTTGAGCTTCCGGCGCGAAGGGAATTTCGGAAGCGGGATGCTCTCTCCGAAAATCTCAAGCGAGAGCGCGTGGGCAATCCAGCGGAAACGCACAGTAGAGCCACAGGTCGCGCAACTGGGCGTTTCCCGTTCCAGGGTTTCCGCGAACGCGGCGGAGTTACAGATATTACAGAGGAAATGGTACATCGGGCGATGGCGACATCTATAAGTGTCACACTGGCCCGTCGGGAGGGCGGGCAAAGCTCCGGCGTGCGCCCGAACAGGGCTGGTGGGCGAGGGCCCACTCGAACACTTCGCCCAAACCGGTTACCCGGTCCGAACGCTCGCCAGCTATCGAACCTAACCCATTAAATTGCCTCGTGACAAAGTCCACGTATGGTGGGTTTCGCGAGACGAGGCGCAAAGGCAGAAACTTTCACATTAAATTGCCTCGTGACAAAGTCCACGTATGGTGGAGCAATCCGGCGGGCTGTAACGCGTGTGAAGCTCATTCTGGGCTGCGGCCCCGACGGCTTTGGGCGTCGCCCTGCAATAAGGGAGTCCGGCTATGAGCGGATCGCCGCGTTCACGCGAAGCTGGTTCCGTTCGACGACGATCACATTTGGTCGGCGGCCGGAGCGTTTCTTCGTTTCGGGAGGGTCACCACGCCGCCGCTCTCAAATCCGGGGACTGCATGTCATACGCGGTAGCCAGCCTGGCGCCGGCGCTCCAGTCGCAGAGTTTCGGTTGCTGTCCGAACAACGGAGCGTCGAACTGCGACGTTACGGGTCAGGCAAATTCACGGGGCCGGGTATTTCAATTCAATCCTTCTGAAAAGCCCGGTCGAGCTTATCGAGCAGGGCGAGTCCGGTTTCTTTTGAACCCCGCGCCACCATCGCGGGGAACCGAGTCTCGCTGTCATATTCAGTCAACGCCACAGTGGCTAATTCGTCGATCAGGCGGTTCACGCTGACACCCCTCGCCTTCGCAAGGTTTCGTAACCGCTGGTGCTTGCCTTCCGGAATTCGAATTGTCAAAGTGCTCATTGCAGTTCCTTGTTGTTCGTCAAGAACCAGGGTTCGACGACCCTGATCGACCCGAATCGAAGCTCAGCCCCGCGGAAGTCGCGGACGTTATTGGTAACTATCATGTCCGCTCCGCCCGCAACCGCCAATTCGATCAGGTGGTTGTCGCCCTCATCGCGGAGATTGGGTCGCCAGCTGTAATACACCTGAATCCAGTCGCAAATGCTGAGGAAAGCCTCGAAGAAACTACCTCGTTCGATGGCCGTAAGAGGCGAGCTTAGAAACAGTTTGTCCGGCTCAGCACATCCTCGTACTCGTGAAACAGAGTCTCACCGATTATTGGCTGTAGCTGTCCTTCGAAACACGCCCGCAATATCTTCCGATTGCTTCCGGTTGCGCTGATCAGAGCACCTACGAGAACATCCGTGTCTATCACAGCCCGGGCCGCCTCCACTCCGGCGATGATAGCGCATATGCTATCACGTAGCCGCATTCTCTCTTCTACGCCCGGGCCTCCACCCGCCCGTCCAGCACCTCGCGCACCCGCGTCAGCAGCGCGTCCGGCGTGAACGGCTTCGGCAGGAAAAGCCGCTGCCGATCCTTCTCCGCCCCGGTGAACGGCGTATCCCGGAAGCCCGTCATATATAGAACTTTCTGCGCCGGGTCGATCTCCGCGATCCGGTCGCCCAATTCGAATCCGTTCAGATGCGGCATCACCACATCCGTCAGCACCATATGAAATTTGCCCGGGTTCCCCAGGTACAACGTCAGAGCCTCGCGCCCATCCGGAGCTTCGTAAACCGCATAGCCGCTCGTCGCCAACACCGCATGCACCAGCTTGCGCACGCCATCCTCGTCGTCCGCCACCAGGATCGTCTCCGTACCCCGCGGGCCGCGCGGACGGCTCCGCATCCCCGTATCCGGCTCCTTCGATTTCGGCAGGTAAATCTCGAAGATCGTGCCGCCGCCCAGCTGGCTGTAGACGCTGATATCGCCCCCGGCCTGCGTCACGATCCCATACACAATCGACAATCCCAGGCCCGTACTCTTGCCGTGCCCCTTCGTCGTGAAAAACGGCTCGAAGAGGCGCGCCCTCGTCGCCGCATCCATACCCGTACCGGTATCGCTAACCGTCAGAAGTATGTAGGGTCCGCGCGCAAGGCTCTCCGGGCGACCCGTCGTGTCGGCCGTCAGGTCCACGTTGGCGGTTTCAATCAGGAACTTGCCGCCTTCCGGCATCGCATCGCGCGAATTCATCGCGAGGTTCACGACCAACTGCTCCACCTGCCCGGCATCCGCCTTCACGCGCAACACTCCGGGTCCGGGGATCAGCATCAGTTCGATCTTGTCTCCGAGCAGCCGTTTCAGCATGGTCTCCATGCTGCCGATCGCCGTATTGAGGTCGAGTACACGCGTCTGCGGCGACTGGTGCCGGCTGAACGCCATCAGTTGACGGGTCACGGCGGCAGCGCGGTCGGAAGCGAAACTGATCTCGTCGGCGAAACGACGCAGCGGATTGCTCACCGGCAGTTCGTTCCGCAGCATTTCCCCGTAGCCGGTAATCACCGTCAGCAGGTTGTTGAAGTCGCCCGCCACGCCGCCCGCCATGCGCGCCAGGGCGTCCATCTTCTGCGAGCGGCTCAGCTGATCTTCGGCCTCGCGACGCCGCGTGGTGTCGCGCACCGTGAGAATCACGCCTTCGACGCGGCCCGACCGCGAGCGCATCGGAGCAATCGTCTCCTCAACTTCGGAATCCAGCCCCTCGCGGTTCAGGATCAGGCGTTTCGCCGCCGCGCTGGCGGGAGATTCTCCCCCGAGAACGGCGTCTATGGCAATCTCGACCGGTTCGCCGGTGGCGTGGTCCCGAAACTGAACCAACTGCTTCAGCGGCTGCCGCCGGGCTTTGGCGAGTTGGGTGCCGAGCAGCGCCTCGGCCTGTGCATTCATATAGGTAACGCTGCCGCCGCGGTCGGCCGCGATTACGGCATCGGCCATGCTGGCGGCCATGGAACGGAAACGGTGGGTTTGCCGCTGCGAGCGTTCCAGCACCCAGGAGATCACCAGACCCAGCGCGCCCAGTTCGACCACCTGGAGCCAGCCCTGCAGCGTTTGCTCCACGGTCATCAGGAGCGCGAAAACGCAGGAGAAGATCAGAACCGTAAGGCCGCCCTCGAAGCCGAAGAGCGATGCGCCCGCGAAAACCGCCGCGAGGAACGGCAGGACAGCGTCGCCGGTGAACCGCAGCAGAAGCGCCGCGATTAATCCAAGGCAACTGAATCCCAACAGGATGAGAAATTGCAGGTGTCGCGGGAAAGTCCGCATTCGTTAGCTTAATCGTACATTCGCGGTTCGCCTTCGGGGCGGGTCTTCCAGCGGCGATGTATCCAAAGCCACTGATCCGGATACTCCCGAACCGCCGTTTCCACTGCGCGCTGTATTGCCGCCGTATCGGCTGCGGCGTCGCCGGTAATTTCCACTTGCGGATAGAAACGAAGCAGGTAGCGCCCCTTACCGGAATCCCATACAGCGAAGCCGGGGATGACCGCCGCGCCGCTGCGGGCAGCCAGTTTCGCGAAGGTCAGGCCGGAACATGCCGGGACGCCGAAAAAGGGCACAAAAGCGCCGGAATCCGCCGTCGAATTCTGGTCCACCAGTATCCCCACCGGCTCATTTTCCTTAAGCGCCTTCAGAATTCCGCGGGCGAAATCGCGTTTGGAAAGCAGTTTATTGCCGGACAGGGCGCGGCGCGTTTCCACGATCTCGTCGATCTCCGGGTTATCCAGAGGGCGCACCACTACATTCATGGGCTCGGTGAGGAGCGCGTGCGCGAACGCGCTCAGTTCCCAGTTGCCGAGATGCGCCGTCGCAAATAAAACCCCTTTGCCCCGCGCTTTGGCCAATTCGTAATGCTCGAAGCCCTGGTAGCCGATCCACTCGCCCACATTGGCGGCTGTGATTTCGGGAAACCGCGCAAAGGCCGTCAGCACTCTCCCGATGGAAGCGAATACCCCGTCGATAATCCGGGCGCGCCACGCCGCGTCGCGCTCGGGCCAGGCAAAGGAAAGATTGCGTTCGGCGGTGCGGCGCAAGCGGGGAATCGCGCGGTCCAGCAATTCGCCGTAGAATCCGCCCAGCCACCGGGCAACGGATAGCGGGGTCTTTTCGAGAGACAGGACGACAGCCCGCGCAACGGCGGCTTCGATGCGGTTGCGCAATCGGGAGCGTTGGGCCAAGGCGTCCGGGAATCCCTATTCGATCCAGCCGCCGCCGACTACCAGATCGGCCGCGTAGAACACCGCGCCCTGTCCGGGAGTGATGGCGCGCTGCGGCTCGTCGAAGCGCACTTCCACTTTGCCGCCGGCCAGCGGATAGAGCGTGGCGGGCGCGGGCACGTGACGGTTGCGGATGCGCACACGAGCGCGCGCCGGAGCCGCCAGACCTTCCCACGAAAGCCAGTTGATATCGCAGGCGATCAGCGTCGACCGGAGCAACGCGTCGTTCGACCCGACGGTAACCGTCTGAGTTTTCGGATCGGTCGCAATCACGTAGAGCGGTTCCGGAGCCGACACACCCAGCCCCTTGCGCTGCCCTACTGTGAAGTGATGCGCGCCGTTATGCTGCCCCAGTGTGCGCCCATCCGTGTGGCGAATCGAGCCGCCCGCCGCGGCCGCGCCTTCCCCGCCCTGCTCATGAAGATAGGCATCCATGAATGCCGCGTAATCGCCGTTGGGCACGAAGCAGATCTCGTAGCTCTCGCCCTTCTTCGCCACCGGAAGATCGAAACCCTCCGCAAGCGAACGCACTTCGGATTTCGTCAGTTCCCCCAGCGGAAACAGGGTGCGCGCCAGCTGCGCCTGCGAGAGGCCCCAGAGGAAGTAGGTCTGGTCCTTGGAAAAATCGATTGCGGTACGCAGTTCCCAGCGCCCGGTTTCGACGTTGCGCGTGACGCGCGCGTAATGCCCGGTCGCCACAACGCCGGCGCCGACCGAATCGGCCAGCGTCATGAACTGGTCGAACTTGATGAATGTGTTGCATAGCGTGCAGGGGATCGGCGTGCGCCCGGCAAGGTATTCGCTGACAAACGGCTGGATGACGCTCTCTTCGAACTGGCGTTCCAGATTGACAACGTAATACGGCATGCCGATGTGTTCGGCCACGCGCCGCGCGTCGTAGACATCGTCGAGCGAGCAGCAACGGCCGCCTGTCTCTTCGCTCGCCAGTTCGGGTAGGCGGCGCTGATTCCAGAGCTGCATCGTGAGGCCCGCGATGTTGCGGCCCTCGCGCTTCAGCATGGCGGCAACGGTAGAACTGTCCACTCCGCCCGACATCGCAACCGCGATCAGCTCAGGCATGCGCCACCACCCGGTCGTCAGAAAATGCCGGCGAAATCCGGCGCAGATGGGCCGCGCTTTCGACCACCGCCTCGATCAGGCCGTCCACGTCTTCCGCCGAATTGCCGGGGCCGAGTGAAAACCGCACGCTGGAGCGCGCCTGCTCCTTATTCAACCCGAGCGCGAGAAGCACGTGCGACGGCTCGACCGCGCCGCTCGAACATGCAGAGCCGCTCGAAACTCCGTAGCCGCGCAGATCGAGCGCGATGGTCATGGCTTCGCCTTCGATTCCGTCGAACCGGATATTGGTCGTGTTGGGTAAACGATGCGTGACCGAACCGTTGACGCGGCAGTGCGGCACGCGATCCAGAATCGCGCGCTCCAGCCGGTCGCGCAGCGGCTCGATCGCGGGCCAGCCGGATTCGAGCGACGCCGCCGCGCCCAGCGCCACCGCTCCCGGCACATTTTCGGTCCCCGCGCGCCGGTCGCGCTCATGATGGCCGCCATAAAGTATCGGATCGAGCGCCACGCCTTTTTTCACGTACAGCGCGCCGATTCCCTTGGGCGCTCCGAACTTATGCCCGCTGACGGAGAGCAGGCTGACGCCGAGATCGGCCACGCGCAGCGGAATCCGGCCCGCTGTCTGCACCGCATCGCTGTGGAAAGCAATGCCCGCTTCGCGCGCCAGCGCCCCGATTTCGGCAATGGGCTGAATTGCGCCGGTTTCGTTATTGGCATGCATGATCGTGATCAGGACGGTGGAGGGGCGGATCGCGGCGCCCACGTCGCCGGGCGAAACGATGCCGGCCGGTCCTACCCGGACGTAGGTCACCGCGACGCCCTCGCGCTCCAGCCGCGCGCACGCATTCAGCACCGCGGGGTGCTCAATGGCGCTGGTAATCACGTGAGCGCCGGATTTGCCGCGCGCGATTCCGAAAATCGCCAGATTGTCCGATTCCGTTCCGCCGCTCGTAAAGACAATTTCCTGCGCGGCGCATCCGATCCGCGCCGCCACCTGACGGCGCGCCGCCTCCAGCCGCTGTTTGGCCGCCTGCCCGAAATAATGGATACTGGAAGCGTTGCCGTACACTTCCGCGGCCGCCGCGGTGAACGACCGCAGCACTTCCGGCGCTACCGGAGACGTCGCGTTGTGGTCGAAATAAACGTGGTGCACTGACTTCAGTTTAAATGAACCGGCCCGTCATCACGCTGCTGACCGATTTCGGAACGAGCGATCACTATGTCGGCGCGATGAAGGGCGTCATGCTGGGCATCTGTCCGGACGCGCAACTGGTTGACATCACGCACGAGATTCGCCCGTACCAGATCGCCGATGCGGCCTTTACGCTCTCGCAGGCCTGGCCGTATTTTCCGGCCGGCAGTATCCACCTTATTGTGGTGGACCCAGGTGTGGGCAGTTCCCGGCGACCGCTGGTGGCGGAAGCGGATGGACACATTTTTGTGGCGCCCGATAATGGCGTGCTGACGCTGGTTCAAAACTCCGCTGCTGGTTTCAACGCCCGCCAGATCTCGGCGGAACGCTTTTTTCGACAGCCCGTGAGCCGCACATTCCACGGACGGGATATATTCGCACCGGTGGCCGCCCATCTGGCCCAGGGTGTGAGGCCGGAGGAGTTCGGAAACCGGATCGGCGATCCCGTAACCCTCCCCTTTGCAAATCCTTTACGAACCGGGCCGGAAAGCTGGACGGGAACAGTGCTGCACGTGGATCGTTTTGGGAACATCGTTACCAACTTCAGGTGGCCGGATTTTTCCGAGGTGGTGCGGACGCGCTTTGAGATCGGGATTTCCGCATCGCGTGTCAACGTTTACTACGCAAATTATTCTTCGGCGGCTCAGGGGGAGTTTTTTGTTATAAACGGAAGCTCAGGTTACCTCGAAATATCGTCTAATCAACAGGATGCGGCATCACTGCTGGCCGTATCCGCGGGCAGCGAGATAAAACTCCGTCTCGACCCTCGTCATTTCCAGCCTGAAACCCGCTAAGTACCAGGCGCGTACTGGTACTCCAAAAACGCTGAACCCCTTGTTTTCGATACACTTCCACGGGTTTGTAGTGCTAATATCGTTTTGCTGGCGAAAGTTAGGTTTCGAACATAAATTCGGTGTTGCCAGGAGGCTTAGGCCTAAGGCGACGGAGGCCCGAAAAGGATGAGGAAGAAGGATATGAGAACACTCTTAAAAAATGGCATGGCATTGTTGATCGCCGCAGGGTGCATGGTTCCGGCTGGAGCCAATGCATCGACGATCTTCACCTTTAGTAATTTTCCGACTTCGTCGGGGACTTACACGAGTTCATCGGGGGTAACGTCGATCGCGTACAGCACTCTGGTGATCAATGGAACGACCGTATTAAACACGTCCGGCGCATTCACCGAAACCTATTCCAATTCGACCGGCACACTGACCATCTCGGGCGCGGGTGGCGACGGAAGTCTGGCCGGTACCCTGATCACGATCCAGGACGGTGGGACATTTCCCGCGGTGGCGGGCAGCACGACTGTGAATCTTTATGGTGCGGTTTCGAGCATCACGATCAATAATTCGGCCTTCGCTACGGACCTGGGTTTGACCGGGACAACGAGCGTTCTTCCGTCGAGTGTTATCGCCGAGAATTTCGGGATCACGACCGGCGCACTAACGGGCGGCACGGCATCTGTGAGCAGTTCAGTAGCAAGCCTGACGCTGCCCGTCGCGACTCCCGAGCCTTCCACCTTTGCGATGCTGGGCCTCGGTTTGATCCTTGCTGGCTTCCTGCCGGCGCGCCGAAAACTCAGTTTGAACCGGCTGCCGAAGTAGACTTTTCTTTTTCCGAACCAATTTCGCGCCGGACCTCTCCGCTCCGGCGCGGGTTCCAAATCCGACTTTCTCAAGAAAATCAATAAAGAATTAGAGGAATTCCATGACGTTAACCGTAGGTGTATCTAAACGCTCCCTCGTGCTCTCATTAGTGGCCATGGCCTGCGCGGCATTGCCCTGCCTGGCTGTCACTCCCCCGGCTCTCACCATCGCCGACAACCTCGGTAATTCCGTTACGCTCGATTCGACAGGCGCGATCACATACGGTGGACTCTGCACTGTCATCACTTGCCCTGGTTCCTCCGCAGTCGGCTCCGGCTACCTCGGATGGAGCTCCCTGACGGTCGGCACCTTTGCAATTACGAACATTGTGGGTGAAACCAAGCCGCTCCTCGCCGTTCCCGCCCTGGATATCGGCATCGGATCGATGAACTCCCTTCTCGGCGGAACTCTTACCGTGTCCTGGACCGATACCACGTTCATGGCAACCGGCCCTGTCACGCTGAGCTATCTGACATCCTACGGTGTTGGCGTGGGCAGCACAACTTACACGGCGTACATGGATCCGAACGATAACCCGTTCGGAGAAGAGTCCGGCACACTGATCGGAACAGCTCACACCGCGACGGCCAATGAGACGACGACCGCTACCGCGAATGTGACGGAGGCGATTCTGCCGGTTTCGATGACGGAAGTCGAAGCAATCACTCTTCCCCCCGCGTCGTTGTCGTTCTCGAACGACTTCGGCATGACCGCGACTGTAGCTCAGCAGACCGTTACGCCGCCCACAACCACTTACTCGCTGACAAAGACCGCCAGCGCCAAGACGGTTGCCCCGTTCCAGAAGGTTACCTACACCTACGTAGTGAAGAATACCGGCACCGCCACGCTGACCAATCTGACGGTTACCGACGATAATGCGACGCCGACCTACACGGGCGACGATTTCACCGTCTGCACGATCGCCAGCCTCGCGGCGGGCGCATCGCAGACCTGCACCGCGTCTGTTTATCCGCCGGTAACGGAAGGCGCGAACGACACCGGCAGCTGGGGCGGCGACTGGGGTTGCGGCAACGGCTGGGGAAACTCCGGTTTCAACTACAACCAGGCCCACGCGGGCGGCACGCTGATCTGCAAAGCGAAGTCCAACGGCAACGTACAGGTCACTTACCTGGTTGATCCGGGTACCACGGACAACACCTACGGCACGGGTTCCAGTTCCGGCTGGGGATGGTGGGGCGGCTCGTTCTCTAATCTGAGCAACACCGCAGGTGCGGAGTTTCAGATCCTCGACTCTAAGGGCAATACCTGTCTCGACTTCGTGGCAGATTACGTCAGCCCGAGTTCCAGCTATCCGTCAGGGTACGGTACCTGCGGTATCAAAAACGGTGGCGGCTGCCTCTATTCCGGAAACGCCAGCAACATCGTCAGCATCGACACCACGATCACCGACAATCTGAACCACAGCAAGGCATTCAACAAATGCACCACGAACTCCCCGGTCAAGAATCCCGACTGGCAGTCCCAGTGTGGCTACAAAGTCGAAATCAGCTGTAACGCCTGGGGTTCCAAAGGCTTCGGCGGTGTGAACTGCCCGATCGTGAAGCACACCGCGAAGAACTCCAACTGCAGCGAACATCAGATCAAACCGGTTACTTCGACGGCTACCAACACGGCGACACTGATCGGCTACTACGGCACTACCGAACTGGCTGCCGTGAAGGCCACCGCGACGGTAACGGTCCAGGCGAGCGAGCAGGGCGGCACGTCCGACTGCTACGGCCAGACCCAGCAGAACCAGGGCTGGGGCGGCGGCGGTGGCTGGGGCTGGTAAGAGCATCAAAATACGGGTCTTAACTCGGGCGGCCTTCGGGCCGCCTTTTTTTTGCGTACCGGTACGGCGTATCCCGAAAAACGCGGTACTGATGCTTGTCTGAAGCTCGTAACCCCTTTAAACTTCATACATGAGCAACAGCGATCCCGGATTCGGAGGAGAAAACAATCCAGAGATCGCGGTATTGCCCGCACAGTCGTAAGCGCGTCCATTCTTCCATCGGTTTCTCCTTTCCTGCGGCGGCCCGGTTTTCTTCGGGTCGCCTTTTTTATTCCCGCCCCTGGTAGTGGACGGGGCCACGATGTACTGAAAGCACCTGCCGGTCACACCGACGTGGATAATTCGTTTGCTATCTAACGATCGGGACTGTTAGCATTACGGCAGTTGTAGTAAATATGCGATCAATCTATAGTTACGCTGGTATGGCAGTTTTGGCAGGCTGCATGGTTCCGGCCGGGGCCAGTGCATCCACGCTTTATACATTAAGCAACCAATCCGCCGGCACCTTCACCACGGGAACCGGCGTGACTTCCATTACATATGGGACGCTGACGATTAACGGATCGGGCACATCCGGAACCTTCACCGAGGTTTACTCGAATTCCACAGGGACACTCACGATCTCGGGTACGGACGCCGCGCTCGGCTTCTCGGGAACGCTCATTACGATCCAGGATTCCCCTGCGGTCAGCGTAGCTGCCTCCGATACAAATCTGAACCTCTACGGCGCGGTTTCAACCATAACGCTGACCGGCACCACATCCGTTCTGCCGTCCCAGGTTATCGCTGAGAACTTCGACATTACGACCGGGGCTGCAACGGGGGGAGTGAGCCAGGTGACGGCTGCGACGGCAAGCCTGACGATCGCCCCGGAGCCGTCCACATTCGCGATGTTTGGTCTGGGCCTGCTCGCAGCAGCCTGCATTCCGGCGCGCCGGAAGTTGAGTTTCGCGCGAAATATTGCAGGCCGAAGCGCCTAAAGTAGGATTGACAGCCTCTGGCAGTTCGGCGCGTAAAGCCCCGACTCTGCGGGGGGCAACCGGCATGGCTGGTTGAAATTCAGGGTAAGTGCCACAGGGTCAATAGTTTCCGGTCGTTCCAGCATGCCGGCGGTGCACCCACCAAAGAATCGGCGGCGCAATCCGATACGCCGTGACTCCCGGTTGGAGACGCCTTTTTAGGTCAACCGGAGCAGTACGCTGCCGCTTGCTTACGCGCGCGGCTGAGCGGAATCAGCGTGTTCCGAGCCGTAACCGTAAGGGAGCAGTAAAGAAAATCAACTGCGTCGCAGTTCACCGTTCCGGTCACAACTGCTTTCCGCACAATCACTTAACGCGCAATGAGTTGGGCAAATCCGCTGCGTTTCAGCTGCCGATTTTGGGTTGGACGACGCGCCGCTCGAAAACCCAACCCGACAGATTACATAGACCGAAAGCCCACTGAACGCTTGGTACGTAAATAATTTGTTTGTAATTCCACTGAAGATGCCGTACTATCAATCAGGTGGTCGAACTATGAGAATTATGACAATTGGCGTAGCGTTACTGAGCGCAAGTGCATGCCTGATACCGGTGGCCGCAAGTGCCTCGACGATATTCACATTTAGCAATTTACCGTCAACGGGAACCTATACGGTTTCGACGGGAGTCACTTCGATCACCTATGATTCGCTGACCATCAACGGAAACAGTACGTCCGGAACGTTCACGGAAACCTACACCAATTCGACGGGAACGTTGACCATCGCCGGCACCGATTCCACACTCGGTCTGAGCGGAACCCTCGTCACGATCCAGGATTCGCCCGCCGTCACAGTGGCTGCCAGCTCGACTCTGAATCTTTACGGCGCAGTTTCGACCATCACGCTCAACAACTCCACTTTCGCCACGGACCTGGGGCTTACCGGCACCACCACAGTTCTCCCGTCAAAGGTCATCGCCGAGAACTTCGGTATTACTACCGGTGCGGCTAGCGGCGGTGTCAGTTCAGTGACCAGTTCGATCGCAAGTCTCACCCTGCCCACTCCGGAGCCTTCCACCTTCGCGATGTTCGGGCTTGCCTTGCTCGCGGCAGCCTGCATTCCGGCCCGCAGGAAGCTGACTTTGGTACGGTTGCGGAAGTAATTCGTATCTTCCCGTCCGAAAACACCGCGCGGTTCATTATTTTTCATAATAGTTGCATTCATGGTGCTAATCTAGGGCACTATGTTCAACCGCTGGATTCTACTGTTGGTGGCGGCTTCCCTGGCTCCGGCCGGTGCTGACGCCTCGACGATGTTCTAGTTTGGCTATACCGGAACAACCCGGGAACTCGCCCGCTATCGTTGTTGTCGCCCACAGCAGTGTCGAACTTTACGGAGGCGTTACAAGCGTGACGCTGAACGATTCCATTTTCGCCGGGGACCTGGGACTGGGCTCCGCCATACTTCCCTCCTTTGTGATCATTCAGAACTTTGGGATTGAGACAACCACCGCGACGGGCGGCGGGATCAGTCCGATTGACGTCGCATCCGCAACGCTGACGGTGGCGACTCCGGAGCCATCGCCCTTTGCTCTGTTTGCGCTATGCCTGCTTGCCGCAGCGAGCATTGAGGCGGGCCGAAAGCCGAGTTTCAGCGTCCGGATGGGCAGGCTGAGCGATTCCGCTGCATAACGTACCAGTACTTCCAGCCGCGCGTGCGTAAAGATTTTGTTTGTCTTTATACTGTCTTTAGTAGTACGATCACCATTGGAAAGCGCAATGATGAGACTCGTAACAAACAGTTTGACGCTGCTGATCGCAGTTAGCTGCCTCTTACCGGCCGCCAGTGCATCGACCATATTCACGTTTAGCAATTTACCGTCGACGGGAACGTACACAGCTTCGACGGGAATCACCTCGATTACGTACGACTCGCTGAGCATCAACGGAACGAGCACATCCGGGACATTCACCGAGACCTACTCGAA
>Ga0302278_10003612_pt1 | contig 16671 bp, 13 predicted proteins | sample III_Bog_N3_2_FD_194543 | JGI IMG/M metagenome (GOLD analysis project Ga0302278, IMG submission 194543) | Peat permafrost microbial communities from Stordalen Mire near Abisko, Sweden - III_Bog_N3_2 | ecosystem: Environmental > Terrestrial > Soil > Wetlands > Peat | place: Sweden: Abisko...
GCATCGCGGGCCCAGGGATATTGTGGCCGACATCCGGCTGCGGGGCAATTTTGGCGGCAAGTTCCAGGTTCCGTGTGCGCGGTGCGTGGAGCCTGTCGAGATTCCGCTGAGCGCAGAGTTTGACCTGATCTTCCGGCCTGCGGAGGCGGATTCCGAGGCGCTGGAACGCTCGATTACTGCGCCGGAAACAGAAATCGGGTATTATCAAGGAGACAGTTTGTTGCTTGAGGATGTGCTGAGGGAGCAGGTACTTTTGGCTCTGCCGGTCAGGACGCTTTGCAAGCCGGACTGCAAGGGACTTTGTCCGCGCTGCGGCGAGAACCGGAACAGCCATCCGTGCAACTGCGAGGAAGGTCCGAGCGACCTCCGATGGGAAGCGCTGGCTGGGCTCCGCGACCGGATCAAGTCCTGAGATAACTCCCAGAGATTGAGGGTGTTCCACCTATTTCGCGCTGGCTGCGATTGAGCTTGACCGGATGGCAGCCTGCCTCCGGACAGGACCGAAAGCGAGTCAGACCCCGAGCGGGAATTGAGACTGGTGGAATCACGAAAGGAAATTTGCAATGCCGAATCCGAAAAGGCGCCACTCGACGCGCCGTACAGCAATACGCCGCTCCCACGATTTTCTCACTGCAGTGGGGCTGTCTGAGTGTCCCAACTGCCACGAGAAGAAGCTGCCCCATCGCGCCTGTGCCAAGTGCGGAGCGTACAAAGGCCGCGCCGTGCTGGACGTAAAGGAAGCAGCCAAGTAAGCTGAGCATCTATGCTCATAGACATTGCTCTCGACGCTGTAGGAACCGACAAAGCACCCGAGCCGGAGATCCGGGGGGCGATTCTCGCCTGCCGCGCTCTGCCTGTGCGGGTCCATCTTATTGGGCCTGAGGCGGAGCTTCGCGACCTTCTCGACGAACATCTCGGCAACGAAGACCTGCCCATCGTCATCCACCATGCCTCGGAGCGCATCGGCATGGAGGAGAAGGCGGCCCATGCCGTGCGAATCAAGAAGGACAGCTCCATGCGCGTGGGGCTGAAATTGGTGCGCGAGGGCAAGGCGGCTGGATTTGTGACGGCCGGAAACACGGGCGCGGCCATGGCCACGGCGAAGATGGTACTGGGCGCGCTGCCCGGCGTGGACCGCCCGGCACTGGCAACTCCCATGCCCAGTTCGACCGGAAACCCGTGCGTGCTGCTGGACGTGGGCGCCAACGTGGACTGCAAGCCGTACAACCTGGCGCAGTTTGCCGTCATGGGCGAAATGTATGCGCGGACCGTGCTGAAAATCGACGCGCCGCGGGTGGGCCTGCTTTCGATTGGCGAGGAAGAGACCAAGGGCAACGACCTGACGCGGGAGGCGTTTCCGCTGCTGAAGGCGCTGCCGATCAAGTTCATCGGCAACGTGGAAGGGCGCGATATTTTCAGCGGACTGGCGGACGTGATTGTGTGCGACGGCTTTGTGGGCAACGTGGCGCTGAAGACCAGCGAGGGAGTGGGACGGTTTGTGCGGGACGTTCTGCGGGAGTCGCTGACGCGCACAGTTACGGCGCAGGTGGGAGCGTTGCTATCGCGCAAGGCATTTAACGAATTTCGCCATCGCCTGGACTACAGGGAATATGGCGGCGCGCCGCTGCTGGGAGTGCGGGGTATCTGCATCATCGGCCACGGTTCGTCGAACGACCGGGCAATCTTCAACGGGGTTCGCGTGGCATACGAGTTTGCCAAGGCCGGCACCAACGAGCGCATTGAGCAGGAGTTTGCCGCGCATGCCAAGCTTGCCATGGTTGGGCGGGGCGCCAGCGCCGTACAATCCTCCGGCCTGCCGCCCGCTGCGTCCGCCAACCCCGATGCGACGATTCAGTAGCCGGCGCGATGAGAGCCGAATCGCGTCCTCCGTTCCAGTTTGACACCTCTGTGCTCGATCAATTGGCCTGCCCGGCTTGCCTGGGCGGGCTTTTTGTTGAGGGCGACCGTCTGGTCTGCGCGGTGTGCGGGCGCGGCTATCCGATTGTCGATGGCATTCCGGTGCTGATTGCGCGAAGCGAGGCAAAGCTGGGGTAAGGTTGGGGGAGTGGATTTACTCGGGGACGATCTTCAGGGTCGGGAAGGCGGCCACGTAGTCGATCCCATTGAGTGTGAGCAGGGAATAACCACGTACCAGCGCATGAGCGCCAATCAGGAAATCAGCGAGGATGCGACTTGGGGACCCGCCACCACTGCGGATGCGGCGCTTGGAATAGCCCCTGTACGCGCTTACCGCTTCGCGCCAGATATCCTCATCCATCTTCCAATCGATGGAAATCCCAGTGTCGGATGTGAATTCGTCCAATTCGAGTCTGCTTCTCAGCGGATCTGCCATTAGCTCCGCATAAACAGGCGCCGAGATGACCAGCTTGCCTTGCCTTTGAGCTTGATCGAGCAATTTGGCCGCGATGCGGTTGGAAGAATCAGTTTTGCACCACAGTGCAATGATGATGTTCGAATCAATTGAAGTCGTCATGGCCGCGCATTTCCCTGAAGAACGCAACAATCGCCTCGGGACCCTCCCCTTGAATTGGGAACCCCGTTCCAATCCCTCGCCACTTGTCGAAGGCGCTCTCGTCGGAGTCGCGCACCAGGCGGATGCTTCCGTCTCGCTGCTCGAAGCGCACGTGATCGCCGGGCTTGAGTCCCAGGGACGTCCGAATCGCTGCTGGAATTGTGACCTGGCCTTTGCTTCTGATCTTGGCGCGGTGGGTGTGCGCCTTTGCGATGGCGGTCATGAATTGTTACTCCTTACCAGTCTTACTATACTCGTTACTTTGTTTGCCGACGCCAGGTTCCAGTATGCTGTTCGCGCTCATCGGCGCGACTGGCGCGAACAAGTTGGACAGCTCCGACATGTACATTGTTTCGGCCGTGAAGGTGAATGTTCCGTCTTCGATTACCTCGCGGGCCGCGTGGACCACGGCTGTCAGGGCTGCCCGGCTGAAGCCCGAGCCAAGGCTGATGCGGCGAACTCCCAATGCGCCCAATTCCATGACTGACAGCGGGGGCACACCTTTGATGCCCATGAGCACATTGACTGGCTTGGCGACAGATGAGCAGACGGTTCGAATGTCGTCTGCGCTGGCAATTCCGGGCGCATACAGCACTTCGGCGCCGGCGGCTTCAAAGGCCTGCAAGCGGCGGATGGTGTCGTCGAGATCGGCGCGGCAGTGGAGGTAGTTCTCTGCCCTTGCGACCAGCATGAACGGGAACGGCAAAGCACTCGCGGCAATTGCTGCTGCGGCAATCCGTTCAACGGCATGGTTGAAGTCGTAGATGGGATGGCTGGGGTCGCCGGTGGCATCTTCGATGGAACCACCCACCAGGCCTGCCGTTTCCGCGGCCAGTCGAATCGTCTCCGCCGCTGCCTCCGGGCTATGGCCGTAGCCGTACTCAAGGTCGGCGGCCACGGGAAGCGGCGTTGCTTCCACGATGGATCGGGCATTGGCAAGAGCTTCATCCCGGCTGATGGCGGCCACGGCGTCGCGGCGGCCCAGCGTAAAGGCCAGGCCGGCGCTGGTTGTGGAAAGCGCCTGGAATCCAAGGCCGGTAAGCATGCGCGCGGTCCCCGCATCCCACGGGTTGGCGATGACGAAGGGCTCGGGGCGCTGGTGGAGTGCCAGGAATTGCGCGGCTTTTTCGGCTTGGGTTGGCATGGGGGCTCCCGAGTGCGGCAGCTAAAAAGATACTCTACCTGCGTTGATAGAAGGGTAAAACGATGAGCATGGCGAGGCCTATGGCCGCGACGAGAGCAAGCGCGATGAGGCTATAGATTACCCCGAGGTTGGGACCATTAGACGGCAAACTGTCCTGATCGGAATCGGTGCTGGCTGGCGGACGAACTGGATCGTTCATAACTCATCCTTCATAGGTCATCGCGAACAAGATGTTACTCGTCTCTCAAGGCCTCGACGGGGTCCATTTGTGCGGCCCTGGTGGCGGGAACGGTTCCGAAAACGACACCAACCAGCGTGGCCGACGCGAGGGCAATGAATACCGACAAACCCGAAACCGGGAAATCGTAATCGGTGAAGAAACGAACGGCGAGCGGCGGCGCCAGGCCAATGATGGTTCCCACAATCCCGCCGGTGAGCGAAATGATAACCGCCTCAGTTAGAAACTGGAGTTTGATTTCACGGCGGGTTGCGCCCATGGCCTTGCGGATCCCGATTTCGCGGACGCGGGCGCGTACCGTAGCCAGCATGATATTCATAATTCCCACGCCGCCCACGGCCAACGTAACGGCAGACACGGCCACCAGCAGCGCCGTCACCGCCCACATGATGTTCGCGGCAGCGGTGAGATACTCCTGCATGGTTTGCGTTTTATAAACGGAGTCGGGACGGTGACGCGCCTTGACGATACGGTAGATTTCTTTCGAGGCGTCGGTCACTTCGTTCATGCTGCGCATGGAAAAGTAAATCTGCTTCACGTTTTCGGAGCCGGAAATGTAGCGGGCCACTGAGAACGGAACCAGAATGGTCTGGTCCTGAATCTCCGAATTGCCAAAGTCGTCCTGCGCCTCTTTGAAGACGCCGATGATGGTGAAGGGCATTCTGCTGATCTCGAAGGACTGGCCAACAGCCGCGTCGGAACTGCCAAAGCGGGCTTTGGCAAATAGCTCACTAACTACGGCGCACTTGATATGCGCGGAGTCGTCCTCTTCGTCGAAGAAACGGCCTACCGGCACCAGAAGATTGCGGATGCTCTGGTACTGCGGGCTCACGCCGAGCACCAGTGTATCCTTGACGACGCCGCCGCCAAAATTGATGCGGTCGTGCAATTCTAGTACCGGCGAAGCGTACATCACTCCTGGCAACTGGGCCACCACCGCTCTCTCGTCGTCAACGGTCAGGGGGTCGTTGTAAAGCACGCGCTCGGCCGCGGTTGCGCCTCCTCCGGAGTATTCCACCTCAACGGAGTTGGTCTCGATCTTCTGCAACTGAGACAGAATGTACTGGCTGCCGGTCATGCCGATGGTGACCACCCAAATCACCGAGGCGGTGCCAATGACCATACCCAGGGCGGTCAGGGCAAAGCGCACCTTGGAGGCGCGGCAACTGTCCAGCGCGAGCTTGAGAATCTCGCTAGTTCCCATCGATGTGCGAGCGCTGAGGAGCGTCTTTTGGAATGCGGTTTGGCGTGCCTGCTCGACGGGATTCATAGAGTTCTCATAGAGGGATGCGCCAGGGCGCCTTGCCGCTTCCATAATCCTCGCAGATTCGGGGGCTGAGTTGACAGAATTCGGAATCTTCCGCGATGAGTGCGCCCTAAGGCATCTTTTGGGGAACCCAGTTATCCACTGGGACTTTGCGCCGATCCCTCCGCGGGAACACGCTGAATGGGTAAAGACGCTGGTGCGGACTCCTGGACTATGCCGCGGACAGGCGCGTGAGCGTGAGCACGGTGATGTCGTCGTCCTGGCCAAAATTGACGGCGGCCTGGGCGGCCTGTTCGGCTGTGGGATGCGTAGCGAACAAAGTCTTCAGCCGGTCGAAGCTGTAGAGTTCGCCGCTCTGACTGCGCGCTTCGAGCAACCCGTCGGTGTAGAGGGCAAGCTGTTCGCGCTCGCTGAGCAACAGGCGGGTTTCTTCATAGACGGCGGTTGGCGTAAGGCCCAGGGGAAGCGCGCCGGGGAAGCTCATCTCGCGGTCGTTGACATAAGGAGCGGGATGGCCGGCGCTGGCCAATGTACAGGCGCCATCGCGATCGATTCGCAGAGCGATGGCAGTTGCGAAGCCTCCCTGAAGCCGGTTGGTGAGGCGGCGATTGAGGCCTGCAAGGATCAGGGCGGGGCTGGACGTGGTCTCAGCCAGGGTGCGAATGGCGCCCACGATGAGCGAAACGGCCATGGCCGCGCGAAGGCCTTTGCCGCTGACGTCTCCCAGCACAACGAGGGTTGAACCGGAATCCAGCGGGATGATCTGGAAGAAGTCGCCTCCCACCTCCTGGGCCGGCCGGTAGGCGCTGGTCAGGGTGAATCCAGGCAACGCCGGCAGATCTTCAGGAACCAGTACTTGCTGAAGTTCGCGAGCGTTCTGAATCTCCTGTTCCAAATTATTCTGCCGGCGTCGCTCGGCAATGGAATAGCGGACGACGGCGTAGACGATGGAGAGGAAGAGCAGGGTGCGAAGAATGGTGGGAACTCCTATGGGATTGCCGTCCATCGTGAATAGCGGATTCGTCATCTTGTCGGCGAGGGTCCAGTGGGTAAAACGCTCGCCCTGTGCGACGACATTCTGGACACAGTAGTAACTCGCGTTGAGAAAGGCAAAAATGGCCACCACCCAGCGAGTTGAGTCCAGGCGTTTGCGGTTGAAGATGGCCCAGGCCACCAGCAACGCGGGAATGGGTTCGGCGCCGATGGCGAAGACGGTGAGAAACGCATCTCCAAGCTGGAACTGAAGGGTATTCAGAACATTTGGGTAGAAGAAGAACAACATGCCATCGACTGTGCCGGTTGCAATACTGACGATGGCGGCGGCGCGGATGAAGCCTACCAGCTTGCGGGATTCGTGCAGCTGGAGCAGCCAGAGCAGGAGAAACCACTGCGAGGCTTCGCGGACGCTGATTTCGACCTGGGTGAGGCAGATTTGCGTGATGGTCGAGTAGCGGAGTTCGAGGCCGCTGAGGATGAGTTCGGAGAGCGGGGTTATGGCGAAGACCGCCATCCAGAAGAGCAGCCACTGGCTTCGGTTGCGCATCCAGGCGACGAAGCTGAGCAGTGCCACGAGAGCATAAAGCGAGACCAGGCCAAAGCGGAACTGCTGACGACGGAGCCATTGAAACTCCATCGCACCCCTTTCCGCGGCAATGGCGTCCGGGCTGCCAATCAGCGGGACGCCCTCAAAACCGCCGAATGTGCCGGGGTCGTTGGAGGGCAGTGGAGTCTTCCAGACGCGGATGGCCAGCACGCCGCTGCGCGCCGGCCCGAGGTTGAAGATCTGCGGTGCGAGACTGCTAAGCCAGTAGAGATTGGGCGGCATGTTGCCGAGCTGGCCCACTCGTGCGCCATTCCAGTAGATTTCGAAGACGTCGTCGATTGCGGGGATGAGCAGGTGGACGTCGGGCGATGCTCCCGGTGCTGGCGCGATGGCGAGCCTGCGGCGATACCAGGCATAGTCCGCATAGTTGGGATGGGTTTGCGCGCCCCATGGCTTGTCGGCGGTCAGTTGCTCCCAATGCGTGTCGTCGAATGCTGCATTGGCCCAGGCGGGGTCGTCGCCGGTGTGGAACTGCCAGGGGCCGTCGAGCGGCGCGGAGCCTTTGCCCAGCCCATCGAGCACCAGCGTCTGGGAGCCAGTTCCGGATGCGGCTGACGGCTCAACGGCGCGGGCCAGCGTGGACGCAGCAGCTAGCAGGACAAGGATTTGCAATCCGGGGAAGCGGAAGCTATTGGGAAGCATGGTGGAAGGATACTCTGAGAGCCCAGCTTCCGGGCAATAGAAGATTGCTGAAAAATGGACTTCAGGAATGGATTGCGTCAATGCACGCCAGGCGGCGGCGCAACATTCTTGCTGGGCTTCTTGAACAGCCAAACCGCTCCCGCGCAGAAAAACGCCAGCAGCGCCGTCCAGCGGAAAACGTCCACGTAGGCCTTCAGCACCGCTTGCTGCTCCATCAGGCCGTAGAGCAGGCCGAAGGATCCGCTCCGGGCCTGCGCCGGACCCACGCGATGTGCCAGATAGCCGGCAATGGCAGCCGATTTCTGCTGTAAGACAATGTTGGACACGCCTAAATTGGCGCCTATGTTGGTCTGATAGAACGCCGCTCTCCGGATCAGCGCCGTAGTGGCCATCGCAATTCCGATCGACCCGCCAATGTTGCGAAGCATGTTGAACAGGCCTGTGGCGTTGCCCATCTCCTCGCGGCTCAGCGTGGAGGTGGAGAGCGTCGCCAGCGGAACGAAGACGAAGCTGAGCGCGAAGCCCGTCAGCGTGATGGGGATCAACAGCGTGTAGGGGCCGATATCTAGATTCACCATGCCAAAGATGAATGCGCAAATGCCAAAGGCGATGAAGCCTGCGCAGAGCAGTTTGCGGTTGTCGATGCGCGAGCCGAGCACCCCGACCATGGGGGACCCGAGGAACGAGCCGATGCCGCGCGGGCCGACGACCAGGCCGGCTGAAAAGGCGGTGTAGCCAAGAACCTCCTGATAATAAAGCGGCAGGATGGCGATGGTGATATAGATGCACATGCCCAGCAGGGCGATAAGGAAACAGCCGGTGCGGAAGTTCCGGTTGCGCAGGATGTGCAGGTCGACCAGACCTTGCGGATGGGTCCACGAGTGCCAGATCCAGCCGAACAGTGCCAGAACCAGGGCCGTGACAGCCCAGCGCACCCAGATTGCTCCGAACCAGTCGTCTTCCTGGCCTTTGTCGAGGACGATTTGCAGGCAACCGCTCCACACGATCAGCAGGCCGAAGCCGATGTTGTCGAAGGGACCTACCTTGGCGTTCTTGATGTACGGCGGGTCGTGAACAAAGCGGGAGATGAGTATGACCGCGAGAATACCCACAGGAATATTGATATAGAAGGCGTATCGCCAGCTGAATGTGTCGGTCAGCCAGCCGCCAAGGGTCGGTCCGAGCACCGGTGCGACAACGATTCCAAGTCCGTAGGCGGCCATGGCCATGGAGCGCTTGGCTACCGGAAAACTCTCCAGCAGGATGGATTGCGAGAGCGGCTGGAGGGCTCCTCCGCCTGCGCCCTGGAGAACGCGGGCCAGCAGGATGACGCCAAGAGACGGCGCCGCGCCGCAGAAAAACGAGGCTGCGGTGAAGATGACCACGCAGATCAGCAGGAAGCGCTTGCGGCCAAACCGGCGGGCGAACCAGTTGGAGGCGGGCAAAATGACGGCGTTTGCTACCAGGTAGCTGGTCAGCACCCAGGTAGCTTCAGAGTTTGACGCCGAAAGCGAACCAGCGATGTAGGGCAGCGCCACCGAGGCAATGGCGGTGTCCAGCACCTCCATAAAGGTGGGAAGCATGACCGAGACCGTGACCAGCCACGGGTTGACGCCCTGGGAAAGCGGGTAGCGGGCTTGGGCGGCAGCAGTGGGCATCGTCAGGGGTAACAGTCGAGATTAAACGATTCGGCGCAGGGGTGATTGTGAGGCCGGTTACGGTAGGTGGTTTGGCGGAGGAGAATCAATGTGTGTGTGGGCGGGAATGGCTGTAAGACACTGTGTAAGGCATTTGAGACGGAAATCGTACTGTGTAAGACGGGCGTAAGACATTTGTCTTGCAGCTGAGGGACGCGCGCAAGACGAAGGCGCCTCCCCAACTTCAACCTGCCCCGCATGACGATAATGCATCGAGAACATCGCCGCGAAATCGCCTCAGTCGGCAGCCTCAACCGCTTTGCCGGAGCTTTTCAGCGTGACCGTCGCCGGCACCGGCGGCGGAATCGAGTCGATGTCTACCTTGCCTTCTGCCAGCTTCATCAGAAAGTTCTGGGCAGAAAAAGTTGCCGCGTCCTTATACAGCTTGCCGGCGCGCAGGTAGCTTCCGTCGGCCTGCTGCAAGCGTGCTTTCACGGTGTCGGCAAGGTAAGCAGGAAGGATTTCGTCGTGAACGCGGGCGATGGCCCCAGGATCCTGGACAGGGAAGATGACCTCGCAGCGCTCGAATAGGTTGCGCGGCATCCAGTCGGCGGAGCCGAGATAGATCTCGCTCTTCCCTCCGTTGGCAAAGTGGAAGATGCGGGAGTGTTCGAGGAACCGGCCCACGACCGAGCGGACCCTGATCCGCTCAGACAAGCCTTTTACGCCTGGTCTCAGAATGGAGAGTCCGCGCACGATGAGGTCGATTTCAACGCCGGCTCTGGATGCCTGATAAAGGGCTTCAATCACGCTTGGTTCCAGCAGCGCATTCATCTTGGCCACAATGTGCGCCGGCCTTCCGGCCTGGGCGTGCTCCTGCTCACGGCGGATGAGGCCTAGGAAGCTTTCCGCCATGGTCAGCGGCGCCACCAGCAGTGGCCGGTAGTCGTCCACTTCCGCGTGAGCGGTCAGGTAGTTGAAGACCATGTGGACCTGCTCGGTGATTTTGGCGTCACTGGTGAGCAGGCTCAGGTCGGTATAGAAGCGGGCCGTGTTGGGGTTGTAATTCCCGGTGCCCAGGTGGCAATAGCGGCGCGTAACTCCGTCCTCGTCGTGGCGCACCAGCAACGCCAGTTTGCAGTGGGTTTTCAGGCCCACCACCCCATGGAAGACCTGCACGCCGGCATCCTCCATATCGCGCGCCCAGCGTATGTTGGATGCCTCGTCGAAGCGCGCCATCAGCTCCACCACAACGGTCGCTTCCTTGGTGGCGGCAGCCTCGGTCAGCGCCTCGAACATGGGCGAGTCCTGGCTGGTTCGATAGAGGGTCTGCTTCATGGTCATCACTGCGGGGTCCTGCGCGCCCTTCTTGATAAAATCCACCACCGCGTCATATGAGTCGTAAGGGTGGTGCAGCAGGATGTCGCGCTGGCGCAGCTCGTCGAAGATATTCGCGGACTTGCGGCTAAGGTGCAGCGGCTTGGGAATGAAGGAGGGGAATTTGAGGTCGGGCCGGTTGACATCCCCGTAAAAGAACATGAGGCGCGACAGGTTGACAGGGCCATCGCCGCGGAAGACTTGGTCCTCGTCAAGCTCGAAGTTGACCCTCAGCCGCTCGACGATCTCGGGAACCGCGGCGGTTTCAATCTCCAGGCGCACCGCATCGCCCTTGCGGCGATTATGCAGCTCAACGCGGATGGTCTCAAGCAGCGATCGCGCTTCCTCTTCCTCAAAATAGAGGTTGGAGTTCCGGGTAACGCGAAACGCCGCGTGCGCCAGCACCTCGTATCCGCGGTACATTCCGGAAAGGTTTTGGGCGATCAGGTCCTGAAGCAGCAGGTAATCGAAGGCGTCGGGTGCGCCGGGCAGGCGAACAAATCGCGGCAGAGCGCGTGGCACGGTGACCACGCCCAGCACCTGGGGGCCGGAGCTGCGGCGTTTGGCGCGCAGCAGCAGAGCCAGGCAAAGAGCCTTGTTCAGAACCCGGGGAAAAGGGTGCGCCGGGTCAATCGAAATCGGCGTCAGAAGCGGATCGACCTCGCGCTGAAAATATCCCTGCGCGAATTCGCGGGCCTTTTCGCCCAGCTCCTTCCACCCCAGCAGGCGGACGCCCTGCTTGCGCATTTCAGGCAGCAGGTGCTGGTTCCAGCAGCGATATTGCGCGGCCACAAACTCATGAATGTCGGCGGTCAGTACAGCCAGCGATTCGTCCGGGCGAAGGCCGTCATAGCCCGGCTCTCGGTAGCCGTCTTCAATGCGCTGCATCAGGCCCGCCTGGCGAACTTCAACGTATTCATCCAGGTTGTTGCCGGTGATGGCCAGGAACTTGACCCGCTCCAGCAGTGGGTTTGCGGGGTCTTCGGCTTCTTCCAGCACCCTCCGGTTGAACTGCATCCAGGAGTGGTCGCGGCCGTTGAAGAGCTTTTGTTTGCGTGAAGTTCGGGCCATTGTGCGTTATCCGTTCGCCGTGTTGGAAGTCTACCGTGTTTTGCCCGCATGTGGCTCGTGAATCGCATTCAGCGCGGGAAAAACACCCTATCCCGCAATGCATACAGGATTGGGCCGCCATCGGATGTTAATAGCAGGCTAAAAGGTGGGTTTGGGGGAATTCGGAGAAGTTGCAGAAAGGCCGGAGGAAGCCTGTAAGACACTCGACTATTCTCGAAGTGCCTTCAGGGTGTGGTGTTTTGAATAACAGCACTTGTGGGGCGGCTCGATTAAGTGGCGATTAGCCGGTCACACACCCGATGCCCAAATTCAGAAATCAAAACGACCCGCATCTAGCGGAGTTCAAAGGGCCCTGGCTCAATGTATTCTTTCTCCATGTTTCCCCGAACGGTTCTAGTTGCGGTTTTGTTGAGCGTAGCGGCGTGGCCTCCTGCGCAGTCGAGCACTCCCGGCACCTTCGATCTCGCTCGCGACCGTGAACCCGTGGTCGCCCTAGACGGCTCCTGGCGCTTTCATCCCGGAGACGATCCGGATGGCAAGCTGGGCTGGGCCAATGCCAACTTCGACGACTCAACCTGGCCGCTGATCCGCGGAGACAAAAGTTGGAACATCCAGGGTTATAAAAATCTCGACGGCTTCGCCTGGTACCGAGCGCGGATTGAGATTCCTGCGGGTCAACAGGATCTGGCGCTTTATATTCCGCTGATCGTCACCAGCTACCAGGTCTTTGCAGACGGCAAGCTGCTGGGCGGCGAGGGTGGAATGCCGCCGCATATTCGTCCGATATCCCAACGGAATCCGCCTGCGGTTTACCGATTGCCGCCGGCCGCAAATCCCTCCGCTCGAACGGTGGTTTTGGCCATCCGGGTGTGGCACTGGCCGGGATGGGATCTGCTGATCGGCGGAGGCTTCTATGCAGCTCCGCTCCTGGGACAAACCTCTCTCATCCAGTCCCGCATGCAGGAGCATGAGAGCGAGTTGTCACAACGGATGGTGTCGCCGGTCGTATCCGCACTTCTGGAGACGCTGGCGGGGCTGGCCGCTTTGGGATTCTTCTGGCTCCGCCCGCGCGAGAAGGAGTATCTCTGGTTTTCGTTCGCCATGCTCGCCGCAGCGGGTACCAATCTGCTGGTAAGGGCGATACGCCTGGACGGAACCGACGTGCTTCTCTCCGATCTCGCTTTGAACTTGCTGCAGTGTGCATACCCCAGTGCCCTGATCGCCTTTTTTTACCGTCTTCTGGGCGGCAGGCGGGGGGTGCTCTTCTGGATTGCGGTTGGTTCGATTGCAGCCAGCTCCATAGCGGGTCTGAGCGCCTTCATCATGGAAGCGATCTATGCCCGGTTTCCGCATGGGGGCATCGTTCTTTTGAATGCCACCTTCACAGTGCTGAGCCTGGCCCCGGCGGGCTGGATCCTCGCTTTAGTTTTCAGGCGAACAGGCCAGGGGTACTCCGATGCGCGTTTGCTGCTGGCCCCGGTGGCGTTGCTGGAATTTGCCGCAGTGACGGATTCGCTGCTATGGCTTGCCCAATTTGCGTTCGGGTGGAACCCAAGTTATTGGTCCTGGTTCTACATGCTCACCGCAGATCCTTTTCCGATATCGGTTCCCAGCGTTTGCGAGGTGCTGTTCCTGGTTGGGATGCTGGCCATTTTTGTGCACCGGTTCACCGGCACCAGCCTGCAGGAAGAAGGACACAGGCGCGAACTGGAATCGGCGCGGGTGGTGCAGCAGGTTTTGATTCCTGAAGCGGTCCCGCAGGTGCCAGGCTTCGCAATTGAGAGCGTGTACAGGCCGGCCGGCGAGGTGGGCGGAGATTTCTTTCAGATTTTGCCCACGGCGGGCGGCGGAGTGCTGGCGGTGATTGGGGATGTGAGCGGCAAGGGCACACCGGCGGCGATGACCGTGAGCCTGCTGGTGGGCACAGTGCGCACGCTGGCCCACTACACGCAGAGTCCCAGCGAAATTCTGGCGGCTATGAATCAGCGCATGGTGGGCCGTTCGCAGGGTGGATTCACAACCTGCCTGGTGCTGCGCGCCGATCCTGACGGCGAGTTGACCGTTGCCAATGCAGGCCACATTCCGCCGTACGTCAATGGCCAAGAACTTCTGCTCGAAAGCGGTCTCCCAATCGGTATCGCTCCTGGCATCAAGTACCCAGAAAACACATTCAGCCTGCTGCTCGATGCCCATCTAACCCTGCTCACCGATGGGGTTCTGGAAGCCACCGACCCCATCACCAAAGAACTCTTCGGTTTCGACCGGACCGCCGCCATCAGCAACCAATCCGCCGAAGCCATCGCGGCCGCCGCGCAGCAGTTCGGGCAGGAGGACGACATCACCGTGCTCACTCTCACGCGGCTGGAAGTTGGAGAGGCATCGACCGCGCGCCTTGGAGTTCCAATCCCGTACCCGGCATAGCTTCTTAGGCCGAGCCATTCCCGTCAGGGGGTTCCGGTTGGTGCGGGCGACGCGAGTCAATCGTTTCTTACGGCGCTTCGATTTCCTTGGAAAATCGCTCCCGCAAAACTCGCCTCAGCGTTTTGCCACTTGAATTCTGCGGCAACTCATCGGGCTCCAGAATCCAGATGCGGCGCGGGGCTTTGTAGGGAGCTAGATTCTGGCGGCACCAATCCAGCAGATCGGCTTCGATCACTACGGAACCATTGTGCAGTTCGACCGCGGCGGCTGGAAACTCACCTTTTTCCTTGTGCGGCAAGCCAAACGCGGCTGCGCGGGCCACGGCCGGGTGCGCGATGAGAGCCTCTTCGAGCTCCTTCACGTAGACAGAGTAGCCGCCGGACTTGATTACATCCTTCATGCGTCCAACCAGCCGGACAAGGCCAATCCGGCTGCGAGTAGCCAGGTCGCCCGTGCGCAGCCAGCCGTCGGCGGTCATCAATCCCTTCGCCTCGTCCAGGTCCTTCCAATAATGCGGAGCGAGGCCGCGGCGACGGATTTGGCACTCGCCTGTGGCGCCGGCTGGCATTCGCCGGCCATTTTCGTCCGCTACGCGGATTTGAAACGGGGGCACCGGGAAGCACACGTCGCCGCTGCCGGGCAGGAACGACAGTTCGATGCCCATCATGGCCAGGCCGCCCAATTCCACCATGCCGTAGCCATTCAACAGTACCGGCGGAATGCGACGTCCACCAAGTTGGACCAGCGCGCCGAAGCGGCGCAGCCGAAGCCGCACTTCGGACGGCAGATGATCGCTGGCTGAAAGCCACAAGCGCACGCTCTTCAGGCGCGCGGGGTCAGGATTGCTGTTGACCAGCCGGGCGAACATGGCGGGCACGCCGACAAAAGCGGTCACGCCCAATCGCTCCGCCGTTTCCAGGGCGCTCTCGACATCGAAACGATCGAGGAAGCAACCGCGCGTGCCGGCCATGAGGCCATAGAGAGCTACGCTTACGGCCATGATGTGGGACCACGGCAGTGCGATGAGCGCCAGATCTTTGCGGCCTAAAAATAGTCCTGCGAGCACTGTGGATGCGCGGGCTCCGAGCAGCGCACGGCTGGAAAGCGCCGCGCCTTTGGGAAAGCCGCTGGTGCCGGAGGTATGGAAGATGGCCGCGGTTGCGCCAGGATCGAGTTCGGTGGGCGGAAGCGGCGTTCCGGGGCCGGTGACGCGCAGGAAGCCATGCAGAATTTCAGGGTCGTCGTCGACCTGGACCCAGGTGCGAACATCGAGGGCTTCGCGGTCCTGGATAGTGCGTTCGAAGATCGCCTTGTCGGTAACCAGAATCTTGGCGCCGCTGTTGGACAGGATTCGGCGGACCTCTGGGAGCGTGAGCTGCGGGTTAAGAGGAACCGCGATGCCGCCGGCACGAATGATGGCCAGGAACCAGTGAAAGCAGTGCGGATCGTTGGTCTTGTAAATGGCCACCAGTTGGCCCGGCTTGAGCGCGACCGTGCCGCGGAGAAACGAATCGATGGAGCAGATTTTCTGGTGCAGCTCTGCCAGATGAAAGGGCTTGTTGTCCTCGATGGAGATTTCGCAATCGCCGTTTCGCCGCAGCAACTCGTCCACCAGGTTGGCTACCGTAATGGTGCGGTCGCGCGAGAGCTGAAAGCGCCGGAAGATGCTCATTGGGCAGGGACAGGCTTGCGGCCCCATTCGCTGGCGACGCAGTAGGTGAACAGGCGGTCGAGGTAGTCCAGCACCGGCGGCGGGTGCAGTCCGGCAGGTTCCAGAAGTCGCTCGGCATTGGTGGTATCGAACTGCATGCGCATGGTGAAGTAATCGCGGTAGGCGCGGCCGTCGCGCAGCACTCGGCGCTTTTTTCCCCATAACGATAGAAACAACAGCGGCCGGATTGCGGCGAAGAAGAGCTTGGGATCGACGTAGCGCGCTTCGGGCGCGTGGAAATACTCTGCCGCGCGCCGGGCTACCTGCTGGATGGTGGCGCTGCCGCGGGGTCCGGCGCAAAGGTGGACCGTCGAGCCCAATGCGGCTGGGTCGAACGCCAGGTGCGCCACCGAGGCTGCCACATAATCCACCGGGACAATGTCCAGCACGGCGTCAGGATAGCCGGGCACGGTGCGCCACAACCCGCGCGCATAAATCTTCAACGGCCAATACATCATTTTGAAGCTGGAAGTAACGCCGGTTCGCGAGTCGCCCACGATGATGCTGGGGCGAAGAATGACGCCGGGCACAGAACCGAGCCGCGAGCGCACCAGCGCCTCAGCCTCGGCCTTGGTTTGTTCGTAGGTGTTGCGGTAGCTCTGCCCCACGGCGAGTTCGCTTTCGCGCACCAGGTCTCTACGCTCGCCGGCAACATAGGCCGTGCCCACATAGGCCATGCTCTTCAAATTGCGCGCCCCGGCGGCGAAATCGAGCAGCCGCCGCGTGCCCTCCACGTTGATGTTGCGGGCCTCCTGGAGCGAGTGATCGAAACGCACGGTGGCGGCGCAGTGAATGACGCGGGTTGTCTCAGCCGAAAGCCGCTGCCAGGCCTGGGGTTCGAGGCCGCAGTTGGGCTGGCTTACGTCTCCAGAGTGGATTTCCACGCGGTCCCGCGCGGCCAGGGGGACGAACGAATCGGCGCGTTGCTGGCCGGATTGGCCGGGACGGTCGCGAATCAGCAGCGCCAGCTTCGCGTTGGGCACGCGGTCGAGCAGTTCGTGGACCAGTTGCACGCCCAGGAAGCCGG
>Ga0302278_10003616_pt1 | contig 16648 bp, 9 predicted proteins | sample III_Bog_N3_2_FD_194543 | JGI IMG/M metagenome (GOLD analysis project Ga0302278, IMG submission 194543) | Peat permafrost microbial communities from Stordalen Mire near Abisko, Sweden - III_Bog_N3_2 | ecosystem: Environmental > Terrestrial > Soil > Wetlands > Peat | place: Sweden: Abisko...
ACGGCACCGTCAATGCCGGCGAATACTTCAACCTGGTTCAATACATCCGCTCGCAAGGCGCCATCTCCTTTGGAACAAATTTCGGCGACCCTACGCCCCCCGCGCAGGACACGGGAATCTACAACGGCGGTAACCAGCCGCTGACGATTTCCAACATTGCTCAGAGCGGATCGCCGGTCTTCACCGTGCAGGCGGTCGCCGGGATTGGCTGCACCGACGGAATGGTGCTGGAGCCGGGAACAGCATGTGAACTTGCAATCACTTTTACGTCGCCCCATCCGGGCAATTTCACCGGCACCCTGGCGTTCACCACCAATTCGTTGAATGAGGCGAGTTCTACTCAGACCGTTGCGCTCTCGGCCACAACGCGGGGCGTGTACGCGGTAGCGTCCCCGGCCTCTCTGACCTTTCTGAATCAGATAGTCAACACCACCAGCGCGGCGCAGATGGTGACTGTGACAAACGAGGGATATCCGAACAATATTGGAGTGAGCGTTCCGAGCGGGGCATCCGGTGGCATCTTCCAGGCCGGCGTGGGAACGTGCGGCACTGGTCTCGCAGTGGGTGCAAGCTGCCAGTTTCCGGTTACCTTCGGTCCGGTCTCGATCCAGGCTTACAGCGGCTCGTTCACCCTTGTGAGCGCGGACAACGGCGGAGCCGGACCCGAGCTGATCCTGCCGGTCTCCGGGACAAGTATTCCGGTTCCCACTCCTTTAGCAATCAACGAAGTCATCCATCTCTCCGATGGAACACCGGCATTGGTTCCGGCAACTCCACTGCCGATCAATGAAGTGCTGCATGTCTCCGATGGAACACCGGCCGTAGTCCCGGCAACGCCGCTGCTGATTAACGAGGTTCTGCACATTTCAGATGCACCAGCCATAATTCCGGCAACGCCCCTGCTCATCAACGAGGTGCTGCACATCGCGGATGGAGCACCGGCAGTAGTCCCCGCAGCCCCGCTGCTGATCAACGAGGTTCTCCACATCTCAGATGCGCCGGCTGTGGTTCCGGCAACGCCGCTACAGATCAATGAGGTTCTGCATATCTCCGATACACCAGCGGTTGTGGCGGCGACGCCTCTGCTGATCAACGAGGTACTGCACATTTCAGATGTACCAGTCGTGGTCCCTGCAACGCCGCTTCTGATCAATGAGGTTCTGCATATCGCCGATACAGCAGGACCAATTTCTCCAGTTGTGGTCGCTGCGGTAGTTGAGACGATTCATGTCGCCGACACGCCTGCAGCAGCACTTCCAGTCGTCGCGGCGGTAGTCGAAACAATTTACGTCACCGACACACCCACAGTTGGACTTCCAGTCGTCGCAGCGGTAGTCGAGACCATTCATGTCACCGACACACCCACAGTTGGACTTCCAGTTGTTGCGGCGGTCGTCGAGACAATTCATGTCACCGATACACCTGCAGTTGGACTTCCAGTTGTTGCGGCAATAGTTGAAACCATCCATGTCACTGACACACCCACAGTTGGACTTCCAGTCGTTGCGGCGGTCGTCGAGACAATTCATGTCACCGATACACCTGCAGTTGGACTTCCAGTTGTCGCAGCGATAGTCGAGACCATTCATGTTACCGATACACCCACAGTTGGACTTCCAGTTGTCGCGGCGGTCGTCGAGACCATTCATGTTACCGATACACCCACAGTTGGACTTCCAGTTGTCGCGGCGGTCGTCGAGAAAATTCATGTCACCGATACACCTGCAGTTGGACTTCCAGTTGTTGCGGCAATAGTTGAAACCATCCATGTCACTGACACACCCACAGTTGGACTTCCAGTTGTTGCGGCGGTCGTCGAGACAATTCATGTCACTGATACACCTGCAGTTGGACTTCCAGTCGTTGCGGCAGTAGTTGAAACCATCCATGTCACAGACACCCCCGCGGTCGGACTTCCAGTTGTCGCAGCGATAGTCGAGACCATTCATGTTACCGATACACCCACAGTTGGACTTCCAGTCGTTGCGGCGGTAGTTGAGACGATTCACGTCACCGACAGGCTGGCTGCTGCGCTGCCAGTAGTTGCGGCAGTTGTAGAGACCATTCACGTCACGGATACGCCCGCGGTTGGATTACCAGTGGTTGCAGCGGTAGTCGAGACGATTCACGTTACCGATAGTCCCGCAGTGACATTGTCGACTTTGCCGAGTACCGGTCCCGTCTCAACCCAAACCGTGCTGAGTTCGTCGGCCAATCCATCCGTCGCCGGCCAGACCGTCACCTTCACTGCAATCGTCTCATCCGCATCTTCCACCGCCGGTGTCCCCCAGGGCACGGTGCAATTCAGCGTGAACGGAGCAGCGACCGGTGCGCCCGTCGCACTTAGCGCGAGTGGCCAGGCGCTCTATTCCACTGTCTCACTCGCCGACGGCCAAAGCTCGATCACCGCCGTCTACAGCGGCAACAGCAGCTTCGATGGAAGCACTTCAGCCTCGCTTGTGCAGTCGGTCCTTGACTTCAATTTCACGCCGACAACAATCTCATCGCGGACCATTCTCCCCGGCCAGAGCGCAACATTCGTATTCACGATCGCCCCACAGGGACAGTTCGGCAGCCCAATCACATTTTCCGTCAGCGGTTTGCCACCGGGGGCGACAGCCGTCTTCAATCCTCAATCCGTTACCCCGTCTGCGACTTCAACGACTGTTGTGCTGACTATCCAAACAGCGAAGCTAAGCGCTGCACCTCGCCCCGTTTGGCCGTTTTCCGCGCCGTCCCCTCTGCTTCTCGGCATTCTGGTCCCGCTGTACGGCATCCGCCGCTCGCGCCGCGGACGAAGGCACCGCGCCCTTCTCTTGATTGCGTTGACATCCCTCGGCATGGCCGTAGCCATCAGCGGTTGCGGGGGCGGAGGATTCTTCGACCAAGCCCCGCAAACGTATCCGATTACGGTGACGGCAACCAGCGGAGCCCTTCAGCATTCCACCACCATAAACCTGACGGTCGAGTAGAAGGGATCCTTCAAAGCGGTCAGGCCGATTCCAATCGCAACCCTGCTGGCGATGCGGCCGAATGCTGTGGCGAGCTCTAACCAGACGGACGCAGAGCGACGAAGACAGACGCGTAGCCCGGCCTTGCGGAGCGCGCGCGATTGGTACTTGCCACTCTCGACGCGGATCTGCGGATCCCGATTGTATTACTCTGCCGCATCGAGTTTCACCAGATGGATGGGGAGATCGCAGTGATTCGACGTAAGTTCCCATCGACGCCGGCCATGAGGAAGATTGGTATCCCGAGCCGGGCCAGTATGGAAGACGGCAGATATGCCTGGCCTGGTAATGGCGGCCTGACAGGCGACGGGCATGGGATCTGGGCGTGCTGAGTGCTTGCAATCCGATTCTGGATGAGTGACGTGGGTTGTCAACGGTCAATTGACCATGGATCTTCGGATTGGGGCCAGATGTCTGGCCTTGTTCCGCGGCAAATCCTGACGGCCTGCCAATCCGATCCTTCCTTTCATTCAATCAGCCACGTCCTATTTGATTTTGCCGGTGACGGAGCTGTTCTTGCCTCATTAAAGAAACATTTGTGCGGGTGGACCGATGTCCGCCAAATGAATTTGCAAGGAAGAGCATGAGTACATCACCGCGAATCCTTCGAGTTGGGGTATATGATTGCCCGTCATGAAAAATATATCTCGCCTTGTTGCTTCCTTGTGCCTTGTTGCGTCGGCAATTCTAACCGGCTGCGGTGGTTCTTCATCCATCGGAACAACCACCACCACACCGCCCGCTGTGACCTCGATCAGCCCCACGACGGTTATGGCGGGATCTGGGCCGTTAACACTGACGGTCAACGGGACAGGATTTCAGAGCACGACGACCATCCAGGCCGGCGATGTGGCTGAAGTAACAAGCTATGTGAGCGCTACCGAGGTAACCGCGACGTTGACGGCAGAGCAGTTGGCGAGCGGAGGACAACTGCCGATCATCGCGTTAAATGGGACGGCGAGCAGCGGGTCAGGTACGGCGATAAATCTGAGTGTCACGAATCCGGCTCCGGTAATTTCGTTATTGACTCCGACTGTGTTGACCACGGGAGGTGCTCCGGCAACATTGGCCGTAACTGGCACAGGATTCGTTCCGACAACGGTTGTCGACGTGAACGGCAGTGGACGGGCAACGGTCTTCGAAAGCGCCACGCAGGTGGATGTCACTTTGACGGCGACCGACATGGCCGCGGTGGGCAGTCTCTCGTTGACGGCCGTGAACGGGACGCCGGGCGGAGGGACTTCGACGGCGGCAACAGTTGCAATCAACAATCCCGCTCCGGGGACCGCCATCGCGCTTATCCCAAGCAGTACCCAGGCGGGCGCCGCGGCGGCCACCACGGTGACTGTGACGGGGACGAATTTCATCCCGGCGTCGACGGTTCAGGTGAATGGGGCAGCACGCACCACAACCTATGTGAGCGCGACTCAAGTCACGTTCCAGCTTACGGTGGCGGATCAGGCCACGGCTCAACTGATTCCTGTAACGGTTGTGAACCCCACGCCAGGGGGCGGATCTTCCCTCGCAGTAACGCTTACTGTTGCTAATCCAGCGCCGGGGACGAGCATAACGCTTGCCCCGACCACTGTGGCCGCGGGCAGCACCACACCCACCAGTGTGACAGTCACCGGGACAAACTTTGTTTCATCATCATCGGTTCAAGTGAACGGGTTTGCTCGCTCGACGACCTTTGTAAGCGCGACGCAATTGACTTTTCAGCTCACGGTGAATGACGAGGCGAACGGGCAGGTTATTCCAGTAACGGTCAGGAGCCCGGCACCGGGCGGCGGAACATCGGGAAGCGCGAACATTACCATCAATAACCCTCCCCCCACAATTTCGCAAGCTCTTCCGACGACAGTGGTGCTTGGGGCGGTTTCACCGGTCGTTGCGCTGGTGGGTACGGGCTTTGTCCCCACTACGGTGATCGACGTGAACGGCCAGGCGCGGTTGACGGTTTACGTGAGCGCGACGCAAGTTGAGGTCACATTGACGGCAGCCGATGTGGCAGCTACGGGTAGCCTGTCGTTGACTGCGGTGAATGGGACTCCTGGAGGGGGAACATCGCCGGCTACAACGGTTGCGGTCAACAATCCAGCTCCCGGGCCTATTAGTCTTTCGCCTTCGATGGTGGCAACGGGAGCCACGACTCCCACTACGATAACGGTTTCGGGAACGCACTTCATTCCAGCGTCCACGATTCAACTGGGCGGATTTGCATCCTCGGTCACTGCAGTTGCTGTCCCGACGACGTATGTGAGTTCGACGCAGTTGACTTTTGCTCTCACAGTGACTCAACAATTGACGGCACAACAGTTCATTGTGAGCGTGGTGAATCCGGCTCCGGGTGGCGGCACTTTCAGCGGTGGAGTCCTCACTGTCTATCAGCAAATGCCGACGCCGGTGATTACTCAGGTTTCGCCAACGCAATTTCTGGTTGGAACTGGCGGCACGACAATCACTGTGTCGGGTACGAATCTGTTCCCGCAAAGCGGCTCAACTGTCACGTCCTCGACCTCGAATCCAACCGTTTTATGGAACGGCACCGCCCTGACGAACGTGGAGGAATGCACGGGCTGCAGCGGCTACCCATACACCGGAGAATCGTTAATCGCTACGGTTCCCGCCAGCTTGCTGACAGCCACGGGCACAGCAACCATTACCGTGAACAATCCCGAGTCGAGCTCATCCTTATCGAACGCACTGACAGTGACAATTGCGAATCCCCCCGTACCTATCCTGACGTCAATCTCACCAAACTCGGGACCAGTCAACACAACCGCGACTGTGACGCTGAATGGAACAGGTTTTGCGCCGGACTCGACGGTGGTGGTGAATGGGACGAACATCCCGACCACGTATATAAGTTCGACGCAACTCTACGCTACGATACCGGCTTCTGACCTCGCGTCGCCGGGCACTGTGAACTTGACTGTGACCACGGCGCCGCCCGGTGGAGGGACTTCCGCGGCGCTGCCTTTCACGGCCTACAATCCTCCCGCGCCCACGATCACTCAGCTCTATCCTGCAGGCAGTCCGATGAATACGACCACGCCGGTGACGATTTATGGAACCGGATTCGCCGCCAACTCCACTGTTGCCCTGAACGGCAATGCCATCTCCTCGCAGTTCGTGAATTCTACTCAGTTGACGGTGACAATCCTGGCTTCGGCCATTGCGGTACCGGGAAATGTCAACCTCACGGTCACCACCCCTTCTCCCGGAGGAGGAGCGTCTGCACCGGTTCCGTTCACCGCGTACATAAGCATCACGAACAACGATATCGTCTATAACCCAACCGATGGCTTGATCTATGCTTCTGTGCCGGGCACCGTCGCCGGCATTGGAAATTCAGTGGTTGGCCTCGATCCCGTCACCGGGAATGTAACGCGCCAGATTTGGGTAGGCAGCAATCCGAACAAGGTTGCGCTTTCGACGGACGGAACCCAACTCTTCGTCGGCCTCGATGGCGCTGGTGCAGTGGCGCAGGTCAATCTGAGCGCGGGCACCGTGGTCTCGCAGTTCTCCGTAGGAACCTCAAACTACAACGGAATCATTACTGCCTTGTACCTGGCCACAGTTCCTGGACTGCCGAATTCCGTGGCGGTGACCAATTCGAATAACGTTCTGACTATTTACGATTCCGGCATAGCCCGCGCCAATAACTCGTCCTCGGTCGGATATAACTACTACGGGCCGATCTGTTTCGGTTCCTCTGCCTCCACAATGTATGTGGCCAACTACGGCATCTACGTGCTGACCGTGGGCCCCTCGGGCTTCACGGCCGGAAGCACGCTTTACACGTCCAATACCGGCAATACTGTGAATTCGTGTCAGTATGATAGCGGTCAGATTTACCTGCCCGATGGGGTGGTTGTGAGTGCGGTGACCGGCAAGGAGCTTGGCACGTTCTATGCAACCGCCAGCTCGGCGGCCACGGGACCCATCGTTTCCGATTCAACTTTGGGGCTGGCCTTTGTCGCGAGTGGATCGTACACGTTGAACGGCAATCAAGTTCTTGCCTTTAGCGAAAGCACCTTTAATCCGACGGGCAGCATCGTTGTCAATGGAGCCAACTCGTCCAACTACCCATCCGGTTTTGAGAAGATTGTGCGCTGGGGGCAAGACGGCGTAGCGCTGAACACGACCACGCAGATCTTCTTGTTCCAGTCGTCAGTGGTTCAGAACCTCTCGTCGTCTCCCGCCGATCTTTCAGCCGCCCTCACCGCACCTGCAACGGCAACTACTGGGACTTCGATTTCGTATGTCGCCGCCGTGAACAATGCGGGGCCCAATCAGGCGCTTGACGCTACGTTGGCGCTCACTTTGGACTCTTCGCTGATTATCAACAGCGTGACACCGAGCCAGGGCACTTGCGGAACCGGGAACACTTTCTCCTGCGATCTGGGAAATCTGGCAAGCGGGTCGAGTGCGACTGTGACCGTGAGTGCGACTCCGACCACCTCCGGAACAATCGCGGGCACCGCTTCCGTAACTTCCGTCAGCGTCGATCCCACATTGACCAATAATCAGGCGACAACAACCACGACGGTCTCCGGCAGTTTCTACGGCATGGTTCCCTCAGTCTCAGCGATCTCGCCTCCGCTGGTGCAAGCCGGCTCAGGAACATTCACTCTGACGGTGACGGGCAATGGGTTCAACTCCGCTTCAACTGTCAACCTCAACGGGACTGCTCTCTCCACGGAATACATGAGTGCCACGGAACTGACGGCAGCCGTGAACGCCTCAGCGATCACCAACTACGGATGGGCACCGGTGACGGTCACCAATCCATCTCCGGGCGGCGGCACCTCAGCAGTTGCGCCGCTGACAATCTACGGGGTGGTAAACGTGCCTGCAAACTCAATCATCTTCGATCCCTTTTCGCAGCAGATCTATGCCAGCCTGCCCAGCGCCGCAACTACGCTGACGGGAAACTCGATCGTGGCCATCAATCCGTTTACTGCCGCTGTGGGCACGCCGGTGCTGGTCGGCAGTGAGCCAAACCCACTCGCTGAAACCTCCGATGGCGAGTACCTCTATGTGGGACTGACCGGAAGCGATAGCCTGGCCAAGTTCGACCTCATCCATCAGCAGCTGGTGGCAACCTTCCCGCTGTCGATCTCGCAGTATGGATCGACCAGCAACGTCGCAGCTACGGCGCTGGCAGCCATGCCGGGAACTGACGCAACCCTGGCAATCTTTACTTCCTCACCCTACGGATCCACCGGAATCTACGACATTTCCGGGAGCGCGGGAGCATTTCGCACCAGTCTCGCGAGTGGGACTGGACCGGTATTCGCGGACCCGACGCACCTCTACACCTCGACAGGATCCGGAATATATCGCTATAGCGTGGGCTCAACCGGAGCAACCTTGATCGACCAAACTTCGCTTAACGGATTTGGAGTTGGGGGCTCGTTTGAACTGGCGGACGGGATCGCATACGGAGGCAATGGAGGAATCGCCAATCCTTCCACCACGCCGCCATCGCAAATCGCTACCCTGCCCCTGATTGACTTCTATGGTTCGGGCGACATCGGCTATGCGGATGGATCTCTTCCGGATCCCTCAACACAAAAAGACTTTCTCATGATGGTGAATGACGCAGGAACCTGGGCCTTCGGGCTGGTGAGGTACAGCACCGCCGACTACCTTCCCGAGGCATCGTTGACGATGCCCGCGTCGAATTCCTCCGTCTATACCTCCTGGTCCATGCTGCGATTTGGACAGGATGGAATTGCCTTGCTGTCAACGGGCAACTCCGAAATCAACAGTGGAGCGGTTACGCAGATACTGCTGCTGAGCGGGCCGTTTGTAACACCCCAGTTGCTAACCACCAATACGGCCGCCGCACTGACATCGAGCTCTGAAACGGCAATCACGCATGGCGCAGGCAATGCGCTGCTCACCCTGACCGGATCGAACTTTGTTTCGGGCGTAGCAGTGACCTGGAACGGTAGTTATCGCACAACCACAATTGTGGATGCAACGCATGTGACGGTGGCGATTCCGGCCGGCGATCTGGCGAGCGCGGGGAGCGGATCGCTGGTGGCAACCAACCCGGGGGCACCGGCGTCGAACGCGCTGATTGTGACAATCAACTAATAAGTGGATAGGCAAGGCTGGCGGCACCGACTCTTCGCATTGGGAAGAGCCGGTGTTTTGTGCGCCCAGCATGGGCGCACTCTTACGGGTGCAAGTCCCGTCACAAACTGGTCATGGTGAGTGAAGTGAAGCGCAATTGGATGAGGGCGACCGATTGTGGGGAGGAAGCGTGGATCGAAGCTGCGGGCCGATGAACAAGAACCGGATAGAAGGCGGTGCCGAACAGGGCGAGCGGGCAAATGGCCGCGAAGCTCTTGTGACCAAGGTTCGGTGGCGTAGATCCGGCGGTTGTGCAGTGAAGGAGTGCGTTCTTACCTGGGGAGATCTCGCCTCATGCCTGAAAGGGCGACGATGCAAATCGGAGCGAGAAGTCAGCCGAGGCCGTAGTAGTTTTCCTGCAAGGTAGACGAAGGGCCAAACGAGAAGGAGTGGAATCCGGCATGACGATGTGGAGGGCAATGCGTCAGATGTCCGCGCCAGCGGAGCGGTCCGGCAGCAGGCAGGGTGAAGCCCTGTCTGAACCGGGCAGTGACGAAGCCCTCTGCCCGCGTCTTGAAGCGGAAGACACAGGGCCGGGACTGCTTGGCGCAGTTCTGGCCAGAGCGAACATGCAACAGGCAATGAAGCGGGTTCGCTCCAACCGGGGCGCAGCCGGAATCGACGGTCTTGGGATCGACGAGACGGCGGAGCGTCTGGTGTGGGAGTGGCCTGCTGTGCGCGAACAACTGTTGCGTGGGACGTACCGGCCTCAGCCGGTGCGACGGGTAATGATCCCGAAGCCGGATGGAGGCCAGCGTGAGCTTGGCATCCCGACGGTGACGGATCGATTGATACAGCAGGCCCTGTTACAGGTACTGCAACCCCTGCTTGATCCAACGTTTAGCCAGCACAGCTACGGGTTCCGTCCGGGCCGCAGTGCGCATCAAGCCGTTCAGGCGGCTCAAGCGTATGTGCAGTCGGGACGGCGCGTGGTTGTGGACGTGGACCTGGAGAAGTTCTTTGACCGGGTCAACCACGACATCCTGATCGACCGTTTGCGGAAGCGGGTGCGCGATGGCGGAGTGATCCGTCTGGTGCGGGCGTATCTGACGAGCGGGATCATGGACGGCGGGGTGTTTCAGGAGCGGGAGCAGGGAACGCCGCAAGGCGGACCGCTGTCTCCGCTGCTGGCCAACGTCTTGCTGGATGAGGTGGACAAGCAACTGGAACGACTGGGCCACTGCTTCGTGCGCTATGCCGACGATGCGAACGTGTATGTTCGCAGCCGTCGCGCAGGCCAGCGGGTGATGGTGCAGTTGCGGAAACTCTATGGACGATTGCGTCTTACGGTGAATGGAGCCAAGAGCGCGGTGGCCAGCGTGTTTCAGCGTAAGTTCCTGGGTTACAGCTTCTGGGTGGCCGCGGGCGGCAAGGTCAAGCGCCGCGTGGCCACGAAGGCGATGGCGACGTTCAAGCAACGGGTGAGGCAACTGACTCGTCGCTCGGGCGGACGCAGCCTTGAACAGGTAGTGGAACGGCTACGCAGCTATGTGCTGGGATGGAAGGCGTATTTTCGGTTGGCGGAGACTCCGAAGGTCTGGAAGGAACTGGATCAATGGATACGCCATCGGATGCGAGCCATCCAACTGAAGCAATGGCGGCGTGGCACGACCGCATATCGAGAACTTATGGCACGAGGGGCAAGTCCAGACGTTGCATGCATGGCGGCGGGAAACTACCGCCGTCTGTGGCGGAACAGTGGACAGGCGCTGAATGCGGCTCTCGGTATAAGCTGGGCCGATCAGTTAGGAATCCCGCGTCTCTGTTGACCTCAACTTCTCGAACCGCCGGATGCGGACCCGCTTGTCCGGTGGTGTGGGAGGGGAGAGCGGTTATCCGCTCCCCCTATGCCGATTTGTGCGCTGTGGGGGAAGGAATGGATTGCAGTGCCAAAGGAGTAAGCCGGTCCGGGCCATTACACTTCGCGTGTTGAATGTTGCCAAGAGCAGGTGTCAAATATCGAGACCTGGAGTGTCACAATCGCAGTTTCCGGGGCGGATCGTCGGCGGCCCGGAAGTGGTCTTGAAGTTAGCAGTTGTTGTGACCCAGCGGACATTTTCGAAGAGGGCTGCTCTGTATCCAGCAGAGAAGAGACGTACAATTCGCTCGTGAACAAACCTACTGACTTGGGAGTCTGCCTCCGGCCACCTATCCCGGAGATTGCCGATGCTGCTGGTCTTTTGAATAATGCGTGAACCGCTCACATCGACGGAAGGTTTGGGGAAGCGGCAAGCCTGATAAAAAGGGCTAATAGGCCCGCAATTATGGAATGGGCGAAGTCGATGGTCGGAAAGAAGTCGGAATACAACACACCGCGATTACGGCTCGAATCGCGCTCAGTAATTCCTGTAGCAGAACGGGAAAAGATGCGAATGCCCTCACCTGAGGGCATTCGCAGGCTGCATCTACGTTTTGGCGATCACTGCTGCTTTTGCGGGATTCCCGTCATCCGCAAGCAAGACCGAGAACGACTCGTCCTTCTCTACCCCGATTCTGTACTGTGGGGCAGTGGGGAGTACACCAGACATGGCGCAATTTACGCAATGAGCGCTCAATATGACCATATTGTTCCCCATTCTAGAGGAGGACAGAGTGACGTTGGAAACCTTGTGCTGACCTGCCTTCCCTGTAATTGTGGTCGCAACGATAACACGCTAGAGGAAATGGGCCTCCTCGACCCCAGAAAGCGCCAACCCATTGAATGCGTCTTTTCAGGTTGGGACGGTCTTGAGCGACTTCTACTGTAATTCGCTAGTCCGCACATTGGTTTTTTCTGGTTTTTCACGGATGGACGGCTCCTCGGGGCAAATCTATCGCTGAAGAGGTACTTCCGGCTCCATGGATGCGACCTTTGGAAAGAGATGGAGATGAACATGCCGCAAACGCTCAGCAGGTAAACGCAAACGGATTCTGACGAGCAAATGGCGGTTCAACAGATGACGGTCGATGCCATTTTCGGAGCGGCCGGAACGGCAATTCAGTAGGCTTTGGGTGATTCTTGGGTGAGATGAAATGGCTTCGGAAGCCCTAAACCATTGATAGATATAGCACGACTGAATCTATAATATGGTAGGCACGACTGGACTCGAACCAGCGACCTCTTCCGTGTCAAGGAAGCGCTCTAACCAACTGAGCTACGCGCCTGCAACGCAATATTTTGTAGTTTATCAGGATAAGGGCCTCAAGGAAAGAAGGGGTGCGGCGGGGTTGCCGCTTGTTGTACCATCGTTCACTGACGAAGGACAGCTTTCTGCCAAGTTCGCCGCGCCTGTTATCCCCGGATTGGGGGGCGCTCCCCGGTCGCGCTGTGCGTCGTCCGCAGGCGACAAGAAGCTGCCATGGCTGATGATTCGAACTCCCGACAGAATCCGTTCCGCACTGCGCCCAACCTGCTGACGCTGCTGCGCATTTGCCTGGCTCCGTTTCTTGTCGCGGCTATCCTGGAGAGCCACTATAAGCTGGGCTTTGCCCTGTTTGTGGCGGCTGGATTGACGGATGCGCTGGATGGAACCCTAGCGCGGCTGTTGAAGCAGCGCAGTGTCCTGGGCCAATACCTTGATCCTGTGGCCGACAAGTTGCTTCTCAGTACCCTTTTCGTCGTGCTTACCCACATGGGGCTTATTCCAACCACGGTCACGGTCATGGTCTTCGGCCGGGACGTAGGGATCCTGACGGTGGCGGCGATTCTTTATGCCGCGGTCGGGCGGCGGGAGTTCGCCCCCAGCCTGCTGGGCAAAGCCAATACAGCAGTCCAGGTGGGCGCAGTAGGGGTGGTGCTGCTGCAGCAACTGATAGCGGCCTGGTGGATAACCGACCTGCGCACGATCATGCTTGACGCGACGATGGTGCTGACCGTCGCGTCCGGGTTTCACTATGCATGGATCGCGGCACGGCGCGGGGGAACCCACCACGCTGGCAACGGGCATGGCCCCGCGGATGCGGCCTGAGCGAGCTGGCTTGGGAGCCGGTGCTTAAAGTTCGTTCTGGGCTTCCTCGGTTTCGACGGTTTCTTCAATCTCCATATCGCGGAACTCATCGGAGTCAAAGACCTCGCCACACTCCAGGCACTCGACAAACTCAGCGTCTTCGTGCCGGGAAACGATTCGTACCCTGGGGTGTTTGCAGATGGTGGCCATCGCTTCTGGATCAGGTTGGATGAAGTACTCTTTCCGCCAGATTGTAGCGGTCTTTTCCGTAATTGAAAACGGATATTTGTTGAATTTTTAGGCAACGGCTCAGATTTCTTTGCCATTGCCGAAACGATTCGGATCGGCACTTGAAATCCCGACAGATTTGGTCGTATACTAAACACGGACCGAAGAAGTCGGATATTCAATGCTCAAGCTGACAAAGAAGGCCGATTATGGGTTGATGGCGCTCAAGTTTCTGGCCGAGCACCCGGAGACGCCTGCGCTGAGCGCGAAGGATGTGGCCGACGCTTACGGAATTCCCGCGCAGTTGCTGGCCAAGATTCTGCAGTTGCTGACCAAACAGGGTCTGTTGCGTTCTCATGCCGGGATGAACGGGGGCTACGCGCTGGCCAGGGATGCGCGCCAGATCTCGGCCTATGAAGTGATTCTGGCCATTGACGGGCCGTTTTTTATCACCTCGTGCACCAAGGGCACAAAAAGCTGCGAGCTGACGCCGAGTTGCACCATCAAGGAACCGCTGGCGCGGGTGAACGACACGATTGCCGGTGTGCTGAAGAGCATCAGCATTCAGGATCTGGCGGAGCACGAACAGCCCGCCGCACGGGCGCAGCAACCGCATGGATTAGTTTCTCTGACTGTGTGACCGATTTATTTTGTAACGATTTTTCCTCCGCGATGAGTGGAGCAGAGCAGTAAAGAGGATGGAGAACAGGATGAGCACGGTAACCAGCCAAGTGGAAGTGCCGGCAGGAGTAACCCTGCCAATTTATATGGATAATCACGCCACCAGCCCCATGGATCCCCGGGTGCTGGAGGCGATGCTGCCTTACTTCACGACCAAGTTCGGCAACGCGGCGAGCCGCAACCACTCGTTTGGCTGGGATGCCGAGCAGGCCGTGGAGATTGCGCGCGAGCAGATTGCCAAGCTGATCGGCGCAACTGCGAAAGAGATCATCTTTACTTCAGGCGCCACCGAGAGCAACAACCTGGCACTCAAGGGCATCGCGGAGATGTACCGCGAGCGCGGCAACCACATCATTACCCAGGTGACCGAGCACAAAGCGATTTTGGACACCTGCAAGCGGCTGGAGAAGAACGGTTATCGCGTCACCTATCTGCCGGTGAAGGCGGACGGCCTGATCGACATTGAAGACCTGAAGCGCGCCATGGACGACAAGACGATCCTGGTTTCGATCATGGCGGCGAACAACGAGATCGGCGTGCTGCAGCCGATTCGCGAAATCGGCAAGCTCTGTCATGAGAAGGGCGTCATCTTCCATACCGATGCGGTGCAGATTGTCGGCAAAGTGCCGTTCAACGTCATCGCAGACAATGTCGATGTGGCTTCGATCTCCGGCCACAAGATCTACGGGCCCAAGGGCGTTGGCGCACTGTATGTTCGCCGGCGCAACCCGCGGGTGCAAATTGCCGCACAGATTGACGGTGGCGGGCACGAGCGCGGCATGCGGTCTGGAACACTGAACGTCCCGGGCATTGTGGGTCTGGGCAAGGCTTGCGAGATTGCGTACCAGGAGATGGATGCGGAAGCGGCGTATCTACGCGGATTGCGGGATCGCCTGAAGGACAAGCTCGAGTCGGAGCTTGACTACATCCACATCAATGGATCGTGGGAGCATCGTTTGCCCGGCAACCTGAACGTGAGTTTTGTATATGTCGAAGGCGAATCTTTGCTGATGGGCATTAACGACGTTGCCGTATCCAGCGGTTCGGCCTGCACCTCGGCCACGCTTGAGCCATCGTATGTATTGAAGGCGCTGGGACTGGGCGACGATGTGGCACATAGCTCGATTCGATTTGGTCTGGGCCGCTTCAACACCCAGGCGGAAGTGGACTACGTGGCCGCCAAGGTGATTGAGATTGTGAAGCACCTGCGCCTGCTTTCGCCGCTTTACGAGATGGTGCTGGAAGGCATCGATCTGACCAAGATTCAGTGGGCGGCACACTAGAACAGTGGTCAGTGATCAGTTTTCAGTGGTCAGTACCGATGAACCCTGAGACTGACAACTGACATCTGATAACTGACAACTTTTACGCGGCTTCCCCGCAGAGGAGACGGACCATGGCATACAGCGACAAGGTAATTGACCACTACAACAACCCGCGCAACGTGGGCCAACTCGACAAGAGCTCAACCGAAGTGGGCACCGGTTTGGTAGGCGCTCCGGAATGCGGCGACGTGATGCGTCTGCAAATCCGCGTGAACCCTGAGACGCAGGTAATTGAAGAAGCCAAGTTCAAGACCTTCGGGTGCGGCTCGGCTATTGCCAGCTCTTCGCTGGCCACCGAGTGGATCAAGGGCAAGACCGTCAGCGACGCGCTCGAGATCAAGAACACCGACATTGTGAAGGAGCTTTCGCTTCCTCCGGTGAAGATTCACTGTTCCGTGCTTGCCGAGGACGCGATTCGCGCGGCCATCGGTGACTGGAAGAAAAAGAATGGCGTTGCGGAAACGGCAGATGCCGCGGCCGTAGCGCACTAAGAGGCTTCCCCTTTCCTTAGCGGGGTCGTGGCTGTTCATCGCCGCGGCCCCGGGCTCGAAGGGGAATTGCAAGTGAAAAGGCAAGTATGTCGAATATGGTCAGTATCGAATCGAAGCCCGCGCAGGGAGCCTTTGCTGCCCCGCCGCAGCCCACTGCCGCGCCCAAGTTGGCGGCAGGCGCAGCCGGCCAGAGCGCAGGAGGCCTGCAGGTGACCGAACGTGCGGTCAAGCGCATTCGCGTGGCCATGGCCAAAGAAGGCGTGTCGCCCGAAGAAGGCGGATTGCGCCTCGGCGTTATGGGCGGCGGTTGCTCGGGGCTTTCCTATTCCATCAAGTTTGATTCGCAGCCCCGTGAGCGCGACCGCATCTACGAGTTTGACGGTGTGCGGGTTTTCGTCGATCCGAAGTCATTCTTGTATCTGCACGGCATGACGCTGGACTATGAAGAGACGCTGATGCGGCAGGGTTTCAACTTCATCAATCCGAACTCTACACATTCCTGTGGCTGCGGTTCATCGTTCTCCTAGCCTGGTTCGGATCAAATCTATGCTGAAAGTCCTGGATTCCGCGGTTCCTATTGCCTGTTGGTCCTGTTCTATTGGGCACAACGACGTCACCCTGTTTTGCCCTCATTGCAGCAAGATTCAACCTCCTCCGGGTGGCGACTTCTTTTCAGTATTCGGCCTTGAACCGCGGCTCAATCTTGATTTGCCAGCGCTGGAAACTGAATTCCACCGCCTCAGCCGAAGAGTGCATCCCGATCGTTTTGCACGCGCAGGCGAGAACGAGCGCGAGTGGAGCCTGGCAGACACGGCTCTGTTGAACGATGCTTACCGCAC
>Ga0302278_10003626_pt1 | contig 16618 bp, 17 predicted proteins | sample III_Bog_N3_2_FD_194543 | JGI IMG/M metagenome (GOLD analysis project Ga0302278, IMG submission 194543) | Peat permafrost microbial communities from Stordalen Mire near Abisko, Sweden - III_Bog_N3_2 | ecosystem: Environmental > Terrestrial > Soil > Wetlands > Peat | place: Sweden: Abisko...
CATGCGCACGACCGTGCCCCGGGTCTACGCCGCCGGGGACGTGACCGGCGGCGGCGGGGCGCGCCAGATCATCACCGCCGTGGGCCAAGGCGGCTTGGCGGCCATGATGATTTTCGAGGACCTTGAGCGCGACAAAAAATAAAGACCCGATATTCCCGGATTTTTCCGCCCCACCGTGCCGGGGCGCTCATGGGACCGGAATACTCCGGGGGTCGATCAGGCGGCGGAACCGGACGTTTTCGCCAGATGCGCCTCGATGAGCGGCGCGACGCGCGCCGCATGGACCCGGGCAAGATCGTGGTCGCCGCCGGAGATCACCCGCAGTTCGGCGTGGGGCAAAAGTTCCGCGAGCCGACGGCCGACGGCGACCGGGCTGATCGGGTCGGCATCGCCCCACAGGAGCAGGGCCGGCGCCGTAACCTCGCTCAGTTCGGCCGCGAGATCCGGCTTGTAGTTGATGAACCAGGCGGGAAGCCCCGGGTGCGCCCGGAGGAACGCGGGACGCCAATCCTCCACGCCGAGGCCGGCGGTGTCGATGCCGCCGGAGGTGGCGGTCAAAACGAGGTGCGTCACCAGTTCCGGACGTTTGAGCGCCGCGCGGACGGCGATGACCCCTCCCATGGACTGGGCGATCAACGCGGTGGGACGGTCGACTTCCCTGAGCACCCGGGCCACGAGATCGTCGATTCCCTGGACGCCCGGGTCCGCCGGGGTGGGACCGAAGCCGGGCCAGCCCAGGTGGACCTTGGCGGCGGGATGCGCGAGCAGCGCGGCGACCGGCCGCCAGAACCGGGTGTCTCCCGAAACGCCGGGAAGAAAAAGCAGTTTGGACGCCGTCGGCATGGTGTTTCCCTTTGGAATCGGAAGCAGACCGTTCGCCGGTCAATCCCGAGAATCAACCGCTAAAGTTTTTTGGGGAAGGGGGGCTCTGGGGGACACCCCTTTTTTTCAAAAAAGAGGTGTCCCCCGGATTGCTCCCCTCTTCTCCCCAGCTCTCGTTTCCTAATGGGTTGCGGCCATGGAGTCGTTGAAAAACTGGAAAAACTCCTCGTACTTGGCGTGGCCCTGTTCTTCGGCGAACCGGAGCGGGTGGACGCGCTGCACCAATATTTCCGTCGCTTCCGGCTGCGAGCGCAGAATCTCCATCACCTCGGCGATGAAATCGGCAAGCGGCATGGCGCGCGGGTCCTTGGCCTGCGCCGCGCCCATCAGGTCGGTGGCCACATACGGCGGCGCGAGTTCGAGCACTTCCACCTTGGTGTTCTTGAGTTGATAGCGCAGCGACTGCGAGTACGAGTGGATGGCCGCCTTGGTGGCGCTGTAGGCCGGAGTCATGGCCAGCGGCAGAAAGGCCAGGCCGGACGAGACGTTGAGGATCGTGGCGCGAGCCTGCTTCAGGAGCACGGGCAACAAGGCCTTGGTCAGGCGCATCGGCGCGAGCAGGTTGGTCGTCACGGTCGCCTCGGCGACGGCGAAGCTTTCCGCCGGATCTTTCAAGTCTTCCGTCTTCATGATGCCGGCGTTGTTGATCAGCACGTTCAGCGCGGGAAACTCCCCGGCGATGCGCGCGGCAAAGGTGGTCAGCGAGGCCGGGTCTTGCACGTCGACCACGGCGGAGCGCATGCCGGGGTTGGCCGCCGTGACCGCGTCCAGTGCGTCCTTGCGCCGGCCGGCGATGACCACCTGGTTTCCGAGTTTGTGAAATTCCACGGCCAGGGCCTTGCCGATGCCGGAACCGCCGCCGGTGATGAGAATCGTATTCCCGGTCATTTCCATGCTGTCATCTCCTCTCAAACCGTAAAAGTTTTTTAGGGAAAGGGGGCTCGGGGGAAACTCCCTTTCTTTCAAAAAAGGGGGGACCCCCCGATTGGTCTTCTCTTTTCTACCCCATGGACACGCCGAGGATGCGGCCGATGACGGCTGTCACCGCCATCGCAAGAGCGCCTCCGAGGGTGACTCGCAGCGAGGCGCGGCCGAGCGGCGCGCCGCCGATATGACCGCCCAGCGCACCGAGAACCGCGAGACTCGCCAGCGAGAGCGCCGCGATCACGGGGATGCCCAGTGCCGCCGGCGCGGCGAGCAGGCCCGCAATCGGAATCACCGCAAAGCAGGCAAAGCTCGCGGCCGATATCCAGGCCGCTTGCAGCGGACGCGCAAGGGATGTTGGGTCGATCCCAAGTTCATTGAGCAAGTGTGCGCCGAGCCGGTCATGCGCGCTGAGTTGCTCCGCCACTTGCATCGCGAGTTCCTTGTCGAGGCCTCGGGTCATAAAGATCGTCGCGAGCTCGTGCAACTCGGCTTGCGGCTGCCCGGTGAGCTCTCGCTTTTCACGCTCGATGTCCGCCTGTTCCGCGTCGCGTTGCGAGCTGACCGAAACATATTCGCCCACGGCCATCGACATCGATCCAGCGACAAGGCCCGCCACGCCGGCGACCAGGATGGCCCCATGCGATGCGCGGGACGCCGCGACACCGATCATAAGGCTCGCGGTCGATACGATAGCGTCGTCAGACCCAAGCACGGCGGCGCGCAACCACCCCGCGCGCCCGCTTCGGTGCTTTTCCCCATTGTCCGGGGCAATGACCGCTTCCGTTTCGTCCATGAGTTCACCGTACCCAATGAAAATTGTGTACGCGTTGCCTTTGGCCTTGAGCCGGGATGCCTTAAACAGCGTGATGTGGCGAACGACGCCGTCCGAATGGAGGAAACCTCAATCGGACGCCGAGCATGAGGTCATAGTATGCCAGGATGGGATTGTATGACAGCGGATTTTTAAAAACCGCGAAAGATTTTTCCCGTCTTCGACGTCTTCCCTACTCCATGACCATCTTCAGATGCGCGTAGGCCTTGGGCGTGGCCACGCGGCCGCGCGAGGTGCGTTTGATCAGGCCGCACTGGATCAGGTAGGGTTCGTAGATTTCCTCCATGGTGCGCACTTCCTCGGCGCAGGCGATGGCCAGGGTTTTGACCCCGACCGGGCCGCCGCCGTAGTTGGCGATCAAGGTGGAGAGGATTTTGCGGTCCATCTGGTCCAGGCCGTGGGGGTCGACGTCCATGCGGTCGAGCGCCAGCTTGCAGATGTCCATGTCGATGCGGTGCACACCTTCGACCAGGGCGAAGTCGCGCACCCGGCGCAGCAGACGGTTGGCGATGCGCGGGGTTCCCCGGCTGCGCTGGCCGAGCGTCAGCGCCCCTTCCTGGGTGATTTCCACGCCCACGATGCGCGCCGCCCTTGTGACGATGCGGGCCAGGTCCCTCGGGGCGTAGAATTCCAGCCGGAAGATGACGCCGAAGCGGTCGCGCAGCGGCGAGGTGAGCAGGCCGATGCGGGTGGTGGCCCCGGCCAGGGTGAACGGTTCGAGATCGATTTTGACCGTGCGCGCGCCCGGTCCCTGGCCAATGATCAAGTCAAGCTTGAAGTCTTCCAGGGCGGGATAGAGAATCTCTTCGACCGTGGCCGGCATGCGGTGGATTTCGTCGATAAACAGGATGTCGTGGCGGCCGAGGTTGGTCAGGATGGCGGCCAGATCGCCGCTGCGCTCCAGCACCGGTCCGGAGGTGGTGACCAGGTTCACCCCCAGTTCCGAGGCCATGATCTGGGCCAGGGTGGTCTTGCCCAGGCCCGGGCTGCCGTAAAACAGGGTGTGGTCCAGGGCCTGGCCGCGTTCCTTGGCCGCCTGGAGATAGACGGAGAGATTGGCGCGGATGTCGTCCTGGCCGATGAAGTCTTCGAGCCGGCTCGGCCGGATGGTTTCGTCTGGTATCTGGCTTTTGTCGGTCATTTATTCTGCTTCGCCAAAAATTTGAGCGCTTTACGCAGAGCCCCGGCGACGTCCAGATCGGGTTCGTCCTCAAGGACTTTGGTCAGGGCGGCCCTGGCTTCGGCATCCTTATAGCCCAGATTGACCAAGCCCGCCAGGGAGTCCAAAAATACGCCCGCCGGCTTGCCGGCAAAGCCCGGGGTGAGCGGCGCGGCCTTGCCCTCGAAGCGGTATTTGAGCTCCAGGAAGATGCGCTGGGCGCTTTTCTTGCCGATCCCGGAGACGCGTTCGAGCGCCGAGGGATCGCCGGTCACGGCAATGGTCAGGAGTTCCTCGGGCGAATACATGGACAGGATGGTCAGGGCGGTCTTGGGACCCAGGCGGTCGATGTCGATCAGAACCGCGAACGTGCCGCGCTCCTCCTGAGTGGGAAAACCGTACAGGTCGATGGCGTCCTCGCGCACGATGGTCTGGACGTGGAGTTCGATTTTTTCGCCCAGCGGCGGCAGCATGGCGGCGTGCTTGACCGAGATGGCCAACTCGTAGCCAACCCCGCCCGGAGTGAGTACGACGCAGGATTTCTCCTGCTTGGACAAAAGCGTTCCGTGCAGGTAAGCGATCATACTGTCCCTTTGGGCCCCGCCAGCTTGAGGAAGCGCCGGTGATTCAAGTGGCATACGGCCACGGCCAAAGCGTCGGTGGCGTCGGCGGCGAATTTTTGCTTGCTCCCGAGCAGTTGCCCGATCATGAAGGCGACCTGGGTTTTCTCGGCGTGGCCCGTGCCGACCAGGCTCTTTTTCACTTTGGTCGGTTCATAGGCGTAGACCGGGATATCCGCCCCGGCCAAAGCGGCCAGCGCCGCGCCGCGCGCCTGGCCGAGCTTGAGCGCGGAAACCACGGATTTGCCGCCGAAGACGTTTTCCACGGCCGCCTCATCCGGCGGAAATTCCCGCATAATCCGGACGATGCCCTTGAATATCAGGCCCAGCCGGCCGGCCAGGTCGCTCGTCGCCAGGCTTTCGGTGCGGATGGTCCCGGCGGCGACCAAAGTCAAAACCCCGGAGGTCTCGCGCACCAGGCCGTAGCCGGTTACGCGCGAACCCGGGTCGAGACCCAGGACGGTGATCGAACCAACCGAACCGACCGAACCGATCGAACTGGCGGTGTTCACCCGCTAACCCATCGAAGCTAGGACGTCTTCGGGCACATCGAAGTTGGCGTGCACTTTCTGCACGTCGTCGTTGTCCTCCAAGGCTTCGATGAGCTTGAACAGCTTGCGCGCGGTCTCGGCGTCCACGGTCACGGTGTTGCCCGGCTCAAGCGTCAGTTCGGCCGATTCCGGAGCCAGGCCGGCGGCCTCGAAGGCGGCCTGGGCCGGGGAAAAGTCCTCGGGATTGGTCTGGACCACGAAGGCGTCGCCGTCGTCGAAAATATCCTGGACCCCGGCCTCCAGGCCGATCTCCATGAGCCGGTCCTCGGTCACGCCCGCGGCTTTGGGAAATCGCAGAACGCCTTTTTTCTCGAACATCCAGCCCACGCAGCCGGCCTCGCCCATATTGCCGCCGTTCTTGCTCATGATGCTTCTGATCTCGGCCACGGTGCGGTTGCGGTTGTCCGTGGCCGCCTCGACGAAAATGGCCACCCCGTTGGGTCCGTAGCCCTCGTAGTTGACCTCGTCGTAGATTTCGCCGGCGATCTCGCCCGACCCCTTTTTGATGGCCACGTCGATCTTGTCCTTGGGCAGATTGACCGCCTTGGCCGCGGCGATGGCCGAGCGCAGCCGGGCGTTGTTGAACGGGTCGGAGCCCCCGGCCTTGGCCGCGAGCATGAGTTCCTTGGTCACTTTGGTGAAATACTTGCTTTTCTTGCTGTCCTGGGCGGTCTTGCGAACCTGGATGTTCTTCCACTTGCTATGTCCAGCCATGAGTCCTCCGAAGAATTTTTAAGCGAAAGGCCTGGGGAAAAACCCTTTTTTAAAAAAGGGTTTTTCCCCAGACCCCTTTTCCTAAAAATTTTAGTAATGAAATATGGGTGCCGTCAAACAAAATGTTGAATGAAAAGGGATTTCAAAGGGCGCCGTTCCCATCCGATCAAGGATATGCCCTGGAAATCCGAAGACTGAAAACCAGAACCACTGTTCTTTTTCCAGGGGGCTGCCGCCCCGGCCCCCGCTTCAGAACAAGCAAGGATTGCCGCCCCGGCCCCGCTTCAGAACAGGCAAGGATTGCCGCCCCCGGCTCCCGCTTTGGAACAAGGAAGGATGCCGCCCCGGTTCCGCATCAGAAGAGGCGAGGCTGCCGCCCCCGGTTCCAGGAAGGAGTTCGGAGGGACTATCGTCGCGGCCCCTTGGGCGGGGCCATTCTCCCCGGCGGGGATTTCAAGAGGACTGCGTCCTTTTGGCCGCCGGAGGCGTTCTATCCCTCTCTCCTCCTATCGTCCCGCCGCCGCGTTACTCCGCTTCCCCGTCTCCGACCTTGCCCTGGCCTTCGCCCGGGCGGAATTTAGCGCCCATGGCGGCGAGGAACACCTCTTTGCTCTCGGAACGCGAGCTTTCGGGCTTGAGGCCTTTGACCGTGGTGAAAAACGGTTTGAGCGAATCCATGAAGGCCTTGAAATCCGGACCCTGAAAAATCTTGACCAGCAGATGCCCGCCCAGGCGCAGATGGCGTTTGGACAATTCAAAGGCGCATTCGCACAGTTCCAGCGAACGCGTCTGGTCGGTGAGCTTGATCCCGGTGGTATTGGGGGCCATGTCGCTGATGATGGCGTCGAAGGGCGAGGTGGCCGCGAGCAGGCGGCTCAGTTCGGGACCGGGTGAAAAGGCGTCGTCTTGCACAAAGGTCACGTTTCTGGGAAACTCGGTGCCGGGTGGATTGAGATCCACGGCCACGATCAGGCCGCTGGGTCCGATCTTCTCGGCGGCGAACAGGCTCCAGGACCCGGGCGAAGCCCCCAGGTCAAGGATCTTCGCGCCGGGACGCAGAATTCTCAAGGCTTTGTCGATTTCCTTGAGCTTGTAGACCGACCGGGCGGGATAGTTTTCCCGCTTGGCCTTCTCGAAATAATGATCACGGTATTTTTTCATGCGCGCTCAATCTGGTAAGCGCAAACCGTCACCTTGGCAAGACCGTACCGCACATGAACGCAACCGATCCTTCCCCCCGGCCGCACCGGCTTCGCATCCAGGATGAAACCGGGATGCCGCGCACCTTGCCGGAAGGGCCGCAGACCTTTTCCAGGCTGGGACACGGCCCGGACGCCTTGATCCTCGGCCTGGGGCCGGACCCCGCTGCCGTGGCCCGGCTTCTTGCCGCCGATTGTCGGGACGTGGCCTACGTCGAGCACGCCAAATTCGAGGAACAGACCCTGCCCGAATGGCGGCTTGCGATTCCGGAGCATTGGCGGCGCATCGCCCCGGCCGACCTGGCGGGACTGCCCGTCCACGAGCGGCTGGTTCTCTATTACGAACCCAACCAGCGGCTTTTTCCCACCTTTTGGAATCCGGTCTTGGCCTATTGCAAACGCGCGGTGCTCGGACCGCGCGAACTGGGGCCGAAACGGCCGGTGGTCATCCTCCCGGCGGACGAAACCACGCTTTTAGCCCACGAACTTACAGTGACACTTGAAGAATTCGGCTTCCAGACGCTTCGAGGCAACGGCAACATCACCGGGGACAAACTGCGCGCCGAGCTCGGCCTGTTCACCCCGGCGCTTTTCTTGTCCATCAATTTCAAAGGACTCGATGCGCACGGCGAGGTCTTCGCCTCGCTCGCCGAGGCCGGCATCCCGGCGGCCGTGTGGTGCGTGGACAATCCCTACCACCTGCTCTCCGCCCTGAAATCGGCGTTCTGGAAAGAGCTGCCCCTGTTCGTGACCGACGATTGGTTCATCCCGGGGCTCTCCGCGCTTGGGGCACGCAGCGTCCACCACCTGCCCCTGGCGGCGGCGGACCATTTTGCCCGGGCCGCAAAACAGCCGGTGCGTTTCGAACACCTGGAAAACATGGCTATTTTCGTCGGCAGGCCGGGCTTTCCGGACAAAAAACGCTTTTTTTCCGGCCTGACCGTGCCGGACGCGGCCTTTCATCAGGCGCTGGCCCTGCTTTCGTCGGGCGAACGTCCGGATTTCGGCTGGTGGCTGGATACGCTCGACATCGGCCGCGCCTGGCCCGGCAGGCAGGTGCGGCAGGCGGGCTTCGCGGCTGAACAGACCGGCCTGGTCTGGCGGGTGATGTGCCTGCGCGAAGCGGCCAGAGGGATGCCGCTGGCCATCTTCGGCCCGCAGGAGTGGCGCGAGCTTTTGCCCGAGGTGGAAAACGTGCTGGCCGAGGTGGACTACTACGGAGCCCTGGCCGCGATCTACCGCGACGCGGCCCTGACCCTCAACCTGACCAGCCCCCTGCTCCCGCGCGGCCTGACCCAGCGCCATTTCGACGTCTGGGCCGCGGGCGGCTTTCTTTTGACCGACGCGACGCCCGGTCTGGACCTTTTTCCCCGGGAACTGACCGAACCGGTCACGTTCACGCGCTCCTCGGACATCGCGAGGACCGCCCGGGCCGTCCAGTCCGACCGCGCGGCCAAGCTGGACCTGGCGGCCGCCTGGCGCGCGGAGATCGCCGCCAAACACACCTACCGCCACCGGGTGGCGACGCTGCTGGCGACGCTCGGCCTGGAGACCCCGGACAAGCCGGCGCCCTAATACCGATTTTTATTTTACGTCGCCGGGCCCGCGACAAGGCGCGGCCCGGACACGGAGGTCCCGGCTCAGCGCGACAGGGTGCGTTCCCTGGGTTTGGTCTGGTCCATGATCTCAACGCCCTTTGGGGGGGTGAAGTCGAAGTCGTTCTTGGGCAGTTGGGCGTTGATTTTGATGTCGCCCAGGCGCAGGTCGTTGGTGTTGCCGTAGAAATCCTGCAGAATGATGCGGCGCAGCAGGAAGGTTTTGGTGTCCACCCAGGCCTGGGCCAGGACCAGCCCGGGTTCGGCCTCCTTGGGGATCAGGCGCAGCTTGACCTGGCCTTGGCCTTCGGCGGCCTGGTCTTTTTCCTCGGAGACCTTGAAATCCTCGGTCAGATTGGCCTTGCCGCTCAAGAATTTGAGCATGGTCTTGGAATTGAGGATGTCCTCGATGGGGTATTTGTAGGCGGTTTTTTCGTCTTCGAAATAGTCCCAGACGAATTCCCTGCCCACGATCAGGAGCTCTTTTTCCGGCGTGACGGTTTCCCAGCGGATGAGCCCCGGCTGGCTGAAGGCGATTTTGCCGCTGCGTATCTCGCGTTCCTTGCTGGCGGCGTTGACCAGTTCCTGATTGAAATCAGCGGCGAAGGAACTGATGCTCTGATATTGCTTCTGAATCTTCCCCGCGATCTCGGGACCGGCCCAGGCGTTTGCGGTCGCCGATCCCAGCAGTACCACAACCATCAACCACAACTTGAATAATCTCATGTCGAACCTGCTTCACGGTCTGTTGGAATTCGTTTGAAAAATGGGCAACGGAGATAGAAACCAGGACCAAGGTTTTCTTTCCAGGGCTGCCATCCCCGCTCCTCGTTGGAATGATGGAGAGGAGATCGGGGGAAAAACCCTTTTTGTTCACAAAAAGGGTTTTTCCCCCGATTCCTCTTTGCCTCTCCTGCCCCTCTTAATCTCTCCGGATGACGCTTCTCGGCTTGGCCCCGTCGGCCGAGCCCAGGATGCCGTCGCGTTCCATTTGTTCGATGTAGCGGGCGGCGCGGTTAAAGCCGATACGGAAACGGCGCTGGATGAGCGAGATCGAGGCCTTGCCCTGTTCCAGCACGAATTCCAGGGCTTGGTCGTAGACCGGGTCGCTGGCGATGTCGCCGGCATCGTCGCCGCCTCCGTTGCCGGTATCGAGTCCGGCCGGTCCTTCGTCTTTTTTCCACTGGCTGAAATCAAGCTCGAACTCGGGCTTGGCCTGGCTTTTCCAGAAATCCACGACACGGCTGATGTCCTCGTCGGTGACGTAGGCGGCGTGCATGCGCACCATGCGCCCGCCCGAGGGCTTAAAGAGCATGTCGCCGCGTCCGAGCAGCTTTTCCGCGCCTCCGGTGTCGAGGATGGTGCGCGAATCGTGCTTGCTGGTGACTTGGAAGGCGACGCGGGTGGGAAAGTTGGCCTTGATCAGGCCGGTGACCACGTCCACGCTCGGGCGCTGGGTGGCCAGGATCATGTGGATTCCGGCGGCGCGGGCGAGTTGCGCCAGGCGCACGATGCACAGTTCGACTTCCTTGGAGGCGGTCATCATGAGATCGGCCAGTTCGTCGATGACGATGACCAGGTACGGCATGGGTTCAAGCGCGGCGAATTGCTCGGCTTGGTCGGGATCGAGCTTGGCCAGTTTTTCGTTGTAGCCCGCGATGTTGCGCACGGCCAGGCGCTCCATGGCCTCGTACCGTTTGTCCATCTCGTGCACGGCCCATTCCAGGGCGGTTTTGGCCATGACCGTGTCCGTGACCACGGGATGCACCAGGTGGGGCAAGCCGGCGTAGGTGGACAGTTCGATGCGCTTGGGGTCGATGAGCAGCAGCTTGACCATGTCGGGCGTGGCCTTGAACAAGAAGGAGAGCAAAAAGTCGTTGAGACCCACGGACTTGCCCGCGCCGGTCGCGCCGGCCACGAGCAGGTGGGGCATCTTGGCCAGGTCGGCGACCTGGGGGCGTCCCTGGATGTCCTTGCCGATGACGATGGTCAGGGGCGACTCGGAAGCGGCAAAGGCTTCGGACTCCATGATCTCGCGCAGGTAGACGGTTTCGCGGGTATCGTTGGGGATTTCCACGCCCACGGTGTCCTTGCCCGGGATCGGCGCCTCAATGCGCACGGCCATGGCCCGAAGCGCCAGGGCCAGGTCGTCGGAGAGTCCGGAAATGCGGCTGATCTTGATACCGGGCGCGGGTTTGTATTCGAACATCGTCACCACGGGGCCGGGCACGATCTGGCGCAGTTCGCCCTCGATGCCGAAGTCCTCCAGGCAGGCCACCAGCTTGGCGGCCTTTTCGCGCAACGCTTCCTCGGACACGGCGGTCTTGGTGATCGGAGCCGGGGTGAGCATGGACACCTGGGGCAATCGCGGCGCGTGCGGCCAGGCCGAGGGTTTGGCCGCGGTTTTTTGCGTCTTGGGCACGGAACGCACGACCAGGTCCGGGGCCGGGTCATCGGAAGATGCCGGGCTCACGGCCGGAGTCGGCCCGGTGATGCGTTCGAGCAGGCCGTCGACCGCCTCGGGCGGCGGGCCCGGACGCGGCTCTTCGCTCAGCCGGAAAAATTCGATTTTTTTGATGCGCTTGATGATGCGCTCGCGGTGCTTGAGCCAGAAATCCTTGGCCAGGCCGGCCACGCGTTTTCCCAGGGCGTCCCAGGTCACGCCCGCGAGCAGCTGCGCGCCCGCGAGGCAAATCATGAGCCAGAGCAGGAACGCCCCGACGTCGCTCAAAAAATCCGTTCCGATGCGGGTGAATTCGCGGCCGAAATAGCCGCCCCCGGCAATCTGGCCGAAGGAGAAGACCTCTTTGCCCCAGTCGGTGGCGCACAGGGTCAGGGCGGCGAAAAAGAGCAGCCAGCAGCCGGTCAGGCGGTAGCCGGGCAGGCGGGCGAACGTGAAAAAGCGGCCCAGGCCGAAATAGCCGAGCCAAAGCGGCACGAAAAAGGCGCACACGCCGAAAAGGTCGGCCAGAACGCCCGCGGTATAGGCCCCGAGCTTGCCGGCGGTGTTGTGCACCCTCATTCCCTTGGTGACCGCCTGGTTGAAGGTCGGGTCCAAGGGATCGTAGGAAACCAGGGAAAGGAACATATAGACCGCGGTGAAGAGCAGGACCAGCCCGGTCAGTTCCCTGAATATCTTGCGTTCGTCCGTAGTCGGCTCCTTGCGCGCGCCATCGCCCGACTATTCGCGGCCGATGTATTCGCCGCTGCGGGTATCAACCTTGATCTTGTCGCCGGTGTTGATGAACAGCGGCACGTTGACGCTCACCCCGGATTCGATCTTGGCCGGCTTGGTGGCGCCGCTGACGGTGTCGCCCCGGACGCCGGGCTCGGTCTCGACCACTTCCATGACCACCGAGGCGGGCAAGTCGGCGTCGATGGGAGTTCCCTTGTACAGGAGCATCTTGAGTTCCTGGCCGTCCTTGAGAAAAGCGCCCTTTGCGCCCATCTGGTCGAAGCTCACGTGCGTCTGTTCGTACGTGGTCATATCCATGAACACGAAACCTTCGGCCTCGCGATAGAGAAACTGCATTTCCCGGGTTTCCATGTCCGGCTTGTCCACTTTCTCGCCGGAACGGAAGGTGTTTTCCACCACCCGGCCATTGAGTATGTTCTTGAGCTTGGTGCGTATGAAGGCGCCGCCCTTGCCCGGTTTGACGTGCTGGAACTCGACGATTTCGTAGGGAATCCCGTCCATCTCAATCTTGAGGCCGCGCCTGAAATCCGTGGTCGATAACATTCTGGCTCCTTACAGTGTTTTCCATCTCCGCCAGAGGGCGGCCACGGCCAGGGCGTAGCTCGACAAGCCGAAACCGGCGATCACGCCCAGGCAGTTTTTTCCGAGATAGCTCTTCTGGCGTACCGGATCCTCGGTTCGCGCCCAGATATTGCTCAAATGCACCTCGATGCAGGGAACCGCGATCCAGGCCAGGGCGTCGGCCAAGGCCAAGCTGGTGTGGGTGAAAGCCCCGGCATTGAGCACGACGCCGTCGGCCTTGTCGCTCCAGGCTTTCTCCAGCCGGTCGATGAGCGCGCCCTCGCTGTTGGATTGGAAGAATTCCAGTTCGACCTCTTCGGCCGCCTGGCCGAGCAATTCCCGCAATATCAGCGGCAGGTCGTCCACGGTTTGCGAGCCGTAGATCTCCGGCTGGCGGACGCCCAGATGCCCGAGATTGGGGCCGCTCACAACCACAATGCGGCATTTCGCGCTCATGTCCCCTCCCCTTTGGGCTCTGCGAATCGGCGGGCTTATAGCCAAAATCGCCGCATCTCACAAGATTGCTTCCGCGACCCTTTACATCGGCGCACCGGTTTTGCAAACCGTTGGCTTCGTTTCTACAACAGATTAAAATAATTAACAATCAAATCCGCGCCTGCGCCCCTTCCAGTCGCCTGGGCGCCGAGCGGGGACTTCTCCGGCGCCGCCGGCCGCCGCCGCTTCCGGGCTTTATTTTCTTCGGACATTATTTTATGCCTGGCATGGGCGCTTCAGGCAGACGCATCATCAGGCTCCGTCCGGCCGTCGCGGCCGGGGAATGGCCCGGTTTTTCCGCTCTCCCTGAAATCCCCGCGCCCAGGACGTCGCCATGTTCTTCGTCAATCTCACCTTGCGCGCGCTCCACGGCGATCCAACGCTCCTGGACGCCTTCATCGACGAACGGCTCAACCCGGAACTGGGCATGGATCCGTTCATGCTCGACAGCGTTCCCTTGGCCTGGCACCGAATAACCGCCAAGCGCATCGCCGACGCGGGTTTGGCCGCCTCGGTCCACCTGCCCTTCTTCGATCTGCAGCCCGGCAGCGTCGATCCCCTGGTCATCGCCGCCGCCCGGACCCGCCTGCGCCAGGCCGTGGAGGTAGCCGCCGTCTACCAGCCGCGCCACCTGGTCGCCCACGCGGCCTACGACCGCTTCCTGTACATGCATTCCTACCAGCATTGGCGCGACCGGGCGGCGCAAACATTCTCCCTGGCCCTGGCCGGTTGGCCGGAACATCCGCCCCTGTTCCTGGAAAACACCCACGAAACCAGTCCCATCCACGTGGCCGGCCTGGCCGAAGCCTTGGCCGAACTCTCGCCGGGATCGGTGCGCACCGGCATCTGCTTCGATATCGGACACTGGTTCAGCTTTGGGGAAGGCCACGGCAAAAACCATCTCGACGATTGGCTCGACGTCTTCGCCCCGCACCTCGGGCACCTGCATCTGCACGACAACGACGGTTCCTTCGACCACCATTTGGGGCTGGGACACGGAGACGTCCCCTGGGAAACCGTGTTCGCGCAGCTCGCCAGGCGCTCGCTCACGCCGACCGTGACCTTCGAGCCCCATACGCCGGAAGACACCCAGCACACCATGGAATTCATCGCCGAACACCCGGACTGGTTCGCGCCGTTGGGCGTGACGGTGGAATAGAACCCGGGGCTTTGCCCAGGCCCCCGCGGGGGGGCATGATGCCCCCCGGACCCCCTCGGTAATTATTTTGAATGACTCGATTTGCTTCCCGTTTCAAAAAACGTTTTCGGCCTGGGCCGGCCGTGCGCCTCGGGCAAAGCCAGTCCAGGCCGAAAACGAAGTGTATTGAAGCCCGGCAGCGAAGGGCGTCTGCGCCGGACCGGAATTATTCCCCCCACGCTTCCCGGCTTTTCCTGATCTTTATCCGGACCGTGCTCCACGTGTCGGTCGTCAAGAAGGAATCCCGCCAGCGGGCCAGAAAGGTCTCGTACAGCGAATAGGGCACGGTAAACGTCATCTCGTCGGGCTTCATGAATTTGCGCCCGCTGGGATCGCCGCCGCCGAGCACGGCCCGCACCTGTCCCTTGGCCAGGTAATGCAGCGGCCAGGACACCATGAAACTGCACTCGGAGCCGAAAGGCGTCGCCACGACCTCGAAATCGCCGGTGACAAACGCCGCCAGGCTGCGCAGCCCGGTGATCACTTCGCCGCGAGCGAAAAAGGTCACCAGCTCCGGCCGCTCGTCGTCGTTAAAATCGCGGATGGGCTTGAACACGCAATACTTGGCCGGCGCGGGCCTGGGGTCTATGGTTTCGATCCAATGCCGGGCCACTTCCGGCGAGGCGAGATAGCGCTCGCCATGCATCTGGGTTCCGGGAAAGCCGGTCGAAATATAGGGCGGGATGAAGTCGAGGGCCGGTTTGTATAATCCCAGATAGAACGCGCCGCCGAAACAGCCGTAGCGGCCGGCTTCGAAATAGGCGGCGCTCTTTTTCTTGCGCGCCAGCCACAGCTTGCCCACGACGCAGGAAAAATTGCGGAAAATCGCCTGGAAGTCGATTTTCCCTTGCGCTTCGAGTTCCCTGGACACCGGCGGCCCGGCCGCCGGGGCGAAGCCCTCGGCCGGTTCGGAGTCGGTGTAAAAGATGCCGTACGGCTCTTCCGACAGACCAAGCGCCTCAAACAGTTCGAGCGACGACGGATTCATACTGGCCTCCTTGGCGTTATGCGCTGGCAATATCCGGTTAATCGGTGTACATACAACTATCCAGGCCGCGTGCAATCCCGCACGGTGCGCCTACATCAACGTCTTGACCACCCGCAACAGCAGGGAGCGCAGGACGATCTGTTCATCCGGGGACAAATCCCGCTGCGCTTCTCGCAGAACGCTTTTGACCAGGCCCAGGCTCGTGTCGCGGATGGCAAGGGCTTTCTCGGTGATCCTGACCCGTTTCTGACGGCCGTCGCCCGGGTCCTGTTCGCGCCGCACCCAGCCGCCCTTCTCCAGCCTGTCCAGCAGGCGGCTGACGCTGGATTTCTCAAGGACCAAACCCGTGGCCAGTTCATGTTGGCTCAGTCCGTCCTGGTTCCACAACCTGATGAGCAGCGCCCACTGTTCGACCGTCAGTTCTATTCCGTTATCCGAGAAGCGTTTGCCGATCTGCCCTCCCAGCAGGCGCGAGGTCACGCCGACCAGGTAGCCGAGGGATTTTTCCCGTTCGCTGAAAAACGAATGCATGATCTAGTTGTATGTACAACCTTAATCCCTGTCAAGTCCGACCAAAATCGAAATCGCGGCCGCGTTTTTTGCCGCGTTCCGCACCGCTTGGCCCCGCTTATTTCATTTCCAGCAACCCGTCCGGCACGGCCCACTGCCCGGTCCAGGCGGGCGGCCAGGCCAGGATGAGGTCGGGCAGGCTGACGCGCCAGGCGTGGAGCATGATGCGTCCGGGCGGGCCGCCGTATTTGCGGTCGCCGATGAGCGGATGGCCGCGCGAGGCGAGTTGGGCGCGTATCTGGTGGGTGCGGCCGGTGAGGATGCGCAGCCGCAGCAGGGAAGCGTCGTCGCCGGCGCGCAGGACGAAGGCTTCGGACAGGGCCTCTTTGCCCGCGCCGGTGTGCATGCGCTCGCGTCCGGGAAGTCCTTTTTTTTCCAGGTTGTCGACCAGCAGCTGGAAACCGCCCGGCTCGCCGGGGAAGCGGCCGCAGACCCAGGCAAGATATTCCTTGCCGATGCTTTTTTCCCGGAACAGCTGCTGGAGCTCGCTCAATTTCTCATAGGTTTTGGCGATCAACAGAATGCCCGTGGTGTCGCGGTCGAGCCGGTGGGCCGGGGTCGGGGCGAAACTGGCGCCGGGCGAGGCGGCTTCCAGCCTGGTCTGGACGGAATCGGCCCAGCCCGTGCCCGGATGCACGGGCAAACCCGAGGGCTTGTCCACGGCCAACAGCGCGTCGTCTTCGTAAATCACGGGAAAAGGATGCGCCAGGCCGGCCGCATGCGCCGGTATCTCCCGCAGCTCGCACGGCGGCAGGCGCACGCTCTGCCCCTCGGCCACGCGCACGAACGGCCGGGTGCGGCCGCCGTCGAGGCGGACCTGTCCGGTTCTGATCCAACGCATCACCGCCGATTGCGGCACGGTTTCGCCGAGCCTGCGATTGATGAAGGCGACGATCTTTTGGCCGGCTTCTTCGGGGGTGACGGTGATGTTTCGGACTTCGCGCGCCATAGTACAATTTTGTTTCGTTGGTCGTAATAGTTACAAATATGTAGTGCGGGCCACGCGCAAAGACAAGCCTACATCCCTTTCTCGCGGCCGAGAGCAGGATATTACGTTCTTTTGGTCTGGCTGTCTGCAACGCCGTCACGGCCGGGAAAGGAGAACGAACAAAGGGGGTTGTTTGATTTTTT
>Ga0302278_10003633_pt1 | contig 16591 bp, 13 predicted proteins | sample III_Bog_N3_2_FD_194543 | JGI IMG/M metagenome (GOLD analysis project Ga0302278, IMG submission 194543) | Peat permafrost microbial communities from Stordalen Mire near Abisko, Sweden - III_Bog_N3_2 | ecosystem: Environmental > Terrestrial > Soil > Wetlands > Peat | place: Sweden: Abisko...
CCACGCGTGCCGGCGTATTCCTCTTGAATCTCTCTCGCCCATTGCATAGCGGTGGCAATCGGAGATGCCGGCTGGCTTATACGGGCCGGGAAACCATCGTAGGTTTGTCCATCCAACTCTCGGCCCGCCCGCTTCTTTTGGACCCCTCCCCATTGTTTGAAGAAGAAAGGCACCCCAGTGTCGCTACACTGGTCGCGAATTGAGGTGACCCATTCCCGCTTCAGAGGCCTTGCACCGTGGCCGCTCTCCCCGCCGACAATGACCCAGTGGATACCCTTCAAATTCACAGGACCCAGACCTTCCAGCAGAGGTTCCACCGAGAGAAACCTTACCAAGGCCGGTGCTTCCTGCAGGTCCCGCAGGCGTGGGAGCCCGTGCTTTCTGTTCTCAACACTGACGCCCCACCATATATGTGCGGCTGAGGCGGCAAAGCTAAGACGGCCCTGCAAAAGGCTTGCCATTCGTGCCGAACGCTTGGTCAGGATTTGGTAAGTATGCCAATTGGCTTTGATCATCACCTTGGCCACAGCTTCAATGTATTCGTCGGGAACATTGTCGTGAAAAAGGTCACTCATGGAGTTCACGAAGATCATCTTGGGAGTCTGCCAGCGCAGCGGTTCTCCAAGCTTTTCCGGGACAACGCGAGGGTCGAAGCCACGCTCGTACGGATGCCCTGGAACACCGCGAAAACGTTCGGCAAACACTTCCGCATAACAGTGCTTGCAGCCGGGACTTATCTTGGTGCAACCGCGCACGGGGTTCCAGGTTGCGTCGGTCCATTCGATCGCGGAATGCTCAGCCATTTGGGTCCTCCCCGTATTTCTCGTAGTGATCGAAAATGTATTTCACAATTTTGTGGGCCGTTCGATTGTGCGCCGCGAAGAACAAATAGTAAACGACAGCTCCCTTGGTATTCTTCATGGGAATTGGGTCGGGGACATACTCAAATCCAGCGTCTTGCTTGAGTCTGGTCTGAAATGCTTTCGTTATTGTCTCAATGGGGTTCTTCTCCGGCATTTCTCCGAAGAGCCCTTGAACTGGAGTGTAGGCCGCATCCTTCCATGAGTCATTTCCCCAAAACCTCGTCATGCGGTTTCGGTTTTCTTCGGCGACCCGCTCTGGGTCTGCCCAAAACACATTCATTTGCATGTCCATGACCGGGAAGTTCAGGAATATCTCGATTACCTTCGAATTCGCTGCGGTTTGGATCACCTGCCAGTCAAGATGTAAGCCGTAGGGGTCCAAGATGCAGAGCGCCCGCTGAAAGTTGTCCCACCGCACCTGCGGGAATACCTTGTTCACTAGAACTTCATTGCAATCGCCCTCATACACGTGAACATTACTGGCCCCTTTTCCGAGCCCAGCGAGCGCCCCTGCCCGCATCGGGTCCATATCGATGAAGTGATATTCTCCAAAGGCCGGCTGCACTTTCAGAGCCCGAAGAGGACTTCCCTCGATTATGCGGTCACTCCCTTTTGCCTTGTGATGTCCAGCCCCAGCAAAGCCGTCGATGTAGACGCTTTTCAGCCGATTACTGCGCAGTACTTGGTTATACAAACGCGCATACTCGGCCAAGATTCCCAGCTTGATTTCGGACCAATGGCCGATTTCATCGATCTTTAAGTCGGCACTCATCCTATTTATATTCGCCTTTCCTTCACTCTGAAATCAATCTCCGTTGCTGCAGGGGTATCTAATTCGGAACTAGATCTGAACGTCACATAAGCATATCCGAATAGAATTGGGCCAATGACGAAAAAACTCCGCGTAGGCATTCTCTTTGGCGGGCGCAGCGGCGAGCATGAGGTTTCGCTTCTGTCGGCTGCCTCGGTTTTGAAGGCAATCGACCGCAAGAAGTTCGACGTGGTGCCCATCGGCATTACCAAAGACGGACACTGGCTGGCGGCCGGCGATGCGCGCCACCTTCTCGATGGGGACCAAAGCCCCGTGGCGCAGCGGTTGCGAGCCGGCGACCTGGAAGCCACTCCGGGAGCCAAGCTGCTGCAGGAAGGGATTCCCACGCTGCTGGCGCCGGAGCCGGCCGAGACTCGCTCGGAGTTGGCCTTGGGCGGTGCGCGACCGCCGGCGCAGAATCTCGATGTGGTGTTCCCGGTCCTCCACGGCACCTTCGGCGAGGATGGAACCATCCAGGGATTGTTCGACCTGGCCGGAATCGCATACGTGGGTTCGGGCGTGCTGGGGTCGGCCGCCGGCATGGACAAGGACGTGATGAAGCGCCTTTTTGCCCAGGCGCGGCTGCCCATCGTGAAGCACGTTACGCTGTTGAGGGCTGAGTGGGAGAAACAGCCGCGCAAGGCCATCCAGCGGATCGAGGCGGCGCTCCGGTATCCGGTGTTTGTGAAGCCGGCGAACCTGGGCTCGTCGGTTGGAATCAGCAAGGCGCACGACCGCAAGGAGCTGGGTCCGGCGCTGACGCTGGCGGCCAAATTCGACCGCAAGCTAATTGTGGAGCAGGGGGTAGGCGGCAAAAAGGCCAAGGCCCGCGAACTGGAGGTTGCCGTGCTGGGCAACGACTCGCCGCAGGCCAGCGTGGTCGGCGAGATTATTCCAGGCAAGGAATTTTACGACTACGAGGCGAAGTATCTGTCTGAGGGGTCGGTGCCGGTAATCCCGGCAAAGCTGACCCGCGCCGAGGCGAAGCAGATAAGGGAGATGGCGGTGGCGGCGTTCAAGGCCTGCGACCTTTCAGGATTGGCGCGCGTGGATTTTCTGATGGAGCCGGACGGCAAGAAGCGAATTTATCTGAACGAAGTAAACACCATGCCGGGGTTTACACGGATCAGCATGTTTCCCAAGCTGTGGGAGGCGACCGGGGTGCCGTACACGGAGCTTATTTCGCGGCTGATTGAGCTGGCGCTGGAGCGGCACGGGGAGAAGAGTCGGACGATGTACAGCAGAGACTAGAAAACAGGGACTGAGGGACTAGGGACTAGGGACTAAGAACCGAGGAATTTGTTGACTGCGGAATTGTGTTTTCATTCCCTCAGTCCCTATTCTCTTAGTCCCTAGTCCCTGTCTTTTTCACCCTTTGGCTTTGGCGAAGCGCTTGTTCACTTCGTGCCAGTTGACCACGTTCCACCACGCGGCGAGGTAGTCGGGGCGGCGGTTGTTGTATTTGAGGTAGTAGGCGTGCTCCCACACGTCGTTGCCCAGGATGGGGTAGAGGCCCTGGCTCAGGGGCGAATCCTGGTTGGCGGTGGTGATGACCTTGAGCTTGCCGCCGGTGAAAACGAGCCAGCCCCAGCCGGAGCCGAACTGCTTGGCGGTGGTTTCGTTGAAGGTCTTCTTGAAGGCTTCAAAGTCGCCGAAGTCGGCGGCAATCTGGTCGGCAATTGCGCCCGAGGGCGCGCCGCCGACACCGTCGGAACCGACCGGCCCCATCAGGTGCCAGAAGGCGGTGTGGTTCGAGTGTCCGCCACCGTTGTTGCGCACAACTCCGCGAATGTCTTCGGGAACCGCGGCCAGGTCGGCGATGAGGTCGTCAACGGACTTGGCGGCCAGATCGGGGTGGCTGGCCAGGGCGGCATTCACATTGTTGACGTAGGCCTGGTGGTGCTTGTCGTGATGCAGATGCATGGTCTCGGCGTCAATGAAGGGTTCGAGAGCGGCGTAGTCGTAGGGAAGGGGTGCGAGTTCGTAAGCCATAGGGGAAATCTCCTCCGTTCGGATTGTACTGTTAGTGGCTGGGGCCTGGGTTGCTCGATAAGGCATAAGGGGTGAGCGCTGGCGGCCTGCATACCAAGTCTTCCCAACTTCCGCGGCCCCCGGTTGTTGGATGGTGGTAAATGTCACACGATTGGATGGATGCGAAAACAGGTGTCAAGGGTGCGTGAAAGTTATCGAATTCCCGTGGCCCCGGAATTCAAGCTGCGCCGGAGCTTGGTGTCAGCGCCGCACACTCCTTCAGGTCGCGGGTCAGCGCATCGACGCGAGCAAGGTCGGTGTCCCAAGCGAACATGAACCGGGCAGCCCCGCCGATAAAGGTGTAAAAGTGCCAGCCGCGCTTCTCCAGCGCTTGCAGCACGCCATCAGGCGCGGAGAGGAATACCGCATTGGCCTCAACCGGCTGCGTCAGCCGCACTCCGGGGATGCCGGCGACGAGCGCAGCGAAATGCTGGGCGCAACGGTTGGCGTGCGTGGCATTGCTCAGCCAGGCTCCGCTCTGCATCAGGCCCACCCACGGCGCCGCCAGGAAGCGCATTTTTGAAGCCAGTTGGCCGGCCTGCTTGCAGCGGTAATCGAAGTCCGCGGCCAGCCCCCGATTGAAAAACAAGACTGCCTCCCCAACCGCCATGCCGTTCTTGGTGCCGCCAAAACACAAAACATCCACACCGCTCTTCCAAGAAAGCTGGGCCGGCGTGCGGCCGAGGCTGGCGCAGGCATTGGCAAAGCGCGCCCCATCCATGTGCAGATAGAGGCTGTGAACCTTGCATGCCTCAGAAATTGCGGCCAGCTCGGCCACGGTATAAACGCGCCCGGTTTCGGTGGACTGGGTGATGGTGGCGACTCGCGGCTTGGGGTAATGGATGTCCTGGCGCTTGGTGGCCAGCTCGCGGATAGACTCCGGGGTGAGTTTGCCCTCGGGATTCTGAGCCACCAGCAGCTTTGAGCCGTTGGAGAAGAACTCCGGAGCGCCGCATTCGTCGGTCTCAACGTGCGCCTGGTCGCAGCAAATGACTCCGTGGTAAGACTGGCAAAGAGAGGCCAGAGCCAGCGAGTTGGCCGCGGTTCCGTTGAAAACCAGGAATACGTCGCAATCGGTTTCGAACAATTCGCGAAAAGCGTCCGACGCCATCTGGGTCCAGGGATCGTTTCCGTATGCCGACGCGTGTCCGCGATTGGCGGCTTCGGTGGCAGCCCAGGCTTCGGGACAGATGCCCGCGTAATTGTCGCTCGCAAACTGTTGCAGCAGATGTTCAGGGTCGATGCCGGTCATTCTCGTTTCCTTTCCCACTTGGCAGCGACACCGGTTTGGATGCGCCGCTTTTCTCTCGTGCTTGCTGCCTTTATGATTACCACTATGCCAAAGAAACTCCGCTGGGGAGTACTCAGCACCGCCGCCATCGGCCTGAAAAAAGTTATCCCCGCCATGCAGCACGGTGAATATAGCACCATTGCCGCCATCGCATCCCGCAATGGGGCCAAAGCTCGCGAGGCGGCCATGGCGTTGGGCATTCCCACGGCTTACGGATCGTATGAAGAGCTGCTGGCGGACCCCAACATCGACGCCGTCTATAATTCTCTGCCCAATCAACTGCATGTGGAGTGGACCGCCAGGGCGGCCGAAGCGGGAAAGCACGTTTTGTGCGAGAAGCCGCTGAGCCTGACGGTGGCGGAGGCCGAATCGCTGCTCGCGGTTCGCGACATTACGGGAGTCAAAATCGGGGAAGCTTTCATGATCGACAGCCATCCTCAATGGCTGCGCCTGCGCCGATTGCTCGACGAGGGGCGCATTGGCGACATTCGATCCGTGATTGGTTTCTTCAGCTATTTCAATGTCGACCCGGCCAACATCCGCAATCAGCCGGAGTGCGGCGGCGGCGCGCTGCTCGATATCGGCTGCTATCTCATTCATGCCTCGCGCTACGCTTTCCGCCAGCAGCCCAGCCGCGTGGTGGCGTTGATCGATCACGATCCTGAGATGCACACCGACCGGCTCACATCGGCCATGCTCGACTTTCCCGGCGGTCATGCCGTTTTCACCTGCAGCACACAACTGGTCGCATACCAGCGAATTCACTTCCTCGGCACGTGCGGACGCATCGAGATTGAAATCCCCTTCAATGCGCCCACCGGCAGGCCCACACGCCTCTTTGTCGACTCGAGCGGCGACCTGAACGGCAGCGGAATTGCGACCGAGACGTTTCCGGTGTGCGACCAATACACAGCGCAGGGCGATGCTTTTTCGAAGGCCATTTTGGAGGGGACCGAAATTCCGGTTCCGCTAGAGGAAGGAATCGGGAACATGAAAGTCATCGAGGCGGTCTTCAAGTCCGCTCGGTCGGGGCAGTGGGAATCGCTCTAAGAGCCAGACTCCAGAATCGGTGAGACTGCAGGTGTTCCACAGGTGCTGTATCTCGAAACAGATGACCCACAAGGCGCTCAGGGAATCTCTGGATGGACGCTGGAACTTTTCTTGCCGCTTCTCGTATTATGCTTGAAAGCTCAAGCTCACGCGTCGTCTTGTCGAAGGCGCATTCCTCAACAACATAATTCCAATCTTTGGAGGATTCCCCGCAATGGAACTTCGAATCCAGGGCCTGACCAAGGTCTATAAGGGGGGCGTCCGCGCTCTCGACAATGTTAGTCTGACGATTCCCTGCGGCCTGTACGGGTTGCTTGGACCGAATGGCGCAGGCAAGTCTACGTTGATGCGCACCATTGCTACGTTGCAGGATCCGGATGCCGGTTCGATTTATCTAGGCGATCTGGACGTTCTTCACCAAAAGGAAGAGGTTCGCAAAACGCTGGGGTATCTTCCCCAGGATTTCGGAGTTTATCCGCGCGTAAATGCCGAGGACATGCTCAACCACATTGCGCTTCTGAAGGGAATCGTGAATCGCAAACAGCGCAAGGAGGCGGTTCATGCGCTGATGCATCGAGTGAATCTTTGGGATCATAGACGCAAGCTGCTTACAGGCTTCTCCGGCGGCATGAGACAGCGCTTCGGAATTGCCCAGGCACTGATTGGCAGCCCGCAACTGCTGATTGTGGATGAACCGACAGCGGGCCTGGACCCCGGAGAGCGCAACCGGTTCTATAACCTGCTGGCCGAGATAGGCGAGAATGTCATCGTGATTCTCTCTACCCACATTGTGCAGGATGTTATGGAGTTATGCAGTAACATGGCCATCATTCATCAAGGCCGCGTGCTGTTCTCCGGAGCGCCGGACAAGGCGCTGGTGGGATTGGAAGGAAAGATCTGGCGCAAATCGGTCGAGCGCGATGCGGTTAAGGATTACACCAGCCGGTTCCCGGTCATCTCGACAAAGCTCTCAGCCGGGCGGCCGCAGATACACGTCTTCGCCGACGCGATTCCGGAAGACGGCTTCGGGCCGGTTGCTCCCGATCTTGAGGATGTCTTCTTCGCCAGCATCGCTGGCCTGCAATAGAGGAGCCGGCCATGCTGCATTTTTTCTTCTTTGAAATTCGTTACTGGCTGCGCTCGGTGATGCTATGGGTATTCACCGGCATTGTAAGTCTGCTTATCCTGATGGCTCTGAGCACCGACCAGGTAACTGTGGGCGGAGCCATCGGCAACACGTTTCGCAACGCGCCCTTTGTGGTGCAGCAGTTTTACTCCATCATGTGGTTCATCACACTGTTGATGGTGACAGCGTTTGTGAACTCGGCGGCTTCGCGCGAGTTTGCCTATAACATGCACCAGATCGTGTTCAGCACGCCGATTCGCAAGATGGACTTTCTGATTGGCCGATTCCTTGGCTCGGTTGTCATCTCCACAATCCCGATGCTCGGCATCTCGATTGGAGCGCTGCTGGCGCCGCTGATGCCATGGGCAGACGCCGACCGCTTTGGGCCGGTTGTGTGGTCCGCACACTTTCAGAGCATCTTTGTTTTTGCATTGCCGAACACGTTCTTCATTGCAGCCATCATCTTTACGATAGCGGTACTTACACGCAGCACAGTGGTATCGTTTCTCGGCGGCGTATTACTGCTGGTGGCCGACGCCGTATCCAGCGCGCTCAAGACGGACATGAGGAACGAAAAGCTTTCCGCCATGCTCGATCCTTTTGGCAACGATGCTTTCTCGCTCATGACTAAGTATTGGACGGTTGCGGATAGAAACACACATGTTATAGGGTTCGGCGGGCTGCTGCTTTGGAATCGAGTTGTGTGGGTGGCGATTGGCGCACTTATTTTCGCATTCGCCTGCTGGCGTTTCAGCTTCTCTGAGCGGGCCGTACGCGCATCCAAGCGGAAGAAGCCGAAGGACGACGACCTGGCGCTTCCGGAGTTTCAGCCTATCACGGGCGCAAATGTCGCGTTGAGTTTTGGATCGCTCGCGCGCTGGAAGCAGTTTTTGGCATCCATCCGCATTGAGTATGGACGCTTGCTGAAGACCATTACGTTCATCGTAGTTACTTGCGCAGCGCTGCTGAATTGTGTCGGCGCATTGATATTCAATTCCACGGGATTCTATGGACTAACCTCGCGCCCGGTCACTTACACGATGATCGAGCTTATCTCGGGGACGCTTTATGCATTTCTGATCGCCATGATCACGTTTTTTGCGGGGGTGCTTATTTGGGAGGAGCGGGATGCGCGTATCGATGAGGTAAACGACGCATTGCCTATCCCGGAATGGCCCGGCTATCTTGCGAAATTCATCGCGCTGATGACGGCGATTGCCTCTATCCAGGCGCTGGTAATCGTGGTCGCTGTTTGCGTTCAGGCGGCACACAGCTATACTCGCTTTCAATTAGGGCTTTATGTCGAGAATCTGCTAGGTCAGGACCTGCTGCTGTTTGCGTTTTTTGCCGCGCTTGCCTTCTTTATTCATGTGCTATCGCCTAACAAGTATGTAGGCTACTTCGGATTCATCGGGTTTCTTGTTGCCAATGCATTCATCTGGCGTCCAATACACGTGGGCACGCGGATGGTGCACTTCGCGAGCCTGCCGCGAATGACTTATTCCGACTTTTTCGGATACCAGCCCTGGATCAAGAGCTGGTACTGGTTCGCCCTGTATTGGACGCTGTTCTGCGTATTAATGACTATTGCCGGTATTCTTCTTTTGCAGCGCGGGCGCGATACCCGCTGGAAGGCTCGATTGGCCGATGCGCGGCTTCGCTTCCATGGATCGCTCAGGTGGGCAGGTGTGCTTGCGGCGGTTGGATTTATTGTTGCCGGCGGGTGGATTTATTACAACACTGAGATATTGAATACGGTGGAAAGCGAGAACGATGGACTGAAGCGGCAAGCCGACTATGAAAAGTTTTACAAGAAATACGAGCACTTGCCTGAGCCAAGAATCCAGGATGTGAAATATAACATCGCGATTTATCCGTCGACGCGGGAGATGGTTATGAAGGGCGAGGAGCAGGTGAAGAATCTGACCTCGCAGCCGCTGACCTTTGTTCATTTTACGGTCGATCGGACCTTTACTACCGGCATCGAGTTACCCGGTGCGGAGCTGGCGCAGGACGACAAAGAGCGCGGTTACCGCATATACAAGCTCACCACGCCGCTTGCGCCCGGCGAGGCGCGGACGTTGAAGTTCGATGTCGAGTCTCATCCCCGAGGGTTTGAAAACCAAACCACGATGACCGGCATTGGTCAGAACGGAACCTTTTTCAATTCCTCCATCGTGCCGCAGATCGGATACCAGTCGGGCAACGAGATGAATGACCCGAACGATCGCAAGCGTTTCGGGCTGAAAGACAAGGATCTGATGCCGGCCCTGGAGACTAACTGCACGGCCCATTGCATGGACACTTACATCAGCAATAACTCCGACTGGGTGAATGTGGACACGGTGATCAGCACCAGCGGCGATCAAACGGCCATAGCTCCCGGCTCGCTGCTGCGCCAGTGGCAACAGGATGGGCGCAACTATTACGAATACAAGCTCGATCACATAGCTCTAAACTTCTATTCTTTTCTGTCGGCAAGTTACCAGGTGGAGCGGCGTAAGTGGAATGGCATCGATGTGGAGGTTTACTACCTGAAAGAGCACCCGTGGAACGTGCCGAAGATGGTCAATTCAGTGGAGAAATCGTTCTCGTACTACACCACCAATTATGGGCCGTACTATAACAAGCAGGCGCGCATCATAGAGTTTCCCCGGGTGGCCTCGTTTGCGCAGGCGTTTCCGGGGACCATGCCTTATTCGGAATCCATTGGATTTATCGCGAGCATTGAAAAGCCCGACGATATCGACATGGTTTATTACGTTGTGGCGCACGAGATGGCGCACCAATGGTGGGCTCACCAGGTGGTGGGCGCAAACATGGAAGGAGCAACTTCTCTGTCAGAGACGCTTGCGCAATACTCGGCGCTGATGGTGATGGAGAAGGAATACGGGCGCGATGCTATGCGCAAGTTCATGGAGTACGAAATGGACGCGTATCTGCGCAGCCGGGGCACGGAACGGTTGAAAGAGCGGCCATTGATGAGGGTTGAAGCGAACCAGGGGTACATCCACTATCGCAAGGGGAGCGTGGCGATGTATTACCTGCGCGAGATGATCGGCGAAGAAGCGGTCAATCGCGCACTTCGCAAGCTGCTTACCCAATACGGTTATGCGCAGCCGCCTTATCCAACGTCGTGGATGCTGGTGAACGATCTGCGCGAGCAGACTCCGCCCCAGTATCAGTATTTGCTGAAGGACTTATTCGAAGACATAACTCTGTTTTCAAACCGCGCGACCAAAGCAACCGCAAAGAAGCGCGCCGACGCCAAATTCGATGTAACGGTTGAAGTGGAGACGCATAAGTACAAGGCAAACGAAAAGGGAGCGGAAACAGAAGTTCCGGTGGACGACTGGATTGAGGTGGGCGCGCTTGCGGCTCCGGAAAAGGGAAAGCACTATGGAAAGGTGCTTGCCCGTCAGCTTGTGCACATGACAGGCACTCATGGAACATACACGTTCCAGACAGATGTTATGCCCGACAAGGCCGGTATCGACCCTCTGCTGCTGCTGGTTGACAAAGTTCCGGACGACAACCTGAAGGCGGTTGATAAGGCCTCGAACTAGGCGAGCGCCGTCCCTACGGGACTCCGGATGAATTGTTGGTTTCTGCAACCCCACGCTGAAGCGCGGGGCTAACAACCACTGCGCCTACGGCGCGGGAGAAGGGTGGCTGCCGGCATTTTGCGTCCACTCCCATGCCCCTTCGAAGAGCCACGAATCATAAGGCCTCGAATTAAGCGGTGTTTGGCACCCGGCTCAAGGGGGCGGCTGGCTGGCGCGATCTGCCCCCTATTTCAACTTCAGCTCGCAATCGAAATCCTTGCGCGAGTCCCACGTGCTGACTGTTTTGGTTGCGCTCTTCTTTCCGTCTTTTTCCGCCCATAGCTCATGGTCTATGGACATGTTCACCTGGGTGAAGCGAAACCTGCCGTTGGAATCGGAAGTATAGCTGCGAATCGATTTGGCCTTCAAGTCCTTCAGAAATACGGTAGCGCCGGCGAGCGGAAGGGAATTCGGGTCCAATACGCTGCCTGAAACCGTTCGCTGGCCAATATTCTGGGCCAGCGCGAGGGGCGGTCCTGCAAACGGTGAGTGGCCGCCGCCCACGCCAATGGGAACCACCCCCGCCGCCAAGGCGGCAGATACCACCCCGGTCAGCATAATCGTGCGGTTAACCCTCACTCTTCCTCCTCTTCCTCTGCGAACGGCTCTTCGTCGTCCTCATCCAGATCGCCGTCGATCCGGGCCAGTTCCAATGGCTCTACGCCAACCACTTCGTACTCGGTCCCGCACTCATCGCAGGCCACAACATCGCCTTCTTCCACTTCGTCCAATTCGATGTCAAGTCCATTCTCGCACTCGGGGCAGTTGGGCATAACGGTCTCCTCTCTTTCCAAGACAGTTCGTAATGTTGGATGATGAATCCTTGTACTGCAACATGGCTAGTTTTAGGGAGAACCCGGCCTCAGGTCAAGAGGGAGAAAGTGAAACCTTTCGCCCCAAATGCCAACACTGGAGAATACGCTATGAAGCTTCCCCGATTGGTTCTGTTTTATACCTTTGCGGTATTCGCGCTCACGGTGCTGGTTCCAAATTGCGAGGGCCAACCGGATTTCAAAATCGACGCCGGAGCGGTCAATCCGGGGAGCCCGGACCCAGCTATCGCGCGGGCGCTTCAGACCATCGAACCGCAGCGAATCCAGCAGACCATCGACACGCTGGTAAAGTTTGGCACGCGCAGTACGCTCTCCAGCATGGAAACCGGGCTGCCCAAGGGTGAGGGGATCGGCGCTGCCGCGGACTGGATTGCCGGCCAGTTCGAGCAAATTTCGCGGGAGTGCGGCGGTTGCCTTGAGGTCCATCGCGACACGTTTACCGAGCCTGTTGGCGACCGTATTCCGCAGCCCACTACAATCACGAATCTTTACGCGGTTCTGCGCGGTTCGGATCCAGTCCAGGCCAAGCGAATGGTTCTTGTGACGGGCCACTACGACTCGCGCATTTCCAATGTTCTGGATGCGCGCAACCCCGCGCCGGGCGCAAACGACGATGCTTCCGGCGTGGCTGTCTCGCTGGAGTGCGCCCGCGCGTTGAGCAAGCTGCATCTTGGGGCAACGGTTGTTTTTGTGGCCGTAGCCGGTGAGGAGCAGGGTCTGAACGGCTCCGCTCACCTGGCAAAGCTGGCTAAGAGCGAAGGCTGGCAACTGGAGGCTGTGCTCAACAACGACATCGTTGGCGGCAACACCACGCCGGGCGACACGCTTCAATTGAAGGACCGCGTGCGGGTCTTCTCCGAGGGAGTGCCCGCCGCAGCCACGCCCGACCAGGCGCACCGCATTCGAGCACTGGGCAAAGAAAACGACTCGCCCAGCCGCGAACTGGCCCGAGCGGTGGCAGACACAGCCCGCACTTACTTTTGGTCCCCCAACGTTCAGCCATTTTCGGCATTTCTGGTTTTTCGGCCCGATCGCTACCTGCGCGGCGGCGACCACACATCCTTCAATCGCGAGGGCTTTGCGGCGGTTCGTTTTACCGAGTGGCGCGAGGACTACAACCACCAGCACCAGGACATTGTGCTGCCGCCTGCCGGCTCGAGCGACCCCATACTTGGCGACCTGATTCAGTTTGTCGACTTCAATTACGTGGCCAGCGTAGCCCGCCTGAATGCCGCCGCGCTTGCCACGCTGGCCTCTTCGCCGGGTGAGCCGGGGAACGTGGCTATTGTTACCACCAAGCTGGAGAACGGCACGACTTTGCATTGGGATGCGCCAGCCGGCGGCCAGGGAAACATCCACTACGAAGTGGTTTGGCGGGAGACCACCGCGCCTGACTGGCAGTTTGCAAAGACCGTTGCGCAGCAAGCCGCCGGCGAGCCAGTGACCATTACGCTGCCGGTTTCAAAGGACAATGTCATTTTTGGGGTGCGGGCCGTGGATGCTCAAGGACATCGCGGGCTGGTGGTGGCTCCGTAGGGAGTTTTTCGTTGCTGGAATGAGTGTGCCGAAGTGGGATAACCGCATCGTCGGCAGTCATTCGAGGGAATGGGCACGGGGAGGGCGCGGTTTCGCTCCATGACACCCTCCCGCCCCACCGTATAACCTGACAATACGATGCCCAGGTCTGGCGCCAGTCCGTTTTCGTTCCCCGCTTTCAGCGGTGTCACTCGCCGCCTGGTGTTCCTGAATCTGTTTGCCTACTTTGCATTGCTGGTGGCCGGCCTGGCATTGCCGACTGGCGCAGGCAAGTTGGCCGGATATCTTAGCTTCGTCCCCCAGGTGTTTCTGCACGGCGCTTTCTGGCAGCCCTTCACGTATAGCTTCATTCATCCCGGCCTGCTCGGCACAGCCTTTGAACTGCTCTCGCTGTGGTTTCTGTGCGGGTTTCTAGAGAGCCTGCACAGCAGCAGTTGGGTTACCGGCCTCTACTCGGTTTCAGTGCTGGGAACAGCGGTCGCGGCTACGGCCATCTATGCCGCCAGCGGCACGCTCGGATATTCGCTGGATGTGGTTGCGCTCTATGGATGCTTTGGCGGCATCTTCGGCATGCTGGTCGCCATCGGCATACTTTATGGGGACATGGAGTTCCTGCTCTTCTTCACTATCGGCATCAAGGCCCGATACATGGCGGCCATCTACGCGCTTATCTCCATCGCCATGCTGTTTGGCGAACAGCGGATGTACGCGTTTGCGCAGTTGGGCGGGGCGCTGGCCGGGCTGTTTTACATTCGCATGGCGCCGCGCCGCGGGTTTCATTTCACCTTCAGTGAGCGATGGTACGGGCTGCGCAATCAGTATTACCGCTGGAAACGCCGTCGGGCCGCGCGCAAGTTCGAGGTCTACATGCGCTCCCAGGGCCGGACTGTGCGCTTTGACGGCAACGGTAAGAAGATGGACGACCCGGAGGACAAGTCGCGGTGGAATTAGGCGCTGGTTGCATAAACACAGTCCATGCGGGGCACACACCCCTCAGGGGTTAAAGAGGCTGCGGGAAAACTCGGGATTTCGGATGAAATTGGCGGAAGACATCCCTCAGGGGCTGAAGCCCACGTTGATTCTATTGCCTTTGTGGCACGAATGAAGGCGTGCCATTTCAAAGCAATGAGTTTTTCCGCAGCCTGTAAAACCTCGCCATTTATGCGCCTTTTGTGGCCCGGCTGAAGTCGTGCCCTTGTTACAAAACCATTTGTGCAACCAGTTCTAATCGCTATTCCGACCGTGGTGCTAGCCGGCTTCCGCGGTCACTGACCAGGCTGGTCCTTCTTGCGGTGAAAGGCGGGTTGGAAATCCCAGTTTTGTTTGCTCCGGCGGCGGGGGTGTGCTAACCTTGATTTCTGTGCCGTTGAGTGTGCGGAGCGGGAGTGTGTCCGTGCGCGGCTTCGGGACGGTTTTCGGGTCTCCTGGCTATTTTTTGGACTGGGTTCCCTGGTGGTTTCCGGGTGGAAAGGGCTGGCGTAGCTCAGCTGGTAGAGCATCTGATTTGTAATCAGAGGGTCGGGGGTTCAAATCCCTTCGCCAGCTCCACATAAAGGAATGCCGGGCAGCAGGGCCTGAGACGGCAAGTGTGGTAAGAATTGACCGGCGTGCAGGGTTTTTTGAGCGCCGGGCCTGTCCTCCGCGGTGATCCCACTTCAGGTGCAGGCTCCGAAATGCCGGAGGATTCCGGACGGGGCCTGATGCGTCAAGAAGTGGGCTTGAAAGCGGTTGCGGGGCGGATTTGAGCAGGGCCTTCGGCGGCTGGTTTTGGTCGCAGGGGGCGATTGGGCACAGGTGGCCGAGTGGTTAATGGCAGCAGACTGTAAATCTGCCGGACATAGTCCTACGGAGGTTCGAACCCTCCCCTGTGCACCAGGATTTTGAGGGGCTGGAATGGATGTTGGGCCGCAGCCGGGCGAGCGCAGGGAATTGAAAGGCGCGGACTCGGATTTGGAACGGCGGTTTCGGACGGCCCTGGTGCTTTACGCGGTTTTGGCAGCGCTGGTTTGGTTCACAATGGACGCAGGCAAAATAAGCGTCTTCGGCAGACCGGTGGAGATGCGGTTGGTTCCGCTGGCGGTGATTGGCGGCATGGTTTTGCGGACGGTTTTAGCGCGTCATGCGGAGAAGATTCGCAGGGACGCGGGGAATAAGAACAGCTTCTAGCCGCTAGCTTCTAGCTGTTAGCTTTTTCGGTGGCGGATTGGGCCGACGGGCCGCGCCAAGTAAGAACGAGCTAAGAGCTAGAGGCTAGGAGCTAGAGGCAGTAGTTTGAGGGCTGATGTAGCTCAGTTGGTAGAGCACTCCCTTGGTAAGGGAGAGGTCACCAGTTCAATCCTGGTCATCAGCTCCAGAAATCAGCTTCTAGCTGTTAGCTACTAGCTTCTAGCTTGTGCAGTGATAGATTGGGCGAATCAGCCCGCACCAGCAAGAGAGAGCTAGAAGCTAGCGGCTAGAGGCTAGTAACTGGTTTTTGCGGGAGTAACTCAGTGGTAGAGTCACAGCCTTCCAAGCTGTTGGTCGCGAGTTCGATCCTCGTCTCCCGCTCCAGAAAGGCTGCTACTAGCTTTTAGCTTCTAGCTTCGGCAGTGAGAGAACGAGCCGATGCGGTGAGTGCGAGGAAAATGAAGCTGGTAGCTAGCGGCTAGAAGCTAGAAGCTGTTGTTGAGGTTAGGAAACGGATGTTCGAGCAGGCAGGGATTGCGGTCACCGATGAGCAGGGATATGCGCAACTTCACGCGCTGATTGATGCGGCCTTCGACGCACGGGATGTGGAAACATTTCTCGACCGGGTGACGAAGTCGAAGCTGCGAATTCGCGACTATGAAGGCGTATTAAAGCGCGGATTGCTGGGGAAAGGGGCGGTACCACTGTACGGGGCGCTGCCGGTATCGGATCAAGGATTGACGCGGGAGCGGTATTTGCGGCTTGTGGAGGCGGTTCCGCTGGAGTTGAGGCAGAGGTATTTTCGAGTTTACGCGTACTACTGAGAAGAGCGAGCTTTTAGCTGCTAGCTTCTAGCTGCTAGCTAATTCTTGCGGAAGTTGAAGGTCATCGCTCTGGCAGAACGAAGCTAGGAGCTAATGGCTAGAAGCTAGAAGCTGATTTCTGGGGCTGGAGCCGGATAGCTGGCGCCCCTGGTTATGAACTTGCAGTAAAGCTATGAAAGGGAGTCGGGACTTTTATGGGCAAGGAAAAGTTTGATCGCAGCAAGCCGCACGTGAACGTTGGCACGATCGGTCATATCGATCACGGCAAGACGACGCTGACGGCGGCCATTACCAAGGTATTGCAGAAGCACAACCCGAAGAACCAGTTCCGCTCGTTCGACTCGATTGACAACGCGCCGGAAGAGCGGGAGCGCGGCATTACCATTGCCACGGCGCACGTGGAGTACGAGACCGCCAAGCGCCACTACGCGCACGTGGATTGCCCGGGTCACGCC
>Ga0302278_10003636_pt1 | contig 16582 bp, 9 predicted proteins | sample III_Bog_N3_2_FD_194543 | JGI IMG/M metagenome (GOLD analysis project Ga0302278, IMG submission 194543) | Peat permafrost microbial communities from Stordalen Mire near Abisko, Sweden - III_Bog_N3_2 | ecosystem: Environmental > Terrestrial > Soil > Wetlands > Peat | place: Sweden: Abisko...
ATGCACCAATCACGACTGTTCCGGTGGTTTGATAGGGACGGGCTTTAGCCCGTCCAAAGATGAGTGGGGCTTTAGCCCCGAGGCAAATTGCGACTCGGCGAATGACGTTACTCACATCTCAATAGTGAGTGTGGTTGGCAATGAGCTTCCTGCACTCTGCATCGCATGGCTTCGGATGCGGCGCGACGTTAGCGTTGCCATACACCCGCATGACCTGGCCACCGCCCCCGCCAGGACCGCCACCGCCGCCTTCCAGCGTAATCACCTGATCCGCGCCGCTGTGGTCGAAGTCGAACATGTGGTACACCTCACCCTTGAAGAACAGGGTGGCATTGCCATCGGGCTCCAACTTGTAGTGGAACCAGAAGTACGTGCGTTTGCCGTTGCCGTACCAGTCGCCGCGCACGAAGTTAGGGTTGCCGCTCAACTGATGCGCCGGCCACGTCTCCAGCAGCCGTCCCTGGTTATCGAACCAGTAGAGCCATGCGCCGAGCCCCCCACCGCCCAACCCGATCTCACCCGGGGCCGTCGCCTGCCCGCCACGGAAACCTCCGCCCCCGCCCCGCCCGCCTGCCGCGGCTCCTGGCGCTCCCGCCGCACCTCCCTGTGCCCCTGCTGCCGCAGCGGCAGGTCGCAAACCTGGTTGCGGGCCCGCAGGTCGAGCAGGTCCATAAACCCGTCCATTCGTCACCACCTGCGGTGTCTTCGAATCGCCCAGAATGTATCCCGCCGTAATCTGCTGCGAATGGTCGGAGAGGTTCTGCCACAGCATCGCACCCGTCTGCGCGCTGTATGCAACCGTTCCCACGTCGCTCTGTCCCACCAGCAGCTCCGGCTTGCCATCGCCGTTGATGTCGAAGAACTCGATCGCATCCATGTGGTCGTTGTTCTTCGAGAAGTATTTCGAGTTGTCCCACACCGTGTTGCCGTTCGCGTCCAGGCAGAGATGGCTGATCGTTACCTCGTCAATGCCGTCGCCGTTCACATCCCACGGATAGATGTAGTGCCCGAAGTAGTCCTTGTCTCGATGTTCCATGTGCTGCCACTGCAGATTCAAGTCCTTGTCGTAGGCAGCCAGGGTAATGGTCCCGCCGGTATCCGTTAACACCAGCAGCGTGTCCGGCCCGTCCGAATCCTTGTGGAACTTCGCCACCGCCATCCGGTAATTGTTGTCCACGTGCGGCAGCGCAGGCGCAGGCCACGGCACCTGCTTGATGACGGCTCCCGTGCGCCCATCCGCGAGCACCAGCCACTCCTTCCCGTCAGCGCTCTCGCGCCAATGCGCCAACTCATCGCGGCCGGTGTGGTGGAAGTCCCAAAGAACACCCGCCGCCTCATTGCCGCGCGGATCGCCTTGCGTCGTGGGCGGTGCAGTCCAGCGCCACAACTCGTGCCCGTCATTCGCATACACAATGGTCGAATAGTCGTTGGTGATATCGACGATCGCGTACTTTCCGCTGCCATCCACATCGCCAAATTTCACAATGTTCGAGCCCGCAATCTTGTACTCGTGCAGCAGCTTCACCTCGGACGGCAACTCCAGCGCCTTCAGGTCGTCCTCTTTGAAATCCGCGTTCTTGGTCAACACCAGCACATTGATCGAAGGGTGCGGAGTAATCTCGGTCAGCCGAATCTCAATGTTCCCTGGCTTCAGTGTAAAGTCGCCACCGCGCACCCATGTCAGTTGTCCTTCGCCGTAGGTGCCGGCATCTTCCTTGCCATCGATCTTTACCTTGAACGAACTCGTAGCCGTGCCCACGCTGCGCACAAACAGGTGATAGACGCCCGCCTCCTTCACCGGCTCCGTGGTGACAAGATCGTCGGCAACGCTCATGTTCACGGTCGATTCGTTGAAGAACCACGCCCCCGCCGGAAAACGTCCGTCGTTCGAATCGCCCGCGGGAATGGAGGTGAGAAAGTCGGCCGCGGGAACGATGATCGTCCCTGGAACCTGGTGTGCAGCATCGTGGTGATGCAGCGTCAACTTCTGCTGCGCGTGCAGTTGAACAGCAAACGCTGCACTGAACGCCAAGACACAAGCAAGTCGGATCTTCATGGCCGCACTCCTTGGGAGAGTTCAAACTCCGGGGTAACGTCTACGGGAATGCCTTTCGTCGCATCCAGTGCCTGCGTCAGTGCAGGAGGCATTACATCGTACTTCGCAAACCACGCTTCAACTCCAGCGCGGTCGCCGCTCGCCTCGAACAGCAGCAGCTTCTCGTCCAATCCCGCAATGGCCGCCGGCATGGCTGCGTAATCGACGGTATAGCGTCCGTCGTCGCCCTGGTGCAGGGCACCATGTTCCAGCAGGTAGTTGAACTCCATCATCATTGCCCGCCCATGCGACTCGCCCGTACCGAAGCGCAGCGTCCGCAGAATCCCAGCGACGTACGATCCGTAAATCCCATCAAGGTCGCTCGCCGGCAGTAGCTTCTGATCTATTAGCCACTTCGCCAGGTAGATCCCGGTTACATCAGCTTTTGCCTCTTCCAGCCCGCTGTACGCCGGGCCAATCGCCTCATTGATGTCGATCTGCTTACCGCCAACATGCGCGTAGGCCGGTCCCAATCCATGCGAAATCTCATGCAGAATCACGCCCGTCAGATAGCCCTCGCCGCTCACGTCCTTCGCCTGCGCCGGAGTCAGCATCTTGCCGGCGATGGGCAGAATCACATTCTCGACGCGCAAATCCATGAAGTTTTTGAAGAAGATTTTCTTAGATCCCTTCTCCGCATGGATGCGCGCATCGTTCGGAAGATTGTCCGCGACCGCCTGGTAACCGTAGCGCAGATCGCCCGCACGCAGCGGCGCATCGGCCACCTCCATCGGCGTAGCGTGACCTTCCTTTGAAGGCTTGTCCTCGACTGGCACCGGCAGCGCCTGCTGCATCGCCGCCTCCTGCTGCTGATACATCGCCAGCTTCCGGCTCTCCGTATCGTTGCGGATCAGAATCGCAGCGCCATACGACGTCTTCACACCCAGCAGGCCGTCCAGGTACACCTCGTACGGTGCGAAGATCACGTCGACCTTCGGGTCCTTGAGATCGAGCCACGCAACATCGCTCGCATAGTAATCGTCCGAGAGTAGCGCATCGGCGCGCAGATTCAGATAATGCGCAAACGCCGCATCTGGGCTCAACTTCGCCGCCGCGCGCAGGTCCTCCGCCATCTGCTTGATCCACTCAGCGAAGGCCTCATGATACGGGTACGTATACAGCTTCGCCGGCACGCCGCTCACCACCGGCTGACTCAGCTTAGGGTCTAGGTCCAGAGGTGCCGAACGCACCACCGTCTGCGCGCTATAGATAGCCGCTTTCTCATCTGGATGCGCCACCACATACTGTTCGACGCCCGCACGCGTCAGCCCGAACGGATACAACTCCCTGCCCGGCACCATCGGCTCTTCGCCAATCACCGGAAAATTGTTATCGATCAGGTCCCACCGGCTCCCATTAATCGAGAACAGCTTCGCCAGCGCCGCGTTCTGCGTCGTGTGATACATCCAGTAGCCGCCCAGGTCGCTCTCGTGCCAGTACACCTGGTCCAGCAGGCGGCACGCATCGGCCAGCTTGGCCACCATCTGCTGCTCGCGCGGTGTCAACCCCGCCTTGTTGTACGGCACGCGCACCGTCTTCCAATAACTGCCGCGCTCAACCTCATTGTGTACAGGACGCCCGCCCGAGTTGCGCGGCGTACGGCTCTCTGCACGAACTGGCGCCTGACCGCCGCCCGGCCGCCCCTGTCGCAGACCAGGGTTTGCAGGAGGAGCTGACTCTGAGTCTGGAGCCTGCGCACAGGCCGGCAGCACGAGCGCAAAAGAGAGCAACCATCCAAGGGAACGGGAACGCACCACAAGTGACCTCGCTTTAATGCACACCACTATCTCACTTGAAATTGTTTCTGCGCAAGACCGGCCCACATCCTTATTGACTACGCTAGCCCAATCCTGCCTAGCGGGCGCTGTGTTACGGATTCCGCGTAGCAATAAACGTCACGTCGCCTAGCAGTCCCGACTCTGGCGGAGCCTGCGGCGACGGCCCAAAGCCCGCGCCACCACCACCGCCCGCTCGCACCGGAACCGGGGGTGTCGCAAGGATGTGCTTGTCCGCCGGCAGCAGGCGATCCCCAATCTGGCGATTCGTCCACTCGTTCGTAACCTCAATCTCCAGCTTGTTCACTCCCGGCTTCAGTGCGCCGCTCACGTCCACGCGGTACGGGGGAGCCCACACCAGCCCTACCGACTTCCCGTTTACCTTCACCTCGGCAATGTCGCGCACCTTGCCCAGATCGATCCAGACGTGCTGGCCCGGCCTCAACCACGAGAACGGCACCGTCACCGTTTTCGTATACGTCGCTGTTCCGGAGAAATACTTCACGCCCGCATCAGCACTGTCCGTCCAGGACGTCAGCTTCGCCATCTGCACACTCGCCGGCGCACCCCAGTTTGGCGGGAAGTTTAACGTCCACGGCCCACTCAGCGTCGTCAGCTTCGTCTCGACAGACATCGACGCAACGCGCACAGGCGCCGCCGCAGCATTGCGAAACACCACAAACACCGACTCCCGTTCCGCCAGATCCAACGGCACCACAGTAAACCCGGGCTGCGTCGTGTAGGCGGCCGGCTGAATCCCCGGCTGACGGTTGCCGCTTCGGTCTGCCATCCGCGCGCCGCTCACATATCCCACCGAATTGCGGGGGCTATCGTTGCTCACCGCGCCATCCATCGGCCGCCATACCGACACATCTTTCCCGCTCACCCGAAACCGAGCATCCAGATGCACCGGCCCATCCGCCTGGTTCGCCACAAAGTAGATATCGGCGTCCGCCGTATGCCGATGCACCCACGCTGGCGGATTGTCCAGCGCGCCGCTCGACGCGAAGTCCGGCGCGCTCTTAACCCGCGTCAATACCTCGTCCAGCGTGATACCCCAATACGTCATTCCCTTCCCGAACGCATGCTGGTTCAGCGTCACGCCGTCCATATCACCCCACAGGTCCGTCGCCGAGTCGCGTACCTGTGCGTCGGCCTCGCCACCGTGAGCCAGGCTCGGCGAACTCGTCGGCCGCGGGCCCACGATCGTCGCCCCCGCAGCCACCAACTCATGCAGCTTATGCGCCACTTCCGGCGTCATCTGGGTCATCGGCGGCAACACTAGCACGCGATACGTCATCCCATCCGGCATCTCTTTGCTGCCCTCGATGTGGATTCGTCCATCCCCAGCAACGCTCGTGTGATTCAGCAATATATCCGTGTTGACGAAGTCGTAGTCGTATCCGCTCGGCAACGCAGGTTGCAGGCCCGAACCCCAGAACGGCATCGTCGAAGGCGCGCCTTCCGGCAGCAGATACGCCAGGTCGGCCACCGGGCTTCCCTGCTGCAGCATGTAGCTCACGCGCGCCACATAGGTCATAAACGGCTTCGCCATCTCGGCCCACGTAATGTTGCGATTGATGTGCGTCCCCACCATCGTGTTCCCTGGCTTCGTATCCAGCGGCTGCTCTGCCGACGTGTGGAACACCAGCCGATTCACACCTTGGGTAAACCAGTAGTCGGCAATCTTCTTCAGCGTATAGGGCGCTTCATATCCGCCGCCCGTATAGGTCTCCGTCGCCACCAGCGGCTTGCCGTACACATGCGCCGCCGAAGCCGCGCCCCGCACATCTACGTAGTACATCGACTCCGGATGCAGCGCCCGCACCCAGAACTCCGCCATCGGAATATCGATGTGGCTCTTGTTCAGCAGCGTATCCTCCGGAATCTCCAGCGCCACGCCCGAAGCCTCCGAGTATGCCTTCATCCCCAGCTTGTGCAACTCGCTGTCCATCGTGCCGTAGAATTCCCCGGCATACAGGTCCGCGAGCGTCCGCCGAAAGTCCCACAGAAATCGGTCGCTCACATCGGCGTTCTCCACCACGCGCCCCGCCAGCACTGGCAGATACGGCGTCGGATCGTACCCCCGCCGCTTCTGGAACTCCGGAATCATATCGTCGGTCCAGTTCTGCATGCCCGCTTCCCAACTATCCATCGTCATGTACTGCACGGTCGAGCCGACTAGGTCACCGAGATGCGCCTTCATCGGGTCCATGTACCCGGCAAAATACTGCTGCACATATTTCGAACTCAACTTATCCACTTCGAGGCCGCTGCCCGCCGGAACAGACGGCCGATTCCGCGCCCCAGTCAGCGCATACCCCATCCGCAGAATCGTCCAATGCCCTTCCGGCACATCCCAGTGCAGCGTGCCATCCTTGTTCATCTTGTCGGTAATATTCACGATGTCGCCGCGCGAAATCTCCGCCGAACCCGGAGCTCCCGGCGTCGGCACCACGTCATACACATCCATCAGGCTGCCGAAGGCGCCCTTATCCTCCCAGCGATTCACGCGCGCATCTGAGTAGAAGATCGCCTCGCTCACGCCATAGCCTGGATTGCCACCGCCAAACGTCGGCGGCGCCTCTGCAGCCTGTCCATGAATCACCTCCGCTGGAGAAAGTCCCGCGCGGTCGAACTCAATCCGGAAAAACTTCGCCGTCACCGCAGGAAACCCAAACGTCCGGATCGACGCCCCGTGATATCCCTGCGGCCCCGGCATCGTATCGATCGTCTGCCACTTCGCGCCATCTTCGCTCGAAAGAATCCGTCCCACAGGAATCCTTCCCCGCGTTCCCAACGAAAGCGCCCGTGCCGTAAACGGCTTCTCAAATTCGTACTGCAGCCACGCCGGCCCACCATCCTTCGCAGCCGCGATCGTCACCGCCGAGTTCAGGCTGTCATCCATCAACGCCTTGCCGTCCACTGCTCCACCGCTACTCGTAACCCTGGGATGCAGCATCGCCATCGACATCGCTTCCGCCGGCGTGCGGTACGCAATCACTGCGCTGTCCATATAGAAGTGCGAGCCGGCCATTCCACCCGCTCCAGAATCCCGCACCGGCCCCTCATTCGAAGGCGGCTCCGCCAGCTTACCCGCGAAGGCCCTCCCACCCGCAACATCCGTCTCGCTCCAAACCAACCGCTTCATCGCCATCTGCTGCGTCACCCACGGTCCGCCCGCCTCGCTCCAACCCGCGCAACTGAAGATCGACATCTCCAGGTCGTTCTGTTTCGCGAGGTCAGCCGAATGCTTCACCGCGTGGTACCACTCCTCCGTCCCGAAGTTGATCTTCGGTTCCACCACCTGCCCATTGCCCGACGCAACATCCACCAACTGGAATCCGCCGATCCCCACCCGCTTCATCCACTCAATATCCTTCGTGATGCCTGTCTCCGTCACGTTCCCGTTCGTCCAATGCCACCAGGTCCGCGGCTTGGCCGAGTCCGGCGGCGTCAGAAACCCCTGCGCCAGGGCGTACTGCGCTCCCGCCTCCGGCGCCGGCCCCGCGGGCGCACTTTGGGCAACGGCCACACCAACGGCAATGACCGCCGCAGCAGCTGGAAGGGTCAACAGGGCAAGTTTGCTCGTGCGAGTCATCAGGGTCTCCGTTGCATTGCGGGAGCGAGGCGAAACCTACTGCTCCGGGTAAAACTGCGCTTTCAAAAACTGAACGTAGATGTCGTAATCCGTTGGGACCATGCCATGGCCGCCGTCATGCATGTAGTAGTTCAGGCCGTTGCTGAACAGAGGAACCTTCGCCGCCGGCCACACATCTGTTCCCAGATCCTGCTTGCCCAGCAACTTATAGACGGGCCCAGCCGCAACTGCCGCCAGGAACTCGCCCTTCGGATCAGACCAGTTGTCCGTACTCCCCGTCTGCAGCAACACCGGCCGCGGCGCAATCAGCGCCAGCAGCATATGCGAGTCAAACGGTGCAGGGTCAGGAAAGCCCCCATACTTCGCGTAATTCGCTGCGAACTGATATGGGTACCGCGATGGCGCCGTAAGATGTGCAACCGTCTCCCCATAATCGCGATGGCTAAGCGCCGCGCCGCCTTCGCCACCGCAGCTCGCAATCACCGCCGCAAACCGCTGGTCATACGCACCCGCCCAGGCAACAGTCTTGCCTAGTCGCGAAACCCCTTGAATCGCAACCCGCTTCGCATCCACCTGCTTGTCCGCCTCAAAATAGTCCTCCACGCGGCTCATGCCCCATGCCCAAGCGGAGATCGATCCCCACGCATCCGGCGCGCGGTCATCCTCGCCCGTCTGCCCCGGCCTCATGTACTTCGCGCGAATCCCATTCGGAAAACCCGTCAGCGAGTCCGGATCCAATTCCGTGTAGTTGAACGAAGCCACGCCGATCCCTGCATCCAGCATGGCATCCACATTCACAGGCCCAAATACAAATCGGCCTGGAGCAGTTGGCGGAGCGTCCACAAGCTCATTCGTTTTCGGATCGCGTACCTTCTGCGGCGTAATGCCCGGGTCCGTTGCTACATTCTGATTTGCACCAAAGTTGATCGTGAAGTACATCGGCACCGGCCCCTTCGCATTCGCTGGGAGATATTCCAGCAAATGGATCACCGGCCAGCTTGGGTCTTTCGACAGGTGAATCGTCACCTGCTTGCGAATCGCTTTCCCGTTCAGGGCAGGCGTTCCCTTGTCCGTCACGTCGAAGCTCTCGTCGGCCGGCCGTCCGGGCATCACACCATACTGCTGCGTCTCGAAAATCTTCAGAATCTCCGCGCGCCGCTTCGGCCAGTCCTTCGCACTCCGCACCGCCTTGCCATCCGCCATCTTCAACGGATCGACCAGCGTATACGTCCCCACCTTGTCTTCGTCATAGTTCACCGGAATTCCAGCAACCATCGTCGCAGGCGCCGCAGGTGGAGTCGCAAGTCTGCCCAGGTCGGAGGCGCGACGCGTAGCCGGAGCCGTCTGCGGCGTCGCCGGAGCAGTCGGAGGCGCCGGAGGGGCCTGCCCCTGCAACCCAAGCGCAAAGATGCCAGGCAAGCAAAGTGCAATAACGGCCTTCGTATTCATGGGTTCGCTCCAGGCGAGCAAATGGAAACGGTTTCAAAAAAGAAACGAATCGCAACTCGAAACACTAGTTTTGCGGGTATCGGTTGTCAAGACGCTCCGTCCCCAGCAAAAGACTCAGCCGCTTCTCGCACTTGCGGGGTCATCGCTTACCTGAGAGCATGGCTGGCATGACCGCCGTCCTTCATCGCCTCCACCTGCCCGCATTCGCACTCTCCGCCACCCTTGTCTTCTCTTTCTCCGCAGCCGCGCAGACCGCTCTATCTGCGCCTCTGGTTATCGACGCCTCCGCTCCCACGCCCGCGCCCAGCCCCGCAAACTACACCTACGTTGAAGCCGAGGCGAAATCCCCCGACGGCCACACCCTCGGCCTCAACTCCCAATACCTTACCCTCGACGGCAAGCCCTGGCTCCCCGTCATGGGCGAGATGCACTACACCCGCGTCCCCGAAGCCGACTGGGAAACCGAAATCCTCAAGATGAAGTCCGCCGGCGTCCAGATCGTCTCCACCTACCTCATCTGGATCCACCACGAAGAAGTCGAAGACCAATGGGATTGGTCCGGCAACAAGGATCTCCGCCACTTCGTCGAGCTCTGCGCCAAGCACGGTATGTATGTCGTCCCCCGCATCGGCCCCTGGTCGCACGCTGAAGTCCGCAACGGCGGCTTCCCTGACTGGCTCCTCGCCAAAACCTCTCAAACCCGTTCCAACGATCCCGTCTACCTCCAGGCCGTCGACCTCTACTACCAGCAAATCGCCGCACAGCTCAAAGGCTTGATGTGGAGCGAAGGCGGGCCCGTGATCGCCATTCAACTTGAGAATGAGTACCGCGGCCGTCCCCCAGATCGCGGTGCGCCTCACATTCTCAAGCTCAAAGAACTCGCCCGCAACGCCGGCCTGCGCGTCCCCTTCTACACCGTCACCGGCTGGGACGGCGCCTCCATCCCCGCCGGAGCCGTTCTGCCCGTCTATGGTGGTTATCCCGACGCACCCTGGGACGCATCGATCAACAAACTTCCGCCCTCCGAGGTCTACGCCTTCCGCTTCGGCAGCCGCGTTACCGGCGACATGGGAGCCATCGGCGCCGCGCTGACACCTACAGGCAACGCAGCCAACTTCACCACCGACACGCCCTTCATGACCGCCGAAATGGGAGGCGGCATGCAGGTCACCTACCACCGCCGTCCCATCGTCTCCGCAGACGACATCGCCGCCATGATGCCCGTCATGCTCGGCTCCGGCGTCAACCTCTACGGCAGCTACATGTTCCACGGCGGCGAGAATCCAGACGGCAAACTCACCACCCTGCAGGAATCCCTCGCCACCAAGTACGCCAACGACCTCCCGCAGAAAACCTACGACTTCGAAGCCCCCATCGGCGAGTTCGGCGACGAGCGCGAATCCCTTCTCAAACTCAAAGTCTGGAACTACTTCCTCAACGATTTCGGTTCTATCCTCGCCCCCATGCAGCCCCATGCGCCGCAAGTCCTCCCCAAGGGGCCACGCGACTTCGACACCCCGCGCATCGCCGCCCGCACCTCCGGTTCCAGCGGCTTTCTCTTCGTCAACAACCACGTCCGCGGCTCCGCCATGCCCGCCCGCGACAACTTCCAGGTCACCATCAAGCTCCTGCACGACAAATCTGTAACCCTCCCATCGAAGCCCATCACCCTCCCCGCCGACGCCTACTTCGTCTGGCCATTCAACATGAACCTTAGCGGCCTCCACCTCCGCTTCGCCACCGCCCAACCCCTCGCCATCCTCGGCACAAAAGAAGCCCCCGTCTACGCTTTCTTCGGCCAACCAGGCATTCCCCCGGAGGTCGTCATCGACGACACACCGGGTCTCAAACTCGACTCCAATACGGCCTCGCCGTTTGTAAGAGTAACTCGCCGCGAAGGAACGACAGTGCTGCACAAAACTGAATTCGCCGGAACTACTATTACGCGGTTCATTTTTCCGAACGGCAAGAAAGTGACAGTGATGCTCCTCGAGCAAATTAGCGCCGAGCACGGATGGAAGATGGCAAGCGGGAGCGAGTCTTACCTGCTTACAACACCACAACAAGTCTTCATTGACGGCAATATCGCAACGCTTCAGGATTTCGAAGACACTTCATTTATCTTCAACGTCCTGCCCGCCGCCCCGGAAGTCAAATCGCTCGACCCGAGCACGAATATCATTGGCTTGCCTGACGGTGGCTTCACAAGCATCTATTCGCCAAAACCGACATCGGCTTGGCAGGTGCTTACTCCAACGCGGCTCAAACCCGCCGACGCACCTGCCCCACTCCCCCCCGAATTCAAACCCTCAACCCGTCCCCGCGTAGTAGCCGCCGCACCCACCGACGCCGACTTCTCCCGCGCCGCCACCTACTCCATCCCCCTCCCCAAGTCCGCCCTCGCCGACACCCCCACCGAACAACACTTCCTCCGCATCACCTACACCGGCGACGTAGCCCGCCTCACCGTCAATGGCCATCTCCTCGACGACAACTTCGCCGACGGCCGCCCATGGCTAGTAGGCCTAACCCGCTTCATCCCGCAATTAACCAACAACCAGCTTCAACTTTCGATTTACCCATTACGCCCCAACCCACCCATCTTCTTCGAGCCCGGCCACGAACCCAAACCCGACACCCCCGCCGCCGTCCAATCCATCGAACTCCTAACCCAATACACCCTAAGGCTCAAGCTGGAACCCACCCCAACGAAGAAGCCCTGACACCCCGCCGCACCACTTCGCTGATCGCTGATAGCTGACACCTCATAGCTGATCTCTTAAAGACACAAGAGGACACGCATTCTCCGTGTCCTCTCCTTTACTCTGTGTCCTCTGTGATTCGCTTTTTCTAGTCTTCCTGTCGCAGCATGTGCCCGCTCCGCAAATAACGGCTGTGCCAACTCAAGCTCTCTGTTAACAGATGCGGAGTGTGTTTGGCAGCCGAAAGCCGACTCGCGCGGCTGAAGTAGTCCTTCAGCGCCCCACGGTAATCCGGGTGCGAGCAGTTCTCAATAATCAGCTTCGCCCGCTGCGTCGGCGAGAGCCCGCGCAGGTCCGCCAGTCCCTGCTCGGTCACCACCACGCTCACATCGTGCTCCGTGTGGTCCACATGCGACACCATCGGCACAATCGTTGAGATGGTCCCCTTCTGCGCCGTCGATGGAGCCATGAAGATCGACATAAACCCGTTACGCGCAAAGTCGCCCGAGCCGCCAATCCCGTTCATCATGCTCGATCCCATAATGTGCGTCGAGTTCACGTTGCCATAGATGTCCGCCTCGATCATCCCATTCATCGCAATTACACCCAGCCGCCGGATGATTCCCGGATTATTCGAAAGCTCCTGCGAACGCAACACAATCTTCTCGCGATAATCGCCGATCTGCGGCATCAACTCCGTCACCATATCCGGGCTCAACGAGAACGCCGTCGCCGAAGCGCTCAGCAGTTTGCCCGATTCCATCAACCTCACCAGTCCGTCCTGGATCACCTCGGTATACGCCGTCATCCCCTCAAACGGCCCTTCCAGAAGCCCGTACAGCATCGCATTCGCAATGTTCCCCACGCCCGACTGCAGCGGCAGCAGCGACGGGGGAATCCGTCCCTTCTTCACTTCCCAGCCCAGAAACTCCAGGATGTGTCCCGCAATCCGTTTCGAAGTCTCATCCGGCGCTTTGAACGCCGTAGACCGGTCCGGCACATCCGTATGGACGACGCCGATCACCTTGTCGAGCGGAATCTTCAGGTACGGCGTACCAATCCGCTGGCTCGGCGAGGTCAGCGGAATCGGGTCGCGGAACGGTGGCAGCCCTAACCCGTAGTACACATCGTGCAGCCCCTCAATCTCCATCGGCTGCGAAGAGTTCACTTCCAGAATCACCTTGTCCGCGCAATCAATCCACGTCTGGTTGTTACCCAGCGATGTGCTCGGAATCACGCGCCCATCTTCCAGCACCGCCGTTACCTCAATGATTGCCAAATCCAGCTTGCCCAGAAACCCGTACTCCACCAGTTGCGCCACATGGCTCAGGTGGATATCGATGTACTGCATCTCGCCCGAGTTGATCAGCTTCCGCGTAATCGGGTCGGACTGGTAAGGCGTCCGCAGTTGCATCGCCCCGGACATCGCCAGAGCACCATCCAACTCCGGCCCGGTCGACGCCCCGGTAAATACATTCACCTTGAACTTCTCGCCCCGCAGATGCGCATCCGCAACCTTGCGCGCCAGCGCCATCGGCACCGCCTTCGGGTAGCCCGACCCGGTGAACCCGCTCATCCCAATCTGCGAACCGGGCTGGATCAGCGCCGCCGCTTCTTCCCCACTCATCACCCGCTGCGCCAACACCTTATTCAATACCCTGTTGCTCGCCGAACTGGAAGCCATTTCGAAACTCATTTCCGTGCCCAATAGGGCAACTTTGCACATAAGTAAACTTGTTGCAGCCGGACTCGCCTAGACGCACACGCGCCCATCGCGGTCGCATTCGCTATGCTGTGATCATAGTCACCAAGGAGTTTCGCGCTCAGTGCGCTCCGTCACCAACTCTCGAACGTCCATCAAATTACTATGTCGAAACAACCCTCGAGATCGGCAGTTCAAGATCGCGTCGTCATTCTGAGCAGCTCTTTGCTCAGAATCTCCGTCGTTCGCTCTTTTTGGCCAAATACATGACCTTCGACTGGACCCACGGCCCGCTCGCCCAAGGCCTGCGCGACTACAGCGCCGCCAACTTCTTCGCCGCCCACGAAGCCTGGGAAACCGTCTGGCTCACCACCCCGCAACCCGAAAAGACCTTCCTGCAAGGCCTCATCCAGGTCACCGTAGCCTTCCACCACCTCCAGCGCTCGAACCCGCTCGGCGCCACCCGCCTCCTCACCGCCGCCCTCCGCAAACTCGAACCCCACTCCCCCACCTTCTGCGGCATCGACACCGCCCTCCTCTGCGACGACATCCGCGACCGCCTGCACACGCTCGACACCGATCCCGCCCACCAACCCACCCCGCCCCGCATCCATCCGCAGCGACTCACCCGCAATCCCCGAGCACCAGAAATAGTCTCCTAGTCCCAAGGTATTGATCCCGGCCTTGCGATCCGTTAGCTCGCCGCCGACTTGCAGCAGCGCGCTCTATTCTCCCTTCAGCTGCCCTCAAGTTGTCATTCTGAGCGCCGCGAGGAATCCCTACATTGCCCTTTGGCGACCAGAGATCGCCGCCATCTCAGCGTCGCTTCACTTCTTCGCCCAAGTCCCTACCATCGGCCACTGCGCGGCCAGCACCCGCTCGTCTTCGCGAGTCGCTACCATCCCCGCTACAACGCTCGCGATCTCTTCTGCGGTTACCACGCCCGTGCTCACCATCCTCGGCGAGGCCTCGATGAACGTCCATTCCCACAACTTCTTCTTAGGGCCATCAAAATACATCGGCGTCTCCATCCTCACGAATGGCGATTGAAAGCCCACTTCACGGAGCGCCAGAGGAAGTTGCAGACCGAAGTCATAATTCACGCCGATGGCGTCGCCCAGCGCATGACCAATCTCCACGCTGCGCTCATAGTGGCTGCATGCCGGGGACGTAGTAAGGCCGCTCAGATAAAGCTCGTGGCTTACCAGCACGCCTCCCGGTTTCAGCAGCCGGTGAAACTCCCGCAGCGCCTTCTCTGGCTGGTCGAGGTGGCACAGCAGCAGTCTTGCATGAACGATGTCGAAACTCTCGCCGGGGAATCCGGTGTCGTAGGCGCTCGCCTCAACAAAATCGATCGCCGGTAAATCGGACCCAGCCTTCCATGCGGCCCGCGCCGCATCAAGCTGCCCTGCGCTGATGTCCGCCGCCACGACCTTTCCGGTTGGCCCAACCTGAGCTGCCATCCAGCAGGAGACGGTGCCCACGCCACAGGCCATATCCAGGACGCGCATTCCCGGCTTAAGGCCAGCCTCCAGCAGCATCTGTCGCGTTGCCTGTCCATAGACCTCATCCACCAGATGCAGCCGCGCTGCCGCAGAATCCGACCCAGTGTCCAGAACGTAGGTATTCTCCGAAACGACGCCATTACCTTTCATCGCACACCTCCAGAATTGAATTCGTAGAGAGGAATATCAGCGTGGCCCGGGGGGAGAAGCTTAATCTATCACCAGGTAGCGGGATCGATATTGGATAGATTCCCTGCTGCTATACTTCTCCACATGATTTCTTTCTCCACAACCGCGGAGGCTGTGACCATGGCTATGCACATGTGTTGCCACCCCGTGAGTACGTGTGGGATCAGTCGAATGCGCTAGACGCGACCGACATCAGCTTCCAAACGGCTCAGGGTCCTCAAGGGACAATGAGCCGTTTCTCTTGTTACGATCATTTCCAACCGCTAAGAACAGACCGCAGAGGAGCACTACATGTCAGACCAAGCCGCCACACCCAAGCAGCAACTAGCCACACTGGCACTCCACGCCGGGCAGGTCGCCGACCCCACCACCAATTCGCTCGCCGTCCCCATCTACCAGACGACCTCCTACCAATTCAACGACTCCGACCACGCCGCCCGTCTCTTCGCCCTCCAGGAATTCGGCAATGTCTACACCCGCCTGATGAATCCAACCACCGACGTATTCGAGAAGCGCGTAGCCGCACTCGAAGGCGGAGTAGCCGCCCTCGCCACCGCCTCCGGCCAGGCCGCCGAAACCCTCACCATCCAGACCCTCGCCTCTGCCGGCGAAGAGATCGTCTCCACGACATCGCTCTATGGCGGAACCTACAACCTCTTCCACTACACCCTCCCTCGCCAGGGCATCACCGTGCGCTTCGCCGACGCAGACGACTTCGAAGGCATCCGCGCCGCCATTAACTCCAAAACCCGCGCCCTCTACACCGAAACCCTCGGCAACCCCAAACTCGATATCGCTGACATTGAGAAACTGGCCGCCATTGCCCACGAAAACGGCCTCCCACTGGTCATCGACAACACCTCCGCCTCGCCACTCCTCGTCCGCCCAATCGAGTGGGGCGCCGACATCGTCCTCAACTCCGCAACCAAATTCATCGGAGGCCACGGCACCACCATCGGCGGAGTCATCGTCGACGCGGGCAAATTCGATTGGAAAGCCTCCGGCCGCTTCCCCACCTTCGTCAACCCCGATCCCTCCTACCACGGCATGTCCTACACCGAAGCCTTCGGCCCCATCGCCTTCATCCTCAAAGCTCGCGTCGAAGGCCTCCGCGACACCGGCGGCGCAATCTCCCCCTTCAGCTCTTTCCTCCTCCTCCAGGGCCTCGAAACCCTGCACCTCCGCATGGAGCGCCACTCGCAGAACGCCCTCGCCGTCGCCACCCACCTCGAATCCCATCCCGGCGTCGAGTGGGTCAACTATCCCGGCCTCAAGTCCAGCAAGTACTATGCCCGCGCCCAGAAGTACATGCCGACCGGCCAGAGCGCGCTCGTCACCTTCGGCATCAAGGGAGGCTTCGAGGCCGGCAAGAAGCTCATCAACTCCGTCAAACTCTTCTCCCACGTCGCCAACATCGGAGACTCCAAGTCGCTCATCATCCACCCGGCCTCCACCACCCACGCGCAACTCACCGTCGCCGAACAGGCCGACACCGGCGTCACCCCTGAACTCGTCCGCCTCTCCATAGGCACCGAGGACATCCGGGACATCCTGGCCGACCTAG
>Ga0302278_10003637_pt1 | contig 16580 bp, 14 predicted proteins | sample III_Bog_N3_2_FD_194543 | JGI IMG/M metagenome (GOLD analysis project Ga0302278, IMG submission 194543) | Peat permafrost microbial communities from Stordalen Mire near Abisko, Sweden - III_Bog_N3_2 | ecosystem: Environmental > Terrestrial > Soil > Wetlands > Peat | place: Sweden: Abisko...
GGCCATCCACTTCTTTCGGTCCCGTCCAGCCCTTGGGCGACTTGAGCACAATCATCGGCCAGCGGGGCCGCGTCGTATCTTTTTTGTCGCGCGCATTGGTTTGGATTCGGCGAATTTCTTCGATGGCCTTTTCCATCGTGCTGGCCATGAGTTCGTGCATTTTTTCTGGCTCGTCACCTTCCACAAAGTAAGGTGTCCAGCCGCAGCCGCGAAAAAATTGTTCCAATTCATCCGGCTCAATGCGCGCCAGAATGGTCGGGTTGGAAATTTTGTAACCGTTTAGATGCAGAATCGGCAGCACCGCGCCGTCAGTAATCGGATCGAGAAATTTGTTTGACTGCCACGCCGTAGCAAGCGGGCCGGTTTCCGCTTCACCGTCACCAACCACGCAGGCCACGATCAGGCCGGGATTGTCAAACGCCGCACCGAAAGCGTGCGACAGCGAATAACCCAGTTCGCCACCTTCGTGAATCGAACCGGGTGTCGTCGGCGCGACGTGACTGGAAATTCCGCCGGGAAAAGAGAATTGCGTGAACAGTTTTTTCAGCCCAGCTTCGTCCTGCGTGACGTTCGGATAAACTTCGCTCCAGGTGCCTTCGAGATAGACGTTGCCCACAATCGCCGGACCGCCGTGACCGGGGCCGGCGACGTAAAACATATCCAGGTCATACTTCTTGATGACCCGGTTTAGATGCACATAGATGAAATTCTGTCCCGGCGTCGTGCCCCAATGCCCGACCACCAGCGGCTTCACGTCGGAGAGTTTCAACGGTCGCTTGAGTAGCGGATTGTCGTAGAGATAAATCTGGCCGACCGACAGATAATTGGCGGCACGCCAGTAGGCGTCCATGTTGTGCAGTAGTTCCGGGGAGAGAGTTTTGGTTTTCATAAAAAGTGTGAATTCAACGTTCGCATTACATCAACTTGAAAATGTCCTTTTCGGACGCGGCGAACAATGGGGTGAACACCCCATAAGAAGATTTCGAAACGGATAAAAAATCACAGTTTTACTTTCCGCAGGCGAAGGGCGTTGGTGATGACCGAGACGGAACTCAGGCTCATCGCGGCCCCGGCAATGACCGGACTGAGTAGCCAGCCGAAGAGCGGGTAAAGCACGCCCGCCGCAACCGGAATGCCGAGGGCGTTGTAGAGAAAAGCGAAGACGAGATTTTGCCGAATGTTTCGCATCGTGGCGCGACTGAGGCGGATGGCCTGGGCAATGCCGCGCAGGTCGCCTTTCATCAGTGTGATGCCCGCGCTTTGCATCGCCACGTCGGTGCCCGTGCCCATGCCAATACCCACTTCCGCTTCACTCAAGGCCGGCGCGTCGTTGATGCCGTCGCCGGCCATTGCAACGTGTTTGCCTTCCGCGCGCAACTTTTTGACATACTCGACTTTACCGGCAGATTCGATCTCCGCTTCCACCGCATCGAGGCCGAGTTGCTTGGCTACGGCGGTGGCGGTGCGACGGTTGTCGCCGGTGAGCATGACGAGTTTCAAACCGAGCGCGTGAAGTTCTTTGATGGCTTCGGCAGTGGTGGCTTTGATCGGGTCGGCGACGGCGAGAATTCCCGCCGGCTTGCCATCAATGGCGACAAACATCGCGGTCTTGCCTGCTTCCTGAAGCTTCACCGCCAATGCTTCGAGCGACTCCAGACCGGTAATCTTTTCGTTCCGCAGAAAATCTGGTTTGCCGATCAGCACCGCGCGGCCAGCGATGTTGCCGGCCACGCCGCCGGCTATCACCGAACGAAATTCTTTCACAGCCTCAAGGTTGAGACTCTGTTCTTTTGCGCCCTGCACAATCGCGGCGGAGAGCGGATGTTCGCTATTCTGTTCCAGGGAGGCGGCGAGACGCAGGAACTCCTTCACGTCGAAACCTTCAGCAGGCAGGACCTCCACCAGCTTGGGTTTACCTTCCGTGAGCGTGCCCGTTTTATCCACGACCAGCGTGGTGACTTTTTCTAAGTGTTCGAGCGCCTCGGCATTTTTCACCAGCACGCCGAGTTGTGCGCCGCGCCCGACGCCGACCATGATGGCCATGGGCGTGGCCAGACCAAGCGCGCACGGACAGGCGATGATTAGCACCGCGACGGCATTGACGATGGCGTGCGCGAGTCGCGGCTCCGGCCCCAGCCACATCCAGACGGCGAAGGTGATCACCGAAACCGCCAGCACCACCGGCACGAAGATGGCCGAGACTTTGTCGGCGAGACCTTGAATTGGCGCGCGACTGCGCTGGGCTTCGGCCACCATGTTCACGATCTGCCCGAGCAACGTGTCGTTGCCGACCCGCTCGGCGCGCATGACAAAACTGCCGGTGCCGTTGACCGTGCCGCCCGTCACCTTGTCGCCGACCGATTTTTGCACCGGGAGCGGTTCGCCGGTGATCATGGATTCTTCCACGCTGGAGTGACCTTCAACCACCGCGCCGTCAACGGGCACCTTGTCGCCTGGCACCACGCGCAACCAGTCACCAACTTTCACCTGATCAAGCGGGACTTCATGATCGCCACCGGCGGCGACTTGGCGTGCGGTGGGCGGAGCGAGATGGAGCAACGCCTTGATCGCGCTGCCGGTGCGGCTGCGAGCGCGGAGTTCGAGCACTTGCCCGAGCAGCACCAACACCGTGACCATCGCGGCGGCCTCAAAATAAATGTCAACCTTGCCTTCGTGCTGCATCGTGGGCGGGAACAGGCCGGGCATGAGCATCGCCACCGCGCTGAAGACGAAGGCCGCGCCCACGCCGATGGCGATGAGCGTGAACATATTCAAGTGAAGCGTCACAATCGAGCGCCAGCCGCGCTTGAAGAACGGCCAACCGGCCCACAGCACGACGGGCGTGGAGAGTGCGAATTGAATCCAGCGCGACGCATCGCTCATCACCCATGAATCAGGACCAATCGCGGGAACCAGATGCGCCATGGCGAGCACGAAGACGGGCACTGCCAGCACGGCACCGATCCAGAAGCGCCGCGTCATGTCGTGCAGTTCGGAATTTTCCTCGTCATCCGCATCGGTGGTCGCCGTCATCGGTTCCAACGCCATGCCGCACTTGGGACAATCGCCGGGATGATCCTGCTGCACTTCGGGGTGCATTGGGCATGTGTAGATGGTTTTGCTCTTTGACATCTGCTCCTTCTTCTCCTTGTGCCATGTCGTCGCGAGGCTGAGAGAAACTATTTCTGGCAGTGCCCGCTGCAAAAGTAAAACGTCTCACCATCGCATTCAGCGCGGAGAGCTGTCGCTCCATCCACCGTCATGCCGCAGATGGGGTCTCTGGCCATCACGACTATTTTTTCGACATCTTGCCAATCACAACGAACAGCAGAACCACCACCGCCAATCCAATCACCGCCCAAACCCACATTCCACCGCCCGACCATCCGCTCATCCATCCGTTAGTTTGGTTCATCATAAACCCCCTCTGTTTCGCTCTCGCCTGCCCACGCTTGGCAAATCCAGACTGTGAGCGAAGGCAGCGGATGAATCGGAAAACTATTTGGCCACCAACTCATCAACCCAATATCCTTTACGATTGTAATGACCGTAAAGGCTGGTCTCATAATCACGGTCAACAAGCGACTTGTCGGTGAATTCCGGTGAGAGCTTGATGGCTTGTCGGGTAAGATCAATCACAACTTTGCGTTCACTCCAACTCACGCGTTCAATCCAAAGTGGCGAAATGAGAACTTTATTGCCGGCCCACCAGTTGCTCGTGTTGACGACGAGATAACGAATCTCCCAAGTTTCGTCGTCAATGATGAAATCCTCGACGTGGCCAATCTCGCCGTCTTCGGCGTCAATGTGGTAGCCTTTGACTTCGTGGCAGCTCCGCAGATGATGATCCCATGCTTTCTCCTTCTGGTTGAATTGACCCCATTTAGCACGGTCTCGCTCAAGGTAGGGATAATATCCCCAACTGTAAGGGCCATACCAATACGTCGGCCAACCATAATAGCCATAGTAATCGGACTCGAATTGTTGTGAAACCGGTTTGTCACTGTCGAGCGAAGGGCTATCCTCGATTTGCTTTTTGGTCAGATTGGCCACGATGTTTTCGTGATCGGCATTCACCGCCACGAGCGCATACGGAGAGAGCAACACCTTGCGGCCGGTGAGCCATTTACCCGTGTTGGCGACCAGGTAGCGGACTGTCCAATGCCGATCATCGAAATAAATATCTTTGACCTTGCCAAGGGTTTCATCGTTGGTGTTCTGGATGGAATATCCGTTCAGTGTTGTAACTTTGCTTAACATAATTGTCCTTTGTGTTTTTTGTTATTATTGAAATTGGTTTTTTGGCTCTGGTGCCAGTCTTTAGCTTGCGCGCGTCGGGCTGGCTTTGCCATGGGGTAAAACCCTACCAATCAGTTTGAGGCTAACTATTCACCAGTTCGTCCACCCAGTAACCTTTGCGATTGTAATGGCCATGCAGTCCAATCTCATAATCCCGGGTGATCAGAGATGCCTCGGTGTATTCCGGCGACTGCTCGATAGTTTCGCGATCAAGATTAACGAAGACCTTCCGCTCGCCCCAACTAACGCGTTCAATCCATTCCGGCGCAATCAGGACTTTCTTCCCCGGCCACCAGTTGTGGGTGTCAACGATAAGATAACGAATCGCCCACGTCTCATCATCAATGATGAAATCCGCGACGTGACCCATCTCGCCGTCCAAAGTTTGTATGTGATGACCGCTCACACTGTAAGTGCTGCGCAAATGGGGATCCCACCCTTTGACGCCCGGTGTGGAAATTTTCTTTTGACCCCGATCACGCGATTCACGATCTCGCACAAAATAAGGAAAGGCACCCCAGCTATAGGGTCCGCCCCAATAGGTCGGATAATCATAATGCCGATAATAGGCCTGCTCGAATTGATGTGAGACCGGCTTGTCGGTATCCAGGGATGGACTGTTGGCGATCTGCAATCTGGTTAAATCAACGGAGATGTTGTGAGCTGATTTATTTACGGCAATCAGAGCATACGGCGAGATGAGCACCTGCCGGTCGGCGAGCCACGTTCCGGTCTCTGCAACCAAATAGCGGATTGTCCAATGCCGATCATCAAAGTAAAACTCTTTGACCTTTCCGATTTCCCCGTCATGACAGTCCAGCTTGTAACCTTCCAGTGTTTTTGCTTTGCTTAACATAATAATTATTTCTTTGCCACTAATTGGTCGCGCGGCGAGTGTTGTTTGGTAAAAAGTAAAATGGCCTCATATTCAATGGAGGACGGCGGAACGGCTTCGGGAAAACAGACCAATGATGGCCCGATTGAAAGCAGGCAAATCGCTGGGACTTCGGCTGGTCACCCAGTTGCGATCCTCAACCACTTCTTGGTCCACCCAGTTGCCGCCCGCATTGCGGATGTCGTCCTGGATGGTGTGACAACTGGTCAACGTCCTCCCACGCACCAACCCGGCCGAGATGAGTTCCCATGGGGCGTGACAGATGGCGGAAATGGGCTTGCCAGCCGCCTGCATCGCGCATAGAAAGGCTTGCACTTCCGGCACCATGCGCAGTTTGTCGGCGTTCACGGTGCCACCGGGAAGATGAACGGCATCAAATTCTGCCGCGCTGACATCCTGGATTACTTGATCCACCTCGATCTCCACCGCTTTATCAAGGTCATGATGAAAGCCACGGATCTTGCCGGACTTGAGCGATATGATGCTCGTCTTTGCTCCAGCAGCCGCTAGTGCCTCCACCGGCCCCGTCAATTCAGTCGCCTCGAAACCGTTGGTGGCAAGCACCGCCACATGTAAATCAGTCAGTTGGGCCATAATGATATTCCTTTAATTAAATTTCTGTTGATCATCGAAAAAGTTTTTTGAATTGGGTAATTATTTGTTCGTAGCCGGCTTTTGCTTTCGCCCTTTTGTCTTCGCCAGGAACGCCTCGATTTCTTTGCGCGTGGGGGCGGAGGGCTGTGCCCCGAGAATAGTGACGGAGATGGCCCCGGCGGCATTGGCATACCGCGCGGCCTCCAACATGGGTTTGCCTTCGGCCAACGCGACCGCGAGAACGCCGTTGTAGATGTCGCCCGCCCCGGTCGTATCAATGGGTTTGACCTTGAAGCTGGGCACCAGTTTCTTGCCATCCTTGTCCGCCACGAACGAGCCGCGGGTGCCGAGCGTGATGATCACCGTCTTAATGCCCTTGGCCAGCAGTTTGTCCGCCGCCCGGCCCGCGTCCTCAATGGTGGTCACTTTGACGCCGGTATAAAATTCCGCCTCGATTTCGTTGGGCGTAAAAATGGAAATCTCTTTCAGCAGCTTATCCGGCAATTTCTGCGCGGGAGCCGGATTGAGAATGATGCGGACACCCGCCTTGAAGGCCAGCGCCGCTGCCGCTTCCACCGTGGCGAGCGGAGTTTCCAATTGCATGATCAACAGCTTGGCTTCCGTGATGACTTTCGCCGCCTTCTTGACGTCGGCGGGTGAAAGTTTGCTGTTGGCCCCGGAGGCGACAGCGATGCTATTCTCGCCGCTCTTCTTACCCACAAATATCAAAGCCACGCCGGATTTCTCGACCGCATCGCACGAGACAAAATCGACATTCAGGCCATCCTTGAGGTAACCCTTGATGGCTTTGTCGCCAAACATATCTTGTCCGACTTTGGCAACCAATGTTACAGAGCCACCGGCACGGGCGGCGCCAACCGCTTGATTCGCACCCTTGCCACCGGCGGCAGTGCTGAAGTCGCCGCCGAGTTCCGTCTCGCCAGGCTTGGGCAGATGCGCCAACCGGATCGTCATGTCAGTATTGGAACTACCGACGACTACAATTTTATCTTTGCTCATATTGGTAAGAAGTTAATTTTTTGAAACGATCAGGATGCCGAGTCCGATGAGGTAGAAGAGAAACATAGCGGCCAGCAGCCAGTTGGTGCCTTTGGGAGCGGCCTTGAATTCTTTCCAAATGAACACACCCCAGAAAGCCCCGATCAGGGTCGCGCCTTGCCCCAGACCATAAGCGAGTGCTGCACCGGCCTTCGTGCTAGCGATGATGCTAAAGCACATGCCAATGCTCCAAATAACCCCGCCGAGAATGCCGATCAAATGCAGGCGCGTATTACCTTTTGTGAAATAATCACCGAATGGCACGGGTGTTCCCGAAAGCGGTTTCGCCATCAAGATGCTGTTCCAAAGAAAATTTGAGATCAGCAGACCCAACGAAAATAGCACGAGCGCAGTATAAGGAGTTAGTTTGCCAGCCGGTGCCAGTGAAACTACTCCATCAACGGTGGTGATGGTTGCCATGGAATTCGCGACAAAACTGTAGAACCAACCCATCAGCAATCCCGCCGCGACTGAGACGGCGATGCCTTTGACGTGGGATTTCTTTTCCTTGCTGGCAAGTCGTTTGTAGGCCAGCGCATCGAGAATGATAGCGATCACGACTGCGCCCACTCCGGCGGTGAGGACGGGGACATTGCCTACCTTGGTAGAATAATACGTGGTGATCACGCCCAGCACCAATGCGAGGCCAACCCCAATGGGAAACGCCACCGCAAGACCGGCAATGTCAATGGCGGCGACCAGCAGGATGTTTCCCAGATTGAAAATGACGCCGCCCAAAAACGCCGCCCCAAGCCACTTGGCATCGGCCTGATGCAAATCAGAAAGGAAGCTGCGCCCATTGCTGCCAGTGCTACCCATCGTGAACGCCAGCAGCAGCGACAGGAGCAGAACGCCGATTGCATAGTCCCAATAGTAGAGCTGGAAACGCCATTCTTTGGTGGCGAGCTTTTGGGTGTTGGCCCAGGAACCCCAACATAACATGGTGACGATACACATCGCGATGGCGATACCGGAAGATTGAATGATGATCATGAGTTTAGTCGGTTACTTGGTTGTTGGGTTCAGGTTTAGAAATTGATACCGAGTTGGCAACCGAGGACGACGGCGTTGGCGATTTGGCCAGTTCCAGCCGGTCGGATGACGTATTGAACATCCGGTTGGAAAAAGAGCGCGCCTTGGCGCAGATTGAAACGATATGTCCATTCCAAAACGGTTTCGTGGCTCTGCACTCCCACCGTCGGATCAAGCAGTTGCTCCCGTTGTTCGGCATCGCGCAAATCGTTGCTGAATTCGCCGAATACCACGCCAAATCCAGCGGCATCGGTGGGACGAGACGCAAAAATGCCCCGCATCGCCAAACCCGCCGTGAAAAAATAGGGCATTTCACTGACAGCCTGATCCGGCGCCACCAAGACAGAACCAAAGACACCCAGTCCGCGATTGCTGGTTGGTTCGGCAAAAGGAATCAGCACTTGATCAAACATGCCGTAAAAGCCCCAACTACCTTGTTTAGAACCGGTCGGAGTTCCATATCCTACCGTCCGATAGTCAGTCAATGTGCTGTCGTCATACCAAAACCCAACCTTGTAGTTTCCGAGAAACTGCGAGTCACCAGGCAGACCGTTCAGCCGGTAACCGGCTTCACCCATCACAAACACCGGGCCATTCATGGACATATCCGTGCCGTGATTGTCGTCCGCGCGAATCGCTGTATCGCCGTTGTAAACGCCCGCCATGACATAAGTGCGTTTTGTCGGCTTCCATTTAATACGAGTGCCCCAGGTCGCATTGGGATACGAGTTCATGCCCGGCGAGTTGTAAAAAATGGCGACAGGATTGCCGTCAAACCCGTTTTGCACGAACAAATAATCATATTGGGAAACCAGAAAGTCATCGCCGGCGGCAATGCGGCCAAGACTCAATTCAATGTGGTCGTCGAGCAGCTTTTGTTGGTAAGCCAGATCAACAAGATGGAACGTCTGCCCGCCATACACCTGTTGCACGCTGAATTGATTGCCGATGCGTTTCTGGGACAGGCTGTCTCCGTCGCGTTGGGACATGGATACCAAAAACGAACCGCCATCCAAACCCACGAGCTTGTCCAAATCAAAGACCAGGCTCAGACCAATGTTGTCAGCATAAGCAACGCCCTGACTCTTGCCGCCGCTGGGATTGCCGGCGATGTCACTCACATAAGTTAAAGCCGGCGTGATGCCAAAGTCCTCCATCTTGGGACGCAATCCAGCCCAGTCACCCAGGAGGTGAGCACGTGTCAGCGACAACTGAAAGGGACGCACATTGGCCGGGATTTGTGCTGTGTCGCCGCTTGATTCGCCGAACAGTCCAACGGTGGTGTTTGTCTCCGGCTGATGTGTGATCGATGCGATTGAATTTGTATCAGCAATGCCACTGGATGTGTTTGGCTGCGATGACACTTCTTGAGCGCGAACGATTCCGTCACAAAGCGCCAGCGAAAGCATTGAGACCAACAGGTTGAGCTTGGCCAGCCACCGCAGGTCACTTTTAAAGTTGTTGGCGTTTTTACCTGGCAAAACAAAATTTATTCTTTGCATTTATTTTAGTTCCCGACTGGTCTTTGGCCGAGAGTGAATTTGATGCTGAAGATTGCATTAGCGAGTGATGTTTCCGCCATGGGGTGAAACCCTACCGAGAAATTCAGGGCGACGACCGCAAAACAAAATTATTCTCAGGGTAACTATTTCACGCCTTTCATGCCTCGATAACGGCGGATCAAATTGTTCGTTGAACTGTCGTGCTTGAGTTTAGGCGCGGTTTTGCTTTCCAATTCGGGAACAATCCGCTGGGCGAGCACCTTGCCCAATTCGACACCCCATTGATCAAATGAATCAATATTCCAAATCGCGCCCTGCGTGAAGACGCTGTGTTCGTAGAGCGCGACGAGCTGGCCGAGAATCTCCGGCGTGAGCCGGTCGGCAAGAATAACATTAGATGGCCGATTACCTTCAAATACCCGATGCGGCACCAGCCAGTCCGGCGTGCCTTCGGCTTTGACTTCGGCGGCAGTTTTACCAAAGGCCAGCGCTTCTGCCTGGGCAAAAACATTCGCCAGGAGAATATCGTGGTGACGGCCCAGCGGGGTGAGCGAATGGCCGAACGCGATGAAGTCGCATGGAATCAACCGAGTGCCTTGATGGATCAATTGATAAAAAGAATGCTGCCCATTGGTTCCCGGTTCGCCCCAATAAACCGGCCCGGTCTGGTAATTCACCTTTTTGCCGTCGAGCGTGACGTGCTTACCATTGCTCTCCATCGTCAACTGCTGAAGATACGCCGGAAAGCGTTTCAGATATTGTTCGTAAGGCAGCACCGCCACGGTTTGCGCGCCAAGAAAGTCGTTGTTCCAAACCGCCAGAAGTCCCATCAGCACGGGCAGGTTTTTTTCAAATGGCGCAGTGCGGAAATGTTCGTCCATCGCATGAAAGCCAGCGAGCATCGTCAAAAAGTTTTCCGGACCAATCGCGAGCATCGTCGAAAGGCCGATGGCGGAATCCATTGAATAGCGTCCGCCAACCCAGTCCCAAAAGCCGAACATATTCGCCGTATCAATGCCGAATGCGGAAACTTTTTCGGCATTGGTCGAGACCGCGACAAAATGTTTTGCCACTGCTTTGGCGTCGCCGCCTAGTCCGGCTAGCAGCCAATCGCGCGCACTTTGCGCGTTCGTCATCGTTTCGAGCGTCGTGAAAGTTTTGGACGAAATGATGAAGAGCGTTTCTGCCGGATCAAGATCGTGCGTCGCTTCGACGAAATCAATCCCGTCCACGTTGGACACGAAACGAAAAGTCAGGCTGCGGTCGCTGTAATGTTTAAGCGCCTCGTAAGCCATAACCGGCCCCAGATCAGAACCGCCGATGCCGACATTGATGATGTTCTTGATTCGTTTACCGGTATGACCTTTCCATTCGCCGCTGCGGATGCGTTGGGAAAACTCAGTCATCCTTTCGAGCACGGCGTGGACTTCCGGCACCACATTTTTTCCGTCCACGAGAATGGTTTCGCCTTTCGGTGCGCGCAAGGCGACATGGAGCACGGCGCGGTTTTCCGTGACGTTGATTTTTGCGCCGCTGAACATCGCGTCCATTTTCCCACGCAGGCCGGATTCGTCCGCCAATTGCAGCAGCAACTTCAATGTTTTATCGTTGATGCAATTTTTGGAGAAGTCCAAAAAAAGTCCGTCGGCTTCGGCGGTGAATCGCTGGCCGCGTTTTGCGTCGTCAGCGAACAGTTTTCGCAGCGGCAGTTTTTGGATTTGTTTGTGATGCGTGGCGAGGGCTTTCCAAGCGGGGCGTTGGGTGAGTGGTTTGATCGTGGGTTTCATATTTGTGATTTTGCGTTTCGGACGACGGCTTTTGTTACTTTGCGGTTTATCCGATCAGTCATTGCGCCCGAGAAACTCTTTCGGGCATTGGCTTTCTGCCACAAGCGAAACCCGCCGAGAAAGGCATTGTCGTTGTCGCCCGCACGGCAGCCGGGTGGCAGAACTTTTAGTTTGTGGATGTTGCCGCCGCCGAGGACAACATCGTCGGGTTCAAGGGCGGCAATCAATCGTTTCACGACATCCGCGACGAACATTCGCCATTTCTTTTTGCCAAACTTTTTCAAGCCGCGAATCCCGACATAATCCTCGAACGTCGCCTTTTTGTATGGCAGATGGCCCAGTTCCATGGGTTCGAGAACGCCGTCCACAATCATGGCTGAACCGAGGCCGGTGCCGAGTCCCAGAAACAACATCCGGCCGCGCCGGTAACTTCCCAAGGCCTGCATGGCGGCGTCATTGATGATTTTCACCGGTCTCTTGAACGCCGCCCGAAAATCAAATCCGACCCAGCCCTTGCCTAGGTTAAACGGTTCGGCGAGCGGCCGGTTATGACAGACCGGTCCGGGGTAGCCGAAGGCGACCGCATCATACTTCCAATCCTTCGCAACCCTGCGCACACCCGCCAGCAACATCGTCGGAGTCAAATCGTGGCAGGAAGCGAATTCGCTGTGCATCTTCTGGCCCGTGACGAGCAGCTTGACGTGGGTTCCACCAATATCAATGGCGAGCACATTCACAATTCAAACTTTTGTTTCCTTGAGCGCCGCGCTCTTGGACGCGATCACCGCCAGCAATTCGTTCCAGGATTTTACAAATGATTTTGCGCCCTCGTCCTGAAGTTGCGCGGCCAAGGCATCCACGTTGATACCGGCCTTCGCAAACTCGGCCAGGACTTTTTCGCAATCGCCACCGTCGGCGGCCATGGCCGGGCCGAGTTCTCCGTGATCGGCGAGGGCTTTCAATGTTTCTTCGGGCATCGTGTTCACCGTGAACGGCGAGGCGAGTGCTTTGATGTAGAGAATATCCGAGGCTTGGGGATCCTTGGTGCCGGTGCTGGCCCACAGCAGGCGTTGCGGCCGGGCACCGGCGTTATACGCCCGCTGTGAGCGTGGCGTATTTAACAGTTCGAGATAGGCCTGATAGATGCGACCGGCAATGGCGATGCCGAGCCGGTTGTCCAACGGCTTCGGAACTTTGCCCGCCACGGCCACGTCCCAGCGGCTGATGAACATCGAGGCCACGGAGCCGACCTGAGGATTAAGCCCGGCGGCGATACGCCGTTCGATGCCGCGCAAATACGCCTCGGCGGCGGCAACGTATTGCGCGCGGGAAAACAGCAGGGTCACGTTGACCGGCACACCGGCAAAAATCGCCTCCTCGATAGCCGGCAAACCTTCCTTGGTGCCCGGAATCTTGATGAAGAGGTTGGGTCGTCCCGCCCGCGCGGAAAGTTTTTTAGCGGCGGCGATGGTGCTGGCCGTGTCATGCGCCAGCAAGGGCGACACCTCCAGCGACACCCATCCGTCCACGCCGTTCGTGCGGTCGTAAATTGGCCGGAACAGGTCGGCGGCGCGGGTGAGATCGTCCAGCGCCAAATCGAAAAAAAGACTCTCGCCGGATTTGCCCTTTTCCAGCCCCTCGCGGATGGCCGCGTCGTAGGCGGAACTTTTGATGGCGTGATCAAAGATGGTTGGGTTTGAGGTCAGCCCGGTCACCGACAACTCGCCAATGTAACGCTTGAGCGTGCCGCTGTTCAGCAGATCGCGCGTGATGTTGTCGAGCCAGAGGCTCTGACCCAGGTCGTGCAATGTTTGTGTGGCTTTCATAGAATACAAAGGATGGCCTGTTCCCGTGATCAATCACGCGAACAAACCTGTCTATCTGCGCCAGTCCGTTTTGTTCAGCGACTCATGGCCGCCTGACCCGGCGTTTTAAACTCCTCTTCCGCTTGCAGCCAATCCTCAAGGTCACAACCCGGGGTGCTGCCGCGCTCCACGAAGAGTTCATAAGCGCGATGCTCAATCTTCTTGGGATCGGTCAGGGTTTGATTCGGGGAACTTTGCTGGTTTTGATGTTTGTGATGTTTCATATTTTTTGCTTTTAAATTAGGCTTAGGCGGCTAGTTCATCGGCCCAATAGTTGAAGCAGCTTAGTCCCGACACTCGGCGCCCTTTTAAGAATTACCAGCGGAGGTTTTTTTATTTGCAACTGCCCGGCCCATACGGACAACCTCGTCGGCTTTCTGAGGTTCGCCTTCGCCATCAAAGCCGACCACTTTATCGCCGCCACAAGCCTCCTTGTTTTTGCCAGCATGTGACGACTTGGCAGTCTTTTCGTTGGCGGTCTTTTTATTTTGTAATGTTTGCATATTAATTATTGGATTGATTGATATTATTGTTCACCGGAAATTTAAGATAGACTATGGCTGCACGATTCCTATGGGGTCTTCACCTTATCCGAAGAGGAATTTTCCTCTCGGCTGATTGTTTTTTGAAGGAGCGTGCATTTCTGGTCAATGCCGCATCTTCCCCGCATTCGCCGTGAACCGTTTTAAACTTTGCCACCAGAAAGACCGAGCACGCGACCAACCGAGCGGGCAATCATCAGTTCTTCGTCCGTGCGAATGACGCGAACCGTGACGCGGCTGGAATTCCGGGAAATCACCGCCGCAGTCTTCGCGTTGCGTGACTTATCCAGTTCAATGCCGAGAAAGTCTAACCCATCGCAGATGCGGGCGCGGATGACGGGCGCATTTTCGCCGATGCCGCCGGCGAAGACGAGCGTGTGCAACCCACCCAGCGCGGCGGCATAAGCGCCGATCCACTTTTTCGCCTGATAACAAAACAGCGCCACTGCTTCCGCCGCGCGCACGTCGCGCTTTTCACGGTTGAGCAGGTCTCGCATATCGGAACTCGTTTCCGAAACTCCGAGCAGGCCGGACTCGTGATTCACCATTTTGTAAAACTGTTGTGTGGTCATTTTTTCCGTGCGCGCGAGATACGGCGCGAGGCCGGGGTCTAAATCACCGGAACGCGTGCTCATCACCAACCCCGCCGTCGGCGTGAAGCACATGCTTGTATCAATACTTTTACCATCGCGCACAGCCGCCATGCTTGCGCCATTGCCGAGATGGGCAAGGATGACACGACCTCTTTTTGCCGCCGGATCGCCAAGGCGCGCGAGTTCTTCCATGAGATAAGCGTAGGACAGGCCGTGAAAGCCGTAGCGCTGAATTCCTTTGGCGTCGAACCGGCGCGGAATCGGCAGCAGTTTGGCCACGCGCGGCATAGTCTGGTGGAATGCCGTGTCAAAGCACGCCACCTGCCGTAGTTTCGGATGACGTTGGCGAAGCACCTCAATGAGTTCAATCTCACGCGGCAAATGATCCGGGTCGTTTGGGCTGATGCGACGCAGTTCAGCCAATAGTTTTTTTGTGACGATTTCAGGCTCGGTATGCTTCATGCCGTGAACCACGCGATGGCCCACGCCGGTTACCGATTTGAAATCAATCTGCTTTTCGAGCCAGTCAATCAGTGCATTCGCCGCTGATTTATGATTGCTGGCAACGAGTTTGCGACTGACCTCTGGTTTGCCATCAGCCTCGTTAAATTTCAGATTCGTCCCGCTTAAACCAATTCGGTCAACGGTTCCAGACAGCCCGCGCTTCAAAGGTTTAACGGTTGCATAGAGTGCGAACTTGATGCTCGAAGAACCGCCGTTGATGGTCAGGATATGCTTGTTAGTTGGTTTCAAGGGCGATTCCTTCATAATGCGCGTGGAGACTTTCCCGACCGCCAGTGCTCTTCAATTTGTTCGAGCGATTTCCCCTTGGTTTCCGGCACCAGCAGATAAAAGAAGATCCAGGCGCCAATCGCGATGACGCCGTATAACCAGAAAGTTCCTGCGTGCCCCAGAACCCCGACCAGGGTCAGGAAGGTCACGGCCACCACCAGATTCAATGCCCAGTTGGTGACTGTCACGACGCTCATGGCCGCGCCGCGCACCTTCAGGGGATAGATTTCGGAAATCAGCAACCAGAAGATCGGCCCGAGACCAAAAGCGAAACACGCGACATAAATCACCAGGCCGCCAATGGCGACATAACTTTTGAAACTCGCCAACTGTTGAAACTCGAAGGCCGCGCCCAAGATCGCCAGCCCAACAATCTGACCGGCCACTCCGACCAGTAACAAAGGTCTGCGCCCGACCCGATCCAGCAGAAAGATGGCCAGCACATGAAAAAACCACATCACTATGGTCAATCCGGCTCCGGCCAAAATCGCGGGACCCACAGCGGTAATGCCCGCAAACTTGAAAATTGTCGGCGCATAATACATGACCGTGTTGATGCCGGTGATCTGCTGAAATATCGCCAGTCCCATGCCGACAATCAGCGGCATTCTAAGCGAAGGCTGGAGCAATCCCTTCATCCCGCCGACACCTTGCTTTTCCATGCTTTTCTGAATGTCTGAGATTTCAGGACTTACGTCGTTTGAAGTTCTCGCGCGCAGTAAAATCTTCCTCGCCTCTTCTACTTTTGATTTGCTGATCAACCAGCGCGGGCTGTCCGGCAGTCGCCACATGCCGATGACTAGGGCGATGGATGGTATGGCCGCCAGTCCAAACATATAGCGCCAATCACCACTGGAGGAAAAGGCATAGTCCACCAGATACGCGACCACAATACCGCTGGTGATTGCCAGCATGTTGACCGCCACCAATGAACCGCGCACTTTTGCGGGCACGAGTTCGGCGATATACATCGGGGAGATAAAGGAAGCGATGCCGATGCCGATGCCACTCACCACCCTGGCCGCAATCAACCAGCCAACCGTTGGTGCCAGCGCCGTGCCGAGAGCGCTGACCGTAAAGATAATGCCGGCCAGGATGATCATTTTGCGGCGACCAAAGCGGTCGGTCAGAGCGCCGCCGATGGTCGCACCAGCAACGGCACCCACTAAAACTGAACTGACGACAATTTCCTCCATGGTGGCCGACAGGGAAAACTGTTTCGTAATAAACAATATGGCCCCGGAAATGACGCCCGTATCATAGCCAAAGAGCAGGCCGCCGAGAGCGGCGACCCCCACGGCAAAGTAAACAAATCCGTTCACTTCCGATTTGGCTTTATTTCCCATTCTTCCCTTTTCTTTCAGCCGAAACGGCCTCTTCCCTTTGCCAAGTGGCGATGCGGACCATGAAGTCCTTGCCTTCCCACCGATCCGCGTTCGGCCAGTAGAAAGTAAATTTGATCTGCGTGCCTTCGGGCAGCGCCTTGGTCTGAAGATCGGCGAGATGAATGCCCAAGCCGTCATCAAGCGTCTTAATTTCCTGGCAAGTCTGCCAATCATCAGCAGTCCAACGGATGACAGCCGGAGCCATCAACTCGATGCGCAGGATTTTTCCGGGCGG